>Ga0308163_10001981_pt1 | contig 20182 bp, 10 predicted proteins | sample PhyTR1_FD_201037 | JGI IMG/M metagenome (GOLD analysis project Ga0308163, IMG submission 201037) | Phyllosphere microbial communities from UC Gill Tract Community Farm, Albany, California, United States - DLSLT.R1 | ecosystem: Host-associated > Plants > Phyllosphere > Unclassified | place: USA...
GACGGTGCAGGGGCGCGAGATCTTCACTGCCGAAGGTCGCTCGGTCTCGATCCAGGATTTCCCGGCGCAGGCATTGTCGCGCGTCGAGGTCTACAAGGCGACGACCGCCGACAATCTGGAAGGCGGGATCGCCGGGCTGATCGACGTTGGCCTGCGCCGTCCATTCGACTTCAAGGGCTTTGAACTCGCCGGGGCCGCGCGTGGTGTCTACAACACGGAATCGCGGAAACTCGATCCGATCGGCAGCCTGCTGATCAGCGACCGCTGGCAGACCGGCATCGGCGAGATCGGCGCACTGGTGAATGTGTCCTTCACCCAGACGCGCTATCTCAACTCGATCCGCTATCAGGGTTTCCAGGACAACGTCCCTGCTGCGCAGCAGATCCTGCCCGCATCGGTCGGGCGCAACTTCACCTTTCCGCAGGATATCGGGCTGTTCTACGGTCGCGGTACCCGCCAGCGTCCCTCGGTCAACGGGTCGTTGCAGTGGAAGCCTGCCGACAATCTGATGATCTACGCCGACGGGCTGTGGCTGGCGTATCGCAACAAGAACGCGAACGACTTCTTCGGCGTGCCGATCCAGTCGAGCACCACCGGCGGCAATCCGCCGACGATCCGAAACGCGGTGTTGACGCAGAACGGCACGACGCTCGCCTCGTTCGATACGGATCTCGGCATCGTCAACGGGCCGACCAAACAGTCCGGGCGCAACAATACCGACACGTTCCAGGGCGCGCTGGGCACGAAGTGGGACATCGGCAACGCCGTCATCACCAGTGATCTGGCGTACACCAAGTCGATCGTCGACAACACCTATTACGAGTTCCAGACGCAGCTCGCCAACCCGCTGTCGTTGGCGGTGCGGCTGAATGCCAATAGGAGCGTCGACTTCACCCCGAGCGGCGTCGATTTCGCGGACCCGGCCAGTTACTACATGCGCGGCCTGTACGAGAACCGTCAGCGTTCGGAAGGGCAGCAGTGGCAATGGCAAGGCAACATCGCGCTCGACACCGGGTCGTCGCTCTTCCCCAAATTCCAGTTCGGCCTGCGCTACGCCGATCGCACCGCCAGTTCGGTTTATGGCGATCGCAACGCCTCGCTCGCCAGTCTTCGCGATCCGATCTCGCGCGTGCCCGGCGTCTCGGACGGCGCGGTCATCGCGCCGGGGTTCCACAATGACGACGTGCAACAGTTCCGGTCGTGGTTCGCCCCCAATGCGAACATCCTGAACGACCGCATCGATGACGTCCGCGACTATGTTCGCGGTGCGCTGGTCCGTTCGGGTGCGGATGCGGGAACGCAGGCGTCTTGGGCTTCGGGCCGGCCGATGCTCAATCCGCTTTCCGCGTTCAAGGCGCGCGAGCAGGTGTTCACCAGCTATGCCCAGGTGAAATACGCCTTCGACCTCGGCATCCCGATCGACGGTGCGATCGGTTCGCGCGTCATCATCACGCGCAACAAGCTGAACGGCACCAATTCGATCCCGACCGCGACCGGCACCGCGCTGGTGCCGATCGATGCCTCGCAGCAATATATCGATATCCTGCCGAACATCAGCGCGCAGCTGCATTTCACCGACAAGCTCAAGCTGCGCCTGTCGCGCACGCAGGCGCTGAGCCGACCGGGTTTCAACCAGATCAACCCGACGCTGACCGTTCAGCAGGGGACGATCGGCGGGAATCTCTCCTACACCGGCAACGGCGGCAACCCGAACCTGCAACCGATCCGCTCGAACAATTACGATGCGTCGCTGGAATATTACTTCTCGCGGACCGGATCGGTCTCCGTCGCGGGCTTCTATCGGGAGATCGACGGCTTCATCAACTCGCTGCCGGAGGTGGTGAGCGTGCAGCCGTTCGGTGACATTCTGGTGTATCGTCCGTCGAACGCCGGGTCCGGCAAGATCAAGGGCATCGAAGCCGCCGCGACGACATTCTTCGACTTCCTGCCGGGAGCGCTCCGCGGTTTTGGCGCGCAGGCGAACTTCACCTATATCGATGGCGAACAAACGCTTCCGTCCGCTGCGAATTTTACCGGTGGACGCAACACCTTGCCGGGTGTGTCAAAGTATAGCTTCAACGTGATCGGCTTGTACGAGCTCGGACCGACGAGCGTGCGGCTCGCCTACAACTACCGCAGCGCCAACGTCGATGGCTTCGGGGCACCGGGCGTGTTCACCACCGTCTATTCGGGTGCGGTCGGTCGTCTCGATCTGTCGGCCAGTTACAATCTGACGGAGAAGGTGACGTTCACGATTGACGCAACCAACCTGCTGCAGACGCCTTATTACAGCTACGTCAAATCGCCCGAGTATCCACGCGACGTGCGGTGGGAGGCCAGTTTGATCTCCGCTGGGGTTCGCTTCCGGCTGTAAGTCTTGACGTAGGAGGGCGGGAGGTCGCTCTCCTACGGTAGACGTTCCGGATTGGTAAACGAGGTGTCGGCGCGCCTCGATTTAGCGAGTGATTGATCGCCGTTTGAGTTGGCCTCGCTCGTCAGACGCTCTACCGGTACGTCAAAGCTAAAAGCGAGATCCGACGGCACTGCGAGACGCTTATCGTCTAGCGCGCCTGACAGCTCGAAATCGATAACAGGTGGGGGATTGATGGTAGAAGTAAATAGCGTGCGGCGGTGCTTGAAAACGCTCGCAATGGCTATCGTGGCGGTGCCAGCCACGGCGCAAGCGCAGATGCCTGATACTATCCTCTACGGTGTCGCTTATTATGACGAGTACACGCCGGTCGACCGCGTCGATGAGGACGCGCGTATGATGAAGGCGGCGGGGATCAGCGTCGTTCGCATCGCGGAGTCGACATGGGGCACGCTGGAACCACAGCCCGGGGTCTTCGATTTCAGCCACGTCGATCGCATGCTCGCCGCGATGCACAAGCAGGGCATCAAGGTGATTGTCGGAACGCCGACCTATGCGATACCGACCTGGCTCGCGCGCCAGCATCCCAACGTGCTCGTTGTCGGCCACGACGGAGTCCGCGCGCAATATGGCACCCGGCAGAACATGGACATCACCGATCCTGACTACCGGGCGGCGGCCGAGCGGGTAATTGTCGCGCTGGTGGACCATGTGAAGGATCATCCCGCGGTGATCGGCTACCAGCTCGACAACGAGACCAAACCCTATGGCACCAGCGGTCCCGCGGTACAGGCGGCGTTCGTTCAGTCGATCAAGGCAAAATGGCCGAGCCTCGATGCCCTAAACGCAGCGTGGGGGCTCAATTACTGGTCCAACCGGATTAACCGGTGGGAAGACTTTCCGTCGACCAACGGTTCGATCAACGCCAGCATGTCCAACGCCTTCGCCGCCTATCAGCGCAGCCTCGTGACCGACTTCCTGGCGTGGCAAGCCAAACTCGTACGTGCGCATGCCCGGCCCGGGCAGTTCATGACGCAGAATTTCGACCTGGGCTGGCGTGAGGGTTCCTATGGTATCCAGCCGGAAGTCGATCATTGGAAGGCTGCGCGGTCGCTCGATATCGCGGGCATCGACATCTATCATCCGACCCAGGACAAGCTGACCGGCGCGGAGATCGCCTTTGGTGGCGACGAGGCGCGCTCGATCCGCAACGGACAGAATTATCTAGTGCTGGAAACCGAGGCGCAGGGTTTCCCGCAATGGACGCCCTATCCGGGCCAGCTTCGTCTCCAGGCTTTCAGCCATCTCGCCTCGGGCGCGCAAATGGTCGAGTACTGGCACTGGGCGACCACCGCCAACGCGGCTGAGACCTACTGGCGCGGGCTGCTGTCGCAGGACTACAAGCCCAATGCGGAGTATGCGGCGGCGAAGGTGATCGGAGCCGAGATCGCTCGCTTGGGCCCGAAGCTGGCAGGCATGACGAAGCACAATCAGGTCGCCGTCTATGTCAGCAACGCTGCCCAGACCGCGTTCAATTCGTTCAAGCCGGATGGCGTAGAATACAATCGGGTGCTGCGCCCGTTCTACGACGCCCTCTATCGGATGAATGTCGAGGCCGACATCGTGTCCCCCGACAGCACGCAGAAGCTCGATGACTACAAGCTTATCGTCGTGCCCGCGCTCTACGCGGCAAGCGATGCCGAGATCGCGCGGCTTAACGACTATGCCAAGCGCGGCGGGCACCTGCTCTACACCTTCAAGAGCGGCTTTTCCGACGAGAACACGAAGGTCCGCTATGCCGCACAGCCGGGGGCGATCGCCGAGGCGGCGGGCGTCACCTATCAGGAGTTCACGATCCCCGTCGGGGTCAAGCTCGCGGGCAATCCGTTCGGGGTTTCGGATGCCGACAACGCGCCGCGCTGGTGGATGGAGATGTTGAAGCCCACCACCGCCGAAGTCGTGGCGCGCTATCAGCACCCGTCATGGCCAGCTGCTGCTGCGATGACCCGCAACCATTGGGGCAAAGGGGAGGTCAGCTACGTCGGCTTCATGCCGAGCGACGCGCTGGCCGAGAAGATCGTCGCTGCCGAGGTCGCGCGTGCAGGTGTCGTGCCCTCGGTCGCGGGCGTGCAATTCCCGCTGATCGTGCACGGCGGCACGCTGAAGAATGGCCATACCGTCCGGTACGTGCTCAACTATTCGGCTGTGCCACAGCATATGGCGGCGCCGGCCGCGGGCACCGAACTGCTGCACGGGCGCAAGGTGCAGCGTGGCGGAACGATCGACCTTGCCGCTTGGGACGTCGCGATCATCGAGGAAGATGGACGGCCCGACTGATGGCCGAGCCGTGCAGAAACGAAGCGAACGGGAGGTTGCGTGACAGACGAGAAAACGCCGCGTAGCTGGGCGATTACCCGGCGGGCGCTGCTCAGCAGCGGTGCGGGCGCGGCGATCGTGGCGAGTGGCGTGGTGCAGGCCGCGACGCGGAGCGTTGCCGCGGATTTCGTGATCTCCTCTGGGAAACTGGCGATTACCGTCGCGGCACTCAGCGATCGCGCGTTCCGCGTCCGCGCTGCGCCCGTTGGAGCGCTTCCCGCAGCGCCCAGCGAAATGCTCGCGCCTATCGCGAAACCGCCCATCCCCACACGCTCGCGCGAAGGCGGCCAAACGCGGCTGACGCTCCCGCACGCGCAATGCGTGTGGGACGATGCGACGGGATGCCTGTCGTTCCATGACGGAGCGGGCAAGCTGCTCCTCAGCGAAGCGCCCGGATCGCGCCACGTCGCGTCATCGACGATCGGAGCCGAGCCGACCCTTGCGGTAACGCAAGGCTTCACCAGCCCAACCGACGAACGTCTCTACGGCACCGGCTGCTTTCAGGACGGCCATCTCGATATCCGGGGTCTGCCGCGCCGGCTGACCCAGGTGAATACGCAGATCAGCCAGCCGTTCGTGCTGTCGAGCAAGGGCTATGGTCTACTATGGCACAATCCCGGCATGGCAGAGCTGAACCGGCCGGACCGCCCGATCACGTTGGTCCGACAGGCGGCAGCAGGCACCGCGCGCATGGCCGATGTCACCACGTCCACCGGCAATGCCCGGGTCCAGCGCCGCGATGCCGAATTTATCGGGAAGTTTACGGTCCCGCGGGATGGCCGCTATGCGTTCCTGCTCGATCTCGGTCGCAAGATGTCTTCGCGCCATTATGTGGAGGTCGACGGCAAGCCAATGACGGACCTCACCAATCTCTGGCTGCCACCGACTGCCAGCTTCATTGGCGCGCTTGCCGCGGGAGAGCACAGCGTGCTGGTGCGAGCGAGCGACGAGGACGTACCGGTGCTCACCTTCGCTCCGGTAGACGATCGCACGACCTGGTCATCGCCCGTATCCGAGGGCATCGACTATGTCGTGATTGCCGGACCTACGGCGGCGGACGTCATGGCGGGCTATCACGCCGTGCTGGGCCCGCAGCCGATGATGCCGCTGTGGGCGCTCGGCTACATTCATTGCCGCGAGCGGTTTCACTCGTCAGCCGAGATACTGGCGACGGCGCGCGAATTCCGCGCCCGCAAGCTTCCTTGCGACATGATGGTGCAGGATTGGCAATATTGGGGAAAGTATGGCTGGAACGCCATGCGTTTCGACGAGGATCATTATCCGGACCCCGCAGCACTGGTCCGCGATCTGCATGCGACGGACATGCGCCTGATGCTGTCGGTCTGGTCCAAGGTCGGCAGGGAAACCGAACTGGGCAAGGATGTCGCAGCCAAGGGCTTCTACATTCCCGGGACCGAATGGATCGATTTCTTCAATCCCGTCGCTGCGCGCTTCTATGCCCGGCAGCAGACCCAAAAGCTCGGCTCCCTTGGCATCGATGCCTGGTGGCAGGACGCGACCGAGCCCGAGAATGACGATCTGGCCGGACGGCCGATTTATGCGGCACCGGGCAAGACCCAGCCGGGCGAGAAACGCCGTAACCTCTACCCGCTGCAAGTCAGCCGTACGGTCTATGAGGCGCAGCGGCGGGCCTATCCCGACAAGCGCGTCATGATCCTTACCCGATCGGCCGCCCCCGGTCAGCAGCGTTACGGCGCGGCGACATGGTCGGGCGACATCGGTCACGATTGGGAGACACTCAAACGCCAGATCCCCGCCGGACTCAACATGGCAGCAGCAGGCCAGTCCTGGTGGACCGTCGACGCAGGCGGCTTCTTTCGGCCGGGGGAGGGGCAATATACGGACCCTGCCTATCGGGAACGGTTCCTGCGCTGGTTCCAGTTCGCAACCTTCCTGCCGTTGACACGCGTCCATGGTTACATGACCGATACCGAGTTCTGGCGATATGGTGAGACGGTGGAGCGTGTCGCGCGCTTCTACCTCGAACTCCGCTATCGCTTGCTGCCCTACACCTACGCTTTGGCAGCAGAAGCTTCGGCGGCCGGAATGCCGTTGATCCGGCCGCTAGTGTTCGACTTCCCCAACGATCCGGAAGCCCTGGATCAGGTTCACGCTTATATGTTCGGCAGCGCCCTTCATGTCGCGCCGGTGCTGGCCGCCGACGTGAAGACCTGGGACGTATATCTGCCGATTTCAGAGGGGGGCTGGTACGATTTCTGGACCGGCGAGCATCGACGGGGCGGGCGGACGCACAGCGTTCAGGTGGCGCTGGACCGTATTCCGCTGCACGTGCGGGCAGGTAGCATCCTGCCGCTGGGACCGGTCGGTCAGTCGACCGCAGGGCTGCTCGGTGGCGCGCTCGATCTTCTGGTGTACCCGGGTCGGGACGGCACCGCCTCGTTGTACGAGGATGACGGGCTATCCTATCACTACGAGCAAGGCGCGGCGGCGCACACGCCCCTGAAATGGGAGCAGGCAGCAGGCTTGCTTACGTTCGGCTCGCGGCGAGGGACGTATCCCGGCATGCCTAATAGTCGAGCGATCCACGTTCACTTGATGCGTCCGGGGAGCTCCGCGCTGTCCGAAACTGCGGGTGCGGCGGTGCAGTATGACGGGCGCGCCAAGACGCTAACCGTGAGGACTTAGTTTCCGATATCCCTGGTTCATCGAATTTATGACGCGACGAGTACCGGTTGGACCGGTCTGTTGCAAAGGTCCGCCGTCTCTTACTGCCTCGCCTCCGCCTTCTGGTCGACTGTTAAAGACCAAAGCGTCTCGCCATGCCGCTCGTTAATGCGGAAGCCGAGCTGGAGCGAACCCGAATATAAGTGTTCCGTGCATTCAACCGTCACGGTAGCAGCGGATCAAAAAGCAAATTATTTGCATGGATTGATCAGCCTGAAGTATCGATCCGATGCAAGGAGAGACACGATGCCGCGGACCCCAAGCCTTTCCAGTCTGCGGCTGTTCCTGCAGGTCGCGCAAACGTGCAGCTTCAGCGAGACCGCGCGGCTCGCCAACCTCTCCCAGCCAGCACTCAGCCGGACGATCAAGTTGCTGGAGGAAGACCTGGGCGTGCGGCTGTTCGACCGCAATTCGCGTAACGTCGCGCTGACAGCGGCGGGTGCCGCGCTGATGCCGACGGTGGAGCGGCTTGCAGGTGACTTCGACCTCGCGTTCCAGGAATTGCGTCAGACGTTCGCGGGTCAGCGCGGGCGCGTCATCGTCGGCGCGCTGCCGTCCGCCGCCGCGCATGTGCTGCCCGCGATCATCGCCGGGTTTCGGCAGAGCCATCCGCACGTCGAGATCATCCTGCGGGACAATCTGTCGGGGGCGTTATACCAACAGATGATCGACCGGATGATCGACTTCGCGATCACCACGCCCCCCGATATCGACAACGGGTTCCGGTTCGATCCGCTGATGGACGACGTATGCGTTCTGGTGTGCCGGCATGAAGATGCCGCAGCCTTGCCTGCGCCTGTCGCCTGGAGCGTGTTCAGCGATCATCCGTTCATTGCGATGGCGCCGCGCAGCAGCGTGCGTCTGTTGACGGACACCGCCTTTGCCAAGACCGATCTGGCGGTTCGCCCGCTGTATGAGTGCGCGCAACTCGCCACGGTTGGCGGCTTGGTGTCGGCAGGATTGGGGATCACGCTGCTGCCCAAGTCGACCTTGCCGCTTCTGGGCGTGGCGGGCGACGTCGCATGGTGCACGATGGCGCCGCCCCGCATCTCACGTGCGATCGGGGTGGCGCGACTGGACAAGCGTACCCTGTCTCCGGCGGCGGCTGCTTTCCTGGACGCGGTGATGGCGAACGCGACAACCGATGCACGTAGCTGATCGATCTATCAGATAAGTCTAATTGCTGGATAAATCTTGTGCGGGCATGGTGCCGGCAAGCACAAACAGACCGACGGACAGGAGGGGATCATGCTGGCTATCGTCGCCGCCGCGACCATTCTGTCGTTGCTTGCCGTCATTCTGTCCAATCGCGTTTCGCCGCTCGCCGCGCTGATCCTCATTCCCATTCTGGGGGCGATCGCGGCGGGGATGGCGCCCGGCATTCCCGGCTATATCGTCGCGGGACTGACCAAGATAGCGCCCGTCGCCGGGATGTTCGTCTTCGCAATCCTGTTCTTCGGGATCATGACAGACGCGGGGCTGCTCGCGCCCCTGGTCAACGGCGTGTTGCGGCTGGTCGGCGAGCGTCCGTCGCGGATCACGCTTGGCACGGCGGCGCTGGCATTGCTGATCCATCTCGACGGCTCGGGAGCGGTCTGCTTCCTCATCACCATCCCCGCGCTGCGCCCGCTGTACGACCGGCTCGGCATGGACCGGCGCGTGCTGGCGTGTACCGCGTCGATGGCGGCGGGCGTGAATTTCCTGCCGTGGACCGGGCCGACACTCCGCGCAGGCGCTGCGTTGAAGCTCCCGGTCTCGACGATCTTTACCCCGATGATCGGCGTGCAACTGGTCGGCCTCAGTTTCGTCTTCGCCGCCTCGTGGTGGCTGGGCATTCGCGAGGAACGGCGGCTCGCGGTGGAGCGGCGGAGCCCGGCCTCGGGTGATCGTCCGGCGGCCGCAACGGCCGTGCCGAGCGCCGCCGAACAGGCGCTGCGGCGCCCGCGGCTGTACTGGGTCAACGTGCTGATCACGCTGGTCGTCGTCGTGACGATGGTGGCAGGGCTGATGGAGCCGGTGGTGGTGTTCATGGCCGGCACCGCGCTGGCGTTGATCCTCAATTATCCGACGGCGGCGGAGCAGCGCGAACGGATCGACGCGCATGCCCGCGCCGCCTTGATGATGGCAGGAATCCTGTTTGCGGCGGGCGCCTTTACCGGAATCATGGCGGGGTCGGGGATGATCAAGGCGCTGGCGCAGGCGTCGGTCGCGCATGTCCCCGACGCGATCGGGCCGCGCATTCCGGTGCTGCTCGGGTTCCTGTCAATGCCGCTCAGCTTGCTGTTCGATCCGGACAGCTTCTATTTTGGCGTACTGCCGGTCATCGCCGAAGTGGCGGGGCATTTCGGTGTTCCGGCGGTGCAGGTCGCACAGGCCGCGCTGCTCGGCCAGATGACGACGGGCTTTCCGGTCAGCCCGCTCACCCCGGCGACCTTCCTGGTGGCGGGGCTGAGCGGGATCGAACTCGGCGCGCATCAGCGGTTCTCCATTCCATGGCTGTTTGCCGCTTCGGTGGTGATGACGATCGCCGCTCTTCTGTTCGGAATCTTTGCCTTATGACCGGCCGAACCATCCGTATCGGGGCGGGCGCAGGATTTTCGGGCGACCGGATCGAACCGGCGCTCGAACTGGTCGAGCACGGTGCGCTCGATTACCTCGCGTTCGAATGCCTCGCCGAACGGACGATCGCGCTGGCGCAGGCGGCGCGGCGAGTCGATCCCGAGGTCGGGTTCGACCCGCTGCTGGAAAGCCGGATGCGCGCGGTGCTGCCGGCGGCGCGCGCGCGTGGGGTCAGGATCGTCACCAACATGGGGGCGGCCAACCCGTTGGGCGCGGCGCGGCTCGTCACGCGGATCGCGCGCGAGCTGGGTTTGCACGGGTTGCGGATCGCGGCGGTGCTGGGGGACGACGTGCTCGACATCGTCCGGTCGGATAGCTTCCCGCTGGTCGACCGCGCGGGGACGAGTCGCGATATCGAGCCGGGGATGGTCTCGGCCAACGCTTACCTTGGCGCGGAGGGGATCGTCGCGGCGCTTGCCGGAGCGGCGGACGTGGTGATCACGGGGCGGGTCGGCGATCCGGCGTTGTTCCTCGGTCCGCTGATCCACGGCTTCGGCTGGGCGATGGGCGATTGGGACCGGCTCGGGCGCGGGACGGTGGTCGGGCATTTGCTCGAATGTGCGGGGCAGGTGACGGGGGGCTATTTCGCCGATCCGGGCGTCAAGGACGTTCCGGGGCTTGCGCGGCTGGGCTTCCCCTTCGCGGACGTGCGCGAAGACGGGACGGCGGTGCTGGGCAAGGTCGCGGGATCGGGTGGGTGCCTGTCGGTGGCGACGTGCAAGGAGCAGTTGCTGTACGAAATCCTCGACCCGGCCGCCTATCTACAGGCCGATGTCGTCGCCGATTTCCGGACTGTCGCGTTCGAACAGCTTGGCGCAGATCGGGTCGCGGTGCGTGGAGGCACCGGCCACCCCCGGCCGGATACGCTCAAGGTGTCGATTGGGTATGAGGATGGCTTCGTCGGCGAGGGCCAGATTTCCTATGCCGGTCCGGGCGCGGTGGCGCGCGGTCGGCTAGCGCTGGCGATCGTCGAGGAGCGGCTGCGGCTGACCGGCGTGCCGGTCACCGATCTGCGGACCGAGCTGATCGGGCTCGACTCGATCGACCGGACCGGTCGGCAGGCCGGAAACGAACCGCGCGAGGTGCGCGCGCGCGTCGCCGGGCGCGCGCCGACCCGCGCCGCCGCCGAACGGATCGGCGCCGAGGTCGAGGCCTTGTACACCAACGGGCCGTTTGGCGGCGGGGGCGCGGTCGCGGCGGTGCGCGACGTGCTCGCGGTCGCGTCCACGCTGATCGACCGTGCGCGGGTGTCGCCGACCGTTCACTACGAGGTGGCGTGACATGATCCTCCGCGAGATTGCGCATTTAAGGACCGGCGACAAAGGCGACATTTCGCAGATCGCGATCTTCGCGCATGCCGCCGAAGACTATGATCTGCTCGTGTGCTGCGTGACCGCCGAACGGATCGTCGCGCATTTCGCCGACCTGCCGATCCGCGCCATCCGCCGCTATGAGCTGCCCGGGATCGGCGCGCTCAATTTCGTGCTCGAGGGCGCGCTGCGGGGCGGCGTCACGCGTTCGCTCGCGCTGGATGCGCATGGCAAGACGCTGGGCGCGCAACTGCTCGATCTGGTGATCGACCCATCGTGAAAGGTTCGCTCATGCGACGGTCCGTGCTTCTTGCCGCCGGTTCCCTGCTGTCCGCCGTGCTGGTCGATCCCGCGCTCGCGCGGCTCGAACGAGTCCAGATCGACAGCGTCACGCCCGCGCCGCCGCCAGCGAACGCCGGGGCGCTGCGCTACGAGATCGTGCGCGGCGAGTTCTTCGGGTCGCTCGATCCGGCGGACCCGCATAACGGCGTCATTACCGATATCGCAGGCGCGACCCGCGATGCGCGGGGTCGGGTCGGCTATTCGGCGACCTTCGCGATCGCGCGTCCGATCGACCGGACCAAGGCGAGCGGCGTGCTGTTCTACGACGTTCCCAACCGGGGCGGCTCGCTGATCGCCGCCGATCCCGATGGGCACGTCCGGGTTATCAGCGGGTGGCAAGGCGACTTGCCCGCCGGACCGGACGTCCAGCGCGCGACGGTGCCAGTGGCACACGGAGCGGGTGGGCAGTCGTTGACCGCGCCCGTCCTCGCGCGGTTCGTCGACATGCCGGCGGGCGCGCGGACGATCGCGATCACCGGCAGTATCGGCAAGCCGACCGCGCGCCCCGTGCCGGTGTCGCTCGACACCAAGCAGGCGCGGTTGTTCCGACAAGGCGCGGATACCGTCGCCCCGGTCGACATCGCGCCGGGCGATTGGTCGTTCGCGGATTGCGACGCGCAGGCTTTCCCCGGGCGGCCCGATCCGGCGAAGCTATGCGTGCGCGGCGGGTTCGACCCGGCGTTCGCCTATACGCTGGTATATCAAGGCAAGGATCCGCTGGTGCTGGGGGTAGGGTTCGCCGCGACGCGCGATCTCGTCGCGTATCTGCGCAGCGGGAAACCCGATGACGTCGGCACGCCCAACCCAACCGGGGCGATCCGCTGGACGGTTGCCAGCGGGACGTCGCAATCGGGCAATTTCCTCAAGAGCTTCGTCAATTTGGGGTTCAACGCGGATGAGCGCGGGCACCGCGTGTTCGATGGGGTCAATCCCAACATCGCCGCACGACAAGTTCCGCTGAACCTGCGCTTCGCGGTCCCGGGCGGGGCGGCGACGCTCTACGAACCCGGCAGCGAAGGAACGCTGTGGTGGGGGCGGTATGACGACGTGGCACGCGGGCGGGGAACGAGCAGCCTGCTCGACCGGTGCGGCGCGAGCAACACCTGCCCCAAGGTGATCGAGACGTTCGGATCGGCCGAATTCTGGGGCCTGCGGATGTCGCCCGGGTTGATCGGCACCGACGCAAAGGCGGACCTGCCGCTGCCGGGCAACGTCCGACGCTACTATTTTCCGAGCGTCACACACGGCGGATCGTACAGTGGGGGCTTCCCGACGGCAGGGGACAAGGGGCTGGCGATTTGTGCATTGCCGGGTAATCCCAACCCGTCGATCGACAGCTTGCGCGCGGCGCAGGCGATGCTCGTTTCGTGGGTCCGTTCCGGCAAGGCGCCACCGCCGAGCCGCTATCCGACGCTGAAGGCGGGGGATCTGGTGGAGGCCAATGCCGCGGCGATGGGGTTCCCGTCCTGGCCCGGTGCGCCATCACCCGACGGGAAGCTCAACGTCTTTCTCGATTACGACATGGGCAACGCCTTTCGCTATCATGACATCAGCGGCGTAATCACGCCCCAGCCGCCGACGGTGCGCGGGACGATCCCGTCGCGCGTCCCGCGCGTCAATGCGGATGGCAACGAGACGTCGGGTGTCCCGTCGGTCCAGTTGCAGGTTCCGCTCGGCAGCTATCTCGGCTGGAACGTCCAGACGACGGGTTTCGGAAAAAGCGGTGGCTGCGGCTTCTTCGGGGGCTTCGTGCCGTTCGCGCGGACGAAGGCCGAGCGTCTGGCGGCGCACGATCCGCGACCCTCGCTCGAGGAACGCTATCGCGACCATGCAGGCTTCGTCACGCAAGTCCGCAGCGTCGTTGCCCGCCAACAGGCCGAGGGCTGGCTGCGCGATGACGATGCCGCGCGGCTGATCGACCAGGCGCAGGCGAGCAAGGTTCTGACGGACTAAAGGATCGATCAGTCAAACGGATCGATCAATCAGAAGATTGTATTTCCGTTCTAAAACCCGGTGGGTCATTCCATCACCAACAAGAACGTTCCGGTCGCGGAGACGTCGAGAGGATGCAAGGCGCTGTCGCTTGCGACCAGCCTGATACACCCGTCACCTTCGGGCTGGCGGCATGATCCTTCACGTCCTTCGCTGTTAGGAACGGCAAGAAGGGGAAAGTCTCATGTCGCGACCAATATCGACCGCCTCTGCGAACCGCCTGCTGGGCGGGCTTTCGATCACCGCGCTGGCGATGATGCTCGTCCCCGCGGCTTCCGCGCAGGTCGCGCCGTCCGTCGCACCCGAGGGACAGGTGGCACCGGCAGACGCGCCGCCGCCATTGGCCGCGCCTGAAGACAATGGTCCCGACATCGTCGTTACCGGATCCTATCTGGGCAATGTCCGGCAGGAGGACCGCGCCTCACCGATCCTGTCGATCGACTCGCAGAGCCTTGCGCGGACCGGCGTCACCTCGCTCGGCGACATCACGCGCTTCATTCCACAGAACGTCGGCAGCGCGGGTGGTATTCAGGATCTGGCCAAGGGCGGCGGCGCCGATTCCCGCGATACGCGCTCGGCCAATCTGCGCGGGCTTGGTGCCGGCGCGACGCTGGTGCTGCTCAACGGACGCCGGGTCGTCCCTGCCGACGGGTTCGTCAACCTCAATAGCCTGACGCCCGAGATCGCGATCGAGCGGGTCGAGACGGTGCTCGACGGTGCCTCGTCGACCTACGGCGCGGATGCGGTCGCGGGGGTGTTCAACGTCCTGACCAACACGCGGTTCAAGGGGCTGAAACTCTCCGCGCAATATACCAATATTGCGGATTCCCCGGCGGCGACGGTCCAGGCGATGTGGGGCGTCGGCGATGGCCGGTTCCACACGGTCACCTCGGTCGCCTATCGCTATCAGGACGGGTTGCAGAACAGCGAGCGCGACGTCACCAATTTCTTTAACCCCTCCTCGGGCGCGGGCGCGAACCCGGGGGCCTTCACGCTCTATTCCCGGCCACGCATCGCGGCGGGTGGCGACGTGGTCATCAATGGCAACAATTATTCGGCCTTGTACGACCGCTTCCGCTCGGCAGCAGGGACGGTGACGGTGGTCGACCCGAATTGCGGATCGGCGGCGAGCCAGAGCCGCTATGTGCCTTCTGCGAACAGTCCCGGGTTCGGGCTTGGATCGTGCCAGTTCAGCTTCCAGGCGCAGAACCCGATCCGACCGGAAGCCAAGAGCTACCTGGTCCATAACGACACTACGTTCGAGATCGCGCCGGGGCAGACGCTGTTTGCCGAAATCGGCCTGTATCATCAGGATTCCAAGCGGTTCAGCGTGCCGTCCTACGCGCAGAACCGGGTCGGCGCGCGCCCGCCGATCGTGCCGGGCAGCAATCCCTACAATCCGTTCGGGGTCGATGTCGGCTTCATCGGCCGTGCGATCGGGTCGCAGGGGTTCCCCGGTTACCAATATCGCCTGATCCAGGACAAGGTCGATCAGGGCCAGTTCGTGGTGGGTGCGCGCGGGCGGATCGACGGGAACTGGAAATATACCGCGAACGCCACCTATTCACGCGCGGACGTCGCCTCGACCGATCGTGATACCGACATGAACCTGTTCCAGGCCGCGCTCAACGGATACGGCGGCCCGAACTGCAACATCCGCTACAGCGGCCCCGGCGCGGGCGCGCAGCCGGGCGCGGGCAACTGCCTGTACCTCAGCCCGTTCACCGCCGACGTGTCGAAGATGGACGCGTCGCTGATCTACAATCTCCAGAGCAACGTCGTCACCCAGTCGCGGATCGAATATATGATCGGCGAGGCGGTGGTGAACGGCACGCTGGCGACGATCAACGGCCATGCGCTGGCGGTTGCGGTCGGCGGGCAATATCGCAAGGAAAAGCAGTCCACCCAATATTCGGATCTACTACTGAGCGGTTTCGGCGGGTTCCTTGGGCCAAACCGCAACACCGCGTTCGAGCGCGAAGTGAAGAGCGTGTTTGCCGAAGCGAATTACGAGGTGATCGACGGGCTCAACGTCAATGCCGCCGCCCGTTATGAAGATTACGGCAATTTCAACACCACCGCGCCCAAGCTCGCGGTCAACTGGCGGATCATCCCGCAGTTGTCGCTCCGGGCGTCGGCGAGCAAGGCGTTCCAGGCACCGTCGATCGCCAATTCGGCGGCGGTGCTGATTTCGACCAACGTCGCCAACATTATCGACCCGCGCGACGGCACGACGACGTTCCGGTCGATCCAGCAATATGGCAACCCGGCGCTGCAACCGCAGAAGGCGGACGTCTTCAACATCGGCGCGACTCTGTTGCCGGTGTCGCGGCTGACGCTGTCGCTCGATTACTGGCACTATAAGTACAAGAACCAGATCCAGCTGCAGAACGGGCAGGCAGTGATCAACGCCGCCCCCAACGGCCCGAACGTCATCCGGGATGGCAGCGGCGTGGCGCAATCGATCGTCATTTCCTCGTACAACGCGCCGAGCGGGACGGGCACGTCCGGGATCGATGCGGCGGCCAGCTATCGCTTCGACATCGGCGCGGCGCGGATTACGGTGCGCGACAACCTCAGCTATCTTGCGACGTATGACGTCGATACCGGGTCGGTCGTCTACGACGGCGTCGGGCATCGCAACAATTACCAGACCTCGCCGCTGACGTCGGCCGCGGCGCCGCGCTGGCGGAACATTGCGGGGATCGACCTCTCGCTCGGCGATCACTTCCTGTCCGGCACGTGGCGCTATGTCTCGAGCGTCGTCGACGATTACCAGCAGGTCGTCGGTGCGCCGACCGTTGCGCGGGTCGGTGCATGGTCGGTGTTCGACGTGCAATATGGCCTGCAGTTCGGCGCGGAAAAGCAGTATGAGCTAACGCTGGGCATGATAAACGCGTTCGACAAGGCACCCGCCAAGGCCCTGTACACCGGGTACCTCTCGACCCTTGGCGATCCATATGGGCGGCAGGCGTATGTCCGGATTGGCGTCAAATTCTAAGATGTAAGGGCGCCAAATACGGTCGGTCGGGGTGGTCTCGTAGAACGTCGACCGAATGGCTTGGTTCACCGTTGGCATGGAAACGGTGAACTATAAGATTTAATGCCGTCCGCCGCCTCAGTGCGGTAGCGCGAGAGTCTGCCCAGCTATGTCTTGCAAAATCGTGCGGTATTGCTCAGCGTCCTATGCTGCTTGAGGCTCTTCGCTTCTCAAAGTCCTTCGATTGCCCTGCGTTGTCCGCTTGCGGGATCTAATCCTAACGCCAAACGTCGTTCGCTGGCAATTTCGCCATTCGTGAACCAAACCCCAGCGCAAAAAGCGGTCATAACCTGGACATGAACGAACGGCCGAAAGTGGGAGGCGGGGAAGGGCAGTCGAATGTCCACAAGTGGGTCAACCGTCGCCGCGAAGCTGGTGGCGGCTCTCGACCAGGTCAGGACGTTCCCTTGTTAGCGCTCGGATGGCCGCTCTTGCGGGAACCTGCCCTTTCGTTTCCGTCAAGCGCGCCAGCAGCAGTGCGCCCAGTTGACGACGTTCATGATAATCAGCCGAATCCGAAAGAATTCGGGTGTTCAGGCCATATGCGGGACCTGCCTGAGGCTCTATGAACGCCAGAAGGTGGTGGACCTGTGATCCAACCGGTTTCGGCACCGGTTTCAGTTAGCAGCCAGTGCCGTCAGTCTCCACTGTCGGCCTGCTCTAACGGTGCCGGTAAGGGCCACGCGAAAGATTGTCGCAGGCCGCGCTGCGTCGGCCACCCGAGGTAGTAAGGTTCAAGTGGCTGCACTTACAGACGAAGGCCGGCAATAGTATAACCGCCATCTACCGTTATTTCTTGCCCCGTAACGAACGTGGCGTCCTCGGATAGAAGCCATGCGACGGTGCCCGCCACATCGTTCGGGGTGCCGTTGCGGCGTAGCGCGGTGTGCGCCGCAAGCCGGCTAGCGATCGCGGGGCTCAGCGCTTCTTCGGCCATTGCAGTCAAGATTATTCCAGGATTGATCGCATTGACGCGTATGTTTCGAACACCTTGTTCCAGGGCAAGGGTGCGCATCATCGCGAGCAGCGCGCCTTTCGTGGCTGCATAGGCACCTGCTCCAGGCATCACTCCATTTGCTGTCCAAGACGCATTGATCAGTATTGCGCCGTTGTCCAAAAATGGCAGGCAATGCTTGATTGTCAGGAAAGTGCCGCGCAAGTTCGTCGCTATTAGCGGATCGAAGTCGCTGAGGTCCGTCGCCGCGAGAGGCTTGAACTCGCCTAGGACCCCCGCATTAGCGAACAGAGCGTCCAGCTTTCCAAACCGGGAAACAGCTTTAGCAATTGTGAGCTCAACTGCATTACCATCCGAAACGTCGCAGACGATTGCCATCGCAGCGCCGTCTGCGGCTTCGATTTCGGCAACGAGATTTTTTAGCGGCTCGCGACGTCGGCCGATTAACACGAGCTTCGCGCCCTCGCGCCCGAGGCGCAAGGCGGCGGCGCGCCCCATGCCGGTCCCCGCACCGCTGATAAGGACTGTTTTTCCGGTAAATCGCATAATGTTTTTAGCCCTTGGATGACGTGTCCCGATCCTAATCCCTTCAATAAGAGTGGATAAAGGATGGATTCCAAGGGTCTTTTGAAAGTAGAACTATCGAATGGATATGTTTCGCGCGATGCAGGTCTTCGTGACGGTGGCGGATGCCGGTTCCATGACCGCTGCCTCCGCCACGCTCAGTCTCTCGCCGGCAATGGTTGGACAGCATATCAGCGCCTTGGAAGGACGCCTGGATACCCGCCTTTTGAACCGGACGACCCGCAGCCAAAGCCTGACGGACTTCGGCGCGAGTTACCTACAGCAATGTCGCGACATATTGGAGCGCGTGGCTGCCGCAGAGCAGGAAGCCGAGGCTTCGCAGACGCAGGCACGCGGAAAGCTAAGGATTACGGCGCCGACAACATTTGGGGAAGAGGCCTTGATCCCGGCACTAGGGCGCTATCGTGCAATCGCTCCTGGGGTGACGTTGGATATCACGCTCACCAATCGAAATGTCGATTTGGTGGAAGAAGGCTTCGACATTGCCTTTCGCATTGGCACGCTGCCTGACACGCAACTAATCGCGCGGCGCTTGGCCCCTTATCGCATGATGATCTGCGCAACGCCCGACTATCTGGCGCGAATGGGTCGGCCGGATCATCCCGGCGATCTAGCCCGTCACGAAACAGTCCGTTTCACGCCCACCCTTCGATCGGCATGGAAGCTCTCTAAAGGGGATCAGGTCGTGGAAGTGGATCCGCTAGGCGCTATCACGGTCAACAGCGGCCAAGCTGTGCTTGCCGCGGGGCGCGCGGGTTTGGGCGTCGTCATGCAACCCGCCATCTTGGTCGCGCGCCACGTAAAGTCCGGGGAACTCGTGCAACTCTTCCCCGATTGGGCACTTGGCGAACGGTCGATGTCGCTTCTCTATTATCGCGATCGGCGAATGACGCCGCGCTTGCGGAGTTTCATTTCGTTTGCGCTGCAAGAATTCTCCTTGGATCGGGCATAGAGGATTTTATAGTTCAACCGCTCCAAAAGGGGTGCTCGCAGGTCGTTTGCTGCTCGACGAATGCCTGCTTCTGCCGGAACGTGTCGTTCGACGTAAAGCGTGGGAACGGCCGCTTTGTCCCAAAACAAGCCGTTCGGTCCGCGCTTATGTAACATGAATGGACGGCTGAAGTCGGACAGAGCGTCTCGATAGTTGCGTTCGTGAGCGCGGGCAGTGCGCTAATGGCTATTCCGACGAGAACTTTAGATATCCGAACAGTGGGTTGGGCGACATTGGCGGCATTCCGACCCAGAGTGTTCCATCCAGCCATCGACTTGACCGTGCTATCTGTGGCTCAACCAGTACTGGAGCTACTACGGATCGACCAAAATCCTGGAATTTGACTTTGCAGACGAACTTTCTGTTCGTCGCTGGCGCCAAGCGTCAATATCATGAGCGAGAACGGTGTCTGTTGGCCTCTGCCGCGTGTATCTAGAAATTTGACGCGACCACGCAAGAAGTAGACGTCCGCGTCGGCACTCAAGGTATCATGAAACCACGCCGAGTCGGTTCGCACCGGAACAAGGCAGATCACAGTATTTACCTTCTTCAATTGCCATTGCTGATGCGCTCGCCGCAACCATTTCAACAGCTCTGAAAATGGCGGGTTCACGAAAGATATTTCGCCCGACCAGTCCTCCGCTAACCCATCGCCCCCTTCGCTCAGCAGAATTCGCCGGCGTGCAATTACTGGACTGAGCAGGTGGCCGCATGGGTCGAGGTCAATCTTGCCAAACGACGCATAGATGCTCTCCATGAAGTCTGGTGGAGTGAAACGACTATTCCTGTCGTCCTTGTCGCCCTGACCCCAGTATGAGCGTTCGAGCGCTCGGCGGCGGGCACCAGGCGCGATCACGGCCAGCAGCCGCAATAAACTGGCAACCGAACCGCCACC
>Ga0308163_10001982_pt1 | contig 20162 bp, 4 predicted proteins | sample PhyTR1_FD_201037 | JGI IMG/M metagenome (GOLD analysis project Ga0308163, IMG submission 201037) | Phyllosphere microbial communities from UC Gill Tract Community Farm, Albany, California, United States - DLSLT.R1 | ecosystem: Host-associated > Plants > Phyllosphere > Unclassified | place: USA...
CCGCGCGTGGCGGCACCCAGGGCCCGTTCCCCTTCCCGTTCGACGAGGGCAAGGCCTACAGCATCGCCAAACACGCCAACACCTACGGCCCGGCGGATGGTTTCAGCTACAGCTCGCCGGTGGGCAGCTACCCGCCCAATGCCTTCGGCATGTACGACATGCACGGCAACGTCTACGAATGGGTCGAAGACTGCGAACACCCGGACTACGTCGGCGCACCTGCCGATGGCAGCGCGTGGCTGGAGGCCAATTGCGAAGCCGTGCGCATTCGCGGCAACGACTGGGGCGAAGCGCCGGTGTTCTCGCGCTCCGGCAACCGCAACAGCCAGTATCCGAACGAGCGCGGCGACTGGATGGGCTTTCGCGTAGTGCGCGAGCTCTGAGGTATTTTTTTCAAACACCGACATCCGCCTGTGGGGAGCCTGCTCGCGAATACGGCCTGTCAGTCACCAACACTGTCGACTGACCCAACGCTTTCGCGAGCAACCCACAGTTTTTTACCGGGTCGCCGCCAGTCGGCACCCGGCTAAATTAAGCCGGCCGCCAGACGTTCTACTGGGTATCTGCCTTTATACCCAAGGAACTGTCTTCCATGACCCAGCCTGCCCGTGGCGCCATCGGCGAACTGTTCGCCCTGTTGAAACCGTTTCGGCTCATCGTTGCCGCGTCCATTTTTCTGGGCATGGTCGGCGGCCTCAGCGTCACGGTATTGCTGGCGACCATCAACAACGCCCTGCATTCGCCAAGCGGCCTGACCCAAGGCGTGGTCGCGCTGTTCGCCGGCCTGTGCCTGCTGGCGCTGGCCAGTTCGATCTGCTCGGACATCGGCACCAATTACGTTGGCCAGCACATCATCGCCAAACTGCGTAAACAGCTGGGCGAGAAAGTCCTCTCGGCGCCAATCGAACAGATCGAGCGCTACCGCAGCCATCGGCTGATCCCGGTGCTGACCCACGACGTCGACACCATCAGCGACTTCGCCTTCGCTTTCGCACCGCTGGCGATTTCCGTCACCGTAACCCTGGGGTGCATGGGCTACCTGGCGCTGCTGTCGTGGCCGATGTTCCTGATCATGGTCGCGGCGATCCTCATCGGCACGGCGATCCAGGCCTACGCCCAGAGCAAGGGCGTGCAGGGCTTCATGGCCGCGCGCGATGCCGAAGACGAACTGCAGAAGCACTACAACGCGATTGCCGAGGGCGCCAAGGAACTGCGCATTCACCGCCCGCGTCGTCAGCGCATGTTCGTGTCGGGGATCAAGGCCACCGCCGAATTCATCTGCAACACCCAGGTGCGCTCGATCAACACCTTCGTGATCGCCAAGACCTTCGGTTCGATGCTGTTCTTCGTGGTCATCGGCCTGGCCCTGGCGCTGCAAACCTTCTGGCCCAGCGCCGACAAGACCGTCATGAGCGGTTTCGTCCTGGTGCTGCTGTACATGAAAGGCCCGCTGGAACATCTGATCAGCACCCTGCCGATTGTCAGCCGCGCGCAGATTGCCTTTCGCCGCATCGCTGAACTTTCCGAGCAATTCTCCACGCCCGAAGCGCACCTGTTGCTCAGCGATCAGGGCCAGACCAACAAGACCGTGCACAGCCTGGAACTGGCCGACGTGCGTTACGCCTTCCCGGCCGTCGACGGCGCTGCGCCGTTTCAACTGGGGCCGGTCAACCTGACGATCAAACAGGGCGACATCACGTTCATCGTCGGCGAAAACGGCTGCGGCAAAACCACCCTGATCAAATTGCTGCTGGGCCTCTACACCCCGCAACAGGGCGAGATTCGCGTCAACGGCGTGGGCATCGATGCGCACAATCGCGATGACTACCGCCAGTTGTTCACGACGATTTTTGCCGACTACTACCTGTTCGATGACGTGGTCCAGGGCGACATGCAGATCCCGGCAGACGCCAACAAATACCTGCAACGGCTGGAGATCGCGCACAAGGTCAGCGTCAAGGACGGCAGTTTCACCACCACTGACCTGTCCACCGGCCAGCGCAAGCGCCTGGCACTGGTCAATGCCTGGCTGGAGGAGCGTCCGGTGCTGGTGTTCGACGAGTGGGCGGCCGATCAGGACCCGACCTTCCGCCGCATCTTCTATACCGAGCTGTTGCCGGACCTCAAGCGCCTGGGCAAAACCATCATCGTGATCTCCCACGACGACCGCTATTTCGATGTGGCCGATCAACTGGTGCGCATGGAACGCGGCCGGGTGCTCAGCGAACTGACCCCGGCCTGATACACCCGCCGTACGCCTTCGCGGCTGGATCCGCAGGGCGCCCCCCCCTGTTTCAGCGCACAGAACCGACCCGACAGAGATTTATTTGTCGGGTTTGTTTCCGGTTTTTTGCCATCGCTCCGTCTTAATAATAATTCCTATTAACAAAAACTCTGCACAACACGTTCAGGAGCTCAGGCAAGTCATGCACCCTCTTCCACGCCGCACACCTCTCGCGCTGGCCGTACAGCGCCCGAATTTGCATACAACCCTGCTGACCCGTGTACTGCTGACCGCCACCTTGCTGGGGAGCTCGATGGCCAACGCGGCACCGGTCAAGGTCAATATTGCGGTGCAGCCGCTGTCCAGCGCGCTGACCGAACTGGGCCTGCAGACCAACCTGCAGATCCTCTACAGCCCGGACCAGGTGGCCGGGATCAAATCCCGCGCAGTGTCCGGTTCGCTGGAGCCGTCCGACGCTCTGGCCGCGATGCTCAAGGACAGCGGGATTTCCTTCCAGATCAATGGCAGCAGCGTGACGCTGGTATCCGGTGGCGCGGGTTCGACCCTGCAACTGGGCGCGACCACCATTTCCGGTCAGACGCTGGGCCTGACCACTGAAGACACTGGCGCCTACACCACCGGCGCCACCACCACCGCCACCAAGTTGCCGCTGACCATTCGCGAAACGCCGCAATCGGTGACCGTGGTTACCCGTCAGCAAATGGACGACCGTGGCGAAAAGAACATTGGCGACGTGTTGCGCAACACTCCCGGCATTTCCGTGCAGCAATATGACAGCGACCGCACCGAATACTCGACTCGCGGCTTTGCCATCACCAACTTCCAGTACGACGGCGTCAACAACGTCTACGACGGCGTGTACGACGAAGGTGCGACCCATGTCGACATGGCCACCTACGACCGCGTCGAAATCATCAAGGGCGCCACGGGCCTGATGACCGGCTCGGGCGACCCGTCGGCCACCGTCAACCTGGTGCGCAAGAAGCCGACCAAGGAATTCAAGGCGTCGATCACCGGCACGGCCGGCTCGTGGGACAACTACCGCACCGAAGGCGATATCTCCGGCCCGCTCAATGACAGCGGTTCGGTGCGCGGGCGCTTCGTCGGCGCCTATCAGGACAAGAACTCCTACATCGATCACTACACGCAGAAAAAGGATGTGTACTACGGCATCCTCGAAGCCGACCTCAGCGAAGATACCCTGCTGACCTTCGGCATCGACAGACAGAGCGTGACCCCGCGTGGTTCGTCCTGGACCGGCAACCCGGTGTACTTCGCCGACGGCGGGCGTACCGACTTCCCGCGCAGCTTCAACCCGGGCGCCGACTGGAGCCGTCGCGACTTCGACTCCGTGACCTACTTCACCGCGCTGGAGCAGGCCCTGGCCAACGACTGGAAACTCAAAGTCAGCCTCAACGAGAAAATCAGCGACCACGACACCCAACTGGCCTCGGCCAGCGGTGGCAACCCGGATCGCGCCACCGGCGAAGGCATGTTCCTCTACTGGGGTCGCTGGGAAGGTCACCGCGTGCAGGATTCGGCGGACATCAACCTCTCCGGCCCGTTCACCCTGGGCGGGCGCGAGCATGAACTGGTGGCCGGTTTCATGGCCTCGCACTCGCGCCAGACCGGTGCGACGTTCGACACCAGCGCCTTCAGCCAGGTGCCGGGCAGCATCTATGACTGGAACAGCCACCTGCCGAAACAGGATTTCCCGAAGAACGGCAAATACGAGCGCACCCAGAGCCAGAACGGTATCTACCTCGCCACGCGCCTGCGCCCGACCGACGACCTCTCGGTGATCCTCGGCAGCCGTCTGAGCACCTTCAAGTACAACGAGGACTACTCCTATAACGCCGGCACCGGCATGTCCGACACGCATGCCAGCTACAAGGAACACGGCGTCGTCACGCCTTACGCCGGTGTGGTCTATGACCTCAACGACACCTACTCGCTGTACGGCAGCTACACCAACATCTACCAGCCGCAGATCTACAAGGATACCGACGGCAAAACCCTCGCCCCGGTCGAAGGCAACGCCTACGAAACCGGTCTGAAGGCCGCCTACTTCGATGGCCGACTCAACGCCAGCCTGGCGTTCTTCCGCATCGAGCAGGATAACGTCGCCGAATCGATCGGCACCAACCCGGTGACCAACGAAGGCATCTACAAAGCCATCGACGGCGCCACCACCAACGGTGTCGAACTGGAACTGGCCGGTGAACTGCAAGAAGGCTGGAACCTCTCGGCCGGCTACACCTACGCCCGTACCCGTGACCAGGACGAACAACGGATCTACGGCTACCCGCTGTCCACCACCAAACCCGAGCACGTGTTCCGCACGTTCACCACTTACCGTCTGCCGGGTGTGCTGAACAAGGTCACCGTCGGTGGCGGCGTGAGCTGGCAGAGCGCGTTCTACGGCAAGATCTACAGCGCACCGGCCGGCGACTACACGCGCATCAAGCAAGGCGGCTACTCGCTGGTGGACCTGATGACCAAGTACGAATACGACGAGCACCTGAGCTTCACCGTCAACGCCAACAACGTCTTCGACAAGAAGTACCTGACGGGCCTGGGCAACTTCGACACCACGTTCTACGGCGAGCCACGCAACCTGCAACTCACCGCCAAGTACAACTTCTGATTCACCCCGGAAACACCCATGCCCGTCTCGAAAGAAGCGGGCATTTTTTTTGCCCCGTCGTGGGTCTCGTGGACTTTCTGCCGGGCAAGAAAAACCGCCATTGCCGGCTCGGCAAGGGCGGTTCCCGGATCAGATCAGGTCAGATGTGTGAGCGTACCCACTGCCCCACCTCGTTATGGATCGCCTCGACCTCACCCAGCAGCCCGGCCATGCGCAGGAAGTCGTGGGTCATGCCCGGTTGTTCGAGCAGGGTCAGGTCATTGCCGGCCGCGCGCAGGCGCTCGGCGTAGGCCCGGCCTTCGTCATGCAGCGGGTCATACCCGGCGAGGTACACCAGCGCCGGGGCGACACCGGACAGATCCTGCGCCAGCAACGGCGAGCAGCGCCAGTCGGCCAGATCTTCCGGGGTGCGTGCGTAATGCGCGTAGAACCAGTCCAGCGTCGGGGTCTCCAGCAGATAGCCTTCGGCAAAATCACGATGCGAAGCGCGATGGCAGGTGGCGTCTGTTACCGGGTAGACCAGAACCTGCGCCTTGGGCAGCAGCTTCAGTTCCTCGGGTTCGCGCACCGCGATCAATGCCAACACGGTGGCCAGCGTCGCACCGACGCTGTCACCGGCCAGCACCGTGCGCGCGGCGTCCAGGCCCAGACCTGCGCCTTCGCGCACCAGCCAGTTGCCGGCATCGCAGGCATCCTCTACCGGGGTCGGGAAACGCCATTCCGGCGCCAGGCGATAGTCCACCGTCAACAGGGCGAAACCACCCTGCGCCGCCAGGCGCCGGCACAGTGCATCGTGAGAATCGAGGCTGCCGACCACGTAGCCGCCACCGTGAAAATACAGCATCACCGGTTGCAGGCCGTCAGTGGCCTGCCCGGCGCGGTACAGGCGTGCCGCCAGACGGTGACCATCGCGGGTGGCGATGGTGAAATCTTCGCAGGCAACGTGGTCCAGCGGAACATCGAGAAAACCCGAAGCCGCTTCGAAATCGATGCGTGCCTGTTGCGGGGTCTGCTCGTGCATCGCACGGCTTTTGCCGGTCAGTCGGCCGAACTCGGCGAGTTCGAGAAATGCTTGCAGCTCTGGCAGTACAACCATCGTTTACATCCTTCCAAAAACAGGTGAATGACCGGGCAGCGTTGGCTGCCCGGCAGTGATCAAGCGACAGTGGTGCGACGTTCGAGCAAGGCTTGCAACTGATCGAGCAACTCGTCACCGCGCATCAACTCGTAGTGCCCGCCAGCCAGTAGACGGTCGACGCCATGGCGTCCGACCTGAGCGGCGAACACCTCGCGCTCGGCGTCTCGCTCAGCCACCCACCAGCGGTACGCCGCCACCTGGATCTTCGGCAGTTGCTGCTGGGCCAGCGCCAGTTGTTTGAGCGCGGCACCGGTGGCGAAGATCCGCGTGAACTCATCGGCGCCCAATGCTGCATCGCTGCTGGAACCGTGCAGCGCGGCTTCGATCACTGCCGCAGCGGCGGCCTGTTCGTCGAGCCCAGCGGCTTTTTCAACGATCAGCGCCTGAGCCTCGTCAACCGACAGGCCGAGCACAAACTTCAGGAAATCCGCCAAGTCTTCACGCCAGTCCCCCGCCTCGGCCGTGCCGGCCACGTAGCTGTCGACCAGACCGGCGAACGCGACGGTTTCGCCCTGGCTTTCCAGCTCGCGGGACACCAGTTGCACCAGCGCCCCGCCCAGCGACCAACCGAGCAAGTAATACGGGCCTTCCGGTTGCTGCGCACGAATGCGCTGGGCGTAGGCCAGGGCCATCGCCGGCAGCGATTCATCCTGCCATTGGGAGTCGAGCAGCATCCGGCATTGCAGGCCGTAGACCGTGCGCCGACCTTCCAGACGCCGGGCCAGCGGCTCGTAATCGAACACCGTGCCGAACCCGGCGTGCAGGCAGAACAGTGCCGGCACATGGGCCAGGCGGCTGTTGAGCGCCAGCAACGGATCCGGCGCAGTGGCCGCCTCCTGCACCTGATAACCACTGAGTTCGGCAATGCACGGCTTTTGCATCAGGTCACGCAGCTTCAATTCGAAACCGAGTTGCGGCTGACTGCGCACCCGCGAAATGACTTTGAGCACCTGCAACGAGTCGCCGCCCAGTTCGAAGAAGTTATCGTCGATGCCGATTTGCGGCACGCCGAGCACCTCCTGCCAGATCGTCGCCAGTGCCTGCTCCAGCGCATTGCGGGGGGCGCGATAACCGCCCAGCGCCCACTCCGGTTGCGGCAGCGCCCGACGATCGAGCTTGCCGTTGGCCGACAGCGGGAAGCGCTCCAGCAGCATGATCCGCGCCGGCACCATGTAGTCGGGCAGTTGCGCCTGCAGCTCGGTCTTGATGCGGCGATCCAGACCGGTCACACCTGCTGCGACCACATAGCCCACCAACTGCTTGCCGGTCGGCGTGTCGTGCACCACCACGGCGGCATCCTGCACCCCGGCGCATTCACGCAGGCGTGCTTCGATTTCGCCGAGTTCGATGCGGAAGCCGCGAATCTTCACTTGCTGGTCAAGACGCCCGAGGTAGTCGATCAGACCGCATTCGCGCTGGCGCACCAGGTCGCCGGTGCGGTACATGCGCCCGCCCGCTTCGAACGGATCGGGAATGAAGCGTTCGGCGCTCATGCCCGGGCGCTGGTGATAACCCCGCGCCAGGCATTCGCCCCCCAGATACAGCTCGCCACTGACCCCGGCCGGCAACGGATTGAGGTCGGCGTCGAGTACATACAATCCACGCCCGGCCACGCCACGCCCGATCGGCGCATAGGCCGCCTCGCAGCGCTCACTGGCTTCGGCACGCCACAGCAGCGGCGTGACCACGGTTTCGGTCGGGCCATAGCCGTTGACCAGACGCTGTGGACGCAAGGCGCGTTTGACCTGTTCGAAACTGGCCTCCGGCACCGCATCACCGCCGAAGCAATACACTTGCACCGCCGGCGCATGGCCCAGGCGTTCAGCCACTTCAGCCATCTGTTGCAGGTAGGCCGGCGGGAAGCAGGCGACGCTGACCTGATGGCGCTCCAGCACTTGCAGGGTCTGCTCCGGCGTCCACAGATTGTCCTCGCGAACCACCAGACTGCCACCCGCCAGCAACACGCTCAGCCAGCGCTCCTGAGCACCGTCGAAGGCGAACGACATGAAGTGCAATTCACGACTGTCCGACACCAGTTCGTACAGGTCGATGATGCCTCGGCAATGCCGGGCAATCGGTCCGCGCGCCACTGCCACGCCTTTGGGCTGACCGGTGGAACCGGAGGTGTAGATCAGATACGCGAGGTGCCCTGCCAGCGGCTGCGTCAACGGGCATTGCGCGCTGTCGTCGTGCGGCAGTTGATCGAGCAACAGGCGCGGCACATTGTCGGCCAGGGTCAGGCGCTGACCCAGGTCGCTGTCGCAGAGCAACAGGCTGGCCGCCGAATCATCGAGCATGTAGGCCAGGCGCTCCGGCGGGTACGCCAGGTCCAGCGGCAAATACGCCGCGCCGGCCTTGAGCACCGCGAGAAACGCGATGATCGTGCGTTCCGAGCGCGGCAATGCCACGGCCACCAGACTTTCCGCACCGATGCCACGCTCGATCAATTGCCAGGCCAAGCCGTTGGCCCGGGCTTCAAGCTCGGCATAACTGACTTCACGGTCTTCACAGAACAGCGCGGTTTTCTGCGGCTGGTTGCGCACGTGTTGGTTGAAGCTGCACAGCAGATCAGTCTCGTCGGTCGACGCTTGTGGCAGGCCCGGACGCGCCCCGGGCAAGCCGAGATTGCCGATCAGGCAGCGTTCATCTTCCGGCAAGGTGCGCAGCAAACCTTCCAGTTGCGCGCGGATCTGCTCGACCTCGGCATCACTGAAACGCTCACGCAGGTACAGGTATTCGACTTCCAGGCCATCGTCGTTGGCGCTGACCATCAAGTCCATCGGCACGTTGGTGACGCCGGCGCTGCCAACTTCGGCAAAGCGCAACTCGCCCTCCTCGCCGCCGCGCAACGCTCGATCGACCGGATGGTTTTCGAACACGATGATGCTGTCGAACAGGCCCTGGCCACCGAGTCCGGCCCAGCGCTGGATGTCCGACAACGGCGTGTGTTCATAGTCACGCACGGTCAGGTTGTAGTCCTGCAGTTCACGCAACCATTCGCCCAACGGCTGTTGCGGGTCGAGGGTCTGGATCACCGGCAAGGTGTTGATGAACAGACCGAGCATTTCCTGCGCCCCCGGCAGGCCGGTCGGGCGCCCCGCCACCGTAGCGCCGAACGCCACGCTGCGCTGGCCGCTGTGCCGTTGCAACAACAGCAGCCAGGCGGCCTGCACCAAGGTGTTGAGGGTCACGCGCTGACGCTTGGCAAACGCGTGCAGCTTGCGCGTCGCCTCGGCATCGAGATCGGTGTACATCACGCCGTGCCCGGAGCCCGTGGCCCCGCTGGCCTTGGCCAGAATCGTCGGTGCTTCCAGCAACGCCAGACGCTCGCGCCAGAAGCCTTCGGCCTGCGCATTGTCCTGACGTTGCAGCCAGCCGATGTAATCGGCGTAACGGCCATTGAGCGCCGGCAGGCTGGCGTGGTGATACAGGCGCAGCATCTCGCCGAGCAGGCGCGATGCACTCCAGCCGTCGAGCAGCAGGTGATGGTAGACCCAGATCATCTGATAGCGCTCGGCATCGAGGCGCACCAGCACGAAACGCATCAGCGGCGGGCAGCTCAGGTCGAAGCCCTTGGCCTGCTCGGCAGCGGCCAGTTCGCTCAGCGCCCGCTCGGTGTCGCTGCGCTCGCGCCAGTCGAGTTCTTCGATTGGCAACTCGACGTCGGCGAACACCGCCTGCAGCGGATCGGCCAGCCCATCACGCCAGCGGAACGCGGCACGCAGCACCTCATGGCGTTCGATCAGGGTTTGCCACGCCGCACGGAAACGCGGCACCTGCAAGCCGTCCACGGCCACGCTCAACTGGTTGACGTAGGGGTTCAGCTCCGGTGAATCCAGGCAATGGAACAGCATGCCCTGCTGCATCGGCGACAGCGGATACAGGTCTTGCAATCCTTCGCGAGCGGCCCCGTCGATGTGCGGCACCAGCGCGAACGCGGCGACTGTCGGCGCCTCATTCAAGGTCGTTTCGCGAGTGATCGCCACGGCTGCCAGCGCGCGGATGGTCTGCTGTTCGAACAGCTGCTTCGGACTGAACACCAGCCCGCGCTGCCCGGCGCGGCTGACCGCTTGCAGGGAAATGATCGAGTCACCGCCCAATTCGAAGAAGTTCTCGGTGACGCCCAGAGTGTCCAGGCCCAGCAGGTCCTGCCAGATCTCCACCAACAGCGCTTCGGCCGGTGTCGCGGCCGGCACCTGATCCTGAGTCTGGCGCGCAACGTCCGGTGCCGGCAGGCCCTTGCGGTCGAGTTTGCCATTGGGCGTCAGCGGCAATGCCGCCAGGCACATCAGGTGCGCCGGCAACATGTGCGCCGGCAGACGGCTGCGCAGGTGCGCGGTCAACGCGGCGTGCAGGTCCTGCTCGTTGGCCAGTGGATCGCGCGGCACGATGTAGCCGACCAACTGGCGGCTCACCGGCCCGTCGCGATCGATCACCAGTGCTTCGCGCACGCCTTCGTGCTCCAGCAGGCAGGCTTCGATTTCCCCCAGCTCGATGCGGAAACCGCGAATCTTCACCTGCTGGTCGATCCGGCCGAGGTATTCCACCACGCCATCGGCGCGGAACCGCGCCAGGTCACCACTGCGATACAGGCGCGCCCCCGGCACGAACGGATCCGGCACGAAACGCTCGGCAGTCAAGTCCGGACGCTGATGATAACCCCGGGCAACGCCCTCGCCGCCCAGGTACAACTCGCCGGCCACCCCCACCGGCAGTGGCTGCAAACCACCGTCGAGAATGTAAGCGCTGCGGTTGCCCACCGGCCGGCCGATCGGCATGAAGGCCGAGTCGAATTCGGTGTCCGGGTAGGCCAGCCAGATCAGCGGGGTGATCACGGTTTCAGTCGGGCCGTAACCGTTGATCAGGCGCTGCGGTTGCAGCACCTGCTGCACTTCATCGAACGCATGCTTGGGCATGCCTTCGGCACACGGCGTGTAGGAGCGGATCGGCAGGTCGCGCCCCGCTTCCCCCATGAAATCGGCGATCTGCAACAGATAGCTCGGGGTAAAGCAGGCAATGGTGATGCCGTGCTGCTGAATTTCCGCGCAGGTGCGCTCGACGCTCCACAACTCATCGTCACGCGGCATGACGGCCGAACCGAACAGCAGCGGGGTCAGCCAGCGTTCGTGAGCACCGTCGAAACTGATCGAGGCAAACTGCAGCTCGCGATCCTCCGGGGTCATGCCGTACAACTCGCCGATTGCCAGGCAGTGCATCGCCAGTGGACCGTGGGCCACGCTGACGCCTTTCGGCCGCCCGGTGGAGCCCGAGGTGTAAATCAGGTACGCAAGGTTTTCCCCGCAGGTCAGGTTGACCGGGTTGCTGTCCGCCATCAATTCCAGTGGCTCGCGGTCGATGTCCAGCACCGGCAGGTCGTCCGCCAGCGCCAGTTTGTCCCGCAGCCACGACTGGCTGAGCATCAGCACAATGCCGCTGTCCTGCATCAAGTATTGCAGGCGCTCGGCGGGATACGCCGGGTCGAGCGGCACGTAGGCACCGCCGGCCTTGAGGATCGCCAACAGGCCGACGATCATCTCCGGCGAACGCTGCATCGCCAGACCGACCCGCACCTCCGGCCCCACCCCGAGGTTGCGCAGGCGATGGGCCAGACGGTTGGCGCGGCGGTTAAGCTCGGCGAAGGTCAGCTCGACCTCGGCAAAAATCAGCGCCGTGGCCTGCGGACGAATCTCGGCCTGGGCTTCGATCAGTTGATGCACGCACAGCGGATTTTCGTTCGCGGCGAAGGCCGGGTTCCAGGTTTGCAACTGCTGCGTGCGCTCGCTGGCGGTCAGCAGATCCAGTTCGCTCAAGGCGCCCTCAGGTGCGTCGACCATCGCGTTCAGCAGCACAACCAGATGCTCGCTCATGCGGGCGATGGCCGCGGCGCTGAAGTGGCTGCACTGGTAACTCCAGTTCAGGCTCAGGGTGTTTTCCGCGGTGGCCGCCAGGGTCAGCGGGAAGTTGGTGCGTTCATGGTTCTGCGGCGTCGAAAAGCTCAGACCGGCCGGCGCGCCCTGTTTCAGCGCCTCGACCACCGGGAAGTTTTCGAACACCAGCAGGCTGTCGAACAACGGCTCACCGGCACGTCCGGCCCAACGCTGGATGTCGCCCAGCGCGGTGAACTCGTGCTCACGCAGCTCCAGGTTCTGTGCCTGCAAACGGCTCAGCCACTGGCTGACTGTTTCCACCGCGTCCGGGCAACTGATTACCGGCAAGGTGTTGATGAACAGGCCCAACTGACTTTCCGCTCCCGGCAGGTCCACCGGGCGCCCGGCAACGGTCGCGCCGAACGCCACGCAGCGCTGGCCGCTGTAGCGTTGCAGCAACAGCGCCCACGCACCTTGCAGCAAGGTGTTGAGGGTGACTTTCTGCTGACGGGCAAACTCGCTCAAGCGCCGCGTCGCAGCCACGTCGAAGGTTTGCAGATGGTCGGCAAAGGTTTCGCTGGTCGCCTGTTTCAGATCGCCATGGGCCAGGCTTTGGGCCAACAGAGTCGGGTTGTCCAGCGGCGCCAGTTGTTCCAGCCAGAAGCGCTCGTCGGCCTGTGCATCCTGGCGTTGCAGCCAGCCGATGTAGTCGGCAAAACGTCCGCTCGGGGCCGGCACCGCTTGCCCGGCGTAACGCTGCAGCACTTCGCTGAGCAACAGCGAATTGCTCCAGCCGTCGAGCAGCAAATGGTGGTGGGTGTAGATCAGTTGCTGACGCTCATCGTCCAGCCGCACCAGGGTCAAACGCATCAACGGCGCTTGAGCCGGGTCCAGTTGCAGGCGCTCGCTGTCGATCAGTTGCGCCAGCGCCTCGGCCTGATCGGCACGGCCGCGCCAGTCCAGGCAACGGAACGGCAGGCGCAGATGACGCTGCACCAGTTGCACCGGCGCCTCGAAGCCCTGCGGGAAGTGGAAACTGCTGCGCAGGATCGGATGCGCATCGATCACCGCCTGCCACGCCTGCCCCAGTCGCTCGGCGTCCAGACCACGGGCCTCGACATTAAGCTGGTTGACGTAGGCACCGGACGCCGACTCGAACAGGCTGTGGAACAGCAGGCCGGCCTGCATCGGCGACAGCGGGTACAGGTCCTCGATCTGCGTCGCCGCCACTGGCAAGCCATCGAGTTGTGCCTGGCTCAAACGTGCCAGCGGGAAATCCGCCGGGGTCACGCCACCGGCCTCATCGCTCAGGCAATGCTCGATCAGCGCCAGCAGTTCGTGGCGATAGTCTGCAGCCAGCTGTTCGATTTCACTGTGGTCGAAGCATTCGCGGCTGAAGGTCCAGTCCAGTTTCAGTTCACCGCCATACACCTGACCGTCCACCGACAGCCAGTTCGGCAACGGCGCGTCGGCCGATTGCGCGGCGCCGCTGGCTTCGCTGGCGGGGCTGAACAGCGCGTCCTCGGCGAAACTCTGGTCGAACTGCCCCAGGTAGTTGAATGTCACCCGCGCCTGCGGCAACGCCGTCAGCGCCGCTTGAGTCGCGGCGTCGCCCATGTAGCGCAGCAGCCCGTAACTCAGGCCTTTGCCGGGGATTTCACGCAGCTGCTGTTTGATCGCCTTGATCGAACCGGCAAGGTCCGCCGTCGGCGTCAGGCACACCGGGAACAGGCTGGAGAACCAGCCGACCGTACGGGTCAGGTCGATGTCGTCGAACAGGTCTTCGCGACCATGCCCTTCGAGCTGGATCAGCGCCGAGGCGTGACCGCTCCAGCGACTCAAGGTGCGGGCCAGCGCGGTCAGCAGCAGGTCATTGACCTGGGTGCGATAGGCCGCCGGCGCCTGTTGCAGCAAACGCCGGGTCTGCTCGCGGTCCAGCGCAATGCTCACGCCCTGACGCAAATGCCCGGCCTGACTGGCCTGGGCATTGGCCGCCGGCAAACGGTCGCTGGCCTGACCCAGTTGCGTCTGCCACCACGCCAATTCGGCGAGCGCCGCCTCACTGCGCGCATGGTCTTGCAGCTTCAGCGCCCAGGTCTGGAACGCGCTGGTCTTGGCCGGCAGTTCCTTGCCCTGATAAGCCGCCTGCAAGTCTTCCAGCAACACCCGCCACGACACACCGTCCACCGCCAAATGGTGGATCACCAGCAACAGGCGCTGGCTGCCGTCGGCCTGGGCGATCAAAGCGACACGCAGTAACGGGCCGTCTTGCAGGCTCAGGCTGCGCTGGGCCTCTTCGCACACCGATTCCAGCGAGTCATTGCTGGCGACCCGGGCGGTCCAGAGCATGTCGACGACGTCGGCACTGTCGGCGCCGACATAGCGCGCCGACCACTGGCCGTCGACCTGACTGAAGCGCAACCGCAAGGCGTCGTGCTGCTTGAGCAGGCGTTGCAATGCTGCTTGCAGGCGTGGCAGTTCCAGCGGCTGACGCGGGACCAGCAACACCGCCTGGTTCCAGTGCTGGCGTTGCGGGATCGGTTCGTCGAAGAACCAGCGCTGAATCGGCGTCAGCACCTGCCCGCCCTCTACCGGCCCCTGTGGCGCCAGCGGCGCGGCCTGCACCTTGACCACCGCAGCCAGCGCCTGCAGCGTCTGCTGCTGGAACAGATCACGCGGTTGCAGGCTCAGGCCGGCACGCCGGGCGCGACTGACCACCTGAATCGAAATGATCGAGTCGCCACCCAGCTCAAAGAAGTTGTCCTGGCGCCCGACCTTCTCGACACCGAGCACCTCCTGCCAAATCTGCGCCAGCGCTTGTTCATGCGCCGTACTCGGCGCTTCGAAGGCGCGCTGGCTGACTTGCAGGGTCGGTGCCGGCAGGCGTTTGCGTTCAAGCTTGCCATTGGGGCTGAGCGGCATTTGCTCGATCAGCACGGTTTGCGCCGGCACCATGTAGTCCGGCAGGCTCGCGAGCAAATGAGTTTTCAGGGTTTCGCGCCAGGCATTCTGCCGGGCGCCGTCGGCATTCGGCAGCGCCCGATCCTGCGGCACCACGTACGCCACCAGTTGCTTGCCGCTCGGCCCGTCCAGCGCCAGCACCACCGCCTCCTGAACCTCGGCATGTTCTTGCAGGCGCGCTTCGATTTCGCCCAGTTCAATGCGCAGGCCGCGAATCTTCACCTGATGGTCGATACGTCCGCAGTACTCGATGGCCCCGTCGGCGCGGTAGCGCGCCAGGTCACCGGTGCGGTACAGGCGCTCGCCGCTGCCGAACGGGTCGACGACAAAACGCTCGGCGGTCAACGCGCCGCGCCGGTGGTAACCACGGGCCAGGCCGATACCGCCCAGGTACAACTCACCCACCGCGCCCAGCGGCAACGGCTGCAATTCGCTGTCAAGGATCAAGGTGCGCAGGTTGGCGATCGGCCGACCGATCGGCACGCTGTCGCGGCCCTCTTCCACACACGTCCAGTGGGTCACGTCGATGGCCGCTTCGGTCGGGCCATAGAGGTTGTACAGACTGGCTTGCGGCAGGCTGCGCAAGGTCTGGCGCTGCAACGCCATCGGCAACGCTTCGCCGCTGCAGATGATCCGCGTCAGCGAGGTGCAGGCCAGCGACTCGTCGGCGCTGATGAACGCGGACAGCATCGACGGCACGAAATGCAGCGTGGTGATCGACTGCTCGACGATCAGCGCGGCGAGGCGCTGTGGATCACGGTGCTCGCCGGGCGCGGCAATCACCAGTGTTGCGCCCTTCATCAGCGGCCAGAAAAACTCCCAGACCGACACGTCGAAACTGAACGGGGTCTTTTGCAGCACCCGGTCGCTCGGTTGCAGATTGTAGGCCTGCTGCATCCACTCCAGACGGTTGTGCAGCGCTACATGACGGTTGCCGGCACCCTTGGGTTTACCGGTGGAGCCGGAGGTGTAGATCACGTACGCGAGGTTTTCCGCCAGCGCCAGATTGGGCAGATCGCTGTCCGGCAGTTCGCTCAGCCAGTCGGCGTCCGCTTGCAGGCACAAGGTGCGCAGCGAATCCGGCGTCGGCAGTTGCGTCAGCAAATGCTCCTGGGTCAGCAGCAGGGAAATGCCGCTGTCTTCAATCATGTAGCTCAGGCGATCGAGCGGGTATTCCGGGTCCAGCGGCACGTAGGCGCCACCGGCCTTGAGAATCGCCAACAGGCCGACAACCATCTCCAGCGAACGCTCGCAGGCGATCCCGACAAGCACTTCCGCGCCGACGCCTTGCGCACGCAAGTGGTGAGCCAGACGGTTGGCGCGCCGATTGAGCTCGGCGTAACTGAGGGTCTGGCCCTGGAACACCAGCGCCGTGGCGTCAGGTTGCTGCGCCGCACGCGCTTCGAAATGGCGCTGCACGCAGACTTCGCCCGGGTACGTCTGTGCAGTGTCATTGAGGTCAGCGAGCATGCGCAGACGCTCGTCGGCGTCCAGCAGCGGCAGTTCCGCCAGCGAGCATTGCGGGTTTGCCACTGCCCCGGCCAGCAGGTTGCGCCAATGCCGGGCCAGGTGTTCGATGCGCTCGGCGTCGAACAGATCGGTGGCGTAGGTCAGGCTGGCGAACCACTGCTCGCCGACTTCCTGGGTATCGAGTTGCAGGTCGAACTGGGTGGTTGGCGTCGTAGCGTTCAGCGCCTCGACCCGCAGCCCTGCGAGCCAGCCGCCGACTGCCGTCGCTTTGCTTTGTTGATGGTTGAACATCACCTGGAACAGCGGACTGTGGCTCAGGCTGCGATCGCCTTGCAGCGCCTGCACCAGACGTTCGAACGGCAAGTCCTGATAACCCTGCGCGTCCAGCGACGCGGCGCGGGTCTGCTCAAGCAATTGGCTGAAGGTCTGGCGCCCGTCGACCTCGACACGCATCACCTGGGTGTTGACGAAGAAGCCGATCAAGCCACGGGTTTCGGCGCGGTTGCGGTTACCGATCGGCACACCGATGCGCAGGTCGGACTGGCCGCTGTAGCGATAGAGCAAGGCCTGGAAACTGGCCAGCAGCAACATGAACGGGGTGACACCGGCCTGCTTCGCCAGGGCCATCAAGCCAGCGGCCAGATCGGCCTCCAAGGCGAACTCCAGACGCGCACCGCGCTGGCTTGGCTGGGCCGGACGCGGGCGGTCGGTGGGCAGTTCCAGCAGCGGTTGCTCGCTGCCCAGGGTGTCGCGCCACCAGTTCAACTGGCGCTCAAGCTCGCCGGCTTCCATCCAGCGGCGTTGCCAGGCGGCGTAGTCCGAGTACTCGATCGGCAGCGCTTCAAGCTGCGCGTCCTGGCCCTGACAGTGAGCCGCATACAGGCGCGAGAACTCCTCGATCAACACGCCCATCGACCAGCCGTCGGTGACGATGTGATGCAGGGTCAGCACCAGCACGTGGTCTTCGGCCTCCAGTTGCAACAGGCTGACGCGCAACAGCGGGCCGTGCTGCAGATCGAAAGGCCGGGCAATCTCAGCTTCGACCTGGCGCATGGCGCAGGCTAGACGTTCGGCCTGTGGCTGCGCCCGCAGGTCATGCTGTTCGATCGGCAGCGAGGTGACCGCCGCGAGGGTTTGCATGACCTGACCGTCGTCCTCGACGAAACGGCTGCGCAGGCTCTGGTGACGCGCCAGCAGCACGTCGAAACTGTGTTGCAAGGCAGCGACGTTCAGCGGCCCTTGCAGACGCAAGACAGCAGGAATGTTGTAGGCCGCGCTCTGCGGGTCGAGTTGCCAGAGAAACCACTGGCGTTGCTGCGCGTACGACAGTTCGAACGTCGTTTGTGGCTCGGCGGCGGGCGGGATCGGCAGTTGCCCGAAGCTCACGCCCTGCTCTTGCATGCGTTGCAGAAATTCGCGGCGCTTGTCTGCCGGCAACGCGGCAAAACGGGTAGCGATGCGCCAGGCGGTAGAGTGTTCCATCAGTTGATCTCCATCTCGTCGAGAAGCGACTCAAGCGCATCCAGACGTGCATCGTTGTCAGTCGGGGCGAGTTGCCCGGCCAGGGCGGCATAAGCCTGAAGGTCGCTGGATTCGAACAGCGCACGCAGCGCCAGCTCGATGCCCAGTTCCAGCGCCACACGGGCGCTGGCCTGCGCGGCGAGCAGCGAGTGCCCGCCCAATTCAAAGAAGTTGTCGCGCCGCCCGACTTGCGCCACGCCCAGCACGTCGGCCCAGATCGCCGCCAGTTGCCGTTCGAGTTCGCCTTCGGGGGCTTCATAAGGGCGCTGCAAGGCCTGGGCATCGGGCCGCGGCAAGGCCTTGCGGTCGAGCTTGCCGTTGTTGGTCAGCGGCAAGGCATCGAGCAGCAGCCAGTGGCTCGGCACCATGTAGTCCGGCAGATCGACCTTGAGTGCCGCGCGCAGGTTGTCGCGCCAGGCGATCGGGTCGGCCGGGGTGTGCTCGGCCACCACGTAGGCGCACAACTGCGGCCCACCCTCGTCACCGTGTACGCTCAATACCGCGTGGCGCACGCCGGGTTGCGCGAGCAGCGCCGCCTCGATTTCCCCCAGCTCGATGCGGAAGCCACGGATCTTCACTTGCTGGTCGATCCGCCCGAGGTAATCGATGCTGCCGTCGTGTCGCTGGCGCGCCAGGTCGCCGCTGCGATACAGGCGCTCGCCGCTGCCGAACGGGTTCGGCACAAATCGCTCGGCGCTCAGGTCGAAGCGCCCGTGGTAACCGCGCGCCAGACCGGCGCCGGCGATATACAACTCACCGGCCACACCCTCTGGCACCGGTTGCAACTGGCAGTCGAGCAAGTACCAGCGCAGGTCGCGAATCGGCAGGCCGATCGGGCTCTGCGCCTTGCCGTTGAGGTCGGCCCGACGGATCGCGCGATAGGTCACGTGCACCGTGGTTTCGGTGATGCCGTACATGTTCACCAGCGTCGGCTGTTGATCGCCGAAGCGTTCGAACCACGGTCGCAGGCTCGCCACTTCCAGCGCTTCGCCACCAAAAATCACCTGGCGCAGGGCCAGGTTGCGCGGGCTGGCGCAGGCGATCGGCAGCAGTTGCCGGAACGCGGTCGGCGTCTGGTTCAACACCGTCACGCCTTCGTCGCACAGCAGGCGATGGAACGCCTGCGGCTCACGGCTGATGTAATACGGCACGATCACCAGGCGCCCGCCGGTGCACAGCGCACCGAACAGCTCCCACACCGAGAAATCGAACGCACAGGAATGGAACAGGGTCCAGACGTCGTCCGCGCCGAAGTTGAATTCACAGGCGGTTGCGCTTAACAGGCGCCCGACGTTGGCATGGCTGAGCAACGCACCTTTCGGCCGGCCGGTGGAACCCGAGGTGTAGATCACATAGGCGAGGTTGTCCGGGCGGCTCAGGCTCGGCAGATCGTCCGCGCTGTAGCCGTCCAGTGCCAACGTGTCGAGGCACAGAACCTGCACCTCATCACGCGCCGGCAAACCTTCGAGCAGAGGTTGCTGAGTCAGCAGCAGGGCGATGCCGCTGTCTTCGATCATGTAGCTCAGACGCTCCGCCGGGTATTGCGGATCGAGCGGCACGTAGGCACCGCCGGCCTTGAGAATCGCCAGCACACCGACCACCAGCGCCAGCGCACGCTCGGTGGCGATGCCGACCCGTACTTCCGGGCCGACGCCCTGCTCGCGCAGTTTGCGCGCCAGACGGTTGGCCTGGGCATTCAGCGCGGCATAACTCAGGTGTTCGCCTTCATAGACCAGCGCAATCGCCTGCGGACGCAGCGCGACCTGGGCTTCGAACAACTGGTGCAAGGTCGGCGACGGCGGTTGCTGTTCGAACAGCGGGTTCCAGTCAGCGATCAATGCCTGACGCTGAGCGCTTGCCAGCAATGGCAGCTCGGCCACCCGCTGCTGCGGATCCGCCGCCACCGCGCGCAGCAGGTTCAGCCACTGCTCGGCGAAGCGCTGCATCGAGGCCGGGTCATGCACGTCAGTGGCGTAGGTCAGGCTCGCGTCCAGCGTGTCGCCCTGCTCCTGCGTGTCGAGGACCAGATCGAACTGTGTGGTGGTCTGCTGCCAGTGCAAACGCTCGACCTGCAAGTCGCCGACCGTGCGCTCGACGCTGGCGCCCAGTTGCTGCTGATGGTTGAACAGCACCTGGAACAACGGGCTGTGATTGAGGCTGCGATCCGGTTGCAAGGCATCGACCAGTTGCTCGAATGGCAGGTCTTGATTGGCCTGCGCCTGCAACGCCACATGCTTGATCTGTTGCAGCAGGCTGCTGAAGGATTGCTGAGCGTCGATCTCGGCACGCAGCACCTGAGTGTTGATGAAGAAG
>Ga0308163_10001986_pt1 | contig 20149 bp, 18 predicted proteins | sample PhyTR1_FD_201037 | JGI IMG/M metagenome (GOLD analysis project Ga0308163, IMG submission 201037) | Phyllosphere microbial communities from UC Gill Tract Community Farm, Albany, California, United States - DLSLT.R1 | ecosystem: Host-associated > Plants > Phyllosphere > Unclassified | place: USA...
CGCCGGCACGGCGTCCTGCTGCACGTCCGCTCCTCGTTCACGCACAACGAGGGCACCATCGTCTACAACCCCACGGATGGAGAGAATGTGGAAGAGCCCGTCATCGTCGGCGTCGCCGCCGACCTCAGCGAGGCCAAGGTCACGGTGGTCGGCGTCCCCGACGTGCCGGGCAAGGCCGCGCAGATCTTCACCATCGTCGCCAAGACCGGCGCCAACATCGACATGATCGTGCAGAACGTGTCGGCCGCCGCCACGAGCCTCACGGACATCTCGTTCACGCTCCCGAAGTCCGACGCGCAGCGCGTGCTCACGGTCCTCGCGGCCGAGCAGGCCGCGGTCGGCTTCACGGGCCTCCAGCACGACGACCAGATCGGCAAGCTCGCGCTCGTGGGCGCCGGCATGCGCACGAACGCGGGCGTCTCGGCGCAGCTGTTCACGGCGCTGTCGGATGCCGGCATCAACATCGAGATGATCTCCACCAGCGAGATCCGCATCTCGGTGGTCACCCGCGCGGACACCATCGACGAGGCCGTGCGCGTCGTCCACCACGCGTTCGGGCTCGACGCGGACGACGTCGCCGTCGTGCACGCCGGCACCGGCCGCTGATCCGCGGACCCCACCCACCCGAACGAACGAATGCCCGAACGCCCGCCCGCGCACCGCATCAGGAGACACCCGTGACCGACACCGCCCCCGCCGGATCCGCCGCCCCCGCCCCGGAGACCCCCGGCCTCCGCGTCGGCGTCGTCGGCGCCACCGGCCAGGTGGGTGCCGTCATGCGCCGCCTGCTCGAGGAGCGCGCGTTCCCCGTCGCCGAGATCCGCTTCTTCGCCTCGGCCCGCTCGGCCGGCACCACGCTCCCGTTCGCCGGCCGCGACGTCGTCGTGGAGGACGCGGCGACGGCGGATCCCACGGGCCTCGACATCGCGCTCTTCTCCGCGGGCGCCACCACGTCGCGCGCGCAGGCGCCGCGCTTCGCCGAGGCGGGCGTGCTCGTCATCGACAACTCCAGCGCCTGGCGCATGGACCCCGAGGTCCCGCTCGTCGTCTCCGAGGTCAACCCCGAGGCCATCGCGGACGCGCGACGCGGCATCATCGCCAACCCGAACTGCACCACCATGGCCGCGATGCCCGTGCTCAAGGTGCTGCACGAGGAGGCCGGGCTCACCCGGCTCGTCGTCAGCACCTACCAGGCCGTCTCCGGATCCGGACTCGTCGGCGCCGAGGAGCTCGCGGGCCAGGCGGAGGCCGCGGTCGCCGCCGGGCCCGAGGCGCTCCGCCGCCTCGTCCACGACGGCCGGGCCGTCGAGCTGCCCGCGCCCGCGGTCTACCAGCGCCCCATCGCGTTCGACGTCATCCCGCTCGCCGGCAGCATCGTCGACGACGGACTGTTCGAGACCGACGAGGAGAAGAAGCTCCGCAACGAGAGCCGCAAGATCCTCGGCCTCCCGGAGCTGCTCGTCAGCGGCACGTGCGTCCGGGTCCCCGTGTTCACCGGCCACTCGCTGTCGGTCAACGCCGAGTTCTCCTCGCCCCTCAGCGTCGCCCGCGCGACCGAGCTGCTCGCGACCGCGCCCGGCGTCGAGCTCTCCGACATCCCCACCCCGCTCCAGGCGGCCGGCACCGACCCCAGCTACGTCGGCCGCATCCGCGCCGACGAGGGCGCGCCCGAGGGCCGCGGCCTCGCGCTGTTCATCAGCAACGACAACCTCCGCAAGGGCGCCGCGCTCAACGCCGTGCAGATCGCGGAGGTCGTCGCGGCCGGTCGCTGATCCCTCCCCGTCGCGCTCGTGAGGGTCGCCGTACCACTCCCCGCGGGCCCCGAGGGGGCCCGCGAGGGCGGGCGTAGACTGGCGGGGTGAGCGATACAGCGGAACCGGTAGACGTCGTCCTCGTCGGCGGGGGCATCATGAGCGCGACGCTCGGCACCCTCATCAAGCAGCTCGAACCGGACTGGACCATCCAGATCTTCGAGCGGCTCGGCGAGGTCGCCATGGAGTCGAGCAACCCGTGGAACAACGCGGGCACGGGCCACGCCGCCCTCTGCGAGCTCAACTACACGCCGGAGAAGGACGGGAAGATCGAGATCGGGTCCGCGACCCGCATCAACGAGCAGTTCCAGCTCTCCCGCCAGTTCTGGGCCCACCTCGTCACGGCGGGCGCCGTGCCGGAGCCCAAGGAGTTCATCAACCCCACCCCGCACATGACCTTCGTGCGCGGCAAGGAGAACGCCGAGTTCCTCCGCCGCCGCTTCGACGCCATGCGCGCGAACCCGCTCTTCGAGGCGATGGAGTACTCGGAGGACCCGGCGGTCATCCACTCCTGGGCCCCGCTCCTCGTGCTCCAGCGCGAGAAGGACGAGGTGATCGCGGCCACGCGCTTCGAGGGCGGCACCGACGTCGACTTCGGCGCCCTCACCCACAAGCTCATCGACTACCTCACGGAGCACGGCGCGGCCCTGCACCTCAACCACGAGGTCCGGAGCCTGGCGCAGGACCCCGACGGCAGCTGGCGGCTCCGGGTCCGCAACGACGTCGGCCGTTCGACCGTGCCGGTGCACGCGAGGTTCGTCTTCATCGGCGCCGGCGGCGGCGCGCTGCCCCTGCTGCAGAAGTCGGGCATCCCCGAGATCAAGGGCTTCGGCGGCTTCCCCATCAGCGGCGAGTGGTTCCGCACGGACGACCCCGAGATCGTCGCGAAGCACCGGGCGAAGGTCTACGGCAAGGCGGCCATCGGCTCCCCGCCCATGTCGGTGCCGCACCTCGACACGCGCGTGGTGGGCGGCGAGACCTCGCTCCTGTTCGGGCCCTACGCAGGCTTCAGCCCGCGCTTCCTCAAGAAGGGCTCGCTCCTCGACCTGTTCGCGTCGATCCGCCCGCACAACATCATCCCGATGCTCGCCGTGGCCAAGGACAACGTCAGCCTCATCAAGTACCTCGTCAGCCAGCTCCTCGCCTCCAAGGAGACGAAGTTCGACGCGCTCCGCGAGTTCATGCCGACGGCCGACCCGAAGGACTGGTACCAGGTCACGGCCGGCCAGCGGGTCCAGGTCATGAAGAAGGACGCGGAGAAGGGCGGGGTGCTGCAGTTCGGCACCGAGGTCGTCGCGGCGGCCGACGGGAGCATCGCGGGTCTCCTCGGCGCCTCGCCCGGTGCGTCCACGGCCGTCCCGATCATGCTCGACGTGCTCGAGCGGTGCTTCCCCGACCGCATCGACGGCTGGCGCAAGCCCCTGAAGCGCATGATCCCGAACTACGGCACCCTCGTCGCGTCGGACCCGAAGAAGACGCCGAAGATCATCCAGGAGACCGCCGAGGTCCTCGAGCTCCAGCACTGACGCCCGGGCGGCCGCACCTCCCGCGGCCGCCCGCTCGCGCTCCATTCGAAAGTGTGTTCGAATGTCCCCATGAGGTGGAGCGCGCAGAAGCTGTCGGATGCGAGCGCCGACGCGCTGCCCGGCCTCGTCCGGCTGAGCAACCTGGTGCAGAGCGTCCGCACCCCGGAGTTCCAGGGCGTCACGTTCCACGAGGTCCTGGCCAAGTCGGCCCTCAACCGCGTGCCGGGGGAGTCCAAGGTCATGCCGTACGGGTGGACCATCAACCCCTACCGCGGCTGCACCCACGCGTGCGTCTACTGCTTCGCCCGACCGACGCACGAGTACCTCGACCTCGACGGGGGCCGCGACTTCGACGACCAGATCGTCGTCAAGGTCAACGTCGCCGAGGTGCTGGCGCGCGAGCTCGCGAAACCCACGTGGACCCACGACGCCGTCGCGCTCGGCACGAACACCGACCCGTACCAGCGGGCGGAGGGCCGCTATGCGCTCATGCCGGGGATCATCGCGGCGCTCGCGTCCTCCGGCACGCCCCTGTCGATCCTCACCAAGGGCACGCTGCTCCGCCGCGACCTGCCGCTGCTGGCCGAGGCGTCGGCGTCGGTGCCCGTCGACCTCGCCATGAGCATCGCGGTGTTCGACGACGACCTGCAGCAGTCGGTCGAGCCCGGCACGCCGACGACCGCGGCGCGCCTCGCGACCGTGACGGCGATCCGCGAGGCCGGCCTCGACTGCACCGTCTTCATGATGCCGATCCTGCCGATGCTCACCGACCAGGTGGAGCACCTCGACCACGCGCTCACCCGCATCCGCGAGGCGGGCGGCACGCGCGTCCTCTACTCCGCGCTGTACCTCAAGCCCGGCGTGAAGGAGTGGTACCTCGAGTGGCTCGAGCGCGAGCGTCCGGATCTGGTGGGGCGCTACCTCGACCTGTACGCACGCGGCGCCTACGCCCCGCAGGCGTACCGGTCGTGGCTCAAGGCCCGCATGGACCCGCTGGTCCGGCGGCACGGGCTCGGCGGCGGCCGGGTGGATCCTCGCACCGGCGGCGTGCTCTCCCGTGCCGACGTGCCCGGCATCGAGGGCGAGTCCTCCCGGCCCGCCCGGCCTCGCCCCGGCTGGAGCCAGGAGGGCGCGGATAGCCGCGCCGGCACGTCCCGCGGGCGCGGCAGCTGGGCGTCCGGGCACGGGTCCGGATCCGCGACGGGTCCCCTGGTGGCCGCGGCGCTCCCCGCGGGGTCCGCGAGCACGCAGGCCACCCTGTTCTGAGTCCCGATCGCGACGGTGTCCGCGGAGGGTCCCGCGTGGCCGTCGCGTCACGCCCGCTGGCTACAGTTCTCCCATGAGCACCCCGCGACTTCCCGGGGACGGGGAGACGCCCACCCGCGGTCGGGCCGTCACGCCCCGCGTGCGGGTCGCCGTGCTCATGGGCGAGCGGTCGGCGCTCGACGAGGTCTGCTCGATCCTCCGCTCGCGCGCCCCCGAGGTCGACGTGGTCGTCGGCACCACCGGCTGGCTCCCGCTCGTCCGCTCGCCGGGGTTCCCGACCGACGTCGTCGTGCTCGACTACGACCTGGCCGACGCGGTGAGCGTCGAGGGCCGCGTGCGGTCCTGCCGCGCAGCGGGGTCGAGCGTCGTGCTCCTCTCGCGGTCGGGGAGCGCCGAGGTGCGGCGCCGCGCGCTCGGTGCCGGCGCCGCGGCCCTGCTCGTCGGACCCGTGCCCGCCCGCGACATCGTCGCGGCCGTGCGCTCCGTCGTCGCGGGAGCCCGCGCGGCCGCGCCCGTGCACGAGCCCCTGGCCGAGTCGGATCCGCCGTTCGCCAGCGCCCGGCTCAGCGAGGGCGAGGAGCGGGCGCTCCGTCTCTACGCCACCGGATGCTCGACGCAGGACGTCGCGGTGCGGATGAACGTGCAGTACGAGACCGCCAAGACCTACCTCCGCCGGGTGCGCGCCAAGTACCGGCTGGTCGGCCGCGCGGCGGGGCGCCGCGCCGACCTGATCGAACGCGCCGCCGAGGACGGCTACCTTCGGTAGATGGCCAAGCTCTACTTCCGATTCGGCGCGATGAACAGCGGCAAGAGCACCTCCATGCTGCAGGCCGCCTACAACTACGAGGAGCGCGGGCAGCACGTCCTGCTCACGAAGCCGGTGATCGACACGAAGGGCGACCGCGACATCGTGTCCCGCCTCGGGGTCCGTCGTCCCGTCGACTTCCTGCTCGAGCCCGACGCCGACGTGTGGCAGGAGTTCGGGCTGCACCGCGACCGCGTGCTCCAGGAGCTCGGCGGACCGACCGCGTGCCTGCTCGTCGACGAGGCCCAGTTCCTGCGGGAGTCGCAGGTCGACGACCTGCTCCGCATCGCGATCCTGCAGGACGTGCCCGTGATCGCGTACGGGATCCGCACCGACTTCCAGACCGTGGCGTTCCCGGGCAGCCGGCGCCTGCTGGAGATCGCCCACAGCCTGGAGGAGATGAAGACCATCTGCCGCTGCGGGCGCAAGGCCGTCTTCAACGCGCGCCAGGTCGGCGACCGGTTCATCTTCGCGGGCGACCAGGTCGCCATCGACGGCGAGGACGTCACCTACATGTCGCTCTGCGGCGCGTGCTACCTCGCCGAGAGCGGGGGAGCGCTGTCGAGCGGCCGCCCCGTCGAGGCCGCGCCGGCCGGCTTCGGCTACACGGCCGGGCCGGACGCCGACTTCGCCTGAGCCCGCGGGGCGGCGGCCTCGGCGGCCGCGGCACGATCGACGGCGCCGTCGCGTCAGTCGCGGAGGAAGCGCAGCCCGCAGACGGTGAGGACGCCGGTGATCAGCAGGGTGGCCAGCGGGATCAGGGCAGAGCAGACGTCGAGCATCGGGATCCGGACCTTCTCTTCGGGTGAGCGTTCGGTCGATCGAGGGAGGTGGGTGGCCATCCCTCCCACCACGCTATCCTCCCGCCGACGGCGCGGCCCCGCCCCACTTGCTGGGGCGTCATCCCCAGGACGACGTGCATGGCGGCGGAGGTCGGGCAGGAGCTCCGGCCTGTGGGAGCATGGGCGGGGGTGCCACCGGGGGGCGCTCACCGACGAGGGGGATCGCCTGTGGAACTGCGTGAGTACATCCGGATCCTGCGACGTTCGTGGATCCTCGTCCTGCTCGCCCTGCTGCTGGGGGTCGGCGCCGCCGCCGGGTACTCGCTCGTGCAGACGCCCCAGTACCGGGCGACCGCGAAGGTGTTCGTGTCGACGCAGTCCGCGGGCTCCGTGTCGGACCTGAGCCAGGGCAACTCGTTCACGCAGCAGGCCGTCAAGAGCTACGCCGACGTCGTGGCCACGCCCGTCGTCCTGGAGCCGGTGATCGCGGAGCTGGGCCTCCCCGACACCGCGGAGTCGCTGGCGCCGCGCGTCACCGCGTCGGCCGCCGCCGACACCGTCATCATCGAGATCGGGGTGCAGGACGAGGAGGCCGAGACGTCCGCCGTCATCGCCAACGCGGTCGCGAAGAGCTTCTCCGACGTCGTCGGCCAGCTCACCGCGGAGGACACCGGCGGCCAGTCGCAGGTGAAGGTCACCACCCTGCAGGAGGCCCGCATCCCCGGGTCACCCGTCTCGCCGCGCGTACCGCTGAACCTCGCCCTCGGTGCGCTGGTCGGCCTGGCGCTCGGCATCGCCGTGGCCGTGCTCCGCTCCACGCTCGACACCCGCATCCGCGGCGAGCGGGACCTGCGGATGGTCACCCACGCTCCCGTCCTCGGCGGCATCGCCTTCGACCCGAAGGCGAAGGAGCGCCCGCTCATCGTGCAGTCGGATCCGCGCAGCCCCCGCGCCGAGTCCTTCCGCAGTCTGCGCACCAACCTGCAGTTCCTCGACTTCGGCGGCCGGGCGCGCAGCTTCGTCATCACGAGCGCCATCGAGTCCGAGGGCAAGTCGACGACGACCGCGAACCTCGCCATCGCCCTCAGCGACGCGGGCGCGCGCGTCGCCGTGATCGACGCCGACCTGCGGCGCCCGAAGCTCGCGTCGTACCTCGGCCTCGAGGGCGCCGTCGGGCTCACCGACGTGCTCATCGGCCGGGCGAAGCTCACGGACGTGCTGCAGCCCTGGGGCAACCGGAACATGTTCGTCCTGCCCGCCGGCCAGATCCCGCCGAACCCGAGCGAGCTGCTCGGATCCCGCACCATGGTCACCCTGCTCAAGGACCTCGAGGCGGAGTTCGACACCGTGCTCATCGACGCCCCGCCGCTCCTGCCGGTGACCGACAGCGCCGTGCTCTCCAAGAGCGCGGGCGGCGCCATCCTCGTCGTCTCCTCCGGCCGCGCCCACCGCGGCCAGGTGCACGCCGCCATCGAGTCGCTGAACAGCGTCGGCGCCGAGGTCCTGGGCGTCGTCCTGACGATGCTGCCCACGAAGGGCCCGGACGCGTACGGGTACGGGCAGTACGGCTACTCGTACATCCGCCCCGAGGGCGCGGACGGCACGTCCCCCGCCACCGCGTGACCGCCCGGCCGTCCGCCTGCGGGCGCGACGGCCGGACCGTGTCGTCGGGGGCCGCCCGGACGGGGCCTGTAGCATCCCGATGACACCACCGCTCCATCCCGCATCGCCCGCTGCGCGGATCACGCGCCCGGCCTCCCCACCGGGGCCGGGCAGCGGGTCCCCGTGCGGACGCGGTCGGGATCCGGCCTCCCCCGAGACCGGATCCGACATCCGCTCGATGCCCGCCATACCGGGAGACACCATGTCGGCTCACGCCGAAGCGCCGACGCGCCGCCCAGGAGGACGCTCCTCGCACCCCATCGTCCGTCCGTCCGAGGGAGCCGCCCGTGGCTAGGCCGTCCCGGGACGACCGGAAGCCGATGGCGGTCACCGGCCGCCCCGCGCGTCGCCGTCCCGCCCTCTCGCGCGTGATCCCCGGCATCGGCGTGACGGCCGTCGTCGCCTTCCTGGCCATCGACCTGATCCTCGTCTCCGCGGCGGTGACCCGCACCGGCGGCGGCACCCCGGGCGCCGTGTCCACGCCGGGCACCACGGAGTCCTCCGCATCCGCCCCGACCGACGGGACGCCGACGCCCGCGCCCAGCGCCACGGCGACCGCGGCCCCGGCCGCCGCCGTCGTCGCGCCCACCGTGTTCCTGGGTGCGGGCAACGCCGACGTCGCATGGCGCACCACGGCGGGTTCCTGCACGGGCGAGGCCGCCCGCATCCAGACCACCATCGACCGCGGCCGCACCTGGGACACCCGCACGACGGACACCTTCGACGCCCGCCGCGTGCTCGCGCTCTCGGTCGACAGCCCCGACGTCGGCAGCATCGTCGCCGACACCACCGCGGCGTGCACCCGCACCGCGCTCCAGAGCTTCACGGGCGGCGAGTTCTGGCGCGACTCGCCGGCCCTCGCGGGCACGACGGCCTACGTGGACCCGGACGACCGGGCCACCGTGCACCTGCAGCAGGGCCGACGGGACGCGCCGTGCGACGACGCGGTCCAGGTCGTCGACAGCGGCCAGGCGGCCGCCGTCCTCTGCGGATCCGGGGCGCTGCACGTGCGCTCGGGCAGCGGCGACTTCCGCCGGATCGACGCACCGGGCGCCCTCGCCCTCGCGGTCGGCACCGACGGCATCCTCACGGCGGGCACCTCGGAGTCCTGCCGCGGGACGAGCATCGGACGCATCGCCCCGGCCTCCGGCGCGGTCAGCGTCGTCGGCTGCGCGCCCGCCGTCCCGACCAGCGGCGCCGTGGCCCTCTCGGCCGCGGGTCGCGACGTCTGGCTCCTCACGGGAGACGCCGTCAGCGTGTCCACCGACGGCGGGGCGACCTGGTGACCTCCTCCACGATCCGCTCCCGCAGGGTCCGCCGCTCACGGCGTCCCTGGACGCGCCGCCGCGTCGTCGCGGCAGCGGCGGCCGCGCTCGCGCTCCTCGTCGTCCTGTGGATCGCGTGGATCGCCGCGCGCGCCCTCCTCGCCCGTGCCGAGCTCGAGCAGGCGGTGCCGCTCGCCTCGACGGTGCAGCGCGCCCTCCTCGCCGGCGACTCGGCCGGCGCCGCCTCGGGCGTCGCGCAGCTGCGCGAGCACTCCTCGCGCGCGGTCTCCCTCACGTCGGACCCGATCTGGGCGGTCACCGAGGCCGTCCCCGGCGTGGGCCCGAACCTGCACGCCTTCCGCTCCGTCGCCGGCGTGGTCGACCGCATCGGCGGCGACGCCCTGGAGCCGGTCGTGGGCATCGCGGGGAGCCTCGACATCGGCAGCCTGACTCCGAAGGACGGCCGCATCGACCTGGATCCGATCATCGCGGCCCAGGAGCCGGTGCGGCAGGCCGACGACGCGCTGGACTCCGCCCTCGACGACGTCACCGCCATCGACACCGGCTCCACCATCGCGCCCGTCACCGACGCCGTGACGCGACTCCGCCACACGGTGCAGTCAGCCGCCGAGACCCTCGCCGTGGTGCGCCACGTGGCCGACCTCGCGCCCGCCATGCTCGGCGCGGACGGCGACCGGAACTACCTGCTCATGTTCCAGAACAACGCGGAGGTCCGCTCGTCGGGCGGCATCCCCGGCGCGCTCGCGCTCGTGAAGACCGGCGACGGCGGGTTCTCGCTCGGCACGCAGGACTCGGCGCGCGCGTTCCCGCGCCTCACCGAGCCGGCGCTGCCGCTCGACCCGCAGACCGCCGGCCTCTACGGCACCATCACGGGTCGCTACATGCAGGACGTCACGCTGACGCCGGAGTTCCCGCAGGCGGCCCCGCTCGCCGCCGAGATGTGGCGCCTCAAGCACCGCGAGACGGTGGACGGCGTCATCAGCATCGATCCCGTCGCGCTGTCCTACCTCCTCCAGGCGACCGGCCCGATCACGCTCCCCACGGGCGACGTGCTGACCTCGGACGACGCCGTCGACCTGCTGCTCCACGACGTGTACCTCCGCTATCCGAACCCCGACGTGCAGGACGCGGTGTTCGCCAGCGTCGCGGAGACGGTCTTCTCGAAGATCTCCTCGGGCGACGTCAAGCCGGCCGCGCTCGTCGAGGCGCTGGCGCGAGCGGCCGAGGAGCGTCGGATCCTGATCTGGAACGCGCGCCCCGACGAGCAGGCGACGCTCGCCGGCACCACGTTCCAGGGGTCGCTGCCCGCCGACAACAGCGAGTCGACCGTGTTCGGCGTGTTCCTCAACGACTCCACCGGCGCGAAGATGGACTACTTCCTGTCGCTCGGCACCACGCAGGGCATGGCGATGTGCCGCGACGACGGCCGGCCGAACTACCGCACGGAGGTCACCCTCCGCTCGAAGGCGCCGGCGGACGCGGCCTCGCTCCCGTACGTGGTCACCGGGGGAGGGCAGTACGGTGTGGCACCCGGCGACTTCAAGACCCGCGTGGCCGTGTACGGACCGCCCGGGACGGTGCCCCTCAGCGTGCGGATCGACGACCAGGAGACGCAGTTCCAGCCCGAGGTGGTGGGCGGTCGCGCGGTCGCGCAGGTCGAGGTGACGCTGAAGCCCGGCCAGGAGGTCCGCATTTCGGTGGACACCCTGGGGGACAAAAAGACCGACACGCCGCTCTCGATCGTGACCACGCCGGTGATCGACGCCTCGCCGACGCTATTCCGCTCGCTCTCCTGCGACGGATCGCGCTAGTGTCGTCCGTGGGGGATTGACCGACGGCGGACCCGAGTCCGTCGAGTGCCCCCTTGCACCAGCAATCTCACCCAGGGGGAACCACATGTTCAAGAAGATCCTCGCCGGGGCGGCCATCGCCCTCGCCGCGACGTTCACCGTCGCCACCGCCGCCAACGCGGACCCGTACACGCCGTCCGGCGGCGTCACTGTCAGCGACCCGACCGTCGCGCCCGGCCAGAGCACCGTCCTGACCTTCGCGGACGGCTCGTTCGCGCCGAACAGCCCCGTCACCATCACCATCACCGGTGAGGACGCGGCCAACGCCACGCTCGCGTCGTTCCGCACGGCCCCCATGGCCGTCACCTCCAACTCCATCACCAAGAACTCGACCAACGCCGGCGGCCTCCGCGTCACCGTCACGCTGCCGGCCGGTTCCGCCTCGGGCTCCTACGCCCTCGTCGGCACCGACGCGCAGGGCAACACGGTCTCCACGTCGATCTCGGTCGTCGCGGCGGCCGGCACCGGCACCTCTAACGGCACCGGTTCCGCGGCGGACGCGTCGGGCCTGCCCGTCACCGGTGGCCAGCTCCCCGTCGTCCTCATCTGGACCGGCGGCGGCCTGCTGCTCCTCGGCGCCGCGCTCGTGGTCGTGCTGACCACGGTCCGTCGCCAGCGCACCACGGTCTGATCCGCATCACCAACTGCGTCGCCTGACTCCCCGGAGCGGTGCGACGGAAGGCCCCGAGGCATCGCCTCGGGGCCTTCCGCCTTTCCCGGCCCACCCCCAGTCCGGGGCTCCGGTCGTCCGGGCGGGGATCGACGGCCGCCGACCCGGATAGCATCTCGACCGTGGGTTTACCCGACCCGCTGTCCGCTCGAGGACGCCGACCCGAAATCGCGCGCCGCGGACACCACCGCCCCGAGGCGATACCCGTCGTGCCCCGCACGTCCGCCCCGGGCGTATCTGTGAAGGCACACCCGAGATGCTCGCCAAGACCCTGGCGGGCGCGTTCGTCGCGCTCGTGATCACCGTTTCCGTCCCCCTCGCCGCCCAGGCCGAGAACTACGTCCCCAAGGACTCTCTGCTCGAGTGCGGCGGCATGTCCGTCACGCCCGCGGCCGTGGCTCCCGGCGGATCCGTCACGGTCTCCGGCGCCGCCGGCTCGTTCGCCGCGGGGGAGACCGTGGCCCTCCGCCTCTCCGCCACGCCGGGTGCGCCCGCCGTCGCCGGGGACCCGGCCGTCTCCGTCACCGCGGCGGCCGACGGATCCGCGACCGGGACGCTCGTCGTCCCGTCCTCCGTGACCGGCACCTGGCGCGCCAACGAGGAGGCGGCGTCCGGCTCGCACTGGTGCGGCCTCGTCTCCGTCGTCCCCGCGAGCGCCGTCCCGGCCACCTCGTCCTCCACGACGGCGCTGCCCATCACCGGCGGCACGCTGCCGACCGGCCTGGCGCTCACGGGCGGCGGCCTGCTCCTCGCCGGCGCTGCGGCCGCGGGCATCGCCGCCACGCGCCGCCGTCACGGCGCCTGAGCCGCGGCGCCCCGTCGTCCACGCGGGCGGTCCCGATCAGGACCGGGACGGCCCGCGTCGGCGCCTCCGGGCGGCGACGGCCGACGCGAGGGCGACGCCCACGAGCCCGCCCGTGCCGTTCGCGGCGACGTCCGTGAGGGACGCCACCCGCTCGGGGAGGAACGCGCCCTGGGTGAGCTCGACGCAGGCGGACAGCGCCGTGGCCGCCAGGGCGACCGCCCACCAGCGCCGGATCCCGAACGCGAGCACGCCGAGCGCGCCCAGCGGCACGAACATGGCCACGTTCGCGGCCTCCTCGATCATCGAGTAGCGGAACCAGGGCGCGCCGTGGTGCTGGACGAAGCCGACGCCCCGCATCAGGAGCGGGTAGACGCCGCGGTCGACGCTGTGCGGCGTCAGCGTCACGAGCGCCACGACGCCCACGTACAGGGCGAGCAGCCCGCCGGCCTGGCCGTGCCGCCGTCTCGATCTCCGGCGGTCCCGCTCCGCGCCCCACGGGGACGGCCCGGGTGCGCGGTCGGCCGGGCGACGCGGGGGAGAGGGGGCGGCGGGATCCATGTGGGCCGCACACTAGCAACGCGCCCTGTGCCCGGGAATGCGCCGCGGACGCGACCCGTTCCCCGGGGGTGACCTCCCTCGCCCGCGCCGCCCTCGGCGTCCTCGACCTCGCCCCGCGTCCCTTCGGCGGCACGAACGCCGATGCCCTGGCCGGCAGCATCCGCCTCGCGCAGGCCGCCGAGGCCGCGGGGTTCTCCCGCTTCTGGGTGGCCGAGCACCACGGCATGCCGGCCATCGCGAGCTCGGCTCCGGCCGTGCTCCTCGCCGGGATCGCCGCCCGCACGTCCACCATCCGCGTGGGGAGCGGCGGGGTGATGCTGCCGAACCACACGCCGCTCGTCGTCGCCGAGCAGTTCGGCACGCTGCGCGCCCTCTACGGCGACCGGATCGACCTCGGCATCGGGCGTGCGCCGGGGACCGACGGCGCGACCGCCCTGGCCCTCCGACGCAGCGAGGCGGGCCTCGGCGCCGACGACTTCCCGCAGCAGCTCGTGGACCTGCTCGGGTTCTTCTCGGGCGGCCTGGCCGAGGAGAACCCGCTCCGCGGCATCACGGCCGTCCCCGGCCTCGGCGACGCCCCGCAGATGTGGCTGCTGGGCTCCAGCGGCTACTCGGCGCAGGTCGCGGCGGCCCTCGGGATCCGCTTCGCCTTCGCGCACCATTTCGCCGGCGACCGCACCGAGCAGGCCATCGCCATGTACCGCGAGCGCTTCCAGCCGAGCGACGACCTCGCCGCGCCGCACAGCGCCATCGCGGTGAGCGTGATCGCCGACGAGGACCCCGAGGTGGTGGACCGCGAGGCGCGCGCCGGGCGCATCACGTGGCTGCGCATGCGCCAGGGCGGGAAGCCGCAGCCGGTGGATCCGGGTGAGGCCGCGGCGTACGCGTTCAGCGACCTCGAGCGCGAGCTCATCGGGGCGCGGGACCGCCGTCAGGCCATCGGCTCGCCGGAGGCCGTGCGGATCGGGCTCGAACGGCTGCTGACGAGCACGGGGGCCGACGAGCTCATCGTGGCGCCGTCGTCCGCCACGCTCGAGCACCGCATCCGGACGCTCGGCATCGTGCGCGATCTGGCCGTCGGGCGGTCCGACGCGGCCTGAACCGTACGTGCACTCATCACATTTCGGCCACGGGGAGCTGAGACCCTCCCTGAGGCGGATGTGACCATCCGGACGGCGGGTTAGATTCGTACCATGAGGAAAACTGACCTGACCATCTCGACCCGGTTGGGCGCGTTCCTCGGACTCGTCGGCATGAGCACGATCGCCGGCGTGCTCGTCGCCGCCATGGTGACCCCGGCCATCGCCGTCTCCGGCATCGCGGCCAACAGCACCATCGGCGTCTTCGAGGACATCCCCGACAACCTGCAGATCGACAACCTCGCGCAGAAGACGGTCCTCTACGCCAAGCAGGGCGACCAGCAGGTCCCCTTCGCGGAGTTCTTCTCGCAGGACCGCGAGGAGGTCCCGTGGGAGGCCGTCTCGCAGTACGCGAAGGACGCCGCCATCGCGACCGAGGACCCCCGCTACTACGAGCACGGCGGCGTCGACGTGCTGTCGGCCGCCCGCGCGCTCGCGCAGAACGTGCTGAACGACGAGGTCCAGTCCGGTGCCTCGACCATCACGATGCAGTACGTGCGCAACGTCCTGGTCCAGAAGGCCCAGAACATGGTCGACTCCTCCGACGAGGCCACGCAGGCCGAGGGCCGCCAGGCGTTCCGTGAGGCGACCCAGCCCGACATGCCCCGCAAGCTCAAGGAGATGCGGATGGCGATCGGGGTGGAGAAGAAGTACTCGAAGAACGAGATCCTCCTCGCGTACCTCAACATCGCGAACTTCGGCAGCCGGGTGTACGGCATCGAGTCGGCGGCGCGCTACTACTTCAACGTCTCGGCAGCCGACCTCAACCTCGAGCAGGCCGCCAGCCTCATCGCGACCGTCAACGCGCCGGAGATCTACAAGATCGACAACACCGAGAACTACGAGCGCAACAAGACCCGGCGCGACCTCCTCCTGCGGAACATGCTCAAGGAGCAGAAGATCACGCAGGAGCAGTACGACGCGGCGGTCGGCACCGAGATCACGCCGACCATCACACCCTCCACGAGCGGCTGCATCCAGGCGAACCCGATCTCGGCCGCGTACTTCTGCGACTACGTGAAGAACGAGATCCTCACGAACGAGGAGTTCGGCACGTCCCGCTCCGATCGGGACGCCGTCCTCAAGCGCGGCGGCCTGCAGGTCTACACGACGCTCGACCTCGACATCCAGGCCAACGCCGCGGACCAGATGCGCAAGCAGGTGCCGACGACGGCGCGCTTCACGAAGATCGGCGGATCCGTCGTCTCCCGCGAGGTGAAGACCGGCCGCATCATCGCGATGGCGCAGAACACCGACTACGGGGTGGCGGCCGACCAGCCGGGGGTCACGGAGATCAACTACTCGGCCGACAAGGCGCACGGCGGTTCCGCCGGATTCCAGGTCGGGTCGACCTACAAGATCTTCACGCTGGTGGACTGGTTGAAGAGCGGGAAGTCCGTCTACCAGACAGTCAACGCGTCGAAGACCAAGTGGAACCAATCGGAGTTCCAGGCGTGCGGACAGCGCGTCGGCACGACGCCCTACACGGTGACGAACGACACCAACACCGGTGCCACCTCGAATCAGACGGTGCTCCAGGCGACGGTCGCGTCCGTCAACTCCGCGTTCATCGCGATGGCGAGCCAGCTCGACATCTGCGACATCAACCAGACCGCGAAGGACATGGGCGTCTACAACGCCGATCAGCGGGAGCTGCAGAACTTCCCGCCGGACGTCGTCGGCTCCGGCGGCAACAACGTCGCCCCGCTCCAGATGGCCACCGCGTTCTCGTCCGTCGCGAACCAGGGCACCATGTGCCCGCCCGTGGCGATCGACAAGGTCGTCCTCCCGGACGGATCCGAGAAGGAGCTCACGAACACCGCCTGCTCGCAGGCAATGAGCACGGAGGTCGCCAACACGGCCGCCTTCACGCTCAAGGCGGTCATGGGCGGCACGGGCTCGGCGTCGAACCCTCGGGACGGCACCGAGATCATGGGCAAGACCGGCACGACCGACCGCTCGAAGGACACCTGGTTCGTCGGATCCTCCACCGAGGTCACCACGGCCGTCTGGGTCGGCAACGTCGAGGGCTTCGCCTCCATGCGTCGCAACGTACTGAACGGCTCCGCCGCGGACAGCGCGCGTCACCGGATCTTCAAGCCGCTGCAGACGTTCATCGACGACCGCTACCCGGCGGAGGGCTTCCCCGCTCCGAGCAGCACGCTGACGAAGAAGCCGTACGTGCCGCCGGCACCGAAGCCCACCCAGTCGGCGGCGCCTACGGCCCCGGAGGCGCCCGCCGCCCCGGCGCAGCCCGCCCCGCCGGCCGCTCCGGCCCCCGGCAACGAGGACTGAGCCCGCGCTCGATGGGGAGCGCGCGCCGACGGCCGTCGCCTCCGGGCGGCGGCCGTCGTGTCGTGCGGCGCCCGGAGGCGGACACCTCCGATCCGGCGCCTCGTAGACTGGACGACCGCCGATCCACCGACCCGGGAAGGCCCTCATGACCGGGACCCCGACATCCGCGCCGGCGCGCGTGCGCACGCTCCTGCCCGGCATCGAGGGCCTCCGCGGGGTCGCCGCCGTCGCCGTGCTGCTGTACCACGTGCAGCGGCAGCTGGCGCGCCCGACGACCGACGTCCCGCTGGTCGGCGAGGTCGCGTTCTTCAGCCACGGCGTCACCCTCTTCTTCGTGCTGAGCGGCTTCCTGCTGTTCCTGCCGTTCGCGCGCAGCCTCGCCGACGGCGGCGCCATGCCGCGGCTCTCCCGGTACGCCGCCAACCGCGCGCTCCGCGTGTTCCCCGGGTACATCGTCGTGCTGCTCCTCGTGAGCCTCGCGCTGCGCGTGGCGATCCTGCCGCGCGAGACACGCGAGGCGGGGATCTCCGTCGGCACCCTGGGACCCGTCGACACGGTCGTCAACGCCCTGCTGCTGCAGGGCTACACGCCGCGCACGCTCCGCAGCGGCATCGAGGTGGCGTGGACGCTCGCCGTCGAGGTGTCCTTCTACGTGGTGCTGCCGGTCGTGGCGCTGCTCGCGGCGCGGCTGCTCCTGGGGAGGTCCACGTGGATCCGCGCCCTCGCCCCCGCGGCGGCGCTCCTGCTGGTCGGCGTGGCCGGCAAGGTGTGGTCGATGATCGCGCAGGCCCCGCTCGGCCACCGCGGACGTCTCGCGAGCGAGTGGGGCGTCACGTGGGAGGCGGTCGCGAACCGCAGCATCCTCGTGCACGCCGACCTCTTCGCGTACGGCATGGCGGCGGCCGTCGTCCTGCTGACCCTGTCGGCGGACGAGGGCCTGCGCGACCGCGTGGCCCGCTGGCGCGTCCCGGCCGGGCTCCTCGCCGTGGCGCTCATCGTCGTCGCGTCCGAGGCCCCCGTCGAGGCGTTCGAGGAGAGCCTCGTGGCGGCCGCGTGCGCGACCCTCCTGCTCCTCGTGGCCCTCCCGCGACGCGGGGGATCCCTCGGCCCCGTCACGCGTGTCCTCGAGCTCCGGTGGATCGCCTGGCTCGGCACGATCTCGTTCAGCGTCTACCTGTGGCACCTGCCGGTGATCCGCTTCCTCCGCCGCGCGGGCCTCGTGCTCCCGGACACGCTCGCGGGCTTCGCCCTCAACACGCTCGTGGTGGGCGCGGTGACGCTCGCCCTCTCGGCGGCGACCTACTACGCGATCGAGCGTCCGGCGCTCCGGCTGAAGGCACCGCGGCCGTAGATCCCCGCATAGCGGGCCAGCATCTCCCCAGCTGACGGTCATCACCCGAGCGTGTCAAAAAATCAGTTGACTGTTTAGCCGCCGCCGCCGCCCGTCCGCCAGGGGTGCATAGATCTTGCTGGTCGCTGCTGAGGTGATGGAGCATCGAGTCCCTCGAACGATCACGATCGGATCGAGCTCGAGTCCTGGGAAGCGCATGGCTCAACTCGCTTGCCTCTCAACGACGTGGTTCCGCTGACCCGAAGCCCGCTCCTCTCGATGACCTGGTTCCGCTGACCCGAAACCTGTCCCTCAAGTCGATGCCCCAGGTACTCGGCCGTACTACCGGTACGGGGGCCGTTATCGCTCCTTTCTTGAGTTGAACTGCGCACTTCCCGTTGTCTGTCAGTCCTCCATGACCAGGGGTCGACTTCGGATATGAGGGGCCAAGCCTTGAACACATGGGTCCAGAGCTGCTCCCCAGCGCGGGAGCGTCGAGTGGTTTCGTGGAGTCAGCGTGTGATGCGCCGTGCAGGCGTCAGTTCCGCGCTTGCACGGGTCCTGCCTCGAGGGGTCAGCATCGCATTATGAGAGTCGCCACCATGTCTGAGTCCGAATGAGCTGCCCGCCTGGCGCGTCGTGACCAGGCGAATCGTATCCACTGGATGGCTCGGAGCTCGGATGTCCGCGGGCTTGATCATGCTTCGCTCCAAGATGGAATACGCCACGATGGACATCCGGTGCCTTCACTCCGAACCGGATTTCCACCAGCGCATCGTCATCATGACGTCGACGTCCGCGCATGCAAGCGCTGACGCGTGGTTCGATAGATCGAATCCTATCGCTCGCCTGTGGTGACCGGGTTGTTGTAGTTCAGTCTGCCGGTCCAATTCACGGGAAGGCAGTTCCCACCACAGCCGCCCACGATCTCGATTCGCAGATAGAAGGTTCCGGGCGCATTGGAGACGCCTCCGTTTGATTTGTTCGTGAAGTATGTCCAACTGCCGAAGATGTCGCTTTGCGTGGTGGCATAAGACGACACACCACTTCCCCGAGTCATTCCAGCGTAAAACGGAGGCCCGCCGCCGCCATCCGAGTTGTCGATGATGATCAGGTCGGAGTTCTTAGGATGTGTGTCGCGGTAAGCGGCCCCGTAATATTTGATTCCGACATATTGGCTCCCACTGATGGGCACTGTCACGGCGGTGGCGGGTGCAGCTGAAGCGAGCAAGCCGCCTAGGGTGCTCGCTGCGATCAGATACGCCAAGAACCGGCGGCGTGAGCGCCGCCCTTCTGGGCTCGCGGTATTCATCTATTCATTCCCTTCGAGATTACATTCGGACTTGTATTCGATTTCACGGGCATTTCCGCCGACCGAGTCGGCGTATTTGTTCATGTCTTGCAGATAGGCATCGACATCCATGTTGTTCACTACCGCGGGGATGCTCTTCCATTCGGACGAGTCGAGGTGCGCCTCTATTTCGCTCGTAGAAGGCGAGACCTCGGTTGCTGCACTGGTTGGGGGGTGCAGCGACTGCTCGAGCCAGGCGCAACGCCAGTACCGCGCGGCGAATTGCATAGGCAAGCTCGTGTCGAAGCTGTGCGTCTTGTCGTCCTTGGGATGGAAGAATGCGGGGGCTTCGTTGGGAAAAGTCTTGCCGGGCGGCAGGGGAAGGGGAAAAGATTCTGCTGCCTGCTGCCAGGCGGCGTCTATCTCGGAATCGACATAAAATCCGGGGTCCCCCTCGGTGGTGGGGCGAGAGTGCTTCGAGGTCAGCCAGGTCTCAGCCCCCGCGCTCAGGCTGAATGCAGCGATGATTGCGAAGGCGGCAAGGACTTTATTTCTGACTGCCATCTGATCTCCTGGCCGTGTTTGCTGTGTCGACAGCTGAAAATAGTCTCTCACCACTGGTCGGTGCAATACATCTGCAGGCGCATTGCGACGGGCGGTTTTGCCTGCTATAAGTGCGGACGAGTTCTCATCGGCAGCGCGCGCGGGTTGTGCATTAATCGCACGCCATTGATTACGGCTGTGCTACGAGACCGGGCAGCCAGCGCGGTCATCTGGAATCTCATTCGGCGCTGGAGCGGCTGCAGAGTCTATGCTCGGGCCGGTATCGCACATTTCTGAAGGCGTCTATCGTTCTGTCAGCGGCCGCAGGAGGCGTGAAGGAGCACGACGAAGGGCCGCTCCCGGAGGAGCGGCCCTTCGTCGTGCTGTGCCTCCCGGAGGAGGCGGTGTGTCGGGGTAACAGGATTTGAACCTGCGACCTCTTCGTCCCGAACGAAGCGCGCTACCAAACTGCGCCACACCCCGATGGCCCGAGGGCCGGGCTCTACGATACCCGATGTTCCGGGCTCCCG
>Ga0308163_10001992_pt1 | contig 20106 bp, 19 predicted proteins | sample PhyTR1_FD_201037 | JGI IMG/M metagenome (GOLD analysis project Ga0308163, IMG submission 201037) | Phyllosphere microbial communities from UC Gill Tract Community Farm, Albany, California, United States - DLSLT.R1 | ecosystem: Host-associated > Plants > Phyllosphere > Unclassified | place: USA...
AGGCTATCGAACCGAAGACTAAAGCCGACCAGGAAAAAATGGGGATCGCGCTTTCACGGCTGGCATCAGAGGATCCGTCATTCCGCATCCGCACCGACGAGGAATCCGGCCAGACGATTATTTCCGGGATGGGCGAATTGCATCTGGAAATCATTGTCGACCGCATGAAACGTGAGTTCGGCGTGGAAGCCAACATCGGTAAGCCGCAGGTAACGTACCGCGAAACGGTGCGCAAAACGGTGAAAGATGTGGAGGGGAAATTTGTACGTCAGTCCGGCGGTAAAGGGCAGTACGGCCACGTGGTCTTCACGCTCGAACCGTTGCCGGCAGGCACTGGCTTTGAGTTTGTCGATGCTACAAAAGGTGGCGTAGTGCCGCGCGACTATATCCCGGCGGTAGAGAAAGGGGTCACGGAGGCGCTGAACAACGGCATTCTGGCCGGTTATCCGGTGGTCGATGTGAAAGTGACACTGACCTTCGGGTCATACCACGAGGTCGACTCCTCGGAAATGGCGTTCAAAATGGCGGCGATCTTTGGTTTCAAAGAAGCGGCTAAACGTGCAGATCCGGTGATCCTCGAGCCGATGATGAAAGTCGAAGTGGAAACGCCGGAGGAGTACGCCGGTGGCGTGATGGGCGATTTGTCCTCGCGTCGCGGTACAGTGCAGGGCATGGAAGAGATCGCGGGCGGCGGCGGTAAAATTATTAAAGCCGAAGTTCCGCTTTCCGAAATGTTCGGCTACTCCACCGTTTTGCGGTCGATGTCGCAAGGTCGTGCAACCTACAGCATGGAGTTCAATCACTATGCCGAGGCACCGCGCAATGTTGCTGAAAACATTATTGCGTCGCGTGGCAAATAAGCAATACCGGCGTAATCTCCGCCAGAGACAAAACGGTCCGCAAGGGCCGTTTTTTTTGGTCGTAGAAAAGGATTTAATAGTTTATGACTTCATTGTGTGACACTCTAATGCGCATCTCAGGTGTGTATGAGGAGGGTGTTATGTCATCTGTAACGGGAAATAAAAAACGAACGAATGTCACGCTGAGTGCCGATTTACTAGAACAGGCCAAAGTGTTCGGCATTAATCTTTCAGCAACGTTTGATAAAGCGTTAGGAGAAGCGGTGAAAGAGAAGCAAAGGAAACTTTTCTTAGAGGAAAATCAGCAAGCAATGGATTCCTGCAATGCCTTTACTGAAAAGGCAGGACTCTTCTCTCAGGGACGTGGAGTGTTGTAATGGCGCAATTTGATGTGTACGAAAATCAGGGAGAAGGTAAAAATCTTTATCCCTATTTTATGGATATTCAGAATCCCTTATTTGAAAGACTTAATGAGCGGATCGTTGTGCCGCTAACTGCACTTAGCAACCTGAAACCCATCAGGCATCTTCATCCCCTTATCAGGATCCAAAATCATCAATACGTGCTTATGACTAATCTCCTGACCAGCGTAAGTGCGACGCAATTACGTCATGAACCGGTGTTAAATGCAGATATTCATCGGGCGGATGTTGTTGCAGCGCTGGACTTACTGGTCATGGGAATTTAAGGCGCAGAATTCTGCGCCTTATTTTACGCGGTTATCTAGCTGACCAGCTTACTGACGATGGTCGCCACGTGTTTGCCCTGATGCACGGCAATGCGCAGTTCTTCTGCGCTTGGCTGACGTGAGCCATCGCCACCGGCGATAGTGGTGGCGCCATAAGGCGTACCGCCGCGAACCTGTGAAATGTCGAACAATTCAGGCGTGGTGTAACCGATGGGAACGATGATCATGCCGTGATGAGCGAGGGTGGTCCAGGTGGAGGTGATGGTCATTTCCTGACCGCCGCCGGTACCGGTGGAGCTGAATACGCTGGCGACTTTACCGGCCAGTGCGCCTTTGGCCCACAGGCCTCCGGTCTGGTCGAGGAAAGTACGCATCTGGCCGGTCATGTTACCAAAGCGGGTTGGTGTACCGAAAATAATGGCATCGTAATCGCCAAGTTCTGCGGGAGATGCGACTTCTGCCGTCTGACCAGTTTTGCCACCGGCAGCCTTAAAGGCTTCTTCAGGCATCGTTTCTGGGACGCGTTTTATCGTGACTTCAACCCCGGGAACGCTACGTGCGCCTTCGGCAACACTCTGCGCCATCGTTTCAATATGACCATACATGGAATGATAGAGAACCAGTACTTTTGCCATTTTTAACTCCTGTTGAGGTGATGTTTTTTCGGTATCACGCGCTGGTTTAGAGCCGGTAATACGGGCGAAAAATTCGCTTAAAAATCCCACATTGACTCCTGCGCCTGCACGGCGGTTGTCATGAGCAAGAGTGTTCATCGTCCGCGCATCAGACGTGAGTTACAAACGCAAATTTTTGAACAGGCTCATCAATTAATTAGGGCAAAGGTGCAGAGAAGGTGGGTTTCGCACCTCTATATACTAGAACAGAAGTGCGGGACTGGCGGGAGAGAAGGGGGGAGATATAAAACGTAGTCAGAGTGCATTATTCTCTTTCTTTTTCCCAACTGACCAGAATTGAGATTTCATCAGGTTGCGCGATGAATTTACTGAGTGTGGCGGTATGACCGTCTTTCATCATGACCGATACGGCCACGCCAGTAATGCCGTGATCCAGCGGGGTTTCTTCAACGCGCTGAAGCATTTTCAGACAGGTAAATTGCTGCTCTGGCGGCAGATGTTTGAACTGATCGGTGTGGCGTTTTCTCATATCGGCATCCTTCCGTAAATTTGCCCATCACGCATTAAAACCAGCTTATGGGTGCGCTTGTAATAAATCGCTGTGAAAACACCTTTGCGATAGACCTGAGCATCCGCGTTATCTTCATCAAGGTATGCTGCAGTCCCTTCGATATATCCCTGCTTGTCAGCGGGAAAGATTTTGACATCAATCCCTTTAATGCGGGCGTGAACGACTTTTTTGGTTGCCTGTGCATACTGCTTCGCCGAGTTTTCCATCGCCTGCTTCAGCGCCGCGCTCTGAATGGACGTCTGACGATTTTGTTCTGCCATGTAACACGTATCTTTTGATATGCCTTGTGACTGACAGTCCGCCATTCTGGACGCTTGAGTGGAGCAGCCTGCAAGGACGGTCAGCGCAACAATGACTAAAAGTTTTTTCATTTTGATTTACCCGTATTGGAAAGATGGGGGACGAGTCCCCCCTGAATTTTTACCAGCCAACACTCACGCCAGCGCCGTAACCGAAGTTACTTTGTGAATCGTCTGAAACTGACATTTTCACGATGGTAGCGCGGCTTGCATGGAATGATGCACCGACGGAAATTGCATTCTGTGAATCGTAGCCACCGACACCGGCACCGACCGCGAATTGCTGAGATTCCTGCACCTGAGGAATGTTGGCCTGTGCCATGGCAGAAGCAGAACCTGCGGCGGCTTCTTTCTTATTGCCATCAACCTCAGATTTCAGGTCGTTGAATTTCTTGTTGGTATAGTCATTTGCCTGCCCCAGGGTTTGTGCATCTGCCACCGCTCGGCTGTGAGATTCAGCCAGGATTTCGCCTTGCTGTTCCTGCTGTGTTTGTGCCAGGGTTTGGATCTGCTCCCCGTAATACACGCTCTCGATTTTTTGCTGCTTAGCAGCCATTGCAGACTTCTTCTCTGCTGCTTGCTGTTGTTGAGCAACTTTCTGTTGTGTGGCATGAGCCGATGCATCGATCTCAGCCTGGGTCTTAGCCTGCACCATACGCTGGTATTTATCACTCTGAACCATCTGTAACTGCTTAGCCGCACCTTCCGCAGTGTCTTGTGCTGTTTTTGAATCGTTAGCAGCTTGTTCAGCCGTACCCTTTACATCACTTAAAGCAGATTTATTTTGATCGATTTCGTCTTGTTCAACGTGAGAAGCAGCTAAGGCGGCGGCAGCATTCATGCGTGAATAGTGATCTTGAGTGAGGTCTCTGCCATTTTGACCCGCAGCGCCGGTATCGCCTTTAGCGCCATCTTTGCCATCTTTGCCATCGACGCCATCGCGGCCTGCTGTTCCGTCTTTGCCGTCAGTACCTTTTGCTCCATCTGCACCTACGGGACCTGTTTGGCCAGTAGCGCCATCTACAGCAGCTTCCAGAGAAACATGTTGTTGAGCAGTACGATCTCTATTGGCCTGCTGCATTGCAGCGCCATCGATCTGAGCTTGCAGGTTATTATCGCTCTCCAGACGTGCGGAAGTTTCTTTATCAATCTGCTGGCGGGCGTAATTAACACCCATTGTTGCGGCTTTGATATCGTTATCCTGCTTGTCGTCGATGCCTTTCTGGTCATTTTTATTCTGGTCAATCTTTGCGTCTAATACCGCTTCATTGTCCATCGCGTTTTTATGCGCCGCATCAGCACGACCTAGGGCAAAGGCCGCTGCTGAACTCGCCTGTTCGATTTTTAGATCCTGACCATCATCACGAGTTGTTTGTGCTGTTTTGATGCTGTTGATCTTGACGTCCTGTAACTGGTCGTACCCTGACCGAGAAGCTAATTTTTCTGCAAGTGATGTTGTTTTAGCTGGTGTATTTAGAACAGGTGGTTCATTAACCAGCTTACTAGCAGTATGGGTGGATTGTGCGTCTGGGGGAGTGACAACTGGCTCAATCGGGACAATGGGTGCGAGTGAGTTTTGTGGTTTTTGAGCATCATCCTGAGTCGGTTTGATTGGCAGGATCTGTACAACTCTGTCTCCATTGTCATAACCGGTGTAGTAGCTATTTCCTTTCAGAGCATCATTAGCCTGTTGCAGCGTATCAGACTCATAAACTCTTGTGACCAATTCTGGTTTGAAGTGCGCAATTTCAGGATTGTTTGAAAAATAGTTATCTGCAGCTTCTTTATCAGCCCCTGATAAAGCGGCTTCTGCAGTATTTGGTGCAACAGCCGTACCTATAATTACGCCAGCCAGCGCAGCAGACGTTAATACACGCCGGATTGTCGAGACCGAAACACCGAAAATATTAGCAAGTTCGGTTTTGCTGGTTTGCCCTGCTGCGAAAACTGAAATTATTTGAGTGTTACGACTGCTTGAAGAATTCATCTGTTTTTTCCGGCCATAAAATAAGTATCTGTTAGCGACAAATAAGAAGCGTTATCAGAACGCTATTTTTGTCTCATTGCCAAAATCATACATGCGGTGAATGTGACTTGCTTCACGCATTCACCGAACGTTTGACTTATGTCAAGAAACGTAAACTTATAGCGCTACATGAATTTGTTTCACTTAGCGCGCTTATTTGTCGCTAATGGACACAGATTTGAGTGTCTGCATTGTAAAGAATTAAGAATTTTCGTAGCGAATAGCGACGGGATGAAATCTCTATGAGATTCTTGTACAATATGCAGGGTTAAAAAATGGGAGATAAGTGAATGGCAGATAACGCAAATGAGTTCCTGGACTATGTCCGGAGGCTGGATATCGATCAGCCCGCGTTGTGTATCCTGTTGGGACTGCCGCGCAGCACGTTAAATAAGTGGATCAACGGCACGGTGACGCAAATCCCACAAGTGGCCGTTTCTGCTGTCAGAATGCTTTGGTTCATGCGCAACAGTGATGAAGCATTATTTGAAAAGTGGGCGATAGTGCAGGATTTTGGTGTGACTGCCGACTATGCCGTCAATGACAGAGTGCAGGAATTCTTGCATACGATTAAACGTGAACCCAGCCCGGCGATCAAAAAGCTATTGAACAAATAACGCAGCGGGCAGGATGTTTGCCGCAGCTGACGGGCGATAAAAAAGGCAGTTAACTTTTAGGGTTAACCGCCTTTTTTATCAGAAGAGCAGGGTGACTTATTCAGATATCAACTTCAGACAACAACGTCGAAAATCATCTTCACCGGTTCGATATTCGTAAAGTTCGCCACATCCGCGACGAAATCTGCAGCATTATCTTTCATGCCTTTTTCGAAGTCTTCCATTGAGAGGCAATAGATATGGCAGGCAGCAATGAATGGGGTCTCTGCCGGTGCGCCCTCGGGCATTTTGTCGATGGCATAAGAATGGCAATACTCGCCCATTCGGCGTTTGATCAGCGGTAAATGCACATCGCGGTAGTAATCATGGTCGAAGGTTCCGCCTTTAATGTTCGGGTAAAGCACGCTGTATTTAATCACGTCGTCTCTCGTCTGTTTACGGATAAAAACCAATTTTAGCGTACCGGCCACGGTCGCGCCTCGCCATTTGTGCCCGATGATATTTATCTGAAAAATCATTCATCTGCTCATATGTACTATGCTTAATAGATTGATATTTAGCATGGAATACGCATGGGATTTTTAGGTTGGACAGCGGCAGTCGGAGGACTGCTATTGATCATGTCACTGGCGTCGGGGTGGATTTCCCGCGGCCCTGTGACGACTTTTGGTTTATATCTGGCGGCGGGAATTGTCTGTGGCCCCTGGGTTCTGGATTTGCTGCATATCGATCTGGTGGCCTATTCCACGCTCACCGCTCATTTCACTGAAATCGCCATGGCGGCGTCTCTGTTTATTACCGGGCTCAAGCTGAGGTTACCTTTTCGCGCGCAAAGCTGGCGCGTAGGCGTGTTGCTGGCGTTTCCGGCTATGCTCCTTACCGTTTTGTGTGTCGCAGGTATTGCGCATTACATCACCGGGATTTCCTGGCCGCTGGCACTGGCGCTGGGTGCTATTATCGCGCCAACGGATCCGGTGCTCGCCAGCATGATTGCGGTGAATGATGCTAATGATGACGATGGTTTACGCGTTGCGCTTTCCAGCGAAGCCGGCATGAATGATGGCTCCGCGCTGCCGATCCTGATGCTGGCGCTGATGCTGTTTAGCGCGAATGAAGGTCTCTCTTCGCAGGTCATCTGGCACTGGGCGTGGCGTGATGTTGTCTGGGCATTACTGGGCGGGCTGGCGATTGGTTATGCAATGGGTAAGCTGGTCGGGCTGAGTGCCACACGTTTTCACAGCCGTCAGCGAACGGTCGCACCCAGTGATTTTCTGGCACTGTCGCTGATCGCGCTAAGTTACGCCGCTGCGCAGAGTTTAGATGCTTCCGGTTTTCTCGCCGCCTTTGCCGCCGGTGTCGGGCTTCGCAGCGCAGAAGTGCGCGTTGTTTCCCTGCATCCGCCAGACGATGTGGAAGAAGGCTCGCGGCCGCCACCGGCGGAAGTGATGGTCAATCCGCATCAGCGCCACTCCATGCAGGCCGAAATGCCGCGCAATTCTATCGGGCTGATGGTCGGTGATGCGCTCTCTTTTGGCGATACGATTGAACGTATCTTTGCAGCGGGGATCGTCATGGTGCTCGGTATCACGCTGGCTGAGCACTGGGAACCGATGGGTCTGCTGATTGCTGCGTTGCTGTTTATCGTGATCCGGCCGCTGGCGGTATATATCACCACGCTTGGCGTGCATGTGCCGAAGGGAAGGCGGCTGATGATTGGCTGGTTCGGTATTCGTGGTATCGGCAGTATGAATTACATCGCTTACGCCTGGACACACGGTTTACACGGGGCAGAGGCCAACTATATGACCAATATTGCCTTTACCGTCATTGTGACCAGCGTAGTCATTCACGGGCTGACCGTTTCACCGGTGCTGAGCTGGCGTAAAGCGAGACAGGAGGCCGCACGGGAAGAACGGGAAGCGCGGGAAAAAGAGCAGGAAAAAGAAGCATAGAAAAACGGACGCTCAGGGCGTCCGTTTTTCTTTCTGATGTGGCGGTCAGGCAATCTGTTTTTTGCTGAGACTGAGCATAAACAGCGCGGCGGCACAGAGCACGACAGAAGGGCCTGCCGGTGTATCGTAAAATGCTGAAAATGTCAGGCCGCCGGTAACGGCAATAATGCCAATTGCAACTGCCACCATTGCCATCTGTTCGGGCGTTTTAGCAAAACGGCGTGCCGTTGCCGCAGGGATAATCAGCAGAGAGGTAATGATCAGCGCACCGACGAATTTCATCGCCAGACCAATCGTCAGCGCGGTCACCAGCATCAGGACAATCCTGGAACGCTGCAGATTCACGCCATCTACATGGGCCAGTTCAGGGCTGATGGTCATCGACAGCAAGGCGCGCCATTGCCAGCACAGCACGGCAATCACTACCGTGACACCGATGCCAATCATCCAGATGTCGCTGTAAGTCACAGACAGCAAATCACCGAACAGATACGCCATCAGATCAACACGAACACCTGACATCAGGCTGACCACAACCAGCCCGAGCGACAGGGCGCTGTGCGCCATAATCCCCAGCAGCGTATCGACGGCGAGATGCGGTTTACGCTCCAGCGCCACCAGCAATACGGCAAGTAATAAGGTGACGGCGATAACGGTGTAAAAAGGATTGATATTGAGCAGCAAACCGAACGCAACGCCCAGCAGTGAGGCGTGTGCCAGCGTATCGCCGAAATATGACATCCGTCGCCAGACCACAAATGAACCCAGCGGGCCGGCAGCGATAGCCAGCAAAACACCGGCCAGCCAGCCCGGTAATAACAGCGCGATCATGCGTCACGACCTCCGGTATTACGCAAAATTATCTTTCCCTTTAAATCATGACGATGATTGTGGTTGTGACGGTAAATTGCCAGTTGCTCTGCACCGCGGTTGCCAAACATCGCAATAAATTCTGGGTGCGTCGACACTACTTCAGGTGAACCGGAACAGCAGATATGTTGATTCAGACACAGCACTTCATCGGTTTTCGCCATCACCAGATGCAAATCATGCGACACCATCAGCACCGCACAACCCAGCTCGCAGCGCAGGCTGTCGATCAGATTGTAAAGCGCCAGTTGTCCGTTGACGTCAACACCTTGCGTGGGTTCATCCAATACCAGTAACTGCGGGCTGTTCATTAATGCCCGCGCTAAAAGGACACGTTGGTTTTCGCCACCGGATAACTTTTGCATCGGTTGATCCAGCAGATGCGCGGCCTGAACGCGTTTAAGCGCAGGCAGAATATCGCTTTTCTTCACGCCAGGTTTGAGACGCATAAAGCGACTGACGGTCAGCGGCATGGTCGGATCAAGGTGAATTTTTTGCGGAACGTAGCCGATACGCAAGCCCGGTTCGCGGGTCATGACGCCTTCTGTGGGCGCAATCAGGCCAAGCACCACACGGACTAATGTGGATTTCCCCGCCCCATTCGGGCCGAGAAGGGTCAGGATTTTCCCCGGTTGCAGGTTCAGCGAGATGTTAGACAGCACGCGTCGGGAACCGAAAGTCACTGATATATTTTGGAGCGTAGCTAATGTGGGCATGTCATAGGGTCTTGCAGAACAAATCGGATGTTATAATATTGCGTTTCGCGAAAAATAACCAGTTTCCCCCACACGAAGATGAGTTCACTCAGCATGATACAGAAAAAAAGCGTTAAACGGATGTTTCTGGCAGCCGCAATATTGACTTCAGGTGCGGTTTTCAGCGCGCAGGCCGACGTTGTAGCCTCCGTACGCCCGCTGGGTTTCATCGCATCAGCGATTGCCGACGGCGTCATGCCAACAGAGGTCTTGCTGCCTGACGGCGCATCACCGCATGATTTTGCCCTGCGTCCTTCCGATATTGCACGCCTGCGCAGCGCCGATCTGGTGGTGTGGGTGGGGCCGGAAATGGAAGCCTTCATGACCAAATCCGCCGCACAGTTACCACCAAACCGTCAGGTAGAAATTGCGACATTACCGGCCGTCAAACCGTTGCTGATGAAAGGCGGTGAGGATGAGCATGACCACGATCATGCCCATGAAAATGACGGGGATGAGCACCATCACGGTGAGTACAATATGCATGTCTGGTTATCACCGGAAATCGCCCGTGAAGCCGCAATTGTGATCCATGACAAACTTGTGGAGCTGGTTCCGCAGAAAAAGCAACAATTAGATGCAAATTTGGCACGTTTTGAAGATGGCTTGACAAAAACTGACAAAAATATTGGTACTATGCTGCAGCCTGTGCAGGGTAAGGGATATTTTGTTTTTCACGACGCTTATGGCTACTTTGAAAAACACTTCGGCCTCTCGCCACTTGGTCACTTTACGATCAACCCTGAAATTCAACCCGGCGCACAGCGATTACATCTCATTCGAACACAGTTGGTTGAGCAAAAAGCGACCTGCATTTTTGCTGAGCCACAATTCAGGCCGGCCGTCATAACGGCTGTTGCCCAGGGAACAAAAGTGCGTATGGGCACATTGGATCCGCTGGGGAGCGGCATTGAACTGGATGCGGACAGCTATGTGAACTTTTTGTCACAGCTGGCGAACCAGTACCTGAGCTGCCTGAAGTAAGCTAAAAGGACAGAATTTAAGTGCAGCTGATAGCCCGATCTATCGCTCTGGCGTATAGCAACCTTCCACGGCCCCACCGCATTATGCTGGGGTCTCTTACCGTCGTCACACTGGCTGTGGCCGTATGGAAACCGTTAGCTTACCACCCGGACAACGACCTTTCTGATACCAGACCGCTGGTTAAAAATATCACCCTCGATAATCAGCAATTACGTTCTTTGCTTCCCGAAGCCAGCGAACCTATCGATCAGACCCCGCCGGCTGACGATGACATCCCACAGGATGATCTTGACGACAAAACGGCCAATGAAGCGGGCGTCCATGAATACGTTGTTTCTACCGGCGATACCCTCAGCAGCATTCTGAATCAGTACGGCATTGATATGTCAGAAATTGCCGCGCTGTCTGACGCCAACCGTGATTTGCGTAATCTGAAAGTCGGTCAGCAGATTTCCTGGACACTGAATGATGCCGGGGATTTACAGCGTCTGACCTGGGAAAAATCGCGCCGCGAAACCTATACCTTTGACCGCTCCGGCAGCACCTTCAAAGCTTCTCTGGAAACCCTGAAAGGGGAATGGAAAGACACGGTGATTAAGGGTTCGCTGAACGGGAGTTTTGTCACCAGCGCCAGAGCCGCAGGGCTGAGCAGCGGTGAAGTCAGTGCTGTTATCAAAGCGCTGCAATGGCAACTCGATTTCCGTAAGTTACAGAAAGGCGATGATTTTGCGGTTCTGATGTCCCACGAAGTGCTGGATGGCAAAAACGAACAAAGCGAATTGCAGGCCGTGCGTATGCGCACTGGCGGTAAAGATTATTACGCAGTTCGCGCGGAAGACGGTAAGTTTTATGACCGTTCAGGCAGCGGGCTGGCTAAAGGTTTCCTGCGTTTCCCTACCGGTAAACAATATCGCGTTTCTTCCAACTTTAATCCGCGTCGTCTGAACCCGGTTACCGGCCGTATTGCGCCGCACCGTGGCGTTGATTTCGCGGTACCTGTCGGCACGCCGGTTCTGGCTGTCGGCGACGGTGAAGTGGTGGTTGCCAAGAATGGCGGGGCGGCAGGGAACTATGTGGCGATCCGCCACGGTCGTCAGTACATGACCCGTTATATGCACCTGCGCAAAATTCTGGTGAAACCAGGTCAGAAAATTAAACGCGGTGACCGCATCGCGCTTTCCGGCAACACCGGTCGTTCCACCGGCCCGCATCTGCATTTTGAAATGTGGATCAACCAGCTGGCCGTTAATCCGCTGACCGCGAAATTGCCACGTACCGAAGGGCTGACCGGTAAAGACCGTGCGACTTATCTGGCCACCGTTCGTCAGGTTGTTCCTCAACTGAAGCTGGACTGACCGCTTAGGTTTTAATGATTAGCTGCCGTGATTTATTGCAAAATAACTCACGGCACTTATCATTAAGCCAGAATTTGATATAAGAGCCTGAGCATGCAGCCAGAAAAAGAAAAACGATCTTCCGTAGAATTTATTCCGCAATTTCAGAAAGCCTTCTACCATCCGCGTTACTGGGGCGTCTGGCTGGGCGTCGGTGCGATGGCAACCATGGCCTGTTTACCCGCGAAAGTCCGTGATCCGGTGTTAGGCAGTCTGGGGCGTCTGGCAGGAAAGTTTGCCAAAGGTGCCCGACGTCGTGCTCAAATCAATCTGTTGTATTGCCTGCCTGAAACGCCGGAAGCTGAACGCGAACACATCATTGATGAAATGTTTGCCACCGCGCCGCAGGCGATGGTGATGATGGCTGAACTGGCAATACGTAATCCGGAAAACGTCATGCAGCGCGTACACTGGCATGGCAAAGAAATTATCGATGAGATGAAGGCGAAAGGCCAGAATGTGATTTTTCTGGTGCCGCATGGCTGGGCTGTGGACATCCCTGCGATGCTGATGGCCGCTGAAGGACAGCCGATGGCCGCGATGTTCCACAACCAGAAAAACCCGCTGACCGATTATCTGTGGAACACCGTACGTCGTCGTTTTGGTGGTCGTATGCACGCACGTAATGACGGCATTAAACCGTTCATCAGTTCTGTGCGTCAGGGGTACTGGGGCTATTATCTGCCGGATCAGGATCACGGTGCGGAACACAGCGAGTTCGTGGATTTCTTCGCGACCTACAAGGCGACATTGCCTGCAGTAGGGCGTCTGATGAAAGTCTGCCGCGCCTCCATTGTCCCGTTATTCCCGGTGTATAACGGTCGTGAACAGCGTCTGGATGTTTACGTCCGACCGCCGATGGACGATCTGGCCACTGCGGATGATAACTACATTGCGCGACGCATGAATGAGGAAGTGGAAATTCTGGTTGGACCGAATCCGGAACAGTACACCTGGATCCTCAAACTGCTTAAAACCCGCAAGCCGGGTGAGCCTGAGCCGTATTCGCGTAAAGAGCTGTATCCGAAGAAATGACCGTCTGGATTTAAAAATAAGCTGAGGCTCACACCTCAGCTTTTTTTTATGCTTTTTTCGATGAGTGCTTTAGAAATGCCGCAATCAGGATTGTGCCAGCCACGCCAGCGATAAGGCCTGCGAGCATGAAAATGCCGTTACCCAATGCAAAATACAGCTGTTTAGCGATTTCAATTCCGGCTGCAAACACCACGATAGTCATCAGCCCTAGTGCCGCCGCAACGGTGCCTTTTCCTGTCAGACTGGAAAACAGCGTCAGGCGATACAGACCCGCATTCACCAGTCCGGTACCCAGCGCGTAAAGACTCAGCCCGGCAGTCATCCAGAACCAGGCATGCGCCATAAACAATGCCGCGAACGCACTGACCGACAAACCGAGAATTATCGGTACAATCCCGAGCCAGACCGGTGTGCGGATATTCACTTTGCCGCTGATTCTGCTCAGGGTGATATTGCCAATAATCAGGCCGGTGAATACCGGAACCTGCAACCAGCCATATTGTAATGGCGTCATACCTGCGTCCTGGATAAGCAAAACAGGCGACTGTGCGACCCACGCCAGCAACGGCAGGGTGATCAATCCGATGGCGAGTGAGCCCATCACCACGCCTTTATTGGAAAACACTTCACGGTAATCGGCCAGCAGTCTGCGCATTGAAAAGCGGCCATCACGACCGGAAGCGGTTTCCGGCATACTGCGCCACAAGCCCCAGAACGCCAGAGCGGAGATGACGGAAAACAGCGCAAACATGGCTTTCCACGGTGCGTAATGAATGAACGCCGCACCCGCCAGTGGCCCGAGCAGCGGGGCGATCAGCGTAATGTTCGCCATCAGTGCCATCAGTTTGACACTGAGCGTTTCGCTGAACGCTTCCTGGATCGCGGCGTAACCAACCGCACCGATGAAACACAGGCTCATCCCTTGCAAAAACCGCATCAGAATAAACTGCCCGATGCTTTGGGTGAAAACGGTCAGCAGGCAGGTAACGGTGAAAAAGGCCACGCCCGCGAGTAATACCGGCCTGCGTCCTAGGCGGTCGGAAAGCGGACCCAGCAGCCATTGCAGCAGAATTCCGCCACACAGATACGCGGTCAGTGAGGTAGAAACCCAGTCGGCGCTGGCGCTGAAATCACTGATTACCTGCAACATGCCTGGCTGGATCATATCGTGGGCGATATAGGTGGCGAACTCGAACAGCACCAGCGACAGCGGGAACAGCCACTGGCGGGAATTCAGCCGTGAGGCGGGTTCAGAAACGGACGACATAACATTAACTCTCCGGTACTCAAAATCAAAAAAGCGCGGCCTGTAAAAGCCGCGCAACTATTCATCGCATTAAAATTTCATCGCATTAAAATTTCATCGCATTAAAATTTCATCACTTTAAAGTGTTGCTCAGTAGCGGTTAGCGTACGCCGCAATCGGGTTTTCCAGCGTACCGGCGAATTTCAGATTTTGCGCCGGATCTGACAGGTTGATCATCTGCTGGTTATTCGCCAGTTGCAGACGGTTCAGACACGAGTGCGTGAACTCGGCGCCAAACATGTCATAGCGCGCAAATTTCCCGGCCAGTTCCGGATACTGAATCTGGTAATCGCGCACCACTTCCGCCACCACCTGCCAGAACTGACCGGCCGGATAATCGCCGTTCTCTTCCAGAATACGGGCGATGAAGCGGAATACGCCGGCAAAGACGTCGGTGAAGATCGACAGAATTTTCAGGTCTTCCGGCACATCGACGGCCAGACGTTTGGCTTTCTCCGGCAGGTTAGCGTCGGGATTCATTACCGCAATTTCTTCGGCGATATCCTTCATGAAAGCATTCACCGGAATATTGTTTTCGAAACGCAGGATCAGGTTTTCGCCGTGCGGCATGAACACCAGATCGTACTGATAGAAACAGTGCAGCAGCGGGCTGAGGTAGGCGTGCATATAGCGTTTCAGCCAGTCACCGGTCGCCAGGCCGGAGGATTTGATCATCTCGACAATCAGCGCATCGCCATATTTGTCGGTGTGAAGCAGCGCGGCCATGGTCATCAGTCGCTGATTCGGCTTTAACTGCGCAACCGGATTTTCACGCCACAAAGCGGCAAACATTTTCTTGTACGCGCTGTCACCTTTTATCGCTTCTTCGAAGTAGTGATTGTGATAACCAATCGAAGCGACTTCCTGCAAAATGCTGAAACCGGTGGATTGCAGATAGGAATCGTTTTCAACCAGTTCCGCCAGCCATTCATTGATGCCCGGCGTGGTCGCCATATAATACGGCGACAGCCCGCGCATAAAGCCCATATTCAGAATCGACAGGGCGGTTTTGACGTATCGCGCTTTGGGACGACTGGCGTTATAGAAGGTGCGGATTGACTGCTGTGCCAGATATTCATCATTGCCTTCACCGAGATAAATCAGGAACTGACGGGCAATATCCGGGGCGAAAACGGTCAGCAATTTATTCTGCCACTGCCACGGATGAACCGGCATGAAATAGTAATTTTTCGGATCCATGCCCATATCGACCAGCTTCTGCGTGAAGGCACAAATCTGCGCGTCGCCCAGTTCCTCGGCGATCAGTTTTTCATACGGCAAACCTTCAACACTGGCGAAATGTGCTTTGTCATGGTGAACCGCCACCCAGACCAGTTGCAGCGGATTGGCTGCTTCCGGCGCGTAACGCACATAATCACCGGCATCGAAACCGATGCGACCGTTGTTGGCGATGAAGCTCGGATGGCCTTCGGTCATGCTGGTTTCAACGGTCTGGAAATCGGCTTCTGACAGCTGTTTTGCCGTTGTATGGTTGTTCACCAGTTTGTAGGCGCTGCTGTAAAGCGTACTGCTGATTTCTTCCAGATAGGTCGGCAGCATGGCTTGAGAAATGCCGATTTTTTCAGCGAATTCAATGATGAATTTCACGGCATCCAGTGGCTGCGGGCTGAGATTATCCAGGCGCTGAATGCTGTCGAGATCAATCATCCAGTCATTTAACGGCAACTGGCGCGCACGGAAACGGTATTCGATTTCCGAGGCCGGTACTGCCAGCTGATAGTCTGTCCAGGTGCCGGTAGTTTTCAATGCCTGCGGGGCGAGCAGGCGCTCGTGCGTGAGTTCGGACAGACATTTGCGCAGCAGTAGGGCATTGGCTTTTGCCCAGATTTCAGGTTGCAGATGCTGACCTGTTTGCATAGTGGATGGCGTCATACTGTTTTTTTCCTTCTGGCTGGCCTGAATAAAATCCTCACGCTGGCAAAATGCCAGCCATGCCGTTTTGTGTGTCAGCTGAACTTGTTTCTGATAACGGAAACCGGCGCGCTTGTTCAGCTTGTGAATTTTCTCGTTGCGCACATCGGGCTCGACCACCACGCGTTTTACGTCCGGCTGGCTGAACAGGTATTCCATGACTGCGGAAAATACCTGCCAGCTGAAACCCGCGACAGGTTTGTCAGCGGGAGAAAGCAGGATATGCATGCCCATATCGCCGGGCTGAACGTCGTAATGTTCACGCAATGGATCGTCCTGAACCGGATAGCACTCAATCAGGAACTGCGGCTGGCCGTCGATTTCACCCATCAGCGCGGCTAGTGAGTTTCCCGCTGTCAGGTCGCGGTAAAACGCATCCACTTCGGCGACGTTACTGTTTTGCATCCCCCAGAAATGCGCGTAGGGCTGAATCATCCAGCCATGCAAAATGGCGGCATCTTTTTCCAGCGCAAGAGGGCGAAAGGACAGTTTTCCTGCGGCACGCTGGCAGGAAAATACGGAACTGGGAATAGCATCAGTCATCGGTAAATTCTCCGTTAGTTTCCGGCAAGGTTGCGGGTGCAAAAGGTCTGGAAGGCGATGGATTTCTCCACCGGATACACTTCGCGCCCCAGCATTTCGCGGATAATCGTACTGTTGCGGTAGCATGCCATGCCCAGATCCGGTGTAACGAAACCGTGGGTATGCAGCTCGGCGTTTTGTACGAAAATCTGGTTATGGGCATCAATACTGTAATTGCGGTTGACGGCGTAACGACCGGCGTCATCCCACTGAATGCGGTTGTAAATGCCTTCGACAAACTGCGGCGGCTGATAGCCGTAGCCGGTGGCGAGGATCACTGACTCCGTACGGTGCCGGTATTCCTGCTGCTGTTCGTGGTGCAGCAGGTTCATCTCCAGTTCACCATGGGGGTTGCGGGTCAGCGATGTCAGTTCTGAATGGGTGTACAAATCAACGTTCAGCGGGCCGTCGAGGCGCTTGATGTACATCAGGTCGTAGATATCGTTGATCAGACTGATATTTATGCCTTTATACAGGCACTTCTGTTCCCGGTTGAGCTGATCGCGTTTGGCCATCGGCAATTCGTGGAAATAGTCGATGTATTCCGGTGAGGTCATTTCCAGCGTCAGTTTGCTGTATTCGAGCGGATAGAAACGCGGTGCGCGGGTCACCCATGTCAGATGGTAATCATGCTTATCGATATCAGAGAGCAGGTCATAGTAAATTTCCGCTGCGCTCTGACCGCTGCCGACGACGGTGATGGATTTGGAATTCTGTACCTGTTCTTTGTTCGGCAGATAGGCTGAAGAGTGATGCACGTTGTTGCCCGCATCACGGGCGCAGGCGGGCATCCACGGCGACGGGCCAGTGCCCAGCACCAGCCGTTTAGTGCGGTAAATCTGATTCTCGTTACTTTTGGTCGAGCGCGTCTGAACCAGATAGCATTCCCGCGTTGCGTCCCAGGTCACCAGTTCCACACGCGTGGAAAATTGCAGGCTGCTTAGCTGGCTGCACGCCCACTGGCAATACTGATTAAACTCTTTGCGCATCATGAAGAAATCTTCACGGATGTAGAATGAGTAGAGTTTTCCCTGCAATTTCAGGTAATTCAGAAAGCTGTAAGGGCTGGTCGGATCGGCGAGCGTGACCAGGTCGGCCATAAACGGCGTCTGCAAATGCGCACTTTCCAGCATCATGCCAGTGTGCCAGTCGAAGCTGTCATTCTGATCTAAAAAAAGACCTTTCAGCTCTTTCACCGGTTCAGTCAGACAGGCCAGGCCGAGGTTGAACGGGCCGATGCCCACGGCGATAAAATCATACATCTGTTCGGTTGAATTCATATTCATGGTGCGGCTCCTTTTACCGGTTTTTGGCGGCGCTCAGCGCAGTGGCAGTCAGTTCTTTGCCGTAATGCGTGATCAGACTGAGCACATCGGCAACGTCTTCCGTGGTGGTGGTCGGGTTCAGCAAGGTGAATTTCAGATACTGACGGTCATGGACTTTGGTACCGGCAATCACGGCGCTGCCGTCGCGGAAAATCGCTTTACGGATACCCGCATTAATCGCGTCAATCTGTTCATGATTCATGGACATACGCGGCACGAAACGGAACACCAGCGTGCTGAGCTCCGGTTTATGCAGCACTTCAATGTTCGGGTTCTGTTCCATCATCTGATGGGTTTCGGTGGCGCGTTCCAGCAGCACATCAAAGGATTCACCCAGCGCCTGCTGGCCCATGATGCGTAGCGTCAGCCACATTTTGAGGGCATCAAAACGTTTGGTGGTCTGAATACTTTTGTTGACGAGGTTCGGTGTGCCTTCGAGTTTTGCACTCAACGGATTCAGGTATTCGGCGTGGTGAGTAACATGCTCCAGATGGCTGTGATCGTTAACCAGAAACGCGCTGCAACTCACCGGCTGGAAGAAGGATTTGTGATAATCCACGGTGACGGAATCCGCCAGATGAATACCTTCAATGCGCTGACGATGCTGAGGCGACACCAGTAACCCGCAACCGTAAGCGGCATCAGCGTGCATCCAGATTTTTTCTTTGCGGCAGATTTCGGCAATTTCATTCAGCGGGTCGATACTGCCAAAGTCGGTGGTGCCTGCAGTCGCCACCACGGCGATCGGGATCAGCCCTTCTGCGTGACAGCGCTCGATTTCGGCTTTAAGCGCGTTTATGTCCATACGGAACGCGCTGTCACAAGCCACCGGCACCACGGCGTCATAACCCAGGCCGAGCAGGGCAGCGGATTTCTGAATGCTGAAATGGCTGACCTGAGAACTGAAAATACGCCAGCGGTTAGCTTCCGGCGGCAGACCCTGATATTTGATGCTGTGTTGCGGACGGGTACGTTTGCAGTGACTGTCACGCGCCAGCAGCATCGCCATCAGGTTGGATTGCGTACCGCCGCTGGTGAAAATGCCGTCGGACTGTGCGCCAAAACCTATACGGGCGAGAGTCCAGTCGATGACTTTTTGCTCGATTAAGGTGCCACCTGCGCTCTGGTCCCAGGTGTCTACGGAAGAGTTAATCGCGCTGATAAAAAGCTCCGCCAGCTGGGACGGAATCACGGTCGGACAGTTCAGATGTGCGAGGTATTTCGGGTGATGAAAATAAACCGCGTGCTGAAGATATAAATCATCCAGTTCTTCCAGAGCCAGACGTGTTCCTGCAAGGGGTTTGGTCAGATCAATATGTCGAAATTGTTCTGCTAATTCAGCGGGAGATACACCGGAAAAAGGTTTTTCCGTGTGGTTAATGTGAGATTTAATCAATTCAATCCCTTGTTCAATCTGGGCCTGCCATTCCGGCGTGCTATTTTGATTGAATATATAACCCTTATTTTCACTTATTTTAGCCTGAGTGATCATGAGGTCTTTGGTGCTGTCCTGCATTATTTCCCAATTATTTATCTGGCTCATCTTGGACCCTTTCTGTTTTTCCGTTCCCTTTACTACGGGCAAGGGGAGGCCACCCGGTAAAGTCAGGAGATTTCAGTGAACGTGTGTATTAGCAGGCAGGGCTTAAGGCCACGCCTGTCAGGTGTGTGGTTTTATCTGTTTTCTTATCGCAAATAACAGGGTTTACGTCTTGTTTGATTTCCTTAGTACGGACTTATACAAGGTTTTAACGAATGAGAATCATTATAAATGCAAATCATTATCATTCAACTACGGCATTGAACATTTGGTGATTAGGGGCGATTAAGCTTATTTTATGTGATATTCATCACATAACTGAGCTGATAAGTGCAATAAAACAGGTATTCACATGGGAGTAGTCTGTATTTATTATTCGTTTTACAGGTTAAGGGACAGTCTTTGTCGATACAAAAAGTTATATTAATACACAATAAAAACAAGCCTATTCTGCTATTAGAAGTTTTTGCAAAAGATCGGCGGAAAATTATTTCAGGAAGATGGCAAAATAATGATCAAATTAAGGCGGGGAATTAACCGGATTGTTTCGGGGTAAAAGTGTGTGGAAGGGGAAATAAAAAGGCCGATCATAATGATCGGCCCTTAATACATATTTAATTACATATTGAGTTTAATCAACACGCAGCACACGGCTGGTATTGGTAGTGCCGATGGTGCTCATGACGTCGCCCTGCGTGATAATCACCAGATCACCTGACAACAGATAACCTTTAT
>Ga0308163_10001996_pt1 | contig 20092 bp, 19 predicted proteins | sample PhyTR1_FD_201037 | JGI IMG/M metagenome (GOLD analysis project Ga0308163, IMG submission 201037) | Phyllosphere microbial communities from UC Gill Tract Community Farm, Albany, California, United States - DLSLT.R1 | ecosystem: Host-associated > Plants > Phyllosphere > Unclassified | place: USA...
CGGCTAACGGTGTGCGGGTTTCAGCGGTGCCGCCGGCGCTTACTCCTGCGGCGTGGTTTCTTTGAACTTACCGTAGCTCATCAGCTTTTCGTGACGCGCTTCCAGCAGGTCCTTGGTTTTCATGCCGTGGAACTGGCGCAGCGAGTCGGCCAGCGCGCGCTTGAGCATGGTGGCCATCTGCTTCGGATCGCGGTGCGCGCCGCCCAGCGGTTCGCTGACGATCTTGTCGATCAGGCCGATGGCCTTCAGGCGGTGCGCGGTCAGGCCCAGCGCTTCTGCGGCGTCGGCCGCGCGCTCGGAGGTCTTCCACAGGATCGAGGCGCAACCTTCCGGCGAGATCACCGAGTAGGTCGAGTATTGCAGCATCAGCACGACGTCGCCCACGGCGATCGCCAGCGCGCCGCCGGAACCGCCTTCACCGATGATGGTGGCGATCAGCGGTACTTTGAGTTCGGCCATCACGTACAGGTTGTGACCGATCGCTTCGGACTGGCCGCGCTCTTCGGCGTCGATGCCGGGGAAGGCGCCCGGGGTGTCGACGAAGGTGAAAATGGGGATGCCGAATTTTTCAGCCAGCTTCATCAGGCGCATGGCCTTGCGGTAGCCTTCCGGCTTCGGCATGCCGAAGTTGCGCATTGCGCGTTCTTTGGTGTCGCGGCCCTTTTGGTGGCCGATGACCATGCAAGCCTGGCCGTTGAAGCGCGCCAGCCCGCCCACGACCGACAGGTCGTCGGCGTAGGTGCGGTCGCCGTGCAGTTCGTGGAAGTCGGTGAAGATTTCATTCACATAGTCCATCGTGTATGGACGCTGTGGGTGACGCGCGATTTGCGCGACCTGCCAAGGGGTCAGCTTTGCGTAGATGTCCTTGGTCAGTTGCTGGCTCTTCTTGGCCAGGCGGTCGATCTCCTCCGAGATATCGACAGCCGAATCATCCTGGACGAATCGTAGTTCTTCGATTTTGCCATCGAGTTCGGCAATCGGTTGCTCAAAATTGAGGAAAGTCGTTTTGGTCATTGTACCTCCGAGTTTATTCTCAGCTGCGGCTCAGTTGCGATCTTGTGACGCGCACAAAAAGGCCTCGCGCAGCGATTAGAGTGATTATTCTACAGCAACCGGGTCCAAACTACGCCATAAGTACCATGTCGCGACGGTACGCCACGGCTCCCAATTGGCGGAAACCTCGCGCGCGTCGCTGCGCGAGACGGGTTCGCCTGAGAAATAATTTTGGCTGATGCCCTGGATCAGACCGGGGTCGTCCAGCGGCAACACGTTCGGACGCAGCAGATTGAAGATCAAAAACATCTCGGCCGTCCAGCGGCCGATGCCGCGTATCTGCACCAGTTCGGCGATGACGGCTTCGTCGTCCATCTGGCCCCACTGGGCGCTGTGGACGCGCTTGTTCTTGAAGTGATCGGCCAGGTCGAGGATGTATTCGGTCTTGCGCTTGGACAGGCCGCAGGCCGACAGCTGCTCGGCGCCGGCCTTGACCACTTGCGCGGGCGTGCATTTGGGACAGGCCAGCAGCAGCTTGTGCCAGGCAGCATCGGCCACTTTGGGCGTCACTTGCTGGCCGACGATGGAGCGCGCCAAGGTGGTGAACGGGTCGTCGTGGCCGACCAGGTGCAGGTCGCCAAATTGCGGGATCAGCTTTTTCATGATGCGGTCACGCTTCATGAGCTCGATCTTGGCCTCTTCCCAGTACGGCGGAACGGCCGATACCGGGCCGGCTACGCCCTCGTTATCCTTGGCGGTGACCATTATGCGCGGCGCCAGTTGGTGGTGCCGTCAGGCTTGTCTTCGAGGATGATGCCGGCGGCCAGCAGATCGGCGCGGATCTTGTCGGATTCGGCGAAATTGCGCGCCTTCTTCGCTTCGATGCGCTGGGCGATCGCGGCGTCGATGGCGGCGTCGCCGCTGGTGTCCGCCTCGCCGACGGCGGCTTGACGGAACTGCTGCGGCGTGCGGGCCAGCAAGCCGATGACATCGGCCAGGCCCTTGAGCTGGCGCGCCACGGCCGGCGATTTCGATTTATTCAGTTCGCTGGCCAGGTCGAACAGCACGGCCAACGCCACCGGCGTGTTGAAGTCGTCGTCCATGGCCTCGGCGAAGCGGGCGGCATGTGACTCTTGCCAATCAAGCGCAGCGCCATCAGTTTCCACGCCATCGAGCGCGGTGTACAGGCGCGTCAGCGCGACGCGGGCGTCGTCAAGATGCGCGTCCGAGTAATTGAGCGGGCTGCGATAGTGGGCGCGCAGGATGAAGAAGCGGATCACCTCGGCATCGAATTTTTTCAGCACGTCGCGGATAGTGAAGAAGTTGCCCAGTGATTTGGACATCTTTTCATTGTCGACGCGGACGAAGCCGTTGTGCACCCAGTAGTTGACCATGGCGTGGCCGAACGCGCCCTCGGACTGGGCGATCTCATTCTCATGGTGCGGGAACTGAAGATCCGCGCCGCCGCCGTGGATGTCGAACTGTTCGCCCAACAGCGCCGAGCACATGGCCGAGCACTCGATGTGCCAACCCGGACGGCCCTTGCCCCACTTCGAATCCCATTTGACTTCTTCCGGCTCCGATTCCTTGGAGGCCTTCCACAGCACGAAGTCGAGCGGATCGCGCTTGCCGGTGTTGACGTCGACGCGCTCGCCGGCGCGCAGGTCATCGAGCGACTTGCCCGACAGACGGCCGTAGTTGGGGAAATTGCGCACCGCGTAATTGACGTCGCCGTCGGTGCCCTGGTACGCCAGGTCCTTGCTTTCAAGCGTCTCGATCAGCGCCAGCATCTGCGGCACGTATTCGGTCGCGCGCGGCACCAAGGTGGGCGGCAAAATGCCCAGCGCGCCGGTGTCCTCGTCCATGTAACGGGCGAAACGGGTGGTCAGCTGCGAGATCGTCTCGCCGTTTTCCACCGCGCGCTTGATGATCTTGTCGTCGATGTCGGTGATGTTGCGGGCGTACGTGACGTCGTAGCCGGAGGCCATCAGCCAGCGGTACATGACGTCGAACGCCATCATCATGCGGGCGTGGCCGATGTGGCAGTAGTCATAGATGGTCATGCCGCAGACATACATGCGGACCTTGCCGGCTTCCATGGGAACGAATGTCTGCTTGTCACGCGCCAGCGTGTTGTAAATCTTTAAATTGCTCATCGGACTCTTGGTATTCTTTTATATAAGCGCGTGCCGGCCCCGGGCAATACGAGAACCTGGCGCGGCGCCAAAAGAGCGGGGGCGCACCGTATATTCCATCGCATGCCGTGGAGACTGACAGACCCTCGGTATAGTTATTTCATTGCTTTTTTCATTCCACCGGACAGCGGGTAGAATGGAATGTATTGGAGAAGTATAGCATTGATAAAAATCGGATTGGCCCGATATGACTGAGGATTTTGGCTCGTCGGGCCGATCGTCACTTACAAAATCTATATGGGGAAGCAAGAATGTACAAATCGCAGACATCGCTGTTCGGCAAACTCATGACTATGTTCGCGGGTGTCGCCCTGTCCGGCGCCGCGCTGGCGGCGGGGCCGGCAACCAAGGCCGCGGCGCCTGCCAGCCCCACGCCGCAGGTCGAGATCAAGACCACGATGGGTGACATCGTCGTCGAACTGGACCGCGAAAAAGCGCCGAAGTCGGTGGAAAATTTCCTCGGCTATGTCAAATCCGGCTTCTACAAAGGCACAATCTTCCACCGCGTGATCGACGGCTTCATGATCCAGGGCGGCGGCTTCGACGAGAAGCTGACACAGAAACGGGTCAACAAGCCGGTGCCGATCGAATCGCAAAACGGCCTGACCAATGTGACCTACTCGCTGGCGATGGCGCGCACCGGCGATCCAAACTCGGCCACGTCGCAATTCTTCATCAACGTCGCCGACAACGAGGCGCTGAACTACCCGGGCCGCGACGGCTTCGGCTATACCGTGTTCGGTAAAGTCATCCAGGGCCAGGAAGTGGTCGACAAGATCAAGGGCGTGCTGGTCGACGACAAGGGCATCTTCCAGAACATCCCGGTGATACCGGTGGTGATCAAGTCCGCCACGATTTTGAAGACCCCGATTCAGCCAAAACTGTAAAATAGCGGCCTGCGGCATTAAAATAACTTATTTACTACACAGGATAACAATATGACCAACGTAATCATCACCACCAATATGGGCAAAATGACCGTCGAACTGAACGACGAAAAAGCCCCGAAATCCGTGGAAAACTTCCTGGCCTACATGAACGCCGGCCACTACAACAACACCATCTTCCACCGCGTCATCGACGGTTTCATGATCCAGGGCGGCGGTTTCGAGCCGGGCATGAAGCAGAAGCCAGCCGACACGACCGTGGAAAACGAAGGCAAGAACGGCCTGAAAAACGAGCCGTACACCCTGGCCATGGCGCGCACCTCGGCGCCGCACTCGGCCTCGGCGCAATTCTTCATCAACGTCAAGGGCAACTCCTTCCTGGACTATCCAGGCCAGGACGGCTGGGGCTATGCCGTGTTCGGTAAAGTCACCGAAGGAACCGACGTTGTCGACGCCATCAAGAAAGTCAAAACCACCCGCAGCGGCATGTTTGCCGACGTGCCGGCGGAAGACGTCATCATCGAAAGCATCGAGCTGGCCGCGTAATTCCAGCGAGCCGATTCAATGAGCCAACACCAGACCGGCGAGCGCGTGAACGACGTTCTCGCGCTGTTCATCTCCGATCTGCATTTGCAGCCCGCGCATCCCGCCACCAGTGCAGCGTTTTTCGACTTCCTGGAGCGGCATGCGCGGCGCGCGCAACAGTTGTACCTGCTCGGCGACCTGTTCGAATTCTGGGCGGGCGACGACGACATCAGCGATCCGTTCCATCAACAAGTCGTTGCCGCGCTGCGTAAGGTGAGCGATGGCGGCACGCGCGTCTATTGGACCGGTGGCAATCGCGATTTCCTGGTTGGCGCCGGCTTTGCAGAGGCGGCCGGGTTGACCTTGCTGCCGGAGACCCATGTGACCGAGATCGGCGGCCAACGCCTGGTCTTGTTGCACGGCGACGCCCAATGCACCGAAGATGTGAAGTACATGGAATTCCGCGCGATGGTGCGGCAGCCCGCGTATCAGGCGCAATTCATGACGATGCCGCTGGCGCAGCGCAAGGCCATCATCGCCGGCATGCGCGAAAGCAGCCGCAGCGAGCAAGGCGTCAAATCGTACGAAATCATGGATGTGACGCCGCAAGCGATCAACGACGTGTTCGCGCAAACCGGCACCGACGTCATGATCCACGGCCACACGCACCGCCCTGCCCTGCACAAGGTCGGCGCCACGCGCCGCTACGTGCTGCCCGACTGGGAGCCGGACGCGACACCGCCGCGCGGCGGCTGGATCGCGATCGACGCCAACGGCGCCATCACCCGCCACGACCTGAGCGGCGCCATTCTGCCCGCATGACAACGGAAACACGTAGGGCGGATTAGGCGAAGCCGTAATCCGCCATGCAGGCGCCGTCGAAACGCACGCATGGCGGAATACGCTTTACGCCTTACGCACCGCCGCCATCGCCGCATTCAACCGCCGTATCAACGGCTGATTCAAGTCCCGCGTATGGCTGGTCCAGCGGTGTATCGTGCGTTGCAACTCCTGATCGAGCTGATTAGCCTTGACCGCATCGCCCACGCCGGCCGCCCAGATCGCGCACTCCGCCTGCGTGGTAAAGCTGTTGTGATGGTTCAGCGCGTAATCGAATTCCGCCCTCGCCTCATCTTGCCTGCCAGCCGCCGCCAGCGACTGCGCCAGCAACAACGACACCTGCTCCGGCCTGAAATTGCCATTGGCCGCACGAATGGTTTGCAAGTGCGTCACCGCGGCTCCCGCCCTGCCGCACGCCAACGTCGCGCGCGCCGCGCCGAATCGTATCTCCAGATCGCCCGCAAACGGCCCCTGCAAGCAGGCTTCATAGGTGTTCGCCGCCTCGTCCGCGTCGCCCGCCTCCAGCAAGGCGCTGGCAAGCCGCATCTGGTTTTGCGCGGTCGGCGTGTACTCGTAGGCTTGCCGCGATTCGCGCAGCTCGCGTCCCGGATCGAGCGTCTTGGCGGCCACCGTCACCACCTTGCGCGCGCCGTGCTGCAGCTTGGAGTTCGGCAAATAGATTGCGACGAAATACACCACGCTGCCGATACCGGGGAACATGAACAGTATCATCAGCCAATACATTTGCTGACCGCTGCGGATCACGTGGATGGCGAAGAAAATCGCCACCAGCACGTGGATGCCGATACCAAATATATACATAGACCGCCTCAACAATGTCATCGATGCGGCCCATTGTAGAAGCTCCGGCCGCCGACCACAAGGCGGGCCGGGGCGACCTGAGGGCTGGCTTAATTAAGCCAAGGCTGCGGCCGGCTGGCGCAGGTACGCGGCGACACAACGCAGCAGGCGGCCGACGAAGACGCCGTTGAACACGCCGAACAAGCCACTGACGGTGACGACAAACATCATCTGACGCTGCAATTCCGGATGCATCGCCGACATTACCGCAACCGTGTATTTGGTGGCAAAAATGGCAATCATCAGCACCAGCGGCGTCCAGCTGCCGCGCTGCAGGACGGTGCCGGCGGCGCGATCGACGGTGATCTCGCCCTTGTCCATCGCCCAGACGACCAGAACGGTGGCCAGCATGCCGGTCAGCCACACACCCCACACGCCAGCGCCCAGAACCCCATGGCCGTTCATGCCCGCAAGCGAAATCCCCAGCATGACCACCGGGATGATGAACAGCTTTCGTAAGGAAATTTCGCGGTCGCTGGCGGCCAGTACGCCCCGATAGACGAGAAAGGCCAGCAAAGCCCAGACATAGACGGGGGTGTGGGAAATAATTTGCTGAATCATGGCGTGCTCCGCAGGGTTGGTTGAATTGCCCCCACTATGCGCGCAGCCGAACCACAAAAACCGGGCTTGCGACGAAATGCAGCCCGACGGCGCGAATTGCCGTCAGCCGGCGTGAACCGCATCCTTCATCCTGAAGATGAACGAGGTCGCATCATTGGTGGAAATCACATCCAGCTCGCCGTTGTGCGACTGCGAAATCTCCGACACGATAAACAGCCCCAAGCCCAGGCCTTTTTGCCCGTAGACGGGCTTGCCGCGCCAGAACGGCTTGAACAGCTGGCTGACGGTCTCCTCGGGGATGGCCGGCCCCTCATTGGCCACGATGATCTCCAGCGCGCCGCCCTGCTGCGTGACGTGCACCCGTACCGGACGCTTGGCGTCGCCATGCACCAGCGCGTTCTTCAGCAGGTTGGACAGCAACTGCGCCATCCTCCCGGCATCGACCAGCAGCGGCCCGCCGAGCGACTGCTGGACGATGATTTCGCGCTCCGGGTAGTCGCCGCGCAACTCCGCGACGACCTGCTCGAAGACCGCTTTCAGGTTGCTCTCCAGCTTGAGCTCGATCGCGATGCCGCCGCCCATGCGGCCCCGCGTAAAGTCGACCACATCGTCGACCAGGCCGGCGATCCGCATCGCGCTGCGGCGGATGCGCTCGACCACTTTGACGGCCTGCGGCGGCAGCGCGAGCATGCCAAGCACATCCGAACCGGTGACGATGGAACTGAGCGGCGTGCGCAAATCGTGGCCCAGCACGGCGATGAACTGCTCGCGCAGCTCGGCGCTGGCCTGCTCGTCCAGCAGCGCCGTGCGCGTTTCGGCCAGCTCGCGCTCACTTTCCAGCTGGGTTGAAATCAGCTGGGCAAACAACTGCAGTGTCTGCGCCACTTTCGGCGTCGACAGCTCGTTGGGAACGGGGTCGAGTCCGCACAAGGTGCCGAAATACTCGCCGTCCGGACGGAACAGCGGAATCGAAAAATAACTTTGGAAGCCATACATGCGCGGCGTGTGATGGTCACGGTAGCGCTCGTCCCGGGCCACGTGGTCGATGACGACTGCGTTGCGGGTGTCGCGCACTTCTTCGCAAATGGTGGTGGTGACGTCCAGCGCGTCGCCCACGTTCAGGCCGAAGTCGAGCTTATCGAGCACCGCGCAGGTGGTCCAGGAGTCCGCGGTGACCCGCGCCACGCACACAAAGCGCAGCCCCGTCAGCGCCGCGACGGTCTCCAATATCGTCGGCACGGCGGCCATCGACTGGATGGCGGCAATATCGGTGGCGATCTTTTGTTGCATGCTGGACTTCCTCAAGTCGTTGGTTTGACATCTTACCCGCTAGGAAACGCGACGCTAGCGCGATTGCTCCGCCGGCCGCAGATTGGCGACCAGTCCGCCCGGACGCGTGCTGATGCCGGTCAAGACGAACTGCACGCCAGCGTAACGCAACTCTTGCGGATCGAAGGTGTGCACCGCGATATCCTTGACGACATTATCACCCAACAGGTTCGCCACAGTGGCGAGCTGCACCTGTTTTCCCTGGTCCAGATTATCCATGGCGAAGCGATCGACATGGGCCTCGCTGAGGTAGATGGCATTGCGCACGCTGTCGACGTTGAGCCGGCCCGACACAGTCATGTTGCCGCGCCAGGCCTGGCGCGCCAGCAGCGGTGTCACGTTCAGGTCGACGGTCAGCGCGACGCGGTTGTTTTCCGCCAGGATGGCCAGTTGGGGATGGCTCAGCTCCACCTCGAACACGCCCAGAACCCGCTGGCGCAGCGGGAATTTTCGGTCGAGATTGTGTTGCAGACGTTCCTGGGGCAGATCGACCTCGCGCGGGCCGATCAGGGAGGCGCAGGCGGCCAGCAGTGACGCCGCCACCAGCAGCGGGATGGCAAACTTGAGAACGCGTTTAAGGTCGATCATATTGTCCATTTCGAGGTGAACCCGACGACATTATGACCGACCTGCGAACTCCCGGCTCAGGCAGCGAGATCGCTATCGCGCGAGCGGTAGCGCTGTACGGTATCGCCGGTGACCAGTTCGCCGAATTGGACGGTTCTGGCCGCGATATCGTGGTAGGCGCCCACCAGGCCCATTTCGCCCCGCTGAATGCAACCACGCAGGTAGTCGCTGCCGTTGATGACTTCCGCCAGCGAGTTCTCGATGTTCTGGCGGGCGATCTGGTCGCGCAGCTCCTTGCTGCCGGACGCGCCGTGGGTGCCGGCGCACTGGTGGATCGCCATCTGGATCTTGCCGGTGATCGCGCCGATGCTGTGCGCATGCTCGTTGGCCATCGCCAGACCGATGGCGCCGCAAGACGAGTGCCCCTTGACCACGATCAGCTTGGCACCCAGCTTGTGCGCGATCTCCAGGCTGCCGATGATTTCACGGCTGATGACGTTGCCGGCGATGCGTATCGTCAGCAAATCACCGAGGCCGGCATCGAAAATGATCTCCGGCGAGGTGCGGGAGTCGATGCAGTTCACCACCACCGCCATCGGATGCTGGCCCGAGGCAGTGGCGTCGGCCTGGTGCAGGTAATACTTCTCGAAGCAGCGGCCGGCCTTGAAGCGTTCGTTACCATCTCGCAGCAGTTGCAGCACTTCGTGCGGACGCAGCTTTTTCTGGGTTTCCTGATCCAGCACCGGCACGAATTGGATCGGATCATTGAGGGCGTATTTCTCGCGCAATCCGATGACATTGAGTTGCACGTCGCGCTCGGCAGCGACCACGCGGTAGTCATGAATAGTTTCCAAGACGTCATTGTCGATAAAATCGGCATTGCTGGCGTTGATCAACACTTTCGAACCGTCCGGAATTTCCCACAGGGCAGTTTTGATCGTGGCCTTGTTCAGGAACGACACCTGGTTGGGCAATTCCATCTTGATCACCTCGCCAATGTGCAGCCGATATTGTTCCATGGAGTAAGGATTACGGAAATTGCTGCGCATGAGATAAAACACGCCCGCCGCCAGGCCGATCAACACGCCCATCAGCAGATCGGTGAAAACAATTGCCAGCACAGTAATCACAAAAGGAACAAATTGCGACCAGCCTTTTTGATACATATCGCGGAACAAGGAAATCTTGGCCAATTTGTAGCCGGTCGTGATGAGGATCGCCGCCAGCGCGGACAATGGAATCAGATTCAATAACGGGCTCAATAATGCCACGCTGATCAGCATGAAGACGCCGTGCAATACGGCCGAGGCCTTGGTTTTATTGCCCGACTGCACGTTCACCGAGCTGCGCACGATCACCGAGGTCACCGGCAAGCCGCCCAGCAGGCCGGCGAAAATATTACCGACACCCTGGGCCACCAGCTCGCGGTTGGGCGGCGTCTCGCGCTTGTGCGGATCGACCTTGTCGACCGCCTCGACATTCAGCAGTGTTTCCAGCGATGCGACAATGGCGATGGTAATGCCGACAAACCAGACGTCGCGGTTGGCGAAGTGGCCAATGTCGGGCAAATGCAGATAGGCGCCAAGGTTGGTGGTATCGATGGGTGGAATATCCACCAGATGTGTTTGTTCGATTGCGAGTGCCGGAACATACTGAATGAATAGGATATTTAGCAGTATGCCCAGGGCCACCACAAACAGCGGCGCGGGCAACAGCTTGAATCTCTTGAATGGGGTTTTGTCCCAATAGACCAGCAGCAGGACGGATAGCAGGGAAATAATCAGCGCGCCCGGAGTAATAACATTCACTGCGTTCAAGATAGCCGAGAATGTATTCTCGCCATTCCCTTGCGTGAAAGAGAAATTATCGACGTCGGTCTTGTCGTAGCCAATCGCGTGCGGGATCTGCTTGAGTATCAGCAGAATACCGATTGCCGCGAGCAGTCCTTTAATGACATTCGATGGAATATAATTGGCGATAAAGCCGGCCCGGAATATACCCATCGCCAACTGCAATACCCCGGCGATCAATATCGCCACCAGCAGGATCTCGAATGTCCCCAGCTTGGTGATCGATGCCAACACCACAGCCGCCAGTCCGGCGGCCGGACCACTGACGCTGGTCTGTGAGCCGCTGATCATGCCGACGACGATGCCGCCAATGATGCCGGAGATAATGCCTGAGAACAGCGGCGCGCCCGAGGCAAGTGCGATGCCCAGACACAGCGGCAGCGCCACCAGGAAGACCACGATGGCAGCCGGGATGTCGTACTTGAGTTTATTCATAATCAATATCCATGTCGATGAATGATTTAAACGGATGACGATGATTATTCAGACAGCCGCCATCCACCCTCCACCGATGGTCAAGACCATCGAACTGGAATGGATTAAACAAACGGCTCTCGGGGTAGTACTACCAGTTCACCCTGACGCCTGTATAGACGTATGGAGAACTGGAATATCTCATCGCGACCGCTTTCGTGATTGATAACAGCGCGGAGATGGCAACCAAAGGCTTCAGCGGTGAAAATAATATAGCACGGGTTTTTCAATTGCGCCAACATTGTTTAACAATTCATTATTTAAACAATGCTTTCCTACTGGTATTTTTCCAGACGCACCAAATTCGTGCAGTTTAATATGTCAAGTAAGGATTTCTACCTATTCAACGCACTCAATAACCAACCGTTATATCAGATATACATGCAAAGTTTCAAATTGCAAGCAACGCCAAATAATCAAAGGAATGATCCATAAAAAGGTGAAGCCGATGGTGCGAGTGGCGCGCCGCCGCTTTCTGATAGCGCTTAAAATGAACCAAGGTGTTCTTTTATGAGCGGAGGTTTCTAATAATGATTTCAACAATCCGTATCGGCTGCGCGGGCTGGAGTATCGACCGGCAATCGGCGCCAAGGTTTCCCGGCGAAGGCAGCCATTTACAACGCTACGCGGCGGTCCTGAACGCGGCTGAAATTAACTCATCCTTCTACAAGCCGCATCAGGCCTCGACCTACGCGCGCTGGGCCGAAAGCGTTCCCGACGGGTTCCGCTTCTCAGTCAAGTTACCCCGGACCATCAGTCACTATCAAAAGTTATCCGACATCGATGATTTACTGACAAGTTTTGCGGCGGAGGCAGGGAACTTGGGCGACAAACTTGGGTGCATTCTTGTGCAACTGCCGCCCAGCCTGGTCTTCGAACAGGAAGTTGCCGATGGGTTTTTCGAGCGTTTGCACGGAAGCTTCAAATGTGCCCTCGCCTGCGAGGCGCGGAACGGAAGCTGGTTCGGTGACGATGCGACCGAGTTGATGAAACGTCATGGCGTTACCCGCGTCATTGCCGACCCGCCAGCGGGCCAAGCGGGCGTATTTGTTCCGACCACCGACATGGTCTACGCGCGTTTACATGGCAGTCCGCGAACTTATTACTCACCGTACGAAGAAAAATATTTGAACCAAGTTGCAGATTATCTAAGAAAACACACAGGTTGGTGCATCTTCGACAACACGGCGTCCGGCGCGGCGCTGCCCAACGCACTGGAATTGATGGCAAATGTCGCCTAGACATCCGCTGGCGACAAACCAGCTGGCGGTTTTAGCTTGCGTTTTTACGAATCACTGTTATAGTTAACTACAACACCACTCCATCAACACACATCAAGGGGACCACATGTATGTCCACGACAGGCTGGAATGACAATGCGCCGATTTATCGGCAACTCAAGGACAAGGTCGTCGGCATGATGCTCGATGGCGTACTCAAGCCGGGCGACGCCCTGCCCTCGGTGCGGCAAGTGGCCGCAGATTATCAACTCAATCCGATTACCGTATCCCGGGCCTATCAAGAGCTCGTGGACGAAACCTTGGTCGAAAAAAGAAGGGGATTAGGTATGTACGTTACTGATGGCGCCCACGAAAAACTGTTGGCCAGCGAACGCGAACGCTTTTTGCGTGAAGAATGGCCAGCTATGCTCGAACGCATCCGCCGGCTTGGCCTCGAGCCCGAATCCCTGCTCAAGTCGGCGGCATCCGGAGGTGCGGCATGAGCACGATCATCACCGCATCCAATCTGAGCAAGACATACGGCAAGCAAGCCGCGCTCGACGGCGTCAGCTTCACGGTCGAGGCCGGCCGCATCGTCGGCTTGATCGGACCCAATGGGTCGGGCAAGACCACCACGCTCAAAGCCCTACTCGGACTGACCCAGTTCGACGGTGAATTGTCGGTGCTCGGCATGGACCCGCGCACCCAGCGCGATGCGCTGATGAACGAGGTGTGTTTTATCGCCGACGTCGCCATCCTGCCGAAGTGGCTCAAGGTCAAGGACGCCATCGATTTCGTCGAGGGTGTACATCCGCGCTTCGACCGCAGCAAGGCGGAAAAGTACCTGGCCATCACCAAGCTGAATCCGAACATGAAGGTCAAGGCCATGTCCAAGGGCATGGTGGTGCAGCTGCACCTGGCGCTGGTCATGGCCATCGACGCCAGGCTGCTGGTGCTCGACGAGCCGACCCTTGGGCTGGATATCTTGTACCGCAAGCAGTTCTACCAGAACCTGCTGGAGGACTATTTCGACGAGAACAAAACCATCGTCATCACGACGCACCAGATCGAAGAGGTGGAACACATCCTGACCGACCTGATGTTCATCCAGGACGGCAAGATCTCGCTGGCGGCAACGATGGACGAAGTCGGCGAGCGGTTCACGGAAGTCATGGTCGAGCCGCCGTTCATCGCGGCCGCCAACGCGTTGCGGCCGATGACCCAGCGTACCGTGTTCGGTAAAGCCATCATGTTGTTTGATGGTGTATCGCGCCAGCAGCTTGCGAACTTCGGCGAACTGCGCACGCCCAGCGTCGCCGATCTGTTTGTCGCCACCATGAAAGGAACCTACGCATGAAAACCATGAAATGGCTGATCAAGCGCGAAATGTGGGAACACAAGGGCATGCTGGTATGGGCGCCCACGGTCATCGCCACGCTGATCGGCGTGCTGGCGCTGTTCGCGGCATTCCTCGACAAGAACATCACCATCAACAGTGACGGTTCGCCGTCGGAGATGTTGTCCGTCACCCTCGAGGGCAAAGTGCGCACCCAGATCATTGAAACCATGGCGCAGGCTTACATGGCGGCGTCGGCCCCGGTGTTGCTGGTGCTTGGCTTCCTGGTGTTCTTCTATTGCCTCGGCGCGCTGCACGACGAGCGCCGCGACCGCAGCCTGCTGTTCTGGAAATCGCTGCCGGTGTCGGATTCGATGACGGTATTGTCGAAGGTCTTGCTGGCCTGCGTCGTGGCGCCGTTGATCACCTTGGCGATCGGCTTCGTGCTGTCGCTGGTGGTGCTGCTCACCGGCGCGTTGCTGTTGCTGTCGCACGGCACCAATGTATTCGGCGAACTTTTTCTGACGCCGGATTTGTACCTGACGCCGCTGCGCATGCTCGGTTTGCTGCCGCTGTACGTGCTGTGGGCACTGCCGACGGTGGGCTGGTTGCTGATGGTGTCGAGCATGGCGCGCTCCAAGGTGTTCCTGTGGGCGGTCGGCACGCCGCTGGTGACGGCGCTGCTGTTGCTGTGGGCCGACAAGGCTATGCACATCGGCATCAACTCGGCCTGGTTCGTCAGCAATATCGTCAGCCGTCTGTTGCTCAGCGTGGTCCCCGGAGCGTGGCTGATGTTCGACAAAGCGCTGCTGTCGATGGAGCACGCGCCGCGCCGCCTGCCGGTGCCGCAAACAATCTTTGGCGAGTCGTGGTCGACGTTAGGCAACGCCAATGTGTGGATCGGCGTGGTCGCAGGCGTCGTTATGATCGCGGTGGCCATCTGGATGCGCCGGCGCCGCGAGGAAGGTTGACGACCTGGAGTCCATTCTGAATCACGTGGGGCGGATTAGCGAAGCGTAATCCGCCGTGCATGCGTCATCGGTGGCGCATGCATGGCCAATTACGGCGTTCCGCCTAATCCGCCCCACGACCATTATTCGAACTGCTTGCGGAATTCGGCGAACTGCGCGCTGAGGTCGTCGAAGTCGCGTCGCAGTTGCTGCACTTCCTGCTCCAGCGCCGCCACCCGGCCACCGGACGACGCCGAGCTGACCGCGCCACCCAACCCGGCCGCCGTTTCCTCGCGCGCCAACGCGTCTTCGCCGCCCAGCAACTGGCCGTAGCGCGGTTCCTTGGTGCCCGGAGCGAGCGCCAGCTTGGAAACCAGCGGCGGATATTTGTCGATCAGGAACTGCAGCGCGTTTTCGACGTCGGCCACCGATTTGAAGTCGTGCAACCGGCCGGTGCGGGTACGGATCTCGCCCGCCGTTTGCAGCCCGCGCAGCATCAGTATCGTCAACACCGCCAGCTTGTCCTGTTCCAGCGACCATTTGATGCGCATGCGATGCTCGTACTTGGTCACACGCGCACCCGCTTGCGTGATGCCGTTGACATATTTGCGCTGCATCAGCCGCTGCAATACCTCGGACACCGTCTCCTCCGAGATCGACATTACCGGATCGCGGCTCGACAACTGGTTGCAGCCGTTGACCAGCGCGTTCAGCGACAGCGGATAATTGTCCGGCGTGAGCGCTTCCTTTTCGGCCAGCACGGCCAGCACGCGGATTTCAAACGGGTCCAGTATTTCTGCGCCTGCGGGTGATTCCATGTCCATGATCCTTATTCGACAAGCTTGTTTAATTGGTCGGAATTCAATTTATCACATTCGGCTACTCCCTGACAGGGCAAGCCCGCCGCCTTCAGCGCTGCCAGGATGCGCTCGATCTGCTGTTCCTGTTGGACCGCATGATTGATCAGGCCGTGCAGCGCTTTCGACAGCGGGTCGTCGCCATTTGGCGTGACGCCATAGGCCGAGAACAAATGCGCGGTGGCGCTGACCGGCGCCGCCACTTCCTTCTGTACCAGGTGCGCCGGATTGCCGACCGCCGTCGCGCCCGCCGGCACCGGCTTGAGCAGCACGGCGTTCGAGCCGACCTTGGCGTACTCGCCCACCGTGAAGCCGCCCAGCACCTTGGCGCCGGCGCCGACAATGACGCCGCGCGCCAACGTCGGATGGCGTTTGCTGCCGGTGTGCAGCGAGGTGCCGCCCAACGTCACGCCCTGGTAGATGGTGCAGTCGTCCCCGACTTCCGCCGTCTCGCCGATGACCACGCCGAAACCGTGGTCGATGAACACGCGCCTTCCAATGGTGGCCCCCGGATGGATTTCAATCCCGGTGATGATGCGCGCCAGGTAGGAGATGAAGCGGCCGAGCCACTTCATGCCATGCCACCAGCACCAGCTGGCCCAGCGGTGCATCACGATCGCCTGCAGGCCGGGATAGCAGGTGAGCACCTCCCAGGTATTGCGGGCGGCGGGGTCGCGTTCGATGATGCTGTTGATGTCTTGTCGCAGGTGGTTGAACATAGCTGTCCAGAATGACAACCGAAACGCTCATGTTAGCGCATCCGGTTGGAGGTTGCTAAGAAGCGGCAGACTTGGAGGGATGGAGCGGGGAAACAGCGGCGGCCCTCGAAGTGAGCCGCCGGAACTGCGTTGCCGGGATGCTGTTTAAGCTTCCCTGGCAAGGCGCTGGCGGCGCGCCTCGTACAGACAGACGCCGGAGGCGACCGAGACGTTCAGACTTTCAACCGAACCGAACATCGGGATGCTGACCAGCATGTCGCAGGTCTCGCGCGTCAGGCGGCGCATGCCCTCGCCTTCCGAACCCATGACCAGCGCGGTCGGGCCGGTGAAGTCGGCTTCGTACAAGCCTTTTTCGCCGTCGTCGGAGGTGCCGATCAGCCAGATGTCGCGGTCCTTCAGGTCGCGCAAGGTGCGCGCCAGATTGGTGACGGTGATATAAGGCACGGTCTCTGCCGCGCCGCTGGCAACCTTGGCGGCAGTGGCGTTCAGACCGACGGCGCGGTCCTTCGGCACGATCACCGCGTGGGCGCCGACACCGTCGGCCACGCGCAGGCAGGCGCCCAGGTTGTGCGGATCGGTGATGCCGTCGAGGACCAGCAGCAGCGGCGGGCCTTCGATGGCGTCGAGCAGTTCATCGAGATTGCGTGCCAGCGCCAGCTGCGAGGCGAAGGCGATCACGCCCTGGTGGCGGCGGGTGCCGACGATCTTGTCGAGCCGGCCCGAATCGACCGGCATGACGCGCACGCCGGCCGCCTTGGCGTTGGCGACCAGATCCTTCATGCGGCGGTCGTCGCGCGTGGCGTCGATGAAAATCTCTTCCACGGATGAGGCCTCATGACGCAAACGCGAGGTCACCGCATGGAAACCAAAAATCATTTTGTTCTTCATTATTTATCGCTTCTTCTTACTTTTTGAGGCAGGCTTCGCTGCTCGGGGTGCTACCGCGGCACTCGCCGCGGCATTGGTTTTGCCGCGTCCGCCGCGCGAGCGCGACGATGGCTTGTCGGCCGCCTGCGCAGGCGGCTGGGCCGACTGCGACGGTTTGGATGGCGCCGACTTCGGCGCGGTGGTCTTGACCTCGTGGCGTTGCGACGTCGTCGGGCCCGGCTTGATGTTGCTCTTCCGATCCTTGTCCTTGGAGGGCTTTTCCGGACGTGGCGGCGGCGCGTCGACGCCGGCCAGGCGCAGATCGATCTTGCGCGATTCCAGATCGACACGCACCACTTGCACGTCGACCTTGTCGGTCAGCTGGAAACGCTTGCCGGTGCGGTCGCCGCGCAGTTCGTGGCGGGCGTCGTCGTACTGGAAGTAGTCGGTGCCGAGATCGGTGATGTGCACCATGCCTTCGACGAACAACTGGTCCAGCTGCACGAAGATGCCGAAGCTGGTGACGCCGGTGATGATGCCGGTGAATTCCTCGCCCAGCTTGTCCTGCATGAAGTAGCACTTCAGCCAGGCTTCGACGTCGCGCGACGCTTCGTCGGCGCGGCGCTCGTTGGCCGAGCAGTGCACGCCCAGCGCATCCCACACGGTCAGGTCGACGGCGGCTTTTTTCTCTTTGCCGTCGGCCTTGTCCTTGGCCTGCTGCTTGCGCGTGGCGTTCGAGACATTGGTATTGAGCACGCTGGTGGACGGGATTTTCGGCTCGTACTTCTTGCCGAGCAAAATCGCCTTGATGGCGCGGTGCGTCAGCAAGTCCGGATAGCGGCGGATCGGGCTGGTGAAGTGGGCATACGCCTCGTACGCCAGGCCGAAGTGGCCGATGTTGTCGGGCGAGTAGACCGCCTGTTGCATCGAGCGCAGCAGCATGGTTTGCAGCAGCGACGCGTCCGGGCGCTCCTTGACCTGACGCATCAGCTCGGCGTAATCGCCGGCGGTCGGCTTGTCGCCGCCGTTCAGGTTCAGGTTCACCTGCTTGAGGAAGGTGCGCACCTGCTTGAGCTTTTCAGCGGTCGGGCTGGCGTGGATGCGGTAGGTGCCGGGATGCTTGTGGCGGATCAGCAGGTCGGCCGCGCACACGTTGGCGGTCAACATGCATTCTTCGATCAGCTTGTGCGCTTCGTTGCGGGTGCGCGGGATGATCTTTTCGATCTTGCCCGACGGGTTGCAGACGATGTACGTTTCCGTGGTCTCGAAGTCGATCGCGCCGCGTTCGCTGCGCGCCTTCAACAAGGCCTGGTAGACGTTGTACAGGTTCAGCAGGTGCGGCACGATGCCTGGACGGCGCGCCGCTTCCGGTCCCTTGGTGTTGCCAAGGATGTCGGCCACTTCGTTGTAGGTCAGGCGCGCGGCCGAGTGGATCACGGCCGGATAGAACTGGTAGGCCTTAATCTCGCCCTTGGCGGTGATGACGGCGTCGCACACCAGGGTCAAACGGTCGACCGCCGGGTTCAGCGAGCACAGGCCGTTGGACAGTTTTTCCGGCAGCATCGGAATCACGCGGCGCGGGAAGTACACCGAGGTGCTGCGTTCGAGCGCGTCGGTGTCGAGCGCGTCGTTCGGCTTGACGTAGTGGCTGACGTCGGCGATGGCGACGATCAGGCGAAACGCGTTGGCGCGGCCGATCTTGACCGGCTCGCAGTAGACCGCGTCGTCGAAGTCGCGTGCGTCTTCGCCGTCGATGGTCACCAGCGGAATGTCGCGCAGGTCGACGCGGTCGGCCAGGTCGATGTCGCGCACCACGTCGGGCAGCTTGTTGGCCTGCTTGAGCGCGGCGTCCGAGAAGATGTGCGGCACGCCGAACTTGCGCACGGCGATTTCGATCTCCATGCCCGGATCGTCAAGCGATCCCAGCACTTCAACGATCTTGCCGACCGGCTGCTTGAAGCGCATCGGTTGCTCGGTCAGCTCAACGCTGACGACCTGCCCCGACTTGGCCTTGCCGATCGATCCTTCAATCAGGATATCCTGGGCGATGCGCTGGTCTTCCGGCGCCACGATCCAGGCGCCGTTCTCGTTGAGCAGGCGGCCGATGACGTGGGTATTGGCGCGCTGGACGACTTCGACGATGGTGCCTTCCGGCCGGCCGCGGCGATCGACGCCGATGACCTTGGCCAGCACGCGGTCGCCGTGCAGCACTTTCTGCATTTCTTTTTCGGGCAGGAACAGGTCCTCGCCCGGCTCGTCCGGGATGACGAAGCCGAAGCCGTCGCGGTGGCTGCTGACGCGGCCGGCGACAAAGCCGGTTTCGGTGGCGAGCGAGAAGTGACCGCTGTCGTCGGAGACGATCTGGCCGTCGCGCTGCATGGCGTTGAGCCGGCGCGACAGCACGGCTTGTGCGTCTGGCGCGACTTTAAGCGACTTCGCTACTGCGAGCAGGTCAAGCGGCGCCTCGGCGCTGCGGAAGATGCCGAGAATTTCCTCCCGGCTGGGAATGGTGTGGGTAATTTGGTTCAAAAGTATTTCTGTAGTTGTTATTGACAGTGTTCAGAGGAAATCCGGCCTGGCAAAATCGTCGGGTGCATATATATGACTTGACGACAGGCGTAGTGTACTTGGAAACGCCGGGATTGACTAATTGGGCGCGTCGCTACGGGATTTTTCAGACAGGTTCGAAAATTGATGTTTGACATCGCGCAGGATTACTCTATAATCTTGGTCTCTCGCAGCGACAATGTTGAAAAACATAATCTAAACGAGAAATTGCTAGACCGGGTTGATGCGCAGTATGGAGCGAAAGTTCATCTGGCGCGAAACTCACCCTGTCGCTATAATAGCAGTTGTTGTTCAGTAGCATCAGTGCCCACGTGGCGGAATTGGTAGACGCGCATGGTTCAGGTCCATGTGCCGCAAGGTGTGGGGGTTCGAGTCCCTCCGTGGGCACCACAAATTCCGCAAAAAAGCCTCCAGCAGCCTCACGGCGCGCTGGGGGCTTTTTTCATTGTGCCCCGCTTCGCGCCGGGCAGAAAATTCTTTCACACAAAAACAG
>Ga0308163_10001998_pt1 | contig 20083 bp, 16 predicted proteins | sample PhyTR1_FD_201037 | JGI IMG/M metagenome (GOLD analysis project Ga0308163, IMG submission 201037) | Phyllosphere microbial communities from UC Gill Tract Community Farm, Albany, California, United States - DLSLT.R1 | ecosystem: Host-associated > Plants > Phyllosphere > Unclassified | place: USA...
AAGCGCGCTCCTACGCCTTCGGCAGAAACAGGTCCTCTGAGAATGTGATATGTCCAACCACAAAAAACCGGTGTTCCCGACGCTGTGGAACAACACCCGGGCGGCTTTCTCCTTCCTTGCGCCTGCCACCGTCGCGCTGGCGCTGATCGGCATTTTTCCGACCGTGTTCGCGCTGGTCAATTCGTTCCGCCAGTACAACCTGGCGCGCCCCAAGGATCCGACGCCGTTCATCGGCTTCGACAACTACCTCAATGTGCTCAACGACGCCTCGTTCTGGGCAGCGCTGGGCCGTACCGGATTGTTTCTGGTCACCGTGGTGCCGATTCAGCTGGCACTCGGCCTGATCATTGCCTTGATGCTGCACAAGCCTGGCCTGTCCGGGTTCAAGCTGTTGGCGCGCATGAGCCTGGTGATTCCACTGGCCACGGCACCTGCCGTCGCCGGTCTGATCGGGCGGCTGATCTTCAACCGCGACTTCGGCGTCGCCAACGCTTTGCTGGCGATGCTCAACGCAGGGCCGGTCGAATGGTTGGGCGACACCACCAACGCCTTCATTGCCGTGGCCCTGATGGACATCTGGCAATGGACGCCTTTCTGCGCGCTGGTGCTGTTGGCCGGATTGACCATGGTGCCCAATGAAATCGAAGAAGCCGCACGCCTGGAAACCCGCAGCCGCTGGCAGATCGTGCGATATGTACAACTGCCCTTCCTGCTGCCCAGTGCCACGGTCATTCTGATTTTGCGCACCGCCGACATCCTCAAGATGTTCGACACCGTGTTCACCATGACCCGCGGCGGACCGGGGGCTGCCACCGAACTGGTGAGCGTGTACATCCAGCGCGTCGGCTTTCGGGTGTTCGATCAGGGGGTGGCCTCGGCCCAGGCGATCCTGATGCTGATTCTGACCATCGTGCTGGCGCGCCTGTACATCAAATTCGTTTACCGGGAGATCTGACATGGCCACCGTTCCTGCTGCAAAAATCCCGACGTTGGCCAGCAGCCCTGCGCACGCGCGCCCTCGCATGAAGGTCAACGCGTGGCATCTGGTCGGCCTGCTGGCGATCTTCCTGTTCGCGGTCTTCCCCTTCTACTGGATGGTCGCCACCAGCTTGAAGACTCAGGCTGAGGCCCTCGCCTCGCCGCCAATCTGGGCATTCACCCCGCACCTGGATAACTACGTCAAAGTGTTGTTCGAGCGAGACGTGCTGCACAGCCTCGGCAACTCGCTGATCGTGGCCGTCTGCACCACGCTGCTGGCCGTGGGCCTCGGCACACCGGCGGCCTATGCGCTGGCGCGTTTCGAGTTCAAGGGCAAGGAAGACCTGTGGTTCTGGTTCATCACCAACCGCATGCTCAGTCCGATCGTCGTCGCGCTGCCGATCTTTCTCATGGCGCGCAACCTGGGTCTGATCGATACGCATCTGGTGCTGATCCTGATTTACCTGACTTTCAACCTGCCTATCGTGGTGTGGATCTGCACCGACCAGTTTCGTGGCGTGCCGAAGGACCTGGACGAAGCCGCCCGGTTGTCCGGTGCGTCGCGCTTCACCATTTTCTGGCGCATTGCGCTGCCCTTGGCGATGCCGGGCGTTGCCGTGTCGGCGATTTTCTCGTTCATCTTTTCCTGGAACGAGTTGCTCTACGCGTTGGTATTGACCCGCAACGTCGCGCGCACAGCCCCCGTCACTGCGACCAGTTTCATGAGCGGCTACGATTTGCCTTGGGGCGAGATCATGGCCACCGGCACGCTGATCGTGTTCCCGGTGATTATTTTTGCGTTGATGGTTTCCAAGCATCTGGTACAAGGTCTGACCATGGGCGCGGTGAAGTAAGGCGTGCCGCGAAACCGGTTTTACCAAGGACACTGACGTGCAGAATCGCTATTCGGAACTGACCGCCGACACCGAAACGGTGAACGCGGAGGATCAACTGAACATCCGCATCGCCTGGTACTACTACGTTAACAACATGACCCAGCAGCAGATCGCCGACCGTCTGGGCATCACCCGCGTGCGGGTCAACAAGGCGCTGGCGACCTGCCGCGAAACGGGCGTGGTGCAGATTCGCATCAACTCGCCCCTGGCCGCGTGCGTCGAACTTGAGGAGCGGGTTCAGGAGCGGTTTGGACTGGAGCGGGTCACCGTGGTGCCATCGCCGGACGACCCGTCGACCATCTTCCGCGTGCTTGGGGTGGGCGTTGCGCCGAGCATCGAGGAGTATCTGGTCGATGACTGCATCATCGCCGTGGGCTGGGGCCGTACGCTTCGTCAAGCGGTGCGTGAACTGCAAGGCCGGGCGCTGCCCAACATGACTGTAGTGTCATTGCTTGGCGGCCTGCATTACGGGTCAGCCAACAACACGGTAGAAATCGCCTCGAGTCTGGCGGGCCTGTTCGGCGGTTCTTATTACTACCTCGCAGCCCCAGTGTTCGCGCCCTCTGAGCAGTATCGGGACATGATCCTGGCGGAAGCCTCGGTGCAGGACGTACTGGGCAAGGCACGCCAGGCCGATCTTGCGTTGTTGACGGTTGGGGATCTCAGCGAACGCTCGCTGATGCTGGAGCTGGGGCTGGTCAATCCGGAAGACGCCCGCTCACTGCGCGCAGCCGGCGCCGTGGGTGATCTGCTGGGGCGCTGGCTGGATCGCGACGGCATTGAAGTCAATCACCCGCTGAACCGACGCGCCATTTCGCTGGATCTTGAAGACCTGCGCAAGATCGGCAAGGTGGTGCTGGTCTCCGGCGGGCCCTACAAGGCCGAAATCATTCGCGCGGTGCTGCTGCGTAATGTTGTTCACGAACTGGTGATCGACGAAAACGCCGCGCAGCAATTGCTCGAACAAGACAACTGAGCGGGAGCAGCGGCCATGGCCACTCACGACTTCATGGGCAAACGCATTCTGGTGACCGGGGCCGGCAAGGGCATCGGCCGTGAAACCGTGCAATGGCTGGCACGCTGCGGCGCCGAGGTCATTGCACTGGGACGCAATGCGGCTGATCTTTCCTATTGTGACCACACACTGGTGGTGGACCTGGCGGATGTCGCGGCGACCCGGGCCGCCGTCGCCTCGGTGCTGCCGATCGACCTGCTGGTCAACTGCGCGGGCGTCGTCGAGCTGGAGTCCTTTCTCGACACGTCGGTGGAGACGTTCGATCACTTGATAGCGGTCAACACCCGTGCGCCGATGGTGGTGGCTCAGTTGTTCGCCCGTGACCTGATCAAACGCGGTGTGCCGGGCGCTGTCGTCAACGTCTCGAGCCTCGCCGCCGCCGTCGGCACTCGCGACCATCTGGCCTATTGCGCCTCAAAGGCCGCGCTGGACGCCATGACGCGCGTCATGGCCGTGGAGTTGGGGCCGCATGGCATCCGGGTCAACAGCGTGAACCCGGTGGTGACCCTGACACCAATGGCCGACAAGGCCTGGAGCGACCCGGTCAAGGCCGCGCCGATGCTCGCGCGCATTCCGTTGGGACGTTTCGTGCAGCCGAGCGAAATCGCCTCGACCATCGCCTTCCTGCTCAGCGACGATGCCGGGATGATCAATGGCGTGACATTGACAGTCGATGGCGGTTTCAGCGCCGGTTGAGCCTGGCCAATCGTGGATACAGGTCACGCAGCCTCGGGTACAGCTCGCTGTAGAGCGCCAGCAACTCCTTATGAAATTCACGCAGGGCCGCGTTCGGCAAGAACGTTTCGCCGTCCTGAGTCATGACCTGCGCGGCGCTGGCGAAACCCTCATACCAGCCGGCGCCGACCGCCGCCGCAATGCCGGCGCCAAGGCTGGAGGCTTCCTGGGTCGCGGCACGGATCACCGGCCGGTCGGTGATATCGGCAATGATCTGACACCACAGGCGGCTGGCCGCTCCACCGCCGATGGCCACGAACGTGTTCACCGGCTCGCCCGTAGCCTGAACCATGCGTTGCGTGGCCACGGCTTGCTCAAGGGCAATGCCTTCGAGCACCGCCCGGTAGATCTCTGCGCGTCCGTGATCCGGCGACAACCCTAACAGGCACCCGCGTGCGTCCTGATCCCAGTACGGATTCATCACGCCATTCCAGTACGGCAGCAGCATCAAACCGGCGCTGCCAGGCGCCACACGCGACGCCTCGATTTCCAGACGAATCAGGCTGTCGGGCTGGGCCACCACGTCGATCTCGAAAAACTGCCGCAACAGGCTGTTAATCAACAAAGTGCCTGAGCGCAGCGAGGTTTCCAGCACATAGCCCTTCCGGTCGATGGCGCACATCGTGCGAAAGGCCTCGTCGACCCTCGGCGTGTCGGCGTACACCCCCGAGACAATCGCCGTGCCCAGATTCAGGTAGGCGGTACCAGCACTGACCACGCCGATGCCCAGCCCGCCGGCCTGCCCGTCTCCACCGCCCGCAACCACCGGCGTGCCCGCAGGAAGTCCGGTCAGCGCCTGCGCCTGCTCGTTGACCCTGCCCAGCACGGTGCCCGGCGCTGAGGCGTTGGGGAAACACTTGGTGCTGAGCGGGATGGGCAGCGCCTTGAGCACGTCCTCCGCCCACGTATGCTGATGAATATCGAATGCACCGAACGGATCGGCGCTGGCCCAACTAGTAAGGAACTCGCCCGTCAGCTTGCGCACCAGCCAGGCGTGAGGTTCGTAGACGTGTCGAATCTGCCTGAAGCGCTCGGGTTCGGTATCCGCCATCCAGGCCAGGCTGTAAATGGCGGGGGCCCAGTCGTGGGGTTTGCCGGTGATGGCGTGCAGCCGCTCGTGACCGACGCGCTGGCAGAGCGCGGCCACTTCGTCCTTGCGGCGCTCGTCGAGCCAGAGAATCGCCGGCCGCAGCAACCGGTCCTCGGCGTCAGTGACCGCCACCGTTTCCCGTTGATTGACCACCGAGACTGCGGCGATGACCTTGCCCTCGATCATTGCCAGCAGAGACTTCAGCGCACATTGCGTGGCCCGCCACCAGTCTTCTGGGTCCTGCTCGTAGGCGTTGGGCGCCGGCCGGGACAACGCCAGTGGCGCCCGCGCCTGCGCCACCAGCATGCCCCGCACATCCCAGGCAATGGCCTTGCACGTGGTCGTGCTCAGATCGATACCGATGACCAGCTTCTGCATGCGTGCCCTGCTCCATCACCGTCTGCCAACGTCCGTGGGAACTGCCGAATCGAAGGGCAAGACTAGCTGAGGAATGGCGGCGCTGTCCTCTGGGATTGCGCACCGGCAACCCTCCAGTAACCCGTCTGGCAGCCAGGCACCCAACACTGCGGTAGATTCTATGGTTCTCAAACCAGTGGCGTCAGTCCGCATGCGCCACATTCCGGATGACGCAGAGCGTCATTGAATGTGTTACCACGCGGAGCGTGGGAACAATCAGCATGCTCACGATGAGAGTGGGCCAGTTTCATCAAGGTGAATGACACACCGCATTCGTCAGCAAGCTACCTCCCACAGGTTTTGTGTTCAGCCAGGGACAGGATTCTCTACCCAAACAGCGCAAAGCGCGCTTCGCTCCTGATCTTCATGCCGCAGCAGCCCAGACACCACAAAACGCGACTTGGGTGCAGGCCAAACGCAGACGGCGCGGAGTGGGTCGAGCGGCATGGATGCCGCGAGAGCGCCGTCAGGACATGGATGTCCGTTCGGCGCGGGCCCACGGAGCGTCGTCGGAGTGCGGGTACCCGACGAAGTCGGGCCCAACCAGGAGCAGACCCTTGGTTACTTGGGGATGGTCCGGCATTCCGGTTTTCAAGTAACCCGCCGAAGGCGAAACAGTTTGGCCGTTAGGACAAACCAAACCATTAGCGTCAAAGCAAAGAAAATGCACACCTTACAAACGAGCTTCCTCGCGAACAGACCAGTGAGACGCATGAACCTGCATTACCCCCGTCCACCGTCTTCGCGAGCAAGCTCGCTCCCACAGTTCTGATCACGGCTTGAAACACCTTCGAACACTTCCCAGAGATTGACAAGCAAGCCCTCGCTCATCGAGTCTGGTCCCCCGCACGCACAGGAGAACAAGATGGCCAGCAAGGAAGAGATTTCGGCGTTCATCGCCCGTGAGTTTCCGCAGACGCGGATCGTCGTCGAAGCAGTGGGTGATCAACGGGCAACGATTTCTCAGGTAGTCGATCATGCTGACCTGCGCCCAGGCGGCACCGTGTCCGGGCCGACGCTGATGGCCGTGGCCGATGTGGCGCTGTACGTCGCGGTGCTGGGCGTCATTGGCATCGTGCCGTTGACGGTCACCACGAGCCTCACCATCAATTTCCTGCGCAAACCCGAAGCGGGTCGGCGCATCATCGGTGAATGCCAGTTGATGAAAGTCGGCAAGACGCTGGCCATTGGCGAGGTATCGCTGTACTCCGAAGGTATACCGGACGCAGTCGCTCATGTCGTCGGCACCTATGCCATTCCGCCGCAGCACCTGCGCTGAGCGACACTGCGCGCGAACCTCCTGAGCACCGAGCACTCAAACCCCAGGCAGCTCCTGAACGCTGCGGGCCGTTCAGAATATCTGAACGTCGAACCCTCATCCCTCCGATGGAACGCTTATGAATCGTTATCTCTGGCTCGGTCTTCTCGGCTCGCTTTCCCTCAGTGCCCACGCGGCCACACTCGATGTCCCCATGAACCTGGTCAGCGCCGATGGCGCGCCACAACCCATCGGTCAGGTCACCATCAGCGAAACCGCCTACGGGCTGGTATTCACACCCAAGCTGAGTTCGTTGCCCGCCGGCGTTCACGGTTTTCACGTGCATGAAAACGGCAGTTGTGATGCTGGCACCAAAGACGGCAAAAAAGGCGCGGCACTGGCCGCTGGCGGACATTTCGACCCGAAAAAGACCGGCAAACACCTCGGACCTTATGGCGAAGGCCACTTGGGCGATTTGCCCGCGGTCTACGTCACCGCCGACGGCATGGCCACCTATCCGGTGCTGGCGCCGCGGTTGAAAAAAATCTCGGACATCAAGGGTCACGCGTTGATGATTCACGCAGGCGGCGACAATCACGCCGACATGCCCATGCCGCTGGGCGGTGGTGGCGACCGTGTCGCGTGCGGGGTGATCTGACCGTGAGCGGTCGGGGTGTTTGACCCCGCTGTGCGACACGATTGAATCCAGCGAAACGCGCGAGCTGCCTGTCCAGGCACGGGGCCGGAATTACCCCATCGCGCGCTTCGCTTCCTCCGTTACAACGTCTAAGCCTTAACCGGGCATCAGCCCCAGAGCGTGCGCCCGAAGAACGTCAGCGTGCGGTCCCACGCCAATTGCGCCCAGACCGGGTCGTACTGTGTTCCCGGAATACGCCCGTAACCGACGGCCTCTTCGTTGGTGAACGCGTGATGCGCCAGATAGCGATGGAACTCAATGTCCACCCCACCTTCGCTGAGTTTTTCTTCCAGTTTGTCGACGTTTTCTGCCGGGAAGAATTCGTCTTGCGTCGCCCAGTGCGCCTGAACCGGCACCTTGATGGCCTTGGGATCGAGGTATTCCAGCGGCGGCATGCCGTAGAAGACCACGCCAGCCGACAGCTCAGGGATGAAATTCAATGCCAGCAAGGTCAGTGCCCCGCCCATGCAGAAACCGGTAACGCCCACGTTCTGAGTGTGGCCTTTGAGGTATTGCACGGCGCCGCGAATGTCCTGAGAGGCCGCATCGGCGAAATCGAGTTTGCTCATCAGGTGATGCGCTTCCTCTTCCTCTACCGTCATCTCACCGCGGTACAGATCAGGCACCAGCGCCAGGTAACCGGCCGCCGCCAGACGATCGGCGACGCCACGAATCTGGTCGTTGAGCCCCCACCACTCCTGGATCACCACAATGGCGGGCGCGCCCTCGGTCTTCGCCGGGCTGGCGAGGTAACCGCTCACGTCTTTACCGTCCGGGCGTTTGTAGCTGATGGTTGCACCTGCTGGCTGTTTCGCGGGTTGATTCACGTTGATCTCCCAAAGGTAAAAGAAAGCATCTGGACGGCAGCTTGCGGGTCACCATGCCGCCCGGGTTCTCTGTTCTACGTCACTTGCCCCTCGCTTGAAAGGGCGAAATGCGTTTGCTCAATGAAACGTTTGATCAGAACGTGCCGGGAAAGCCACCGCCGTCCAGCAATAGATTCTGGCCCGTCATGAAACCGGCCTGCGCGCTGCACAGGAATGCGCAGAACGCCCCGAACTCATCGGAGGTACCAAAGCGTTGCGCCGGTACGGCCTTGCGCCGCTGGTCGGCCAGCGCGTCAACACTCAGGCCGTTCTTATCGGCGGCCAGAGTGATGTTCTTCTGCAAACGTTCGGTGTCGAACGGCCCTGGCAACAGGTTATTGATCGTGACGTTGTTGCCCGCCAGCTGCGGCTGACGCGCAAGACCTGCAATAAAGCCGGTCAGGCCGCTGCGGGCGCCGTTGGACAGGCCCAAGGTATCGATCGGCGCTTTCACTGCGCCTGATGTGATGTTGATCACGCGGCCAAACCCGCGCGAGGCCATGCCGTCGACACACGCCTTGATCAGTTCGATGGGCGTGAGCATATTGGCGTCCAGCGCCTTGATCCAGTCTTCGCGCTGCCAGTCGCGGAAATCGCCGGGCGGCGGGCCTCCGGCGTTGTTGACCAGAATATCCACCTGCGGACAGGCAGCCAGCACCGCGTCTCGCACCGCTCCATGGCTGATGTCACCGGTGACCGTGCGCACCTCGATGCCTGGCGCCAGCGTACGCAACTCTGCGGCGGCAGCCTGCAAGGCTTCGTCGCCCCGCGCATTGATCACCAGATTGACGCCTTCTTTGGCCAGCGCTTTTGCGCAGCCCAATCCCAAGCCCTTGCTGGCGGCACAGACAATCGCCCAGCGTCCCGACAATCCCAGATCCATGACATGGCTCCTGTTCATTCGATGATGAAGATTCAGGCATCAAACTTAACATCAAGTAATGGATTGAGCGCGGTCAGCCGTTTTGCAGATCGGACGTGATTGAGGACGTCCGCAGATTGGCACGAGACGCCGCCCGCTCCGCTTCACGCATGGCACGCAGCTGTTTTTTCAGGGTCGGCATCGACGGTGCGTAGAGGAAGCCGAACGACACACTGTTACGGCGCCCCTTCACCGCGTGGTGCATCAAGTGGGCGTGATAGAGGCGTTTGAGGTAGCGATTGCGGGGCTGGGGGCGCACCGGCCAGTGACGGTGGACGATGCCATCGTGGACCAGAATGTAGATCAGGCCAAAGGCAGCAACACCGGCCCCCACCCATTGCAGCGGATCGAAGCCACTGTTGCCCGCGACGATCAGCCCGACCGCGACCACGCCCAGCGCCATCAGGTAGACGTCGTTGGTCTCGAAGGCGCCCAGATGTTCTTCATGGTGCGAGCGGTGCAGAAACCAACCCCAGCCATGCATGACGTACTTGTGCGCAAGAAAGCCGACACCCTCCATGAGGAGCAGGGTGATAAGGAAAATCGCAGCGTTGAGGATCATGTAGTTGAGCGCATGGTGTCGAGGATGCCGCGGGTGTCTGGACGTCGACGTGCAGCATACCGGGGCGGCGCGGAAAATCAAAAAGCCGCTGACCAAACGGGTCGCGTCAGGCCGACGTCGACTCCTGTGGGAGTGAGCTTGCTCACGAAGACGGTTGCACGGTGACGTCGATGCCGTCTGGCAGGATGCATTCGTGAGCGAGCTCACTCCCACAGCGTCTGCGTTGAGGCCAGCGCAAAGATTTCACTCACAACGTTTGCTTTCCTGACCGACCGATGTAAAAAATGGCCCCATGGGTGAACGGTTGGTTCGTTCACTGTACTAATGCCCGCGACCCACAACGGCTCGCCGGCATCGCTTTCAAGGAATTCAGAATGGCTCCAAGACATGTAATCAACGCTTCGGTCAGTCCAAAAGGTAGCCTGGAGACGCTGTCGCAACGCGAAGTCCAGCAACTCAGCGCCGCCGGCTCAGGCAGTATCTACACCCTCTTTCGCCAGTGCGCCCTGGCCATCCTCAACACCGGCGCCCATGTCGACAACGCCAAAACCATTCTCGAGGCCTACAAGGATTTCGAAGTCCGCATTCATCAACAGGACCGCGGCGTACGCCTTGAGTTACTGAACGCGCCCGCCGACGCCTTCGTCGACGGCGAAATGATCGCCAGCACCCGTGAAATGCTGTTCAGCGCCCTGCGCGACATCGTCTACACCGAAAGCGAACTGGACAGTCAGCGCATCGACCTCAGCACCTCCCAAGGCATCACCGATTACGTGTTCCACCTGCTGCGCAACGCCCGCACCCTGCGCCCCGGCGTCGAGCCGAAGATGGTGGTGTGCTGGGGTGGTCACTCGATCAATACCGAAGAATACAAATACACCAAGAAAGTCGGCCACGAACTGGGCCTGCGCAAACTGGACATCTGCACCGGTTGCGGCCCCGGCGTGATGAAAGGCCCGATGAAGGGCGCAACCATTGCTCATGCCAAGCAGCGCATCAATGGCGGCCGCTATCTGGGCCTGACAGAGCCGGGCATCATCGCCGCCGAAGCGCCGAACCCGATCGTCAACGAACTGGTGATTCTGCCGGACATCGAAAAGCGTCTGGAGGCTTTCGTCCGTGTGGGCCACGGCATCATCATCTTCCCGGGCGGCGCCGGTACCGCTGAAGAGTTTTTGTACCTGCTGGGTATCCTGATGCACCCGGACAACCAGGGGCTGCCGTTCCCGGTGATCCTGACGGGACCGAGAAGCACCGCGCCGTATCTGGAGCAATTGCACGCGTTCGTCAGCGCCACGCTGGGCGAGGAAGCGCACAAGCACTACCAGATAATCATTGACGACCCGGCCGAAGTCGCTCGCCAGATGACCGAGGGTCTGAAGGAAGTGCGCCTGTTCCGCCGCGAGCGCGCCGATGCGTTTCACTTCAACTGGCTGCTGAAAATCGAAGAAAGCTTCCAGCGCCCGTTCGATCCGACCCACGCCAACATGGCCAGCCTGCAGCTGCGTCGCGATCTGCCACCGCACGAGTTGGCGGCGAATCTGCGTCGAGCGTTTTCCGGCATCGTCGCCGGTAACGTCAAGGACAAGGGCATCCGCCTGATCGAAGAAAACGGCCCGTACGAGATTCATGGCGATGCCGAAGTCATGAAACCACTGGACAAGCTGCTCCAGTCCTTCGTGGAACAACACCGCATGAAACTGCCGGGCGGCGCGGCCTATGTGCCGTGTTATCGCGTCGTCTCGTAAAGGCTGCCTCAATCCCCCGTGTAGGAGCGCGCTTGCCCGCGATCGGGGGCAAGCGCGCTCCTACAGTTCTGCCTTCCACTGAACGATGGTTACCCATGATCCACATCCGCACCATGATCGCCGAAGACTTCGAGCGTTTCTGGCCAACCTTCCAGGCCGTGATTCGGGCACAGGAAACGTACGCCTACGACCCCGATATGACCTATGAACAGGCCTCGCACCTGTGGCTGGAATATCCACTGCAGACGCTGATCGCCGAGGAAGACGGCGAGTTGCTCGGCAGCTATTACCTCAAGGCCAACGCGGCCGGCCCGGGCAGTCACGTCTGCAACTGTGGCTACATGGTCACCCCGGCAGCACGGGGGCGCGGTGTCGCCCGACTGATGTGCGAACACTCCCAGCAACTGGCGGTGGACAACGGTTTTTCCGCGATGCAGTTCAATTCGGTGGTGTCGACCAACGAGGTCGCCGTGGCCCTGTGGCACAAGCTCGGTTTCGAAACGGTCGGACGTCTGCCTCGCGCCTATCGCCACGCCCGGCACGGTCTGGTCGACTGCCTGGTGATGTACAAATGGCTGGCCGAGATGCCTGCCTCGCGCAAGGCCAAGAGCCCGTTGCTGATCGGGCGCAAGAACATCGAATCAGTGATATCGCGGCCAAGGCGCAAGGCCCCGGACACACCCGCCTGATTATTTTCCCGACACGTTGGAACCACCCCTGCCCTGACGCCACTCACTGCGCAAAGCATCTATTTGCAGGGATGGCGTCAACATGGCTTTACCACCTGTTTCCCTCGGCCAGACTTCACACGTCAGCAACGTCTCACTGAACAGCGGTGCCTCTGAAACCTCTGGACCGAAACAGCGCAACGGCGTGTTCGCCAAAATGGCCAGCGCCAGCCAGTCGGCAATCAGCAAGGGTCGCCACTTCACCGGCGGGCTGTTCAGGGCTCGCGCCGCAGATGCTTCTTCGGTCGCGCGCAGTTCACGCGCGCCGTCGCCGGCAAATGCCACCACCGCTACCGTCATCGCGCCTCAGGGACAAGCCATCGGCGCACCCTCGGGGCCTTCGCGGGCACCGTCCCCGGTCTCCGAGCATGCACCACCGCAAGCGCCCACGCCTGTAGGGCCGGAGCGTGGGGCCGCCGCATCCGAAGTCGACATCCCGCTGACACCAAGACTGACCATGGCGCTGAATAACCAGCGTCTGGTGTTCGGCGAACTCGGCGTCACCAATCGCATGGAAAACCTGCTCGACGGCGTGCTGAACAGGCCCGGTGAGCGTTATAACGGCCTGGCGAAGCTCCCGAGCCCCCCTGACAAGACCGAATACCTGCTGAGCGATGCCCACAGCCGACTGGTCCATGCCCACGCCAGCGACCTGGCCGTCTCGGTGTTCAAAAGCAGCGGCCACCAGACCAACGCATCGACCATGAAGATGCCGGGCGACGCCCACCGGGCACAAATCACGGGCGTGCACCTGGACGCCGACGGCAATGCCTTCCGCATCCATGAAAAGAAGCTGTACACCCTCAATGACGGCAACTGGCAGCGGCACGACTTCACCGACGACCTGAAAAGCCTGCAAAAACTCGGCAGTGACGTGTATGCCATCGACAGCAGCGGCGGCGTCCGGGCGCTGAGCAATCCAGGCGTTACGGTGCCGTTCGAGCACGAGGTAAAGGCGCTGACGCACGTCGATGGCGCCCTGATCGCATTGACCGCCGATGGCGACAAGCGCCTGCATCTGGAGCGCAGGGACGGCTTGGGCAACGGCCATCACGCCATCCACGCACTGACCGACGACCACGGCCCGCTGGACGACGATGACAGCGCTAAACCGACTGCCATCGCCCTGCATGGCAATCAACTGCTGATGAGCACGGCAACCGGTGCGTTACGTCGCGCCGAGCTGTCCGACGATTTGCTCAACGAACGGCTCGACAGCATTGGCACCGACGAAATCCACACGCTCGAGCCGCTGCAACTGACCGATGCACCGGCCTCTAATGCGCTGCAAAAGGTGCTGGGGCATCACAGTTATGGCGAGTTCTTCAACGAAAATAACCAGTTGTTCGCCAAGGTCAAGGACAGGCACGGCGACGAACACAGCGCCCGTTGGAGTGCACAGGCCGGCGCCTTCGTGCCGGGCTGGAACCTCAGCCAGGTGCTCATGCTGGATCGGCAGCAGGGTTTGCCGCAGCTGGCGCCCGCCGCGAGCGAACAGATTCAGTTGCCTCGGGGGCGTATCGCCCGGCACGAAAATGATTTGCTGGCCCAAGATCCGCGCACCGGAGAATGGAAGAAAACCAGTGAGAAAGACATCAAGGGTCTGATCGCAGGGCGCGACGGCTTCGCCTACCTGATCGATAAGGACAACAGGCTCAAGCAGCTCAAAGTGGCACCCCAGGCCACGGCGCACAACATGAAAAACGGCGTCGATCTGGCGCTGCCGGGCAGAGCAACCGAAGCCAAAGGCACGATCATGCGTGGCGCTGAACACGTGACCGTGGAAAAAGCAGCGATCCAGAACGACCAGCGCTACATGACCCTGAGCGAAGGGGTGCTGCGCCTGCACGATCAGAATGGCGAGCGGGCGAAATTGCCCGAGCTCCCCGGTGACGGCGACATCGCCGGGATCGGCAGCGACGGCAAGGACTGGTTCGCCCTGAAGGACGGCACCCTGCATCAGATGACCGGAGCCGCCGCCGATCCCAAGAACCTGTCCAGCGCCAGCGCTCGCCGCTGGACACAGCCTGAGGTGAATGGCCTGCCGGCTGGCGCGACGCTGGAGAATCTGACTACGGATAACGAGGGCCGTCTGTGCCTCACCGCGAGCGCGCCTGGTGCGAATCCGGGCGATGCTGCGGTCAGCAACGACTATGTGCGCGGCGCCACCGGCGACTGGGCCCCCGCCACCCCTTCCCCGGCGCGGGTCGTCACCCCTGCCCACCAGCACTTCGACAACCTTGCCGCCGGCGAGCCGGCATTCACCCGTCGAGGCAATATCAAGAACAGTTTCAACGTGCTGGGCCGCAACAATGTGGAGACCGCAAAGCTCACGAATTACGCGCCTAATTCGCTGACCCAGAACTACGTCACTGCGCATCTGGCCTCTACCGGCGCATTCAAGGTCCCCGCCGACAGCCTTCAACACGCCTGGAGTGGCCGCGAAGGTCTCAGACCGGTGTATGACCGCGAAATCGAGGCGTTGCGTCAGCTCAGCGAAGCAGTGAGAAATCCTCCGGTCGTGAATCCTGCGCCCATGGCCGAACGCCTGCAGACCATGGGGCCGCGGCCGCTGAACGAGCCGGTGGCCGAACTTTCCGAGCTGTTCGAGTGGTTTCAGAACACGGTCAGCGACGACATGCAGAAAACCCTGCGCGAACTGGCTCAGGATCAGGGCGCGATGCTCAAAAATGGTGACGTCAATATGGCCTATCGGGCTAAAAAGCCGCCAAAGACCGACCTGCTCAACGAAATCTCCCAACTGCTCAAAGGCAGCGGCATCCCCGCCGAGGACCCTCTGGGCAAAATGGTCAAGGACTTGCAGGACAACCATTTCACCCTTGAGCACCGCAATCCGACCTCAATGATCGGCGACTCGCGCAAGCGCGGGGACAACCAGACATTGCTCTGCGCCCGGCTGGCTGCCAACGCACAGGTGATGCGGGAGATCAGTGACATGCTTGACGAACTGGTTGCCAATCCGCAGCAACCCAAGGCCGAGATCGACGTTCTTGCCGGACGGCTGGCGACCCTGCACAACGACACCTACGACAATAATCCGCTCAAGCGCTACACCGACGCAGGTTTTCGCAGTTACTCGGCGCTGGAAGCCAGTTACGACGCGACCAAGAGCCTGCTCAAGTACGTGCGCAAGGAAAACCATCCGGTCAAGCGCAATGTCCTGGAAGGGTTGCAAACCGTTCCGGGGGAGCTGAGCGACAACCTGACCAAGGCGCTGCGCGACCTTGAGCCCCGGGAGAGCCTGAAGATCAACCGTAACTACGGCGGCGGTGTGACGGGCGGGGTCACCGGCCCCGCTGGCGAAGGGTTCCTGGGCTTTCGCGGCGCCATCGATCCAGAGCGCACCTACGGCATGACCTTCACCCGCTTCGACCGAGGCCTGAAGGTTTCGATGAACCGCGAAGGCGCGGTCGGCGGCACCGCCAGTTTCGGCTTTGGCGGTGGCCCGTCCGACACCAAAACCACACCCGGCGACAGCCATCAGAACATCCAGTCCAACAGCGGCTGGTTCGGCGGCAGCCTGGACGCCAAATACAAATACACCGAGAACACGGCGCTGAGCTTCTTCATTCGAGAAGATGAAATGGAGGCCTTCATGGAGGAGTTGCTGAACAAGCCCTTGCATAGCAGCAAGCGCACGGTCGCCAACAGCCTCAAACCCATGGAGCTGATGAACCGTGGCGTCGAGCACGAAGTGCGCACCACCGGCAAACACAACTTCGATCTGGAGCTCAACGCCAATGCCGAATCGCGCACCAATTACGGCCAGACCGATGCGGCGCCTGTGGCCGGGTTCATGCGTTTCGGCGTCGGCCTGTTGGCCAACCTGGCGTTGTTGAGCGCCGAGCGCGAACGGACTCAGGGCCGAGGCAACGACGGCCTGAAGACCGACATCTACAGCAGCAACCGCGCGCGCTTTCTGGAAAAGGGCTCGGTGGCCGGTTATGGCCGCCTGTTCAGCACAATCTTCACCTCCCGGCCCAACGACCTGTTCATCGCTGGCGGCGCGCCCACCGGAGTGACGGCCAGCCTGTCGTTCGATAACAAGACCGGTAAAACCTACGACGTGCGTTTCAAGGACGCCCTGCCGGTCCAGGCCAGTGACCTGAAGAGTCTGGAAAGCAGCCTGGAAAAGGCTTTTCCGGCGATCAGGCAGGAAAAGCCCGATGGCAAGAACGTCGCTGAGCGCCTGGCCGCCATGCAGCGACAGTACGCAGGCCAGACGGCCGAGAACGATGCACAACATGCAGCCTTGGTCAGCCTCGCGCAGGCTCAGCGCCAGGAAACAGCGAGCAAACAGGGTTTGCCCCTGATGTCGCTGATGGACATGCTGGTGAAGCACAACAACGTCAATCGCATTGATCAGGCCGCGCTGAGCAAGCGTGGCATCGACGCCGTCAAGGAGATGCTGGGCAGGGATGTCCATCCGGGCAATGCCGAACGCATTCATGAACTGCTCAACGAAGATCCCCAGCTCAAGACGCTGCTGGATGACCTCAAGAGCGCCAAAGGCACGACGCGCGCCGAGATCAAGCTTGAGGTCAAGGACGCGGTCAAGAAGGACATCGAGGACGCGGCCATCAAAGGCACGCTGACCGACGAGGCGCTTAAGAACAAGCTGTCGAATCGCGCAAATCTGCGCATCAAAAGCATTGCCGTGTTCCGCACCGCCGCCACGGACGACTCGCTGGGGGTACCGCTGCCGTATGTGAGCTTCAAGAGCGGGAGCAACCTGAGCATCGAGCGTTTGCGCGGGGAAGTGACGTTCGATTACGGGCTGGATCAGGACAATCCGAAGAAATTCTTACTGGACGGCGAACTGGCCGACGTGGGCGACAACCAACCGGCGCAGGACATGGCTCACGATGCCCATGGCACATTCCGCCCTCGCTGACGCAACGGCTGCAATCATCAACCGAACCGACATTGAACCGACAGGACGTGAAACATGGCCACGGCAACCGCACTCATCCACGCGCTGGGCAAACAGCTAGGCACCCCTTTGCAGCTGCAGAACGGCGTGTGTGCCCTCTTCGATGGTAGCCGCGAGGTGGTCATCGTGGAAATTCCAGTCGCTGGCGACGTGGTGATCCTGCATTGCACGCTGCCGCTGCGCCCGGATCCCCGGCTGCACGAAACCCTGCTGCGGCTGAACTTCGATACCTCAGCCATGAGTGGCTGCTGGCTGGCGCTGGACGAGCAGTCCCAGGTCCGCCTGTGTGCGGAATTGCCCATAGAAGCATTGAGCGAACTGACGTTCGTTCATTGGGTGCAGGGTTTTGTGCAACAAACCCGGGAAATCCCGGCCATATTGCGGATGCCCCGCACAGAGCCGAGGAAAACGGCCACTCCACGAGCTCGTCCCACAGGTTCGGCACATCGTTGACCGGTTGATGCAGATGTTTACGCGGTCGCCTCGGGCGGCAAGACGAGGCATGACGTTTTTCAACCTCTGTGCGGCGCTTTCAAAACTTGCCGGAATGCCATCTCTCTACGATTCTGTATGCACCGCCCGACACAAGGTGGCCGAGCTCACAAATACGCGCCGGAGAGGCCAGCATGACGACCGTAGCCGAACTACTGAAGTTGAAAGACGAGCAACATCGTGTTCCGCATACCGTGGGGCCGGATCAGAAGGTCATTGAAGTGATCACGCTGATGGCGGATAAAAACATTGGTGCCGTGCCGGTGGTCAAGGACGGCAAGGTGGTGGGCATCGTCAGCGAGCGGGATTATGTGCGCAAAATGGAGTTGAAGGGACGCGCATCGGTCGGCACGCCGGTCAGCGACATCATGACCCATGACGTGAAAACGGTGAATTCCCACGCGACCGTTGACCAGTGCATGAACATCATGACCGACCGGCGCCTGCGTCACTTGCCGGTGGTGGATGACGGTCAATTGGTCGGGTTGCTGTCCATCGGCGACCTGGTCAAAGCCGCCATTGCCGAACAGGCCAAATTGATCGACAAGATGCAGGAATACATTCGGGGCGAGAGTTATTGAGTTAAGGGCAGAGCTGCAGGCGTGAGCTTGCTCGCGATCGGTACGCGCGAACTCACGCCTGCAGGGTTAACGCCTGAATCGTTTCAACGCACCTTGAAACGATCAATCATCGCCACCAGCCTGTCGTTGGACGCTACCAGCGCATCGACGCTGGTATCGGTCTGCTGACCGCAACCGACCAGTTCCCCCACCATGTGCCGAATCGCAACCATATTCTGATTGATCTCCTCGGTCACAGCGCTCTGCTGTTCAGCCGCCGTCGCGATGTGGGCGCTGAGGTCGTGGATGCGCAGCACCGAGCCCGCCATGCCATCCAGCCCTTCGTTGACCCGCGAGGTACGGTCGGCGGTGGACTGGCAACTGATCTTGGTTTTTTCCATCGCGCCTACAGCGGTGCTTACGCCCTGTTCCAGTCGCGCCAGCATCTCGTTGATCTCCGATGTGCTCTGTTGGGTACGCCCCGCCAATGCCCGCACTTCATCGGCCACCACGGCAAAGCCCCGGCCCTGCTCGCCCGCCCGCGCAGCCTCAATGGCGGCGTTGAGCGCCAGCAAGTTGGTTTGCTGGGCGATCCCGCCGATCACCCCGAGGACATCGGTAATACGCTTGGCATCCACCTGCATTTCCTGCACGTACTGGGTCGCGTCTTCAACTTCGGCGACCAGCGCCAGAACACTGACCGACGCTTCGTCCACCACATCCCGCGAGCGTTTCGCGGCATCGTTGGCCGATTGGGTAAAGCTGGCCGTCTGCGTGGCGTTTTCGGCCACGCTGTCGGCGGTGGCGCTCATTTCGTTGATCGCGGTGACAGCCTGATCGGTTTCCGACGCGTGGCGGTTGAGGATCTGGTTGATGTTGCGCGACTGATCCTGCAACTGCGCCAGGCCTGCGGAAATCTGTTCGGTGCCGCTGCGCACCTCGATGATCATGGTCTGCTGGAAAGCGATGAATTTGTTCACCGACTGCCCCACGGCATCCAGTTCGTCCTGGCCCTTGATCGGGATACGCCGGGTCAGATCGGCCTCACCCGAGGACAGCGCATCGATGTTGTTACGCAGCACAGTCAGCCGGCCCAGCAGGCGATTGAAGGCGAAACCCAGCACCGCCAGCAACACTAGCACCAAGGGGATCTGCAGCCAGCCGAGGGTTTTCATCACATCGGTGCTGCTGGCGGTGAGCATCGACGTCGGCAACGACGTGGCAATCAACCAGGGCGTGCCAACGACCGGGCGCAGAAAGAACGTCAGGTCGCCCAGTTGCGGATCCTGGTATTCGCGGGAATACACGGCGTCGCCGGCAACCTGAGCCAAGCCGTCCTGAATGGATTTGGCGAACATCGACTGGCTGCTGAACGCCGAGATGTTCTTGAGGATGATTTCACCGGGAATGCGGCTCTGGTTGGTCAGCACCTTGCCATCACGCTCGACGATCATGACCTGACCCTGAATATCCTTTTCCTTCTCCTGAATCAGGCCGTTGAAGAAGCCCAGCGTGACGTCGATGGTCGATACCCCATACAACGCGCCGTCTTTGTAGATGCCCATGGCGCAGTTGGTGCGCGGCTGCGGACTGGCTTCGTCCTGATAGGCCGCTGCCCAGGCGCACTTTCCTTTGGGCGCGTTCTGTCCGGCGCGGTGCCACGGCTGTTCCCAGTATTTAGGCGCGGGATCGGAGTTCCAGTAGGTGCTTACTACCAACTGACCACTGCCGTCGCGGTGATAGAACGTGCTGTGCTTATTGCGACCGGGCGTGCGCTTGTCCGGCATCGGCCAGACACCGCCACCGAAGACCTTCAAGTCACCGTATTGATCGACAAGGCCCGGCAGCACCTTGTCGATAGCATCGCTGTCCAGCAGCGGTACAGCCTGAGTGATGCCTCGGGACTGAGCTTCGACCCTGGCCAGGTCGGAGAGAATTCGCGTGCCGATCTGATCGACCTGATTGAGTACCCGTTGCTCTTGGGAGGCCCGAACCTTGGGCGTAACGAGGTATTCGATGCCCTGTTCGGTAATGACCGCGATCACGACGATCAGCGCCACAAATATGACCGTATAGCGCGCCTGCACTGTTTTAAACATCGTCGACCCCTTGGCTTGAAAATTTGTTGTTGTTTTGCACAACGCCAAATGAGTTATCGACTGACA
>Ga0308163_10002000_pt1 | contig 20057 bp, 17 predicted proteins | sample PhyTR1_FD_201037 | JGI IMG/M metagenome (GOLD analysis project Ga0308163, IMG submission 201037) | Phyllosphere microbial communities from UC Gill Tract Community Farm, Albany, California, United States - DLSLT.R1 | ecosystem: Host-associated > Plants > Phyllosphere > Unclassified | place: USA...
ATCACGCCAGCAGGCCGCCAGCGCATCGCCGTGCCGTCGCAGTTCTCGCCGATGGACGGGGCCAGCATCGGCCTGCTCGCCGCGCCGCAATCGATGGCGGAGCGCTACAGCGCCCTCCTGGTGCTGCCACAAGGCCCGTCGCAACCGGCGGCAGGCGGCTCGCGCCTGACGTTCGGGCGCGGCATGCCGTCGCTGGCCGCGCTGCGCGTGCTCGATGCGCCGCAATTCGTGCGCCAGGCCGACGGCGCCGCCGCCAGCGCCGACCGGCTCGGCCTGTCGCGCAGCGCCTTCAGCTGGGAAGCGTCCAGCGATGGCCTGCGCGTGGTGCGCCTGTCGCCGAGCCAGGCGCTGTACCACCTCGATGCCGAGCTGGCCCTGGTGGCGCAGATCGACGCGGCCACCCAGGATGCGCCGTACCTGATCCCGCCCGGCCACCACCTGGTCGCCGGCCACTACGTGCTGCGTTTCGACGCCTGAGGCCAGCATGCCATCGTCGACCCACATCGCCACCTACCTTGGTGCGTTCGGCGCAGCGCTCGTGCTGACGCTGTGCGCCTGCGCGTGGCTCACGCCCCGCGCCTGGTGGCACCGGCCGAACGCCCGCGCACTGGGCGTGCTGGCCGCTGGCACCGTGGCTGGCGGCGCGCTGTTGCTGGCATTGTTCGGCGTACCGCTCACGCTGCCGCCGTCCGTCGAACTGGCCGAGGCATCACTGCCGGCAACCGAGGTGCCCGTGGCCGGCGCCCACTACCGGGTGCGCGATGCGCTCAATCTGCGCGTGGCGGGCGGCATCGGCGCCGAGCGCCTGCTGGTGGTGCCGGGCGGTACGCGGGTGATTGCCACTGGCCGGCGCGATGGCGACTGGTGGCAGGTGCGCGCCAACCTCGATGGCAAACACGTCGAGGGCTGGGCGAGCAGCTTGTGGCTGCGGCGCGCAGACGAACGTTAAGGGCCTGGATACCCCACCCTGCATGCTGCGGTATGTGCGACCACCTGCGCTCAGGACTTGCGAAACACGATCGCATGCTGGATCGGCAGCGACTTGATGCTGCGCTCCCACTTCAGGCCATGCGCCGTGGCTTCACGCCGTATCTGCTGCTCGCTCATCTTGTGCAGCGGCTTGATGGCCACTGCCGGATCCTCGGCGCGATATTCGACGAAGACGACGCGCCCGCCCGGCTTCAGCGCGCCGACGATGCTGTCGAGGACTTCGGCGGGATACGCGAGCTCGTGATAGACATCGACCATGATTGCCAGGTCGACGCTGGCCGGCGGCAGTTTTGCACTGGTGTCGCCGCCCAGTACCGAGACCACGTTGCGCACGCCACGCTTTGCCATCTGGCTGTCGAGCATGGCGATCATTTGTGGCTGCACATCGACGGCATACACACGGCCGTTCGGCCCGACCTTTTTCGCCAGTTGCCAGGTGTAGTAGCCGGTGCCGGCGCCGATGTCGGCCACCGTCATGCCGGGTGCCAGCGCCAGTTCACGCAACAGCAATTCCGGCCGCTCCTCGCGTGCGCGGCTTTCGCGCTCGAGCCACTGCGCGCCCTCCCATCCCATGACACCGGAGATTTCGCGGCCCATGTAACGCTTGCCGATGCCATCCGGACTGGGTGCCGTACGTTCGTAGCGCGTAGCGGCAGGCGCTGCCTGCGCCACGGCATCGATACTGGCGGACGACAGCAGCGTCAGCGCCGACAGGCAGGCCAGCAGGATGGGGAGCGTACGGTGGGTGCGAGAATTGCGCAGGAGGATGCGGTACATGGTCGTTTTCCGTAAGAAGTCGCGGCCTGCAAAGGCTCCGGCAGACTTATCGTGAATGGGAGTGATCAGTGTAGCCCGGTTCTCTGCCGTAGCGACTGGATCCCGACGTCTGGCTCCGCGAGAATGATCTCGCCCTGGACATGCCATTGATGCGCGCTATTGGCAAGGACTCCTGCTACGATGAGCCAGAGGGCCAACAGGAACTTTGAAATAAGGTGACTTCTTGAAGCAACTTGTCGTGTCGTTTTTCATATGCGCATCCGCAAACGCGCAACTCCCCCCGCTCGAAGAAACGACCCGATCGGATATCGAGTACGGGTCGGTGGCAGAGGCGCTTGATGCACTCCGAACCAGGCCAAACGTCGATTTCAGGGTCCAGCGTGACTGGATGATCGTTCGTGACTCGATGAACCATGTGCTATGGTCGTTTGCGCCGAAGGGGCATGCTGCATACCCTGCCGTGGTGAAGCGTCAGGTTGTCCACGAAAATGGGATGGTTTCGATTAAAACCGGCGTCATCTGCGAGGCACGCAAAGCGGCTTGCGATGCATTGGTGCGCGAGTTTATCGACATGAACAACAATGCACGTCCTTGAGCTGAGAGCTGGACGGGCAGCGCATATCTGCGCCGCACAGGCCAACGCTAATCACGTGGCGTACCACCGCATACCTCGTCGTTTGCGCTGAAGCTCAGCGCCAGCGCGTACGCATCGCTTGCGTAGCGCGTGATCACCAGTCCCTGCACGCTGCGGTACGTACCGCCGTTCTGCGCGAGATCGGTAAAGCAGACCTCCAGATCTTCGACGCCGTCGCCATTGACGTCGCGTCGCCCCGTGACCTGCATGCGAAGATACCAGTCCCCGGGCACGTCATAGATCAGGTCATTGTCCAGCACCGTGGTCGGCGTCATGCCGAAGTCAGCCAACGTGCGCTGTCCACGCCGGTCCCTGCGCGGCCCGAACGAGCTTCGGATACTGGCCAGGTCGAAGTGGCTGGCAAGGAAGGACCCCAGCCCCTGCTGCGGAAAATGGCTGACGACAGGGGCCGCGCGCAGTGCACCCGGCGCCCCGAGGCAGGTGACAACGATCGCGAACAACAAGGGGGTCTTCATCAGGGTCTCCGGTACATGGCTCAGTCACGCGCAGTCCGCCATTCCTGCTGCCGCGCGGGTTCTTCATCCTTCGGGCAGGTCGTGAAGCGCTGCTTGCCGTGCTTCTCAAACATCTCGACATCGGTCGTCGGCGCGCGGTCCGTCAGGCAGTAGGTGCCGTTTCCGGTAATCACACGGGTGCGGCGTGCGCCGTCGCCCGTGTTGTTGACGAGTTCAACGACCCGCGGCGCCTCCCACAAGCGCGGCGGCGCCATCTCGCGCGCATGCTCGATGCCGCGGCGCAGGCGGAGTTGCGGGCTGTCCGGCGGCAGCACGATCAACGGCTGGCGTTCCTTGCGCAGTGCCCGGTCGATGTCGCCGATACTGCGGCGCGCATCGTCCATGATGGCAGCGGTGCTGGGGGTAATTGGTTCGGCCGGCGCATCCGGTGCTGGCGCGTCTGCTGATCGCTGTTCCGGTGCCGACGTCTCTGCCTGCGCCGCAGGCATCGGCCGCAGCGGCGCACTGCGCCTCGGCGTGGTCGCGGCCTCCCGCTGCGCCGACGGAACATCGACCATCCGTGGCCCCGGCACCGTCACCGGCAACGGCACCCGCAGCCACAGCATCGCCGCATCGTCCCCCGCGACCGGCGCCGGCAAGGTGCGCGCCAGTTGCCACGCCAGCATCAACAGCCCGTGCACGAGCAGCATGGCCGCCAGGCCCACGCTGCGGGAGTCGGTGCAACGGTAACGCCAGGTGGCCCGGTTCATCTGCCCAGTATAGCCAGCCCGGTGCTGCTACTTACTCAACAATTCTCACGCTGTCGCTGGCTGTTCGCTGGCGGCGCGCAGCGCCATCAGCGTCGTGATCAGGTGCGCCGGCAACGGGCGGCTGACCAGGTAGCCCTGAATCTGGTCGCACCCGTGCGCGATCAGGAAGGCCTTCTGCGCCGCCGTTTCGACACCCTCGGCGACGACCCGCACGTTCAGGCTGTGCGCCATCGTGATGATCGCGTTGACGATAGCGGCATCGTCGGCATTGGTGGTCACGTCGCGAATGAAGGCGATGTCGATCTTGAGCTTGTCGATCGGGAACCGGCGCAGGTAGGCCAGGCTCGAGTAACCGGTGCCGAAATCGTCGACCGAAACCTGGATGCCGCGCGCGCGCAGGTTGCTCAGGCACTGCATGGTGCGCTCGGTGTTGATCATCAGCGACGTCTCGGTCAGTTCAAGCTCCAGTAGCGCGGCCGGGACGTCGTGCGCGGCCAGCGCGTGCATCACGTCGGCTTCCAGGTCGCCCTCGGCGAACTGGCGCCCCGCGATATTGACCGATACCTGCATCGGCCCCGTCGCCCCCAGCATCCAGGCCTTGATCTGGCGGCAGGCGGTGTCGATCACCCAGCGGCCGACGCGCACAATCAGGCCTGTCTCCTCGAGCACCGGCACGAACAGGCCCGGCGAGACCAGACCGTGGCCGGGCCGGTCCCAGCGCAGCAGCGCTTCGACACCGACGATGGTGTCCGCGCCGAGCAGCAGCTTGGGCTGGTAATACAGTTCAAACTCCTCGTTCTCGACCGCCTTGCGCAGCGCGTGCTCGAGGTCCTGGCGTTGCAGCGCATCGGCATTCATCCGCGCCGTGAAGAAGCGATAGGTGTCGCGCCCTGCCTGCTTGGCCTCGTACATCGCGGTGTCGGCGTACTTGATCAGCACCTCGGGGTCGTTACCGTCCCCGGGATGGACCGTGATGCCGACGCTGGCCGTGACGATCACCTCGAAGCCGCGCAGGTTGAACGGCGGGTACAGCACCTCGGCGATCCGGCCTGCCACCGTGGCTGCGCGCGCCGGGTCCTGGTCGAGCATCAGGATCAGGCCGAATTCGTCCCCGCCCAGACGCGCGACGGTATCGCGCGCGCCGACACAGGTGGCCAGGCGGGCGCTGAACTGCACCAGCAGTTCGTCGCCCATGGCGTGGCCGAGCGTGTCGTTGACATTCTTGAAGCGATCGAGATCGAGAAAGACCACCGCCACCTGCGCACCGGCGTCCTGGCTTGACCCGACAATGCTGTGGAGCGCCTCGTAGAACCAGGCGCGATTGGGCAGGCCGGTCAGCACGTCGTGGCTGGCCTGGTACTGCAGGATCTGCTGCGCGACCCGGCGTTCGGTGATGTCGCGCACGACGCTGACGATGATCCAGTCATTCCCGGACAACAGGGCCTGGCGGTGGATCTCGACGTCGACCAGGCCGCCATCCTTGCAGTGCAGCGTGACCTCGCTCAGCCGGGGCTTGATGCGGCCACCCGGTGCGGGTTCGAACATCGCCTCGAGTTCGTCGTGCGTCGCCGCGCCCAACGCCACTGGCCCCAGCGCAAGCATTTCGGTGCGCGTGTAGCCCAGCATCGCGCAGGTGGTGTCGTTGACTTCGACGAAGCGCATCGTGTCCCGGCTGACCAGCATCAGGGCGTCGGGCGTCGCATTCATCGCCGTGCGAAAGCGCAGCAGGTCGGCGGTGCGGGCGGCGATTTTCTGCTCCAGCACGAGGACCTGGTCTTCCAGGTCGCCCAAGTCCTTCAGGCGCAGCAGGTTGCGCACCCGCAGTCCGAGCTCCGTCGGATCGACGGGCTTGCTCAGGAATTCCTCGGCCCCGGCGGCCAGCCCTTCCTGGCGCATGCCGATATCCTCCACGCCGGTGACCATGATGATCGGGATGTTCTCCGTTGCCGGATCGGCCTTCAGGATGGTGGCCACCTGGCAGCCGTCGATGCCCGGCATCGTCTGCGCGATCAGGATCAGGTCCGGCGCGTCGCTGGCCACCGAGGACAGCGCTTCTTCGCCGCTGGCGGCGCTGGTCGTTTCATAGCCTCCGGGTGCCAGCAGGCCGGCCAGCCGATCGCGGCTTTTTGCTTCATCGTCGACGATCAGGACAGTCGGTGCGGAGGTGGTCATGGGTTACTGTCCTTGGAAATAAGCGGGCATGCGTTCACACCTTCACCAGTCGTACCAGATCGCTGTGCGCAGTCCATTCGTCGATGTAGGTCGAATTCTTGCCGTAACTGTTGTCGATCACGGTATGTGGCTTGTCCATCAGGCACGACAGGATATGGCCGTGCAGGCGGTCGGTGACGATGTGCTCATGGCGCGCGAACAGCGCCACCGCTCTGGACGAAAAACGCTGCGCGACCGGCACCCAGTACAGAGGGCCGATCAGCTTCTTGCAGGTTTGCCAGCCGCGCTTGATGAAGGCAGCCTGGATGCGCCAGGCAAAGTCGATCAGCCGCTTTTCCTTGCCCACGACCTCGATCCAGTCGGTCCGGGTATCGAAACGTGCATCCTTGAGCGACGCCGGCACCACCGGCTTTTCCGTGTCCACGCGCTCGATGCGCAGCACGCCGGCGCCGTCGCCCTTGCTGGCGATGGGATACAGGTGGTGCGCCATGTCGGGCGCCAGGTACACGTGATCGGAAAACAGGTTGGCAATCTGCTGCGACGCCTTGTCCCGGACAAAGATGTGGACATCCGGATGGCGGCGGAACACGGCCACCGAACGGTCACGGGTCGTCTCACTGCCGAAGAACACGGTTTGCGGCAGCATCACGATGCGGTTCTCGGGAAAGCGCGTGATGATGTCTTCGCGTATTTCGTTGATGTTCGCGTAGAGGTCGCCGAAATTGCCGCCGCCGTGAAACACGAGGATGTCGCCCGGCTTGACCCATGACGGATCGAATGCCCACGAGGTCGAGATCGTCCGCGGCGACAGGCGCTTCTTCTTGAAGAACGCCAGCGTGCCCTGCATGATCAGCAGATCACCGATATTGTCGTGCATCGGAATATCGATGTAATGAAAGTCCCTGCCGGCCAGCAGATCGTGGATGGCGTCATGCCGGGTTTGCAGGTCCAGCATCATCGAACGATGGTTATTCAAGGCTACTCCCGAAAAATGCAGTTATTTCGAACGCGTCAACAGCCGGCGCAGGAGGGCAAAGTCGCTGCGGGTCGGAATGAAGTCGGGCATCGGCTCGCCGAGCCGGCGCACGCCAAGGATGATTGTCGTGATCAGGCGCAGGCACGCACCCGCCAGCATCAGCCCCGCCAGCCAGACATAGGTGTTTTCCTGCGGCAGAAACGGGATCGCGATCAGCACCGGGATCACGGCGATGATCTGGCGCGCCAGCACGAGGCCAGGCTGACCGGCGGCAGTGAAACGTTGCGCCAGCGTCCAGCTGGCGCCGCCGATCACGCATTCGAACAGCAGGATGGCAAACGGCATCGTCATCGCCGCAAACGATTTGCCATAGATCAGGTTGAGCAGCCATGGCGACAGCGCGCCGCCGATCGCGGCAAGCACCATCAACGGCATGAACGTCACGCGGAACGTGGTGCGCACCGCCTGGCTCAGCGCCTGCTCATCCCGGCCGGCAAAGCGTGAAAACAGCGCGACCGATGCCGACTCCTGCACCGCGCCGATCAGGCGCGACGTGGTGAATGCCAGCGCGTAGAAACCATATTCCTGGATGGTGCCGCGATTGAGCAGGAACAGCTTGTCGAAATTGACCAGGAAAATGCTCAGCAGACCAATGCCCTGCTGGTGAAAACCGTAGCGCAGGACGACCCACGGCTGCACCGGCGCCTTGACCTCCACCTTCAGCTGCCAGATCCGGTGCTTGCGCGCCCACCACAACCCCATGGCCGTGACGCCGACCAGCATCAGCAATTGCGTTGCCAGGATCTGCTCGAAGGTCACCACGTCGAACCACAGCACCAGTGGCAGCATCAGGACCAGATTCCCGAACACCTGCGTAAAGCGCAGGATGTTGAAGAAATGAAGATCCGAATGGAGTTGCGTGAGCGAGAAGATATAGGTCTGGCTGGCCATGAACGCGGCAAATGCCAGGATCAGCCACATGAACCGGTGCAGTTGCACCGCGTCGCTCAATTGCAGTCCGGCCGCCGCCAGGGCCGTCGCAAAGATGCAAATGCTCAGCAGCGACAGGAGAAGGAAGCGCAGATACGGAAACTGGCGCGCCGCACCGAAGTGATACAGATAGCTGCTGCCCATGCCGCACTGCGCCACACCGGCCGACAGCGAACAGACCAGGATGGCTGCCGACAGGAGGCCGCGCCCTTCCGGCCCCAGGATGCGCGCGGTGATCACGGATGAGATGAAACCCACCACGGTCATGCCCATGGTCGTCATCAGGGTCTTGCCGAACGCGCGCGAAATGGAAGGCCCCGACGACGCTGTCGCGCTCATGCCCATGCCTCACGTGCTGCCCCAGGCAGGCGGGTTACGGGAAGCTGGCGGATCAGGTTATTCAGGATCATCATCATCAAAGCTCGTCGGGCACGGCGCACCAATGCGCCGCTTGCGCCCGATCGATACGGACCGACCGCCATTGTAACCTGCTGCCAAAACGAAAACTTTTGTCGAGCGGCAATATATACTGAAAGTGCACAGCGTACTACCTGGCCGGTGGCGCGACGAGCGAACGGCCAGGTCGATCCCCTGCCCAGGCGAGCTGCATCGGGTTGAACGACAGGCCCCTCAGGCACTGGGTCGGCGCTACCCGCACGAAGCCGAGCCGTTCATAGGCGACCACGGCGTAGTTGGATGCGTTGACCGTAAAGTTGCCGTCCCCGCCGCGCGCGATGGCGGCGGCGCGCGCGGCGTGCCACAGGCGCCGCGCCAGCCCTTGCCGCTGCCAGGCGGTACCGACGAACAGGTGAAACAGATGACTGTTGTCGCGGATCGCGATGAAGCCGGCCAGCCGGTCGCCGTCGAGCGCCACGTGGAAGATGTGCCCGCGCGCCAGGTATCCGCGGATGCCGTGTTCGTCATTTTCGGCCAGGAACGCCGCGGCGCCGACCGGTGTCGATTCGTGCACGATGAATTCCAGTGCCAGGCTGCGCAACAGCGCGGCCATGGCCGGCACCAGGTCCGGTACATCGGCAGCATCAAGTGGGCGAATGTCCATGGCGCGTGTCGATAAGGTGGCGTTGGAAACGTCAACATACCATAAGCCATGTATCGGATGACCAGTTCATTGCCCGTGGGTGGCACCGGGAATGGCATCTGTTCGGCGCATGACTTTCCTGGAAACAGTAGTACAGTGGCATCACACCATCCTGTTCCCTGCCCATGCCACCGACGCTTGCCGATTTCCGCTTTGCCCCCTCCTTCGACGTCGCCGTGGCCAGCCGCGTGGGCGTGGGTGCTTCCACCCGCGCTGAAAACCAGGACAATCTCGTCGTCATCGATTTCGACGGGCGCGCCTGCCATCTGCACGACCAGCAGCCGGCAACCATGACGATTGCCGGCTGGCCCGCCGGGCATGGGCGCCTGGCGGTGCTGGACGGGATGGGCGGCCACGGTCACGGGCGCGAAGCCGCTGAGGCGCTTGCCGCCGGCCTGCTCGCGATGCCGCCCTGCACGTCGCTCGATGGCTTGACGGCGCATCTCGATGTGCTGCATGCGGCGCTGCAGGCGCGGTTTGCCGACGGCGCCGGTGCCACGGGCCGGCCCGGCACGACGCTGACGCTGCTGGAGCTGCCGCCCGGCGCTGCGCCGTTGCTGTATCACGTGGGCGACTCGCGGCTGTATGAACTCGATGCGCGGCAGGCTACCGCGCTGACGGTCGACCACGTGCCCGCCACCGGCGCGGCACTGGCCGGCCGGCTTGGCGAAGCCGACTGGTGGCGGGACGTCCATGGCCGCCACGCGCCGCAGATTGCCCAGGCCTTCATTCTGGGCAATGCGTTTGCCGATCCGTCGCACCTGTCCGATGGCCTGTTCGCCCTCACCCCCGCAAACCTACCGTGCTGGCTGGCCCACCTGCCCGACCGCCGCGCACTGCAGTTGCGGGCCGACGCAGCCTATCTGCTGGCCACCGACGGGTTCTGGTCATGCGCACACCCGGATGCGCTGGTCGCGCGCTGGCCAGCGTTGCTGGCCGATGCGCCGGCGGCGGCGACGCTGGTCGAGCGCCTGTTCGGACTGATGGAGCACGAGCCGCCGGACGGCCTGCAACCGGATAATCTGACGGCGCTCGTGCTGCGCCCCCTGCCGCGCCACGCCGACGAGACCGCCCTGCCGCTGGACAACGACGACGCGAGTTATTGAACGTTGGAAAGATAACAAATTAATTTGATGCTGTAGGAAAATAATGTTGTTAATCAACGAGCTTGGTGCGCCGTGGCTGCTGAAAACAGCGTAAGCTTGCAACACTGCTTTCCACTTTTCTTGACTGATCAATTTGCCATGAATCGCTGCCGCAATCCCGCGCATCCGCATTGCACCGTCTGGGTCGCCCCCGGCGAGGTGCGGTGCGCGCACGGGCATGCCCAGCCCGAAGCTGCGGCTGGCGCGTATCAGGCACATGCCGCGCCGTTGCCGGCATCGGCACATCCGGTCGTCGATGGCTTGCCCGCCAGTTTCGACACGATCAGCGCCGTGCGCACGCGCCGCGATACGGTCGTGCCGGCAACCGCACCGGCGCCATCCGGCCTGCAGCGTCCGCAATTGCACATCAGCGGCTTCGACCCGCGCGCAGCCGGCGGCCGCCAGGCACTGCGGCTCGAGTTGCGCGGCATGCCGATGGATTGCGCGCCCGATGTGCGCATGCTCGTGCACTCGGCGCTGCGCCTGCACGGCGGCGAAAGCTACGCCTTCCAGCGCACCTCGCGCGGCGACTGGCGCCCGCTTTTTCTCGAATTTTCCTCGCGCGGCCTCGAACACGGCCAGTACCGCATCGAGATCGAGCTGCACAGTCGCCATGCGCACTCGCCCGATGCCAGCCGCACCTGGACCTGCTCACCCGTGATCCTCGTGCCGCGCCAGGATGCGAGCCTGGGCGAAATCCACCAGACGTTCCTCGCCACGCACAAGAACGTGCGCGTCACGGCCGACGACGCCGGCATTGCCCGCGTCAACGCGCCGGGCGGCGGCCGCATCGATATCGACGTCGTCGCCCGCAATGCGTCGATCGCCCATCTGAACCTGGACGGCGGCAACGGTAGCGGCAAGATCGACATGGGCATGACCACCATTGCCTGGGACGAAGACCTGATCGAAATCGACCTGCCGGCCCAACCGCCTGCGCACCCGTGCCTGACCGACAGCGGCTGCCTCGTTCACGCCGAGGCCGATTCGGCCACGCAGCGCCACGTGCGCCTGTTCGCGCTCGACGAATTCATGCTGGGCCGCTTTGAACACGATGCACCCGACGCCGATGTGCTGCTGGCCCATCACGGCGAAACGGGCATGGATGCCGGGGGCCTGACGCGCCGGCTGTCCGGCAGCCACGCCATCATCCGTCGCAGCCGCGCCGGGTTCGAGATCGAAGACGTGTCGCGCTATGGCTTGCTGCTCGACGGTGTCTGGCCGGGCAAGCACATGCCGGTCCAGCTGCGCCTGGGCATGCGCATCGAATTGACGGCCAGCATCAAGGGCATCGTCACGCTTGAGGTGACGGCCCTGCTGGCACACGCGGTCGTGCTGCACCGGCTCGACGCCGGCGCCCGCGCCGAGTGTTTTTACCTGATGGCGCCGGACGCCGTGCCGCCTGCCGGCCAGGCGGCGCTGAACGGCGCCAGTGCTGGCGCCCAGCCGGCTGCGATGCCACGCGCGGTTGCCCTGCCGCTGCTGTTCCATCGCGACGGCGGTTTCTGGCAGCGCGACCGCGCCAGCGGCCGCGACGCGCCGCTGGCCATCACTGGCGCGCTCGACCGCGTGCAGCAGTCGGGTATGGGCATGGCGGCGCGCTTCGTCCCCAACGCCTATCCCGAGGCACGCACTGACCGGCGCGGCGTCGACCGTCGCAGCCTGCTTGCAGACGCTCTCAGCGCCTGATCAGCCGTACGACGGCACCAGCACCAGAAAGACCAGTGCCGCACCGGCCAGCAACGCTGCCTGCAGGGCGAACACGATCGCCGGCGCCCGCAGATGTTCAGGAATTTTCATGGCATCACCTCATTCGTATTGACACGCACAGGGTGATGCCAGATTACGCCCGCACCCACGGAACGGGCGCGCGTTAGCCGCGCGGCAAGATCAGTCGCGGCGCCAGCTTGGCGGCCACTGCGGCAGCGGGATGCGTTCGTTGTCGCCGGCCAATGGCACGAAGCGATCGTTTTCCCAGTCGCGCGCCGCCTGTTCGATGCGCTCGCGGCTACTCGACACGAAGTTCCAGAAAATGAAACGCTTGCCGTCCAGTGGTTCGCCGCCGATCACGACGAAGCGCGCGCCGGCAGCGGCGCTCACGCGCACTGCTGCCCCCGGCTCCAGCATGGCCATCGTGTTGGCGGCGACTGGCTCGCCGTCGATCTCGATCGTGCCGAACGGCGCATACAGTGCGGTTTCGTCAGGCAAGTCGTCCAGCTCGATGGCGGCACCGGGCGCCAGTTGCACGTCCAGGTACAGCGTCTGGCTGAAGGTCGGCACGGGCGACGTCTGGCCGAACGCGCTGCCCACCAGCAGCCGCACGGTGGCACCCGGCAGTGCGATTTCGGGAATCCGGTCGGCCGGTGTGTGGCTGAACGCGGCGGGCGTTTCTTCGTGCTCGCGCGGCAGCGCCGCCCACAATTGCAGGCCGTGCGTGCGGCGCGTGCGCTCGAGCAGATCCTCGGGCGTGCGCTCGGAATGCACGATGCCGCTGCCGGCCGTCATCCAGTTGACGGCGCCCGGCTCGATGCGCTGCTCGGTGCCCAGGCTGTCGCGGTGCATGATCGCACCTTCGAACAGATAGGTGACCGTGGCCAGCCCGATGTGCGGGTGCGGCCGCACATCGTGACGGGCGCCGGCCGGTGCTTCCACCGGCCCCATATGGTCGAAAAACAGGAACGGGCCGATGGACTGGCGGGCCGCAGCGGGCAACAGGCGGCGCACGGTGAAACCGCCGCCCAGGTCCTTGTCGTGGGAACGAAACAGGTGCGCAATGGCCATGGCAGGTGTCTTGAAAAGAAAAGGTGAGACCTGACTGTACACCGGATTGCCCGGCGTCTTCCAGTCCTGTCTACATCAGTTCGCGCACCACGCGCAGGCCGACGATATCGTTCGACAGGACGGCCGAGAAGCCGTTGCGCAGCGCCGAGCGCAGGTAGCGCGGGTTGTACAGCCACGAGCCGCCGCGCAGGATGCGGCGTACCTGGTCGCCACCCGTTTCCCAGGCGCTGCCGTCGTTGGGTGCCCCGTCGTAGTTCTCGTGCACGACGTCCTGCACCCATTCCCAGACGTTGCCGTGCATGTCGTGCAGGCCCCAGGCGTTCGGTGCGAAGGTATCGACCTTCGTGGTCCCGTGCCGGAACTCGCCGCGCGGCCCGCCGTTGTAGGTGAACGTGCCGTCGAAGTTGGCCTGCGTCGTGGCGATCGTGTCGCCCGTGTTGAACGCGGTCTTCGTACCGGCGCGGCACGCATATTCCCATTCGGCTTCGCTCGGCAGGCGATAGCGCTTGCCCGTTGCTGCGCTCAGCCACGCCACATATTGCAGCGCGTCGAACCACGTCACGCCAACCACCGGATGGTCGTCGGTCTGCGGAAAGCCTGGCGCGGCCCAGTCGACCTCGCCGGCCGGCTGCCAGGTGCTGGCCTGCGCAAACGCGCGCCACTCGCCCACCGTCACCGGATAGCGGCCCATCGCGAACGGGCGCTCGATGCCGACCCAGTGCTGCGGCGTTTCCCGCGCGATCCAGTTCTTTTGCGAGCCGGCCGCCATCGCGATGCGCCGCTCGTGCTCGGGAGAGCCCATCTGGAAGCGGCCCGTCTGGATCAGCACCATGGCCGGACCACTGCCGCTGCCGTCGATGAAGGCGTCGCGCAGGATGCCGGTGTCGGCAAGTGGTGGCGGCGCCACTGGGGCATCTGCCACCGCCACGGCCGCAGCGGCGTCGGGCGCCCGCTCCTGGCTGACAGGCTCGTCCACGGTGCTGGCGGCGGCGTCCTCGCGCGCCTTTTTCTGCTGCGCCATATACGCTGCCGCAGCCTTGAGTTGCGCTGCCTTGCGCGCCGCTTCTTCCTTGGCCGCCTGGGTCTTGGCGACTTCTTCGTCGCGCCGGGCCAGCAATTGCTGGCGCAGCGATTCCTTGCGCGCCAGGCGGGCCTGTTCCGCCTCGAGCCGTTCGCGCCGCTGCTGCTCGCGCAGTTGCACGCGACGCTGCTCGTCCTGCTGCGCCTTGATGACGGCAGCCGCCTCGGCCTCGATCGCACGCCGCGCCGCCAGTTCGCGCGCCACGCGTTCCTGCTCGATGCGTTCGCGGGCATCCTGCGCTGCCAGTTCGACGGCCGACGGCCCGGCCGCTGCGCGGATCGCCGCCAGCAGGGCGTGCACGCTGGCCGGACGCGCTGCCGGATCGCGCCCGAAGCCGCTGCGCAGCACCTCCCACTGGCGCGCGCCCAGCGTCTCGGGCACGGTGCCGCCCGGTTCGCCGGGCAGCACGCCGGTGAGCAGTTGGTGGATCATGACGGAAACCGCATACACGTCCAGCGTGGGCTCTGGCGTGCGGCCTTCGATCACGGCTTCGGGCGCGCGGTAGCCGGCCGTGCCGGACGTGGCCGGTGCGTCGAGCTTTGACGCAGGGCCGCTGGCACGGGCGCGCGCCGCGATGCCGAAGTCGAGCAGCTTGACGTCGCCCTTGGTCGTGACGAAGACGTTACCGGGCTTGATGTCGCGGTGGACCAGGTGATGGCGGTCCCACGCGTAGTCGAGCGCAGCGGCGACCGGGTCGAGCAAGGCCAGCACGCGCGCCAGCGGCAGGCGGCCTTCGCGCGCCAGCACGGCGTCGAGATCTTCGCCTTCGAGGTATTCCATGATCAGGAAAAAGCTCGACGTGGCCGGGTCTTGCGCCCACTCGTAGACGCGCACGATGTGTTCGTGCGCCAGGCGGCGCGCGCGCGTGGCTTCCTGGATCAGGAGCTTGGCATGGCTGGCGGCAGACGTCGCATGCGCCGGCAGGATCTTGAGCGCCACTTGCGCGCTGTGCCCCAGTTCGGCGTGCGTGGCCAGGTCGGTCGCCTGCCACACCTGGCCCATGCCGCCGTGCGCGATCAGTCGTTCGAGCCGGTAGCGCCGGTTTTGCGGGCCGATCTCCTGGCCCGTCATCAGGCCGATTTCGGTGCCCGGGCGAGGTGCAGGCGCAGAGGCGTCGTACAGCGCATCCGGGTCGACTGGCCGCTCGCCCGGCTGGTAGGCCGCGTCGAGGATCGCGTTCTTGCGCAGCTCGAACTCTTGCCGGCTCAGCAGGCCGTCGTCGTGCAGTGCGCGCAGTTCGCGGATCTTGTCGATGGCTGTTTGCATTGATCGATCAGGCAGCCGGCGCGCCGCCGCAGGCGCCGCACACGCGATCGTCGCGTTGCAGGGCGTGACCGCGCACGCACTGGCGCGCGCCCGCCACACCGGCCTGTGCATGCAGCGCGGCCTTGTTCACGTCATTCTGGAGGGTCAGCAGGTCGAGCTGGTGGCGCCGGTCCTTGTCGACTTCGCCTTCGCGTCGCGCCTGTTCGTCGCGCACCATCTGCGCCGCCTCGCCCAGGTCAACCTTGCCGGCACCGGCCACGCCGGCCAGCGCCCTCAACTGGTCGGCATCCATGTCGGCATGCACGCGCGTCTTGAGGTAATCGGCCAGCACGACAGCATTCGCGGCATCGGCCAGGGCCAGCTTGGCCGTATCGTCCATCGCGCCCAGTGCTGCGGCGCGTTCCAGCGCCAGCCGGGCAAGTGCGATCTCGTGCGCCCGCTCGCCCGCGCGGGCGGCCTCGCCCAGGCCGGCACGGTGTTCATCGGCGTGCAGCGTCACGTCCTGCAGCGAGCGCGCCTGCAATGCTTCGAGTTCGATCGTGCGCTGCAGTTTGTCCTGCTGGGCCTCGGCATCGAGCCTGCCGGCGCCGCGCCGGGCGCCATCGATGCGCTGGCGCGCCTGTTCGTCTTCCCATTCCTGCGTGCGGCCGGCCTCGCGCAGACGGGCGTCGTTGGCCAGCTTCAGGGCCTGGTAGCGCGCCTGGTATTCGGCTTCGTCGATGTCGCGCATGCGGCGCGCCGCTTCCGATTCGCTTTCGCGCAGGCGAATCAGTTCGTCACGCTGGCGCGTCGCGTCCTCGATCAGGCGCGCCTGGTCGATCTTGTGGCGGATCTGCTGCTGCAGCAACTGCTGCGAGAAACGCTGCTGCGCCGACTGGCGCGCATGCTGTGCTTCCTGCTGGGCGCTGGCAACTTCCGCGCGCATGTGCACGCCGGCCAGCGCGCGCAGGTGCTGCCACTGCGCCGCTTCGTCGGCGCGCTGCGCCCCTTTTTGTGCGGCCTCGTGCTGCAGTTCGGCCAGCACCTCGCCGGCGCCCTGCGCCAGCGCCTGCTCGCGCGAAGTGGCTTCGAGGATGCGGCCATACAGTTCTATCTGGCGTGCCCGCACGCCGTGCGCGCGGTCGGCACCCTGCAGCGACATCTCGGCGCGCGCGATCGCGTCGTCCTGGCGCAGCTCGGCGCGCCGGATGCGCAGGCGCGCTTCTTCTTCACTGCGCTTGATGCCCTGCCATTCTTCGGCCGTGTACAGCTCGTCCAGGTGGCGCTTGTGTGCCAGTTGCACGTGCTGCTCGTCGGCCGCCAGCCACATGCTGCCCACGCGCGCGCGGTTGGCGTCGTATCTGTCGTGGCGCAGCTCCACCGTCTGCACGCTGGTGACGGCCAGGCCGTAGTCGGCCAGCAGGAGCTTGAGGCCGCCCTGCAGGCGTTCGTCGAGCTCTTCGCGCAGCGCGCCGCCAGCGGCCATCTCGCGGATAGAGCGCGCGCCGATGAATTCCAGCGCCAGCTGGCGCACCGGGTGGGCGAGCAGTTCGCGCAACTCGGGCGTGCCGATGGTGCCGGGCGTGGTCATGAAGTGACGGGCAAAGGCCGGGACGTTCTCGATCCTGATGCTGACCGTGAAGCGCACCGAAATCGCAAGCTGCTCGCAGGTCGGGATGTCGTCAAACTCGAATGGCACCGGCAACGCCGTTGTGCGCGTGACGAGGATTTCGGCGTGCTGGTCGCGCAGAAGATGGTTCAGGCGCGTGAAGAAGCCTTCGAGTTCATACTCGCCCTGCGGCACCTCGGTCGCCTTGTCGCCCTGCAGGATGAAGCCGCGCGCCGTGGCGGGCACGCGCAGTGTCTTGACAAACAGCCCGGACAATTCGCGCAGGCCAAAGAACACGGCCAGTTCATCGGGCGCCGGCACCCAGCGGTTCTCGACCAGCACCGGTTTGCTGCGCGGCGCGCCAAGGATCACGCCGCAGCCAGCGCAGTAATGTGCATCGACCCCGTTCCTGCGCTCGCACCGCGGGCAGCTGGCGCCGTTTACTCCGAACATGTGCAACATAGCCGACTCCGTTTTCTCTATTGCCTTCTGCTTGCCAACCTGCTGTCGAACCTGTCGACGAACCTGCCAATTCTAGCAGCGCACGATCTACGCTCGCGGTGCGCTTGCGCACGCCCGTGATGTCAAACCCGTGATCTCAAATGATGCCGATGCGTTCCACACACGCGATGCTCGCACCGCGCGCGCGCAACGCTTCGCGCATGCCCTGCGGCAGCGCGCTTTCCCATGCCTTGGGCAGCAGGATACGGTCGCCCGGCCCCGCTTCACGCAGGATCAGCGCGCACTTCGGCGCCAGCGCGTCCACCGTCTCGACCTTGCCTGCATGCCAGGCGCTCGACGTGCCGGTGGCGATCACCCTGCCCCGCGTCATGAATTCACGGCCGCGCGCGATACGGTCGGCCATCACCAGCGCCAAGCCGTACGAATCGCCCGAAAAGCCCGTCTCGCCAAAGCGCACGGTCGTTTTCCACTGGCCCTGGCCACGGCCATCGAAATGCCGCGCACCGGCCAGCACGGCCCTTACCTGCCCCTGGCGCAGTGCATCGAGGTCCGGCAAGCTGATCGCATCGTCGTCGGTATCCATGGCGCTGGCCAGCGGCCGTACGCTCACTTCCACCCAGCCGAGATCATCGTGGTCGCCGCCGCTGTGCAGCGGGAACCAGGCGCGCGCGCTGGCCGTCGCTGCGCCCGGATCCGGCTGGCCGGTCAGCGCGCCCAGGTGCGGAATGCCATCCGGGCCGCCCGCCAGCACGCCATCGGGCACATTGACCAGCGCGCGGCCGTCAATCCGCCCCAGGTGCCAGGCGTCGGACCAGCCATTGGCAACCATGGGTCGCGCAGCCTGAAGCACGCCACGCACGATGCGGTCGGCCAGCACGGCGGCCAGTTCCCAGTCGCGCGCTGCCGGATCAAATGCGCGGTCGGCGCTGAGCACCACCTGGTCGCGGCTGTCGTAACGCGGCTCGGTATGGCGCGCCAGGCGCACCACCTGCTGCATCCGTTCGGCCTGCGCCGGCGCACCGGGCACGCTGCACTTGACGTCGGCGCGGCCGGCGCGCGGGCGGCGCGTTGCCGTAATTGTCATCATGCTGCCGTCGGGCAGGATGCTGCGGCAGCTCGCTTCGAACACGGGCGCCGTCATGCCGTCACCTCTTCGTGCACGTGCGTGACGCGGCGCGCGCCAGTCTCGGTTTCGAGATTGGCGACGATGCGGTCGGCTTCGTCGAACAGCACATCGAGCGGCCCTTCGCCGGCAACCTTCATGCGCGCCAGCAGTGCCCATGCTTCGTCGAGCGCGGCGGCGGCGCGGCGGCTGTGGCGCGCGCGGCGCAGCTGCTCCTCTGGCGCCAATGGCTGGCCGGGTGCAGCCAGTTCGAGCGCCGGCATCGTCCCGACCGACAGGCTGACCAGGTCGAGCCGGCGCAGCAATTCCTGGTGCTGGCGGAAGCGCCCCTGGTCCGCCGGCAGCACCGCCATGCGCACCGCGCACATCAGGCATGGCAACTCCAGGAACAGGCGCCGCAACGCGCGGGCATCTTCGCAGGCCGGCACGAACGCTTCGGCTGGCATCGCAGCCACTGGTTCGACCGATGCTGCCGCCGTTACGGGCACGGCCTGCGCCGCCAGCCGTGCTTCGAGCAGCGCCGGGTAATCGTGCGTCGCGCCAAGGTCGACCGGCACGCAATCGTCAACGGTCACGCCGAAGCGCGTGTACATCAACTGATTGAACCCCGACCGGAACGTGTTCCATTCTTCGAGTGTCGTGCAGGGCGGCAGTTCAAGGTTGCCCTGGGCCAGCTCGCGCTGCAGCGCCGTTTGCGCCAGCGCGCCAAAGCCCGCGAGGTCGACCGCGCTCCCCGCCTCGCTGGCCAAAAACAGATCGAAACGCTGGTGCGTGGCGCGCGGATCGCTGGCGTCGACGGCAAAGCTCACGCGCAGGCCGATCTCGGGCGCGCCGGCAAACGGGACGAGGTCACAGGTGTACGGTCCCGGATGAACGCACCAGGCGGTTTCCCCTTCCAGCGCTGCGATGCGGCTGCCGGCCGCCAGGCGCCGGCTGCGGCCACCGCGGTCGACCAGCACGGCGGCGCACGGCGCAGGAATGGTGATGCCGGCTGGCGCCGGCAACGCGATCGCCGCGCTGCCGAGCAGGGTCGCGTCGAACGCATCCTGCCGTGGCGGGCGTCGCAGGGGATTCCTGAACAGTGAACCTAGCATCGTTGTCCTTGTGAGGATTGCGGGTAATGCACTATGTTGATGGGGGCACCGGCGTCACGTCGAAGCGCGCGCCATGCCGTTGAAAATGGACTGCCGGTGCAGCCGCAAACGGCCACGGGCCTTCGCACTCGCCGTCCGCGTCCAGGCTGCCCTGCACGATCACGCTGCCGGCGCCGTCGCGCACGGCGATCGTCGCGCGCGCTGCCAGCAACTGCGCCGCGCCCGGCGCGGCCGGATCGAGCTGGACGACCACGCCGGGCACGCCGCCCTGATCGACGAAGTGCAGGCGCCACATCCGGTCGTCCGTGCGCAGCACGTCCAGCGGGACGCCGCTGTCGGCCGCGCGGAGCAGTCCCGCGCTGCCGGTCCAGGTCATGTGCTGCGTGCGGCGCACATCGGCCAGATGGCGCATGCGGCGCAGCGTCAGGGGCGACGCCTGCAGCGCCGCGCGTTCACCGTGCGTCAGCGACCGGCTGCCATCCAATGCCTGCAGCAGGACGGCGTCGGCCAGCATCAGGCCATCGCCCTCCACGCGGCGCGCCAGCAGCGCGCCGGCCTGCAGTTTGCGATCCAGATTCGTCATGCCCATCGTTGTTCCTCCTGTGTTCCAGCCACCTCGTTCAGGCGCAGTATCGCGGCGTCGCGCCGCTTGCG
>Ga0308163_10002001_pt1 | contig 20029 bp, 19 predicted proteins | sample PhyTR1_FD_201037 | JGI IMG/M metagenome (GOLD analysis project Ga0308163, IMG submission 201037) | Phyllosphere microbial communities from UC Gill Tract Community Farm, Albany, California, United States - DLSLT.R1 | ecosystem: Host-associated > Plants > Phyllosphere > Unclassified | place: USA...
CGGTTGTTGTGGGAGTGAGCTGGCTCGCGAAGGGGCCGGTCGATGCGCTGTATCGTAGGCGCTTGATAGATCGTCTTCGCGAGCAAGCTCGCTCCCACAGGGGATGTTTGTGGGTGGCTTGCTGTGGTGGCTAACGGGTTGCCGATTTTCAGAGGTGCCACTCGAATTGGCGGCACGGCCCGGTTCCTGTGGGAGCGAGCTTGCTCACGAAGAGGCCGGTCGATGCGCTGAATCGTAGGCGCTTGATAGATCGTCTTCGCGAGCAAGCTCGCCCCCACAGGGAATCCCTGTTCGTTGCAAGGTGATGTGTGATCTGACAGGAACCTGTTCATCGTGTCACTCCGGTAACTGCGAGGTGAGTTGCATCAGGGCATCCAGTGTGTCCTCTAACGACACGGGTTCGCGCAGGTCCTGGCGGAGGAAGGCGTTGATCGGCTCGTTCAATTGCACGGCGCAGTCGGTCACGGGATCGCCGCCGGGCTGGTATTCGCCCAGGCGCAACAGCATCTCCACCTGTCGGTAGGCGGCCATCAGGCGTCTGAGGCGGTTGTTGGCCTGTTGATGTTCGCGTCCGGTAACGTTGCTGAGAATCCGGCTGATGCTGGCCTGCACATCAATGGCGGGGTAATGGCCGCGCTCGGCGAGTTTGCGTGACAGGACGATGTGGCCATCGAGCAGTGAGCGCACCTCGTCGGCCACGGGGTCGTTCATGGAGTCTTGCTCGATGAGCACGGTGTAGAGGGCGGTGATCGAGCCGGTTTCGCTCATCCCGGCGCGCTCCACCAGACGCGGCAACAAGGTGTACACCGACGGTGGCAGGCCGCCGCGTCCGAGCGGTTCGCCCGCGGCGATGCCGATCTCACGCTGCGCGCGGGCAAAGCGCGTCAGCGAATCCAGCAGCAACAGCACTTTCATTCCGCGCTCGCGGTACGCCTCGGCAATGGCAGTGGCAGTGAAGGCTGCGCGCGCACGTTCCATGCTGGAGCGGTCGGAGGTCGCGCACACCAGCACTGAACGGCTGCGCAGCGTAGCGTCCAGTTCGTGGTCGAGGAATTCACGCAGTTCGCGACCCCGCTCGCCGATCAGGCCGAAGACGATAACGTCGCAGGCCATGTTCCGCGCCAGTTCGGCCATCAGCGTGGTCTTGCCGCAACCGGCACCGGCAAACAGCCCGACCCGTTGGCCTTCACCCAGCAGGATGGCACTGTCGATGGCGCGCACGCCGGTGGGCAGGGCGTTGGTAATGCGCGGGCGTTGGGTGGGCGGCAGCGCATCGGCGATCACCGGCAGCGTTACCCTGCGGTCGCCAGGGCCGGCGAACGCGCCCTGTGAGTCTCCCAGCAAGGGCCTGCCGAAGCCGTCGAGCACGCTGCCGAGCAGACCGTCGTCAACGCCAATGCGATGCGCCATGCCGAGCGGGCGAATGTGCGCACCGACTTGAATGCCGTCTGGCGTGCCAAGGGCGCTCAGCAACGTGCAGTCACGAGTGAAACCGACGATTTCCGCCAGCATGACGCTGCCATCGGCTTTGCTCACTTCACACAAGTCGCCGACTTTGGCCGCCGGGATCTGGCACTCCAGCAGGATCCCGCTGACGGCGCTCACCCGGCCGCTGACCTGCACCGCTGAAAACCCGTTCAGGCGCCGGGCATGTCCGGTTTTCCATTGATCCAGGGCCGCGTTCACCAGTTCACCTCGTAATGCCGGTCGCCGTCGAACTGGATTCGGTTATCGTCGATACGGGTCAGGCGCAGGCCGGCCAGTTCATCGCCGATGTACAGCCGATGGCCGTCAGCGGTGACCAGATGAGCGTGGGGCCCGGACATGATCTGCACGATGGTGAAGGGCAGTCCGCTGCCGGCGGCGGTGACGTTGTCGATCAAGGCCACAGGGGAATCGTAGCGGTCCTTGAACCGTTGCAGCATGCGTTGATAGACCTGCTGCGATTCCGGCTTGAGGTGACCGCTGAGGGTCAGACCTTCCGGCGTCTGCTGCACGTTCACGTCGCTGAGCAGCCTGTCGCTAAGCATGGTATTGAGCTGGCGGCGGGTGTCGTCGACGCTGGTCAGTGGCGTTCGCTTGTGGGTTGTGGCCGGTTTGCGCTGAACGCCGCGTTGTTCAAGCGCGGGCGCAACCGGTTGCGCCACCGTGGCGACCGCCAGCGAGTCAATGGGCGCGCTGCTGCGGGTCAGGCTCCACGCACTGCCCGCAATGCCCAGCAACACGCCGATCACGATGCCGGTGGTGCGATTGAGCACACGAGCGCGGGATTCGACCTTTTCCAGTGGCGGCGGGCCGGGGACGGGCTCGGGTTCCGGGGTCGGCGGTGGCGTCTGGATCAGCGCAGGCAGCGAAGGCCATGCGTCCTCGGCGGCGGAGACGCACAGCCACACCGAGCCCAGCACAAACGCGGCGTCGGGTGTCAGTTCCGTGGTTGCGTGCCGATGGCCTTCTTCGTCGCAGACCGCGCCGTCGGCTGCGTTCAGCACCCAGCGGTCGCCTTGTCGTTGAAGACGACAATGCATTTGCTCTACGCCGGGATCGTGCAACGCCAGGTCCCGTTCTGCGTTGGACCCGATCGCCCATTGTTCGCCCACCAGCGGTAGCGCCGCGCCTTGGTGCAGGCCGGTCAATACCCGTAATTCAAACATGCGAGATTCTCCAGGTACTCAAGCGGCGTGCTCGTTATCCATGTCATCGAGATCGTCATTCAGGTCGTCTTCCAGGTCGAACCGGCCCAACACCTTGACCTGCGCCGCGTTGTTGATTTCGGCGAAAGACAGCACCGGCACGTGGTAGAACTCTTCCTGCAACAAGGTCCGCAGCGGGCTGCGCAGGTCCTGTGCGACCAGCAGAACGGCCTGTTCGGCGGCGCGCAAGGGGAAAGCAATGTGCAGCTGCTGCACCAGCAGCTGACTGGTCTCGTTGTCCAGGGCAAAGAACGTTTCAGTCTGGGTCTGCCTCAGGCCGTCGCGCAGGATGCCTTCGCTTTCAGGCGTCAGGACCCAGACCAACAGGCCTTCGGTGCCGCAGTACTGGTGATAGATCTGTGACTTCAGCGCGATGCGCACATAGTCGGCGAGCACCGTCACCTCACGTTCGTGCTGCCCGTGTTCGATAAGGGTTTCGGCGATCACGCGGATCGCCCGCAGCGGCACGCATTCCGAGGCCAGACGCTGCAAGACCGCCGAGAACCGCGCCAGTGGCAAGACCCGCTGCATTTCCTGGGCGAGCTCCGGTTGCTCGCTTTCGAGCCAGCCCAGAATCGCCTTGGTCTCCTGTAAGCCGATGAATTGCGGCCCGCAGGATTGCAGTGCGCGCTCCATGCGCTCGATGATCAGGGTCATGGCATCGACCCGTTCGACGTGTGGGTCCTGCAGCTGCGGTGCATCGGCGGGCAACCACAGCCACTGTCCTTCCTGGCGATCAGAGCTGCCGTACACCGCCGCGTCTGGCGACTCCTCAAGCATGCGCGCGTCCACAGCGACATGGCTTTGGGTAAACGTCGCTTTGAGCAGCGGCACCTCGTACACCGAAAAACGGAACTCGTCCGGTGGCAGGTGCTCGACCTGTTCGATGATGAACGAGGGCAGCGTCAGGCCGTATTGCACCACCAAACGGTTGCGTCGTTGCCGGATCTCGCTGACCAGCGCGTCGACGTGCGCCGGGTTCTGACCGGGATGAAACTGCAGCACGAACTGCCGGCTCGGTGAGAAGGTGCGCAGGTCTTCGCGCCCGTTCATTTCAGGCGCCAAGACGGTGGCCTGCGCCTGTTCCGCCTTCGGCCTGGCCCTCTGCAACTGCAACAGACCGCCGCTGCCACAGATGATTGCAATGACGATGAACACGGCGGTTGGCATGCCGGGCAGGGCGGCGAACCCGAGCATCGCCACGGCCGCGATGATCCAGGCCTTGGGCTGGCTGGTGATCTGCTCGGCAATTTGCCGGCCGATATTGGCCTCGGCCCGGTCTTCATCGGGCACGCGGGTGATGATCATGCCGCAGGTCACGGAGATCAACAGTGCCGGAATCTGCGCGATCAGGCCGTCGCCGATGGTCAGCACGGTGTAGACCTGCAAGGCATCGCCTGCGCTCATGTTGTGCTGCACCACACCGATGGCGATACCACCGATCATATTGATGGCGACGATGATCAGGCTGGCGATGGCGTCACCGTTGACGAATTTCATGGCGCCGTCCATGGCGCCGAACAGCTGGCTTTCCTTGCCCAGTTCGGCCCGCCGCTTGCGCGCCTCGAACACACTGATCAGGTTGGCCCGCAAGTCACTGTCGATCGACATCTGTTTGCCGGGCATGGCGTCGAGCGTGAAGCGCGCCCCGACTTCGGCCACCCGTTCCGAGCCCTTAGTGATCACCAGAAAGTTGACCACGGTGAGGATCAGGAAAATCACCATGCCCACGGCCAGGTTGCCACCCACCACGAACTGACCAAAAGCCTCGACGATGTGCCCGGCGTCCTGATTCAACAGAATCAGGCGCGTGGTGGAAATCGACAGGGCCAGGCGGAACATGGTGGTCAATAACAGCACCGCCGGAAACGTCGAGAACGCCAGCGGCCGTGGCAGGTGCATGGCGAGCATGATCAGCAAGCAGGAGATACAGATGTTGATGGCGATCAAAACGTCCACGAGCCCCGTGGGCAAGGGCGTGATCATCATGAACACGATGGCGATGACCACGAACGCACCGACGATTTCCGAGCGACGCATCGCGGCAAGGGCGAGTTGGTTGAGCAGGTTGATGACACGATCCATCAGGCAAGGCCCCCCTGGAGCTGGTTCTGTTCCTGCCGAGTCAGTTCGGCCATGAGGATGAGCAGGTTGCCCAGTGCGGTTTGACGGCTTTTCATGTCGCGCCAGAGCAGAATTGGCAGTTGTTGCAGCATCGGGCGCAGGCCGTTGAGAAAGGCCAACTGATGCTTGAGGTGCTTACCGCCGATGTGTTGGGTCAGCTGTAGCGTTTCATTGAGGCTCATGCCTTTGCCCGACAGCGCAAGCAGATGCTTGAGAAAGGCCGCCGAATCGACTTGTAGCCCGGGGTTCTTGTTGCGCATGCGACCCAGCAGGTGTTCGCAGCCTTGCAGCAATGTCGCGACATGGCGCGCGGTGTTCAGGCCATGCATCAAGGTGCGCAGTTGTTGATGGGAGGTTGAAGGTGTCAGGGCTGACAGGTCGTCGGCAATGGCAATGCGCATGTCACGCAAGTTGAGCTCGAATTCACCGGCTTCTTCTTGCTCATTCAGAAGTGCGTCGATCAGCCCCGTGATGTTCTGCTGATCTGAAACGGCCACCCCATAGAGATTGCGCAGTGCACCACGGCGCTTGCTGTCGGTCCCGGATCTGGCGAATGCCTTCGCACTGTTGATGCCCGCGCGGGCGCGTTGGCCGTATTGGCGGCGCAACAGTTTGAGTTGCTGGGTCAGCACGACATGCTCACCCGTGGCGCCGTCGGCCTGCGCCTGCTTGCGCGCGGCCTGCAAGACCACGTGGGCCTTGGCCGGGTCTCCGCCGGCGAAACTCAACACCTGTGCGAGGCCGGCTGCACGTTGCTTTTGCAACTGCTTGCGCAGGTTGCGCGCGGCGTCGTCCAGGCCCGCGTCCTGACTCCCCATCAGCAGCGAGTACAGCTCGCCCAGCTTCACCGCCCGCGATTGCAGCGCATTGCTGCTGGCAATCAAATCGCGCTGGCTCAGCCCACGGCTTTGCTGCACCAGCGCAGCAGCAAATCGGGAGACCTGCTGCGACGACGTCCCGCCCATGTTTGGCGTGTTCGTGCGCAGCGCCGTCACTTGCGAAGCCGCGTTGCTCGCGGCAGCGGGGGCAGGGGGGTGCAACGCAGGCGTCGCAGAGGGGGCGGCGATCTTCATGGGCAGATTCTGAGCGTGGTCATGCGCTCTGAGTGGGCCGTCCTGCCCGTCCGGTTCCATTCACTGCGTGGCCCATGAATCTGTGCCAAAACCCGCAGGGAAATCAGCGCACTCGCGCAAGATTTTGCACAGAGTCAAAAGCGGTATATTGATTTATCGTTATTTATCAATAGATTGCGTTGTTCATTTGAGTGGCATGCATATCGCTATAGGGCTAACACACTCAAAACAAGGAAGAGCCCTGATGTTTCCTAGCCTCTCGATACTCGATATTGATTCCCCGCACCGTCGTCAGCCATCAACTGGCATTCGTCAATTGAGCAGCGATCAGGTGAAGATGATTCGTGCGTTCATTCAGAAGCGCGTGATGAACCCGGACGACGTGGACGACATTCTGCAATGCACCTTTCTGGAGGCGCTGCGCAGCGAGCACAAGTTCCAAAATGCGAGCAAACCCCAAACGTGGCTGTGCGGCATCGCGCTGAACCTGATCCGCAATCACTTTCGCAAAATGTATCGTCAGCCGTATCAGGAAAGCTGGGAAGACCACGCCCATAACGAAATCGAGGCGCAGGGTGATATCGGCCATCAGGTCGACGGCCATCGGCAACTGGTACGCGTCGTCAAGGCGATCGGCACACTGCCTTCGAACATGCAGCGGGTGATCGAGGTGTCTCTGGAAATGGATGGCAACTATCAGGAGACCGCGACGTCGCTGGGGGTGCCTATCGGCACGGTGCGTTCACGTCTGTCTCGGGCAAGGGAACAACTGAAGCGGCAAATGGACCCGTTCGCCTGAGGCCGGTCAGCGTGCGCCGAGCACAGCTCAAACGGCACGGGCCGTTTCAGATGTGCTCGGAGACGGTGGCGGCGTTGACCAGGTCGTACAGAGCGAAGGCGCGGTTGACCAGGAACACAGTGACAGCGGTAAGGGCGACGGCGTTGATCAGATGGATAGTCATGGTCGTGAGTCCTTCAAATATGAGCGGGGCGGTAAGTGATGGGGCGATGTTACGTGACGGCCCGGAAACCTGAAGACAATCGTCTTCATGGTCTTCATTAACCAGAATGATGGAGACGTTGCAGCGCTCTGGCGCGGTGGTTTCACAGGCGCAGCAGCGGCGATAGGGCACTGCCGGTAGTCTCATGATGAACATGGAACGAAACATTTAGCGGAACCGCCCGCTGTCAATGACCACACAGTTGCCATCCTTCATTCCCGGATGGCGACCCTCATGCGTATTTCGAACAGTCCCTACAGCGGTATCGCGCCTCAACCCGAGGGCGGCGATTCGATCCAGCACTCGCCCCTCGGCAACGCAGCCCTCAACACGCCCAAGATGCTGCTGGCCCAGGGCGGAGCCGCCAACCCTAATGTGCAGTTCGGCACCACCGGCACGCCAGCACAGAGCCCGACCGAGTCCACGCAAACAGAGTTGCTGTCGCTGCTGATTCAATTGTTCAAGGGCAACGCCCAGACACAACCCGGCACCGAGGCGTCCGCCCGCCAGACGTTGCCTGCGAATACGCCCGCTCAGCGCACAACGACGCCCGGGCAAACCTCCACCGTCAACGATGTGAGCGCAGCCACACCCACCGACGCGATCAAGCCCGCCGATGCCACACACACCGCTGACGCACCCAAAGCCTCCGAAGCCAGTTTTCTGGACGATTCGAAGTATTCGTCGCCCAAGGAGCTGGAGCGTTGGGCACCGATGGTCGCGAATCTGCCGCCTGACCAGCGAGAACAGGCCGCCAAAGAGCTCAACCGACCCATCGCCGCTGCACGCATGGCGGCGGAGGGAGGCTCCGATGGGGCGAAAGCGATGGACTTCATCAACGCCAACCCGGCGCTGAAAACCGCCGTCGACACCGGGAAACATGGCGGCAAAGCCGATGGCAAGATCACCGACGGCGACCTCAATGCGTTTGCCAAAAACATGCAAAAAGCCGCCGACAGTGCAGACAAAGACGTCGCCAATTATCAGAAAGATCATCCCGACGCAGACCCTCAGTCGTTGGAACTGGTGCGCAGCGCAGCGTTGATGCGTGCCAACGAACCGTTGACCAAAGCGGCCGATCCGAAACATGCGCAGGGCGCTGATGGCGAGACGAAAGTCGATGGGCTCACCAGCGCTGATGGCCTGAAGGCGATCCAGAACGACAACCCAGGGCTGGCAGGCGCGCTCAGGCAGTCGGCCAAAACCTGGTCGCAACCCGGCTTCCTGACGCAGATTGACCAAGGCGGTCTCGAGGGGCGCGCTCTGGCCGCTCACAGCCCGGACAAACTGTTCAGCGCCAGTAATATCAGCGACTGGATCAAGAAGCAGGCGCCCACCAATGGCGGGGAATTTGCCAGTGTGCTCAGCGACGCCGCCACGTTGAATTCGGTCGCCCACACCGACATCAGCAAATTAGACAAAGATGTGTTCGACCATCCCTCGGCCTACACCGGCGAGCAGAAAGCCGCGGTGATGGTCAAGTTGCAACAGACCCAGCAGAGCGTGGTCGCCGGCCATGATCTGCGCAAGACCGAGAAAACCGAAGATGCGTTGAGCGAAAAAATCGGCCAGTTGCAGGCCGATCCTGACGTCCAGGCGTTCCTCGACAAACAGATTCCGCAGCAGTCGCGGGCGTTGGTTGGCAGCACGCCGCAGTTGCAAAAAGCAGTCAATGAGCAGATGCAAAAGGTCAACAGTGGCCAGGCCTTGCAGACCGACATGGCCGCCGCCGACAAGATGACCAGCAAAGACAAGCCGAACGCGGATTACAGCAGCGCAATCGGCGGATTGTCGGCGCAATTGCAGATGCAGAAAGACCTGCTGGGCGACAACGCCAACGTTCCGACCGCCAACCAGGTGCTCGGCGGTCGACCTGACCTTCAGGGACAGTTGCAGGATTCGTACGTGCGCAACTTCAGCGAAGGCGGCGCGGTTAAGCAGTTGCTCAATCAGAAGAAAGCGGACGCCACCGATTCCCTCAACGCTGCCGACGCACAGAAGGCGGCCTACGACAGCGTCTTGCCCCAGGACTTTGGCCAGAACCAGCAAGCCAACTACGTCGATGCGACGTTCGCGCAACTGCAGGACTCAAAAAGCGGCCGCAAGCTGCTTGACGATGCCAAAGGCGACAAGGATCACGCGCCTTCAATGGCCATGCAGGTCGCCGCGCAGGTGGGGCCAGGTGCGTTGCGCTCGGTCGCCGGTTTCGCTTCGGTCTCGGACATGCTCGCCAGGGGCGACAAGACCGACGCGGCCAAAACCATTTACGACAGCACTAAATCCGGCTTGTCCGCGGCCAAACAAGGCTATGACGCTGTGGCCAAATCAGCCGGCCGCGCGGGTCTGGGTGAGGTGGCCGCAAAAGTCGGTGGTCGAGTGGCGGGCATGGTCGCGGGTGAAGCGGTCGGTATGGCGGCAGGCGCCGCGATCGGCGCCTCTATCCCGGTAGTGGGCTGGATCGCCGACGCCGCCATGAGCCTGGGGTTTGGCATCTCCGCGATTATCGAAGCGGTGAAAAAACACAAAGCGCAGAAAGCCTTCGACCACAACGTCGATCCGACGCTGGAGCAGTTCGGCATTCCGAAGGCGCATTGATGGGGGCGAGAAATCGCTCTCCACTCGCAACACGCTGATTCACAACCCTGACCTGAAAGAGGTAAACGATCATGAGTATCGGTGTTTCGTCGCTTCGCCCGTTACAGGATCCGAATGCCATGCCCACGGACTACTCGTCCCTGAGCGGCAAACATGGGCAGCAAAGTGGACTGAGCGGTGGCGGCGGCCAACGCTCTATCGACCCAAGCACGTTGCTCTTCGCCAGCCCCACCCAGTCCCAGGTCAATTTCGCGCCGCCCAACAGTCAGGATTCTCAGGCCAGCGCGATCAGTTCGCTGGCGGGGAATAACAGCCAGACGGGCATGGTTCAACAGATCATGAGTCTGTTGATGGAGCTGTTGCAGATGCTCACGCAAAACAACAGCAATCAGCCCAATGCCCAAAATCTGGCGGCTCAGGGCGGTGGTGGCAACGGCGGCGGAGGCAGTGGTGGCGTTGACGGCGCGGGCGGCGGTGGCGGGAGCGGGGCCGTAGGCGCTCCGTCCAGCAACGCCGCCAGCGCGGTCCCAGGTGATACGTCGCTTTCTGGGTCGGGCGACCTGCATTTGCCGAAGCAACTGGAGCCGTACCGCGCCGACATCATGGACGCCTCCAAGGCGACCGGCGTACCGCCGAGCATTCTTGCTGGACAGATCTGGGCCGAATCACGCGGGCAATTGGGTCAGGACACCACCAACGTCAATGGCAAGACCGACGCCGGCCTGATGCAGGTCAACGCCGACACCTTTGCGGGTCTCAGGAAAGAGAATCCTGAGCTGCTCGGCAACGCTGACGTGAACAACGCCCACGACAACATCATGGCTGGCGCTTTATACATGCGTGATCAACAGAAAGCCTTCGGCGATTGGGGGTCAGCGCTGCGCGCCTATAACTCGGGGCCTGACAAAGTCAGCAGCAACCTCTCCGACGCAGGCGGCGTCGGCGATCCCCAGTACGTGGATAACGTCATGAATTTCGCAAAAATCATCGAGAGCGGTCAGGGGCAATTACCGGGCTGATCGAGGGAGCACCCCGGAGCCTTCCGAATGCCGCGTTCAGCCCATGAGCTGAGTACGGCGTTCTGACGGCTTCAGTTTTACACGTAGGTCCATGAGACCGAAATGAAGCGGGCCGGGCGATCCTGCCAGCGTTCCTGCCTGTAATGCCCTCTCGTCGCCCACGACGCGTGCTCAGCACCAGCCAGCGGACTTCCTCAGATCTTTATAAAGTTCTTCAGGAATCAAGTACTTGCCCCTGGGACCTGATGGCTGTTTGTTTAGTTGATTCCGTGATGCCCTTATTCGGTGCAGTACTGCGGCGTTACGTCTCGCTCGGTTCGAATTTCTTTTCCTCGTCATTCCATACTTTGGTGTTATTGGCTGAACTTGCCTGATCGTGCTTTTATTTATAACTGGCGAACTAATAACCCGACGCTGGATCGAACGGAAACGGATAAAATCAGCTGCCATCTGGCGGATCGTCCTTTAAAAGCGGGCGTGACGGGCCGGTGGGGACTATCCTGTGTTGAAGCTATGATCCCTGTTTTTATTTAACCGTTCGGTTCAACTGGACAGGGTGGCTGTCTTGGCCAATGGGCAGTCGGGCCTTTTCCGCCGTTCTTTATTGAAAGAGTAAGTTATGGAGTGTCCAGGAAGACAACAGTGCCGAGGTAGGCAACCATCCGAGCATCTTGCTCACATCAACCGACATGACACTTGGAGCAATCGGTTATGAAGAGACAAATGATTTGGGGCCTGACGGTTTCCGTGCTGGCCTTGGGCGTGTCGGCTGCGTATGCAGCCTCAGATGTGAATGAGGGTAAGACGGTTGCCGAATACGGTTCCGAGAAAGTCGGCCCTAACAGAACAGCCTCCGATGGCTCGGACCATGTCGGGGCAAACGCGACAGCCGCCGATGGCGCTGACCACGTAGGCGCCAGCAAACTGGCCTCAGACGGCGCAGACCGTGTGGGGGCTAATCGAGTGGCAGCCGACGGCGCCGATCACGTTGGGGCCAATGCCACGGCGTCTGACGGCGCCGATCATGTAGGTGCCGCGAAACTCGCCGCCGATGGTGCAGACCGTGTCGGCGCTAACCGTGTAGCGGCTGACGGTGCAGATCGTGTCGGTGCTAACCGCGTAGCGGCTGACGGTGCAGACCGCGTTGGCGCTAACCGAGTAGCGGCTGACGGTGCAGACCGCGTTGGCGCTAACCGAGTAGCGGCTGACGGTGCAGATCGCGTTGGCGCTAACCGCGTTGCAGCCGACGGTGCAGACCGTGTCGGCGCTAACCGCGTTGCAGCCGATGGTGCAGACCGTGTCGGTGCTAATCGTGTAGCGGCTGACGGTGCAGACCGTGTCGGTGCTAATCGTGTAGCGGCTGACGGTGCCGACCGTGTCGGTGCTAATCGTGTAGCGGCTGATGGCGCAGATCGCGTCGGCGCTAATCGTGTAGCGGCTGATGGTGCAGATCGCGTCGGCGCTAACCGTGTCGCCGCTGATGGTGCCGATCACGTAGGAGCCAACGCTGTTGCCGCCAATGGTCAACCAGAGCGCGGACTGGCGTCCGACGGATCTGACAAGGTCGGTGCCGGGCGCACCGCAGACAGACCGCTGGACCACATGAACTTCCGTGAAGTGGCCGGTGAGATGGACTACGACCGACTCACCAAATAGCAACACCTGAAGCGATCATCCTGGGCAGGGTGATCGCTTCCTCTTTGTCTCCACTTCCAACATCATGAACGTCAGCAGTTAGTCATCGAGTGGCTGAACAGGTTTTAAACTTTCGAGGGCGTCAATCGAGCCGATGTGTTTTTTATATTGGAGTTTCGCAACAAGAACGTTGGGTGAATTCCTTTTTTAGAGGGCCGTTCAGCGAATCGGAAAACAGCTAACGCGTTTTGAGAAGGAAACAGCCGCTAATCACCCCGCGCCGCTGAGCTTTCAGTGAGATCAGGTGACCTCAGTTAATGGCTGAGTAAGTGCCGTGGTCCGGCACTGTCAGCCTACCGCGTCACGCTCGGCCTTGCGGGCCGGATCTCGCGTAATCCGCGCCCCCCATAAACCTCGCGCTTGAAACCGTCAGCATCAGTCGTGGCATTCTTTGAACCAGAAGGCATGGCGCCTACCGTAAAGTTAGAAGCTGCGCGGTAATACGCTCTTTCGTTGTAACAACCCGTATTAACGGGGCAGCGTAGTCCTTAGCACGCGCACTTAATGCGGTGCCATCATTTGCAACAACAGTCTGTTACTTGGAATGAAACAATCGATATTATCAACGCCAGTAATGTGTTCTATCGACCGCAAATATTTACCCTCTCGAGAACAATGGTGAAGAATCAGCTCCACAAGCAAACGAACACACGCTTTGCTTACTTACGACTCACGCCTACTTCTGGAGATTTAACATGAAAACTTTAGCCTTCGCAGCCTTGTCCGTCTTTACTGCTTTCGCTTCTGTCAGCGCCTTCGCTGACACCCAGTCCAGCGCACAGCCTCTCACTCAGGTTGAGCAATACAACCGTCACAAAGGCATCGACGTTGCCAAGGTCACCAGCGTCAAAACCGCTCAAGACCCTGAAAAAGTCGACGGCCTGGTTAAATCCACCATGATCTACGTGGATGGTTCCGGCGTCACCCACAGCCTGGAATACACCACCATGGGTTACGGCCGTCAGAACGGCTAATCGATCTGGTAGTGATTTATGCTGATACCTGCACACAAAAACGCTGCATTTAATGCAGCGTTTTTTTATGCCCGCCGATTCATCCTCTTCTGCCGCAACAGCATCAGCGTAAGCCTTGGGTAAACAGGTTTCAGCCTCACCCGAATGGGCGGCAGAACGCCATAACTGATAGATTCTCGGCCTTTGAACAATGCTTGAGGACCGCACCGTGACCGACCGCGAAATCATCGTTCCAGATGCCATGAAAGCCATCGTTGCTCGAGCGGGTTATGCACCGGCTGTCAGAGTGGCTGGGACGCTTTTCTGTGCCGGACAAGTGGGTCGCACTGCCGACCTGCGCGTGATCGAGGACCCTGAACAGCAGTTCGTCGCCGCCTGGGAGAACCTGCGCAGCGTGCTGGCCGCCGGAGGTTGCCGCTTTGAGGACGTGGTTGACATGACCACCTACCACGTCGACATGTCGCAGCACATGGCCGTATTTCGCGACGTGAAGAATCGCCTGTTTCCCCAAGGCACATGCGCCTGGACGTGCATCGGCGTGAGCGAGCTTGCGCATCCCGGCCTGTTGGTCGAGATCAAATGCGTGGCGGTCCAGCGGCAAGGCTGATGCACGGCGCCATACATCGAGCATGGGGTCGACTCAGGCTGATATGGCTTAAAGACGTGCCATCTGCGCAGTGCAAATGACCGTGATCGAGCGCATTCTAGTGGCATCGCTTTCAGGAGGTCGTCCCATGCTCACCAAAACTTTTGCTGCCGTTGCACGTGTCGGTCGCGCTGCGCGTTTGATGTTGGGCATGCCCGACTACAACGGGTACCTCGCGTTCATGGCCACGCATCACCCGGATGAGCCCGTAATGGCTTACGAAGCATTCTTCCGTGAACGCGAGAAGGCCCGTTACAGTCAGCGTCAGTGCAATGCGCGTTGCTGCTAAGGACCGACTTTGCGCCGGGAGTTATGGTGAGGCGGGCGGCAACGCTTCGTGTATGGCTGTTTGCACCAGATTAATTAAGGCATCCAATGCGGTTGAGCGTACGCCGCGCCGCCACGTCAGCCAGATATTCAGGTAACGAAACGCTTCGCTTAACGGGTACGCGTTCACATTGCGGCTGCCCGGCATGCTTCCCAGCATGCTGCGCGGGATCATCGCCGCGCAATTCGGCATTCGCGAGTTCTGCAATGCGCAGACCGTCTCGCTGGATCGTCGTTAAGCCGGACTGATCTGATGAATAATCGCCCCGTACGATGACTGCCACACGGGGCGACTTCGTGTGACGGGCGTTTTATCGATTAAACGCCTGATTATCCTGCTAATTTTTTCGCTTCGTTGCTTGACTTCTGTTTTTCAGACAGTAAGATAGCCGGCATTCCGCGATAGCTCAGTTGGTAGAGCAAGTGACTGTTAATCACTGGGTCCCTGGTTCGAGTCCAGGTCGTGGAGCCAAACGAAACTGAAAAGGCCAGCGCATTGCGCTGGCCTTTTTTGTTTCTGTCAGCCGGCCGTTCATGCGCTGTGCAGGCCTCTCCTGATCCCAAAATCTCAAGCGCCATCGCCTTCTCCGAGCGACAACGAGCGCCTGTGCGTCATACGTAGGTTTAGGCCCGTTATCCGAATCGACGATAGCGGCCATCGACCGGGCAACCGATGATACCCAGCAGGCCAATGACACCCACCCGCCGCTCAGCAGTCGGTGGAAGCGCAGCCGTTACCTGGAGAGCTCTATGAACGTTCAATCCGCATCCCGAGTCGTCCTGATTCACACGCGTGAACACCTGTTGGCCGATTGCGGCCGACTCTTGAGAGACTCGGTAGATCAGGCAAACGACGACGCTGGCTGCCTGGGCTGTCAGCTTCACAGCGATGCCGGTGGACTGGGTCGCTGGATCATTCAGGGGATGTGGCTGACCGAGGACTCCATGCGCGCGAGCGTCGAGCGGGTGTTTCAGCCTTTCTTCGAACGGTTGATCGCCAGCAATGCGCTTTTATCTATTCGCGTGTGCCAGGACGAACGCACGGCGGGTGTGTTTGACGACAAGCCGAATCACGCCGCTTTCAGCACCTTTTTCTAGAACCCGCAGTCTTAGTCTGATTTTCGTGCATAGCCGAGAGAGGGAGGTAGTGTGTCTGACATCAATGAAACGCCATCGAGTTCACGCCGACAGATGCTGAAGGTGAGTGCGACCGTCCTGGCCGCCAGCTCGCTGTCTGGAATGGTCGTAGGCGGCAGCGTCGCCCAAGCCGCAACAAACCCGCACACCGCTGGAGAACCCACCGACATGACAAGCTTTACCACGACTGACGGCACTAAAATTTTCTATAAGGATTGGGGTTCGGGTCAGCCGATCGTGTTTCACCATGGTTGGCCGCTCAGTGCCGATGACTGGGATGCCCAGATGCTGTTCTTCGTTTCCAAGGGTTACCGTGTGATCGCTCATGACCGCAGAGGGCATGGGCGCTCCACGCAAACCGCCACCGGCAATGACATGGACACCTATGCTGCGGACGTGGCTGAATTGGTGGCTCATCTGAAACTGACCAACGCCGTGCACATCGGTCATTCCACGGGCGGTGGCGAGGTGGCGCGTTATGTCGCCCGACACGGGGCTGGCCGCGTGGCGAAAGCGGTGCTGATCGGCGCGGTGCCTCCCATCATGGTCAAGTCGGCTGCAAACCCGGGTGGGCTGCCGATGGAAGTGTTCGATGGCTTTCGCTCGGCGCTGGCCGCCAATCGTGCCCAGTTCTATACAGAGGTGCCGATCCCGTTTTATGGCTACAACCGCGAGGGCGCCAAGGTATCGGAAGGGGTGAAAGGCAACTGGTGGCGCCAGGGAATGATCGGTGGAGCGAAAGCGCAATATGACTGCATCAAGGCGTTTTCGGAAACCGACTTCACCGAAGACTTGAAGAAAATCACCGTGCCGGTACTGATCCTTCACGGTGATGACGATCAGATCGTCCCCATCGCCGACTCTGCCGAGTTGTCCATCAAGCTGGTCAAAAACGGAACGCTCAAGGTTTACAAAGGGTATCCCCACGGGATGTGCACCACTCATCCTGAGGTCATCAACGAGGATCTCCTCGCGTTTATCAAACGCTGAGCCATCACGAGCCCTTCGCAGTGTTGCTGAAGGGCTCAATGCTCGCTCCAATGTTGAAAACGCCTTGCCGGTTGGCGCGGCCACGGCTGCGCATGCTCAGTCAAAGAAGACCATCGAACAGATCGCCCATCCTCTCATCGCTGTTCCACAAGGTTCAGGAACCGTCGAGTACGCTCGTTCTGTGGGTTCACCAGAATGTCCTGGGGCGTGCCATCGGCCACGATCTTGCCCGCTTCCATGAACAACACGCGGTCAGCGATATCCTGCGCGAACTTCATTTCGTGGGTCACCAGCAGCATGGTCATTTGCTGCTCGTGGGCGATGGCGCGAATCACCGCAAGCACTTCACCCACCAGCTCAGGATCCAGCGCTGAAGTGACTTCGTCGAAAAGCATGACCCGTGGACGCATCGCCAGCGCGCGGGCAATGGCGACACGTTGCTGTTGCCCGCCCGACAACTGACTCGGGTACGCGTCGGCCTTGTGACTGAGCCCCACCATTGCCAGATACTGATGCGCACGTTCCAGAGCCTGCTCGCGGCTGAGCTTGAGCACGCGGAACGGCGCTTCGGTGATGTTTTCCTGAACGGTCAGGTGCGCAAACAGGTTGAACTGCTGAAACACCATGCCGACCCGATGCTCGACCGGTTGTTTTTTCGATCCGGGCCATCGCCAGCCCGACGAGCGCTTGGGAACAGCGGCGCCCGCGACCTCGATGCTGCCTTGCTGATAGGTTTCCAGCCCTTTGATCAGGCGCAGCACCGTGGATTTGCCTGAGCCGCTGGGACCGATCAGCGCGACTTTCTGCCCTTGAGGAATGCTGAGGTCCAGGTGATCGATGACCCGATGGGGGCCGAACTGCTTTATCACGTGCTTGAGCAGAATCTGGGGGGCCGAGAGCGGTAGACCGTGTGCGAGATCAGACATGACTGCGCCTTTCAACGTATTTGAACAACAGGGAAGTGGGCACGCTGATCGCCAGGAACATCAGCGCCATGACCGTATAGGGTTCGTTGTAGCGATAGGTCATGCCCGCGATTTGCTTGGCGGCCTGAAACAGCTCGGGGATGGTGATGACCGCCAGTAACGGCGTTTCCTTGAACATGCCGATCAGGTAATTACCGAGCACGGGCAACATGGGCTTCAAGGCCTGTGGCAGGACGATGCGCTGCCACGTGGCGGCGGCGTCGAAGTCCAGTGCGCGGGCCGCCTCCCATTGTCCCTTCGGTACACCGTCGATGGCGCCCCGAAAGGCCTCGGCGATGTAGGCGCCATAGTAAAGCCCCAGCCCGATCACCCCCGTGGACAGGGCGGGAAGGGTGATGCCGGCCAAGGGAAGCGCGAAGAACAAGACATACAACTGAACCATCAGCGGCGTGTTGCGGAAGAAACTCAGGTACCCGCTGCTCACCCGCCGCATCACCGTCATCGCCGAACGCTGGGCGATGGCCAGAACCAGCCCCATCACGACCGCCAACAGAAACCCCAGTACCACGACCTGAATGGTCACCAGCAGTCCCTGAAAAAGCTCGGGAACGATGGACCAGGCGAACGCATAATCGAAATTCATACGGTGCTCCCCCGGCGCCAGGCCGTGACCCGCAGCTCGTAACGTTTGACCAGCCAGCTCAGCGGCCAGGCCATGAGGAAGTAGCACACCAGGACGATGCTCCAGATCAGTGTTTGCTGGCCGAGCGTGGTGATGAGTTGTCCGCCCGAAAAGGTCAGGTCGGTCAGCGTGATCAATGACACCAGCGAGGTGGTCTTCAGCAGTTCCACCAGTTGGTTGCCCATCGGCGGGAGCATGAAAGGCAAGGCTTGCGGCAAGACGATGCGGCGAAACGCCGTGACCGAATCAAAGTCCAGTGCGCGCAACGCATCACGCTGGCCTTGGCTGACGTTGCTCAATGCCGAGCGCACAATTTCTGAGCCGTAGGCCGAAAAGGTCAGCCCCAACCCCAGAACGCCGGTGGTCATGGGGGACAGGCTGATGCCGAACAGCGGCAGGATGAAAAACAGGTAGAACAGCAACACAAGTGCAGAAATACCGCGCAGTATTTCGACGTAGACCGTGGCTATCCAGCGCAGCGCTCGCCAGGGCGAAAGGCGCATGAGCGCGATGACGAACGACATCACCACCACCACGATCTGAGCGAAAAAGGTGATCTGCAAGGTCACAAGGGCGCCGTGGGCGAGTTGGCCTGCGATGAAGCGGGCCGTCTGCACGGCAGAAGGATCGATGAACATGGCCGTACTCGTGTGGGTTGAGGCCGAGGCTTTTTTTGCGTTCAGCTACAGCGTTCAAAAAGCGCCCACAGGCGGGGCGCTCAAGAGACAGGATCAGCGGTTGCAGCGTTGCTCGGCTGTCACGTCTGCCGGTGGCAGTTCGTTTTCGGTGTAGCCGTATTTCTGCAGGATTTTCAGCAGTTCGCCGGAGGCACGTAGCTTGGCCAGTTGTTCGTTGAATGCCTGTGTGAATTCAGGGTCGTTCTTCGGCAGGCCGTAGGCGTGGTAATTCCAGGTGGGTTTGCCCTCCGCGTCAGGGATCTGGTTGAACGGCAGGGCGCGCTCGATGGTCGGGCTGTTGGCTTTCTTCACCAGCCCGATGATCTCTGCGTCCGGGAAATACACCACGTCAACGCGGCCTGCCTCCAGCGCCGCCAGCGCCTCGGTGTCCTTGTCGAAGAGCACCACGTTGCCAGTGGCGATGCCGCTGTCTTTGGCTTCCTGCACCTGATTACTGCCCGGCTGAGTCGCCAGTCGCGCCTTGCCGTTGGCCGCAACGTCCTTGAGGCTGTGCAGGTTCAACGGGTTACCGGCCTTGACGATAAACGCGCCGCCTGAACGCGTCACCGGGTTGGAATAACCGATGACCTTGCAGCGTGCGGTGTTGATGAACAGGCCTGCGCCGATCAGATCGAAACGCCCGGCGGCAAGCCCTGGCACCAGTGAGCCGAACTCGGTGATCGGTGTCTCGATTTTGCTGATACCCAGTGGTGCGAGGATGGCCTGGAGGATCTCGACGTTGGCGCCGGTGACTTTGCCGTCCGTGCCGATGTACGCGTAGGGCTGCTCGTTGGCGATGCCGGCCGTCAGGCCCTGGCTGCGACCTTTTTCCAACAGGCCGGCCATGGCCGAGACAGAAAAAACTGCGTTCAACAGCAGGGTGGAGCCGAGTGCAACGGACAGCGACAGCGGTTTAAGACCTTTCATTCAGAATGCTCGACAGGGGAAAGGGAGTGCAGCCTGCAGCGTGGCAAGCCGCTGGGTTATTCAGGGGTTCCAGATCTCGACATCCTTGGCATCCACTGCCTTGGGCAGCAAACCGGCGGAGAAGAACGCGTCGGCGATCTTCTGTTGCTCACCCAACTGGTTGGCGTTTACCGGCTCGACCTGATAGCTGCGATGGGCGTTGGCGGCCTCCACCGTTGCGGCGTCCAGGTTGCCCCACAGCGGGCCAAGGACCTTGGCAGCGTCCTGCGGATGGGCTTTTATCCAGCTGCCGGCTTGTTGCAGTTGCTGATAAACGCGCTTGAGCACCTCGGGATGGGCTTTCGCGTAAGGCGTGCTGGTCAGGTAATAGCGTCTGTAGCTGGCCAGACCTGCGCCGTCGGCAAGGGTGCGGGTCGGCAATTGACGCTGAACGCTGGTCAGGAAGGGTTCCCAGGTCACCCAGGCATCGACCTTGTTGTTTTCAAAGGCCGCCCGGCCATCGGCAGGCGACAGGTAGGCAGGCTCGATGTCCGAAAACTTCAGGCC
>Ga0308163_10002002_pt1 | contig 20028 bp, 20 predicted proteins | sample PhyTR1_FD_201037 | JGI IMG/M metagenome (GOLD analysis project Ga0308163, IMG submission 201037) | Phyllosphere microbial communities from UC Gill Tract Community Farm, Albany, California, United States - DLSLT.R1 | ecosystem: Host-associated > Plants > Phyllosphere > Unclassified | place: USA...
ATCAGGGTGAACGGGTCCATGCGGGACGGGCCTTTCAGGAGCTGGGGGTGTACGGACACGACGAACCGGCGACGTTCCGCGGGAGGCCAGCTTGAATCATAGGCCATCGCCGAAGAGCGGCTCCTCGGACCCGGCGGCGCCCGCCCCGCGTCCGGGGGCGCTCCGACCGGCACCGGCGCCGCCCGGCACGACGGGCCCCTCGAGGCCGAAGTGCCGCCACGCGGCGGGCGTCGCCACCCTCCCGCGGGGCGTGCGCGTGACCAGCCCGATGCGCACGAGGAAGGGCTCGACGACCGACTCGATCGTCTCCGCCTCCTCCCCCACCGACACCGCGAGCGTGTTGAGCCCCACGGGGCCGCCGTCGAAGCGCGTGAGGATCCCGCGCATCACCGCGCGGTCGAGCCGGTCGAGGCCGAGCGGGTCGACGTCGTAGAGGTCGAGGGCCGCGCGGACGGAGTCGACGCCCGCCTCGGTGCCGTGGACGAGCGCGTAGTCGCGCACGCGGCGGAGCAGGCGGTTGGCGATGCGCGGCGTGCCCCGGCAGCGGCCGGCGATCTCCGCGACGGCCTCGTGCTCGATCTCGAGGTGCAGCATCCCCGCGGCCCGCTCGATCACCTGTTCCAGCTCGTGGGTCTCGTAGAACTCGAGGTGCGCGGTGAAGCCGAAGCGGTCGCGGAGCGGGCTCGGGAGCATGCCCGAGCGGGTGGTCGCCCCGACGAGCGTGAACGGGGCGAGCTCGAGGGGGATGGACGTGGCGCCCGCGCCCTTGCCCACCATGATGTCGATGCGGAAGTCCTCCATCGCGAGGTACAGCATCTCCTCGGCGGAGCGGGCCATGCGGTGGATCTCGTCGACGAACAGGATCTCGCCGGGCACGAGCGCGGAGAGCACGGCGGCGAGGTCCCCCGCGTGCTGGATCGCCGGGCCGCTCGTGAGCCGGAGGGGTCGACGGCTCTCCTCGGCCACGATCATCGCGAGCGTCGTCTTGCCGAGCCCGGGGGGACCGGCCAGGAGGATGTGGTCGGGCGACCGGTTCTGCATCGCCGCGGCCGTGAGGAGCAGCTCCAGCTGGCCCCGCACCTTGACCTGCCCGACGAACTCCGCGAGCGACCGCGGACGCAGCGCGCCCTCGAAGGCGAGCTCGGCCTCCGACTCGGGGACGGGGCTCGACACGTCGCCGTGCTCGAGCGCGCTCACCGGTCGGCCGCCGAGCCGGCGGCAGCGGGCTGCTGGGGGCCGAGCATGCCGAGCGCCACCCGCAGTAGCCGCGCCATGTCGGCGGGCACGCCCTGCTCCTCCGCGGCCGCCGCGGCGTCGTCGACGGCCGTGCGCGCGACGCGCTCCGACCAGCCGAGGCCGATGAGGGCCGTGACGACGTCCGCGGTGACGGTGGAGGCGGCGGATGCCGCGGCACGCGAGCGCGGCTGCGTGACGACGAGCTTGCCGGCGAGCTGCAGGACGATGAGCTTGGCCGTCTTCGGTCCGATGCCGGAGACGCGGCGGAAAGCGGCGTCGTCCTCGGCGGCGATCGCCTGCGCCATGGCCTCCGGATCCAGGTGCTCCAGCACCGCCAGGGCCGACTTCGGGCCCACCCCCGTGACGCCGCAGAGCAGCTCGAACGCGCGCAGCTCGTCCGGCCCGGGGAAGCCGAAGAGGGTGAGCGAGTCCTCCCGGACGACGAGGGACGTGAGGACCGTGGCCTCGGATCCGTGCCGCAGCTCGAGCGCGTGCCGCAGGGTGACGGAGACCCCGTAGCCGACGCCGTGGACCTCCAGCAGGAGGGTCTGACCGGAGACGGACAGCACGGTGCCGCGGAGGGAGGAGATCACGCCCACAACCCTACGAGCTAGCGCCGACCCCGCTGCGCACGCTCGGCGGCGAGCCATGCGGCCTGCGCGGCGGTAGGCCCGGGGGCGCCGGGGGCGGCCGGCGCCTGCGCCCTGGCGACCGGCGCGGGCGTCCCGGCGATCCCCGCGCGCGACAGACCCGCCCGCCAGCCGGCGCAGATCGCGAGGGCCAGCGCGTCGGACGCATCGGCGGGCGTGGGCAGCTCGTCGAGTCCGAGGATCCGCGCCACCATCGTGGCGACCTGCTTCTTGTCCGCCTGCCCGTAGCCCGTGACGGCGGCCTTGACCTCGCTCGGCGTGTGCATCGCGACGTCCAGCCCGCGTCGCGCCGCGCCGGCGAGGGCGACGCCCGTGATCTGCGCGACGCCCATCACGGTCGAGAGGTTATCCTGCGCGAAGACGCGCTCGACGGCGACGATCGCGGGTCCGTGCCGCGCCACCAGCTCGTCGATGCCGTCGCCGACCGCGAGCAGCCGGTGGTGCAGCTCGTCCGTCGGGCTCGTCCGCACGACCTGCACGTCGACGAGACGCGCCGAGCGGTCCGCGAACACGTCGACGACCCCCACCCCGCAGCGGGTCAGGCCAGGGTCGATCCCGAGGATCCGCACGGACGGCCCGGTGCCGCCCGCGCCGCTCCCCCGCGCCCCGGCGATGAGGGGCTACTCCTCGTCGTCCTCGAGCGCCGCCTGCACGTCGGCGGGCACGTCGCTGTTGACGTAGATGTTCTGGACGTCGTCCAGGTCCTCCATGGCGTCGACGAGCTTGTTGACCCTGCGCGCGGTCTCCAGGTCGACCTCGACCTTGACCTGCGGCACGAACTCCACGTCGGCCGAGTCGTACTCGATGCCGGCCTCCTGCAGCGCCTGCCGGACGGCGACCATGTCGGACGGCTCGCACCGGATCTCGAACACCTCGCCGTGGTCGGTCACGTCCTCCGCGCCCGCGTCGAGCACCGCCGTGAGCACGTCGTCCTCGGTCGGCGCCTCCGCGTGGGGCACCGCGAGGACGCCCTTGCGGTGGAAGTTGTAGGCGACGCTGCCCGGGTCGGCCATGGTGCCGCCGTTGCGGCTCATGGCCGTGCGGACCTCGGCGGCCGCGCGGTTCTTGTTGTCCGTGAGGCACTCCACGAGCATCGCGACGCCGTTCGCGGCGTAGCCCTCGTACATGATCGTCTGGTAGTCGACGACCTCGCCGAGCAGGCCCGCCCCGCGCTTGACGGCGCGGTCGATGTTGTCGTTCGGGACGCTCGTCTTCTTGGCCTTCTGCACCGCGTCGACGAGGGTCGGGTTGCCGGACATGTCGGCACCGCCGATCTTGGCCGCGACCTCGATGTTCTTGATCAGCTTCGCGAACGACTTGGCGCGACGCGAGTCGATGATCGCCTTCTTGTGCTTCGTGGTCGCCCACTTGGAATGTCCGGACACGGGTGGTTCTCCTTACGCGGCGTCTGCTCGCTGTCAATGATGGACCATCGGGCGGCCGCGCCGAGGGACCCGAGGGTCAGAGGGTGCGGCCGGACTCCTCGACCATGTCGAGGAAGAGGCGGTGGAAGCGGAGGTCGCCCGTGACCTCCGGGTGGAACGAGGTGCCGAGGAGCGCGCCCTGGCGGACGGCGACCACGCGGCCGTCGTCGAGGGACGCGAGCGCCGACGCCGCCGGTCCGACCGAGGCGACCACCGGCGCGCGGATGAAGACCGCGTGCACGGGCGGATCCCCCAGGACCGGCACGTCGAGGTCGACCTCGAACGACGCGGTCTGCGAGCCGAACGCGTTGCGGCGCACGGAGACGTCGAGCCCGCCGATGCTCCGCTGGTCGTGGATGGCGTCGACGATCTCGTCGGCCAGCATGATCAGGCCGGCGCACGTGCCGTACACGGGCAGGCCGTCGTCTATGGCGGAGCGGAGCGGATCCGCGATGCCGAACTGCCGCGACAGCTTGTCCATCACGGTCGACTCGCCGCCGGGGATCACGAGCCCGTTCAGCCCGGGCAGGTCCTTCGGCTGGCGGACGAGCCGCGTGCGCGCCCCGAATCCCTCGAGCACGCGCACGTGCTCCCGGACGTCCCCCTGCAGGGCGAGGACGCCGACGAGCGGACCGCCGCCGGGCGTGCCTGCGCTGCTACCAGCCACGCTCGGCGAGGCGGTGCGGCGCGGGGACGTCGGCGACGTTGATGCCGACCATGGCCTCGCCCAGCCCGCGCGACGCCTGGGCGATCGCGTCGGGGTCCTGGTAGAGCGCCGTCGCCGTGACGACAGCCTTCGCGCGGGCGACCGGGTTGCCGGACTTGAAGATGCCGGATCCGACGAACACGCCGTCGGCGCCGAGCTGCATCATCATCGCGGCGTCCGCCGGGGTGGCGACGCCGCCCGCGGTGAAGAGCACAACGGGGAGCTGGCCGGTCTGCGCGACCTCGAGCACGAGGTCGTACGGCGCCTGCAGCTCCTTCGCCCGTACGTAGATCTCGTCGTGGGTGAGGGCGCTGAGCGAGCGGATCTCGGACTTGATGGTGCGGATGTGCTTGGTGGCCTCGGACACGTCTCCCGTACCGGCCTCGCCCTTGGAGCGGATCATCGCCGCGCCCTCGGTGATGCGCCGGAGCGCCTCGCCGAGCGTCGTGGCACCGCAGACGAAGGGCACGGTGAAGCCCCACTTGTCGATGTGGTTCACGTAGTCGGCCGGGCTCAGCACCTCGGACTCGTCGATGTAGTCGACCTCGAGGGACTGCAGCACCTGCGCCTCGACGAAGTGGCCGATGCGGGCCTTCGCCATGACGGGGATGGAGACCTCGGCCTTGATCTGGTCGATGAGGTCGGGGTCGCTCATGCGCGCGACGCCGCCCTGCGAGCGGATGTCCGCGGGGACGCGCTCGAGCGCCATGACGGCGACCGCTCCCGCGTCCTCCGCGATGCGCGCCTGCTCGGCGTTGACGACGTCCATGATGACGCCGCCCTTGAGCATCTCCGCGAGTCCGCGCTTGACGCGGCTCGAGCCGACCTGTCCGGGGGTGTTGGTGTCAGTCATTGTGGTCCCTATCCTATTCGCCCGCGGGGGCGGGCCAGGCTGCGGCGATGGATGCGCGCACGTCGCCCAGCAGCTGCGGCAGCGCCTTGGTCTTGGCGATGATCGGCAGGAAGTTGGCGTCCTGCCCCCACCTCGGCACGATGTGCTGATGCAGGTGCTCGGCGATGCCGGCGCCGGCCACCTGCCCCTGGTTCATGCCGATGTTGTAGCCGTCGTTCCGCGACACCTCGCGCACGACCCGCATGGCGGTCTGCGTGAGGGACCCGATCTCGGCGACCTCCTCGGGTGTCGCGAGGTCGTAGGTCGCGATGTGACGGTACGGGCACACGAGCAGGTGGCCGCTGTTGTAGGGGAAGAGATTGAGCAGCACGTAAGCACGCTCGCCGCGCGCGACGATGAGCGCGTCCTCGTCCGACATCGACGGGGCGATGCAGAACGGGCACTCGTCGCGGTCCGGCTGCTGCCCCTTCTCGATGTAGACCATGCGGTGCGGGGTCCACAGGCGCTGGAACTCGTCGGGCACGCCCGCGAGGTGGCCCGGGTCGTCCACGCGGACGTCGAGGCGCTCGTCCTCTCCCCCGGACTCGTGGTCCGACAGGGTCAGACGGGCCACGCCGTCACCACCTGCTCGCGGCGCGCGATGGCGCCCGTGATCCGCTCGACGGCCTCGTCCACCGGCACGCCGTTCACCTGCGTGCCGTCCCGGAAGCGGAAGCTCACCGATCCGGCCGCCCGGTCGTCCTCGCCGGCGATGAGCTGGTACGGCACGCGCAGCTTGGTGTGGGTGCGGATCTTCTTGGGCATCCGGTCGTCCGAGGTGTCGAGCTGCACCCGCACGCCCTCCGCGCGCAGCCGGTCGAGCACGCCGCCGAGGTACTCCTCGTAGTCCTCGGCCACGGGGATGCCGACCACCTGCACGGGCGACAGCCACACCGGGAACGCGCCCGCGTAGTGCTCGGTGAGCACGCCGAAGAAGCGCTCGATGGAGCCGAACAGCGCACGGTGGATCATCACCGGCTGCTTCCGCGTGCCGTCGTTCGCCGTGTACTCGAGGCCGAAGCGCTCGGGCAGGTTGAAGTCGAGCTGGATGGTGGACATCTGCCAGGTGCGGCCGATGGCGTCGCGCGCCTGCACGGAGATCTTGGGGCCGTAGAACGCGGCGCCCGCGGGATCGGGAACGAGCTCGAGGCCCGTGTCGACCGCCACCTGGCGGAGCGTCTCGGTCGCCTCCTCCCACACCTCGTCGGAGCCGACGAACTTCTCCGGGTCCTTCGTGGACAGCTCGAGGTAGAAGTCGTCGAGGCCGTAGTCGCGCAGCAGCGAGAGCACGAACTCGAGCGTGCCCTTCAGCTCGTCGGCCATGCGCTCGCGGGTCGTGAAGATGTGGGCGTCGTCCTGCGTCATGCCGCGCACGCGCGTGAGGCCGTGGATCACGCCGGACTTCTCGTTGCGGTAGACCGTGCCGAACTCGAACAGGCGCAGCGGCAGCTCGCGGTACGAGCGCTGGCGCGAGCGGTAGATGAGCACGTGCATGGGGCAGTTCATGGGCTTGAGGTAGTAGTCCGCGCCCTGGCGGGTGATCTCGCCCTCGTCGTTCCGCGCCTCGTCGAGGTGCATGGCGGGGAACATGCCGTCCTTGTAGAAGTCGAGGTGCCCGCTCGTCTCGAACAGGTTCGACTTGGTGATGTGCGGCGAGTAGACGAACTCGTAGCCGGCCGTCTCGTGCCGACGGCGCGAGTAGTCCTCCATCTCGCGGCGGATGATGCCGCCCTTGGGGTGGAAGACCGCGAGGCCCGAGCCGATCTCGTCCGGGAACGAGAAGAGGTCGAGCTCGGCGCCGAGGCGGCGGTGGTCGCGCTTGAGCGCCTCCTCGATGCGGCCCTGGTACGCGCGCAGCTCGTCCTTGGTGGGCCAGGCCGTGCCGTAGATGCGCTGCAGCTGCGGGTTCTTCTCGGATCCGCGCCAGTAGGCGGCCGCGACGCGCGACAGCGCCCAGCCGTTGCCGACCATGCGCGTGCTCGGCAGGTGCGGGCCGCGGCAGAGGTCGCGCCAGAAGACCTCGCCGGTCTTGCCGTCGACGTTCTCGTAGACCGTGAGCTCCGCGCCGCCGACCTCGACGGACTCGCCGTCCTCGCCGAGCTCCTCGCTGGATCCGCCCTTGAGGCCGATGAGCTCGAGCTTGTACGGCTCGTCGGCCATGAGCTCGCGGGCCTCCTCCTCGGACACGACGCGGCGCGTGAAGCGCTGCCCCTGGCGGATGATGCGCTCCATGTTCTTGGAGATCGCCTTCAGGTCCTCGGGCGTGAAGGGCTCCGCCACGTCGAAGTCGAAGTAGAAGCCGTCGGTGACGGGCGGGCCGATCCCGAGCTTCGCCTCCGGGTTGATCTGCTGCACCGCCTGCGCCATCACGTGCGCCGCCGAGTGGCGGAGGATCGCGAGGCCGTCGGGCGAGTCGATGCGCACGGGCTCGACGACGTCGCCGGGGGCGACCTCGGCCGCGAGGTCCTTCAGCTCCCCGTCGATGCGCATGGCGACGACGGCGCGGTCGCTGAACAGGGTGAACCCGGTGCCCGCCTCGGTGGCCTCGACCGGCCGCGCGGCGGGCTCCGCGGGCGCGCCCTCGTCGTGGATCTCGGACTGGGCGGCGTCTACCACTGCGGGCTCCTTGCGGGACGGGGAGGGAACCGATCCAGACTACCGGCGCGGAGGTGCCGCTCCTCGCCGGGAGCGGCGGTGCGCGCCCGGCGGCCCGCGGCGCTCGGGGGAAAAGCAGAAGGCCCCGGTCTCCCGGGGCCTTCGTGGTGGTGAGCGATACTGGGATCGAACCAGCGACCTCTTCCGTGTCAGGGAAGCGCGCTACCGCTGCGCCAATCGCTCATGCACTTGCTCGAGGTGGGGACGGGATTTGAACCCGCGTGGACGGCTTTGCAGGCCGCTGCCTCGCCTCTCGGCCACCCCACCACCGGTGGTTCCCACCTTGTGAAAGGGGACCCCTCTCGGGGCCCCTGTTCGAGCGGATGACGAGATTCGAACTCGCGACCCTCACCTTGGCAAGGTGATGCGCTACCACTGCGCCACATCCGCATTCCACACGATTTCCGCCGGCTTCCCGGCGTCCCTGCGTGCTCGATGACTCTAGCTGATCTCCGGGCACGGGTGCAAAACGGCGACCGCCCGACCGCGCCCCGGGATGCGTTCACGCTCCCGCTGCCCCGTGTTCACGCGGATCGGGTGGACGCTCGCCGCCGGACACCTCGGGCGTGTCGCAGGCGCTCCAGGGTCCGGCCCCTCGTCGCGGCGCCGGGTGACCGCGACGCCCCCTCCGGTATGGCATCATGGATCCGCACCGTCCGCGGTGCGAGCACGGGCGATTGGCGCAGTTGGTAGCGCGCTTCCTTCACACGGAAGAGGTCATCGGTTCGAGTCCGGTATCGCCCACCGAAGCAGTCCCCCTCCCTCTCCGTCGGAATCCGTCCCGTCACGCGAGCAGCGCGCGCGCCGTCCCCTCGTCGAGCACGATGTCGGTCACGAGCCCCGCGGCGAGCGCCCCGCGCACGCTCCGCGCCTTGCTGGATCCCGCGACCACGCAGACCCGGCGCGGCGCCTTCCGGATCGTCGCCAGGTCGGGCCCGCTCGCCCGCGCGTTGATGGCGATGTCGGCCGACGAGCCGTCCTCCCGGAAGAAGACGGTGGACACGTCGCCGACCACGCCGTCCGCGTCGAGCGCGCGCTGGTCGGACCGCTCGAGGTACCCGCCCGAGTAGACGTGGCTCGGCACGAGGGCGACCGGGGATCCGACGCCGAACAGCACCATGTCCATGCGCTCCTGGAGCTCGAGCACGCGCTGGGTGCTCCGCTCGCGCCAGAGCGCGAGCTTGGTCGCCGGATCGTCGAAGAACGCCGGCACGGGGAACTGCTGCACGGTCGCGCCGTACGCCTTCCCGAAGCGGCGGAGGATCTCGCTGGCGTACATGATCCCCGTGGTGCGCACGTTGCCCGCCCCGTTGAGCTGCACGACGAGCGTGTTGTGCGTCGGCTTCGGCACCAGGTAGCGGCTGACGGCGCTCACGGTGGAGCCCCACGCGACGCCGACGACCATGTTCGAGTCGACGTACTGGGTGAGCATCCGTGCAGCCGAGAGGGCGACGCGGTCGACCCGGTCGACGTCGCTCGTCTGGTCGGGGACCGGGACGACGTGCGCGACCACGCCGTAGCGGTCGTGCAGCTGCTCGCCCAGGACCGTCGCGAGATCCAGCGGCGAGCGGATCTGGATGTCGACGAGCCCCGTCTCCCGGGCGAAGGAGAGGAGCCGGGAGACCGACGAGCGGCTCGTGCCGAGCTCCCGGGCGATGGCCTCCATCGTCAGGTCCTGCATGTAGTAGAGGTGCGCCGCGCGCAGGGCGTCCTGGGTGCGCTCGTGCGCGATGCCGTCGACCATCCGGTCATGGTTGCACATCCGTGCACGGGCTTCGCGAGATCCGTTCGCGGGCGGATGATGGTCGTACAGCACGCGCACCACGCACGCATCAGGACAACAGGAAGAAGCCTCCTCGTGACCCAGTCGAAGAAGACCGACCTGCGGGAGAACGTCGCCCGCATCCACGACCGCCCGAGCGCGCAGGTGCTCGTCATCGGCGGCGGCATCAACGGCATCGCGACGTTCCGCGACCTGGCGCTCCAGGGCGTCGACGTCGTCCTCGTCGAGCGCGCCGACTACGGCTCCGGCGCCTCGGCCGCCAGCTCGCACATGATCCACGGCGGCATCCGCTACCTCGAGAACGGCGAGTTCCGCCTCGTGCGCGAGTCCGTCGAGGAGCGCAACGGCCTCATCCGCATCGCGCCCCACTACGTGAAGCCGCTGCAGACGACCATGCCGATCTTCTCGACCTTCTCCGGCATCCTCAACGCGCCGCTGCGCATGCTCACCCACAAGCAGCGCTCCACGAAGGAGCGCGGCGCGCTCCTCATCAGCGTCGGCATGACGCTCTACGATTCCTTCTCCCGCGACGGCGGCTCGGTCCCGCGCCACCGCTTCCGCGTCGGCAAGGCCGCCCGCGAGGACATGCCCGCGCTCAACAAGGACGTGAAGTTCACCGGCACCTACTACGACGCCTCGGTGCACGAGCCCGAGCGCCTCGCGCTCGACGTCCTCAAGGACGGCCTGGCCGCGGGCGACCACGCCCGCAGCGCCAACTACCTCGAGGCCGTCGGCGTCGCGGACGGCGGCGTGAAGCTGCGCGACGTGATCTCCGGCACCGAGTTCGTCGTGACGGCCGACGTCGTGGTGAACGCGTCCGGCCCCTGGACCGACCTCACGAACGACGCCATGGGCGGCGACACGAAGTTCATGGGCGGCACAAAGGGCTCGCACATCGTCGTCGACAACGCCGAGCTGCTCGAGGCCACCAAGGGCCGCGAGATCTTCTTCGAGAACAACGACGGCCGCATCGTGCTCATCTACCCGCTCAAGGGCCGCGTGCTCATCGGCACCACGGACATCGACGCCGACCCGCGCGAGCCCGCCGTGTGCACCGAGGAGGAGGTCGACTACTTCTTCGACCTCGTCAAGCACGTCTTCCCGCAGATCGAGCTGAACCGCGACCACATCGTGTACCGCTACTCGGGCATCCGCCCGCTGCCGCGTCACGAGGACACGGCTCCCGGCTTCGTGTCGCGCGACTACCGCATCGTCGAGACCGAGATCGCTGGCCTCCCCGACGCGAAGGTGCTGAGCCTCGTGGGCGGCAAGTGGACCACGTTCCGCGCCCTGTCCGCGCACCTGTCGACCGAGGCCACCACGCGCCTCGGCGTCGAGCGCTCCGTCGACACGACGGGCATGCCCATCGGCGGCGGCAGGGACTTCCCGTCCTCCAGCACCGCCCGCGCCCGCTGGATCGCCACGCAGGCGGCCCGCGCCGAGGGGATCGGCACCGAGCAGGTCGACCGCCTGCTCAACCGCTACGGCACGCGCGCCACGAGCGTCATCGACGTGCTGTCCGGCCAGCCGTCGACGCCCCTCGCGACCGACCCGCAGCTCACGCGCGCCGAGATCGCGTACTTCGCCACGCACGAGGACGCGGTGCACCTCGCGGACGTCGTCCTGCGTCGCACGAACCTCGCGTTCGTCGGCGGCGTGACCCACGAGATGCTGGCGGAGATCGCGGACGTGCTGCAGGAGGCGCTCGGCTGGACCGGCGACGAGCGCGACGCGGAGATCCAGGACACCGTCGACACGCTGCGCGTCCACCACGGCGTGGACGTCGGCGCCACCAAGGTGGCCGCGGACGCGACCGTCACGGAGTTCGCGAACTAGCGCGGAGCAGGAGCGGATCCCATCCGCACCCGGGAGGCCCGGTCGCCGAGAGGCGGCCGGGCCTCCTCGCGTCCGGGGCGCGCGGCGCCGCGCGCCCCGGGCCCCCGACGGTGGACCGCTGTCAGGGGACGGGGCTACGTTCGGGCCATGACCCATCCCCGGCTCGACCCGATCCCGCTCACCACCCTCCAGGGCGAGGAGACCACGTTCGGCGCCTACGCCGACAAGGTCGTCCTCGTCGTCAACGTCGCCTCGCGCTGCGGGCTCGCGCCCCAGTACGAGAAGCTCGAGCAGCTGCAGCGCACCTACGGGGAGCGCGGCTTCACGGTCATCGGCTTCCCCAGCAACCAGTTCCTGCAGGAGCTCGGATCCGCGGAGGCCATCGACGAGTACTGCTCGACCACATGGGGCGTCACCTTCCCCATGATGGAGAAGGTGAAGGTCAACGGGCGCTCGGCCCACCCCGTCTACGCCGAGCTGACGAAGGCGCCGGACGCCGAGGGCAAGGCCGGACGCGTGAAGTGGAACTTCGAGAAGTTCGTCGTCACGCCGTCGGGCGCCGTGCACCGCTTCCGTCCCACCGTCGAGCCGGACGCGCCGGAGATCGTGTCGCTCATCGAGGCGGAGCTGCCCGGCTGATCCGCCCGGCGCGACAGCTCAGCGACGGCGCGAGATCAGCCCGGCCAGGTAGGACGCCTGACCCGCGTGCTGCAGGTCGTCGGAGAGCACGCTCACGAGCCGCGCGCCGAGCGTGACGGGCGGCGTCCAGCCCCCGTCCACGACGCGCGCGAGCTCCGCGTCGTCGAGGCCGGCGAGGTAGGCGATCGTGGCCGCCTGCACGGCGTCGAGGTAGCCGAGGAGCAGTTCGGGGCCGGTGCCCGCGAGCGCGGCGACGTCCTCGGGCGACCGCCCGTACCCCGTGGCGGACGCGTCGAACGGGAGGGCGAAGCGCGCGTCCCAGCCCCCGGTCGTCCACGTCTCCGGGGTGCCCGCGACGTCGGCCACCTGCGCGTCCTGCACGCGGGCCAGGTGCCAGACGAGCCAGCCCACCGTGTTCGCCTCGTCGTCGGGGCGGAAGGCGAGGTCGTCGGCGTCCAGCCCGTCCACGGCCTCGTGCACGATCTCGCCGATGCGTCCGTAGGCGTCGACGAGCAGGTCGCTGGCGGGGGTCATGGGGTCTCCTCGGATCGGGTGCGCGCCCGGACGGGCGCCCTCCCATCCTGCTCCGCTCGTGGCCGACGGAGGGGGCGGCGGAGACGGCGGCGGCGACGTGGCAGGCTCGCGGGGTGACCGGATCCTCCCCCGCCGCCCCGTGGTCCACGCCCGACGACGACGCCTGGTGCCCCTGCACGAGCGGCGACCCGTACGGCGCGTGCTGCGGCCCGATCCACCGGGGCGACGTGGCGGCGCCCACCGCCGAGCGGCTGATGCGCTCGCGCTTCTCGGCCTTCGCGCGCGGCGACGTCGCGCACCTCCTCCGCACCTGGCATCCGTCGACGCGGCCCGACGCGCTCGAGCTCGACCCGGCCGTCCGGTGGTTCCGCCTCACCATCGTGCGCACCGCGCTCGGCGGGCCCGGGGACGCCACGGGCGTCGTCGAGTTCCAGGCGGCCTACCGGCACGACGGGGAGCGCGGCACGCAGCACGAGGCCAGCCGATTCGCCCGGCACCGCGGATCCTGGGTGTACGTCGACGCCGAGTGACCGCGGCGACGCGGCGTGACCGCGGAGACGCCGGGTCAGGCCTCGCCGAACCCCGAGTCGATGAGCTCGACGAGCGCCGTGACGGCCTCCTCCGCGTCCTCCCCCGTCGCCTCGATGACGACGTGCGCGCCGCGCGTGAGCCCGAGCGCCATGACGCCGAGCAGCGACGCGGCGTTCTGCCCGTTGACGGTGATCGCGGACGCGTAGCCCGAGGCGCGCGTGACGAAGTCCGCCGCGGGGCGCGCGTGCAGGCCGTCGCGGTTCACGAGCACGGTCTCGGCGCGCACCGTGCCGGCGCCTCCCGCGGGGGCCGGCTCCGAGCCGTCGGCGCGCGGATCCGGGGCGAGCCCGGCGTCCGCGTCCTCGGCGGCGTCGGCGCCGGTGGCCGACGCGGCCGCCGACGCCACCTCGTCGAGGGTCCCGCCGGTCTCGGCGGACACGGCCGCGGCGACCGCGCCCTCCACGAGCGGCGCGCGCACGACGAGGACGCGGGCCCGGGCGTCGTCGTCGAGCAGGTCGACTGCGGTCTCGGCGGTGAGGTACGCGGATCCGAGGTCGGCGAGCACGACGACGCCGTCGCCGCCCTCCGCCTCGGCGAGCGCCGCGGCGACCACGTCGAAGCTCGTGCCGATGCCGGCGTCGTCGAGGGTGCCGTCCCCGGATCCTCCGGCCGGCACGAGCGCGACGGTCGGCGCCATCTGGCGGGCGAGGTCGACCAGGCCGTGCGCGATGAGGGCGCTGTGCGAGACGAGGACGAGGCCGACGCTCACGACGCGGCTCCCTCGGCGTCACGGGCGGTCGCCGCCGCCGCGCGGAGGATGAGCGCGGACGACTGGGCGCCCGGGTCGCGATGCCCGATCGCGCGCTCGCCGAGATAGGAGGCCCGGCCCTTGCGCGCGACGAGCGGATCGGTCTCCTCCGCGCCGCGCTCGGCGGCGTCGGCCGCGGATGCGAGCGCCTCGGCCGGACCGGAGCCGGCGTCGGCGGCGGCGCGGGCGGCCTCGGCCGCGGGGCCCCACGCGTCCACCATGGTCTTGTCGCCGCGCTCGGCCTTGCCGCGGAGCACGATCCCGCCGAGCGCGGCCTCGAGCAGGTCGGCGACGCCGGCCGCGTCGAGGTCGGGCCGCCCGGCGACGGCCGCCGCGGCCTTGAGGTACGCGGTGCCGAGGAGCGGGCCGGACGCGCCGCCAACGGTGGAGATCAGCGTGGTCGCGACGGCCTTCAGCGCATCGGCCGGCGTCGCGTCCGCGGCGAGCGCGGGGAGCTTCGCGACGACCGCGCTGAACCCCCGGTCGAGGTTCTCGCCGTGGTCGCCGTCGCCGATCTCACGGTCGAGGGCGATGAGCTCGGCCCGCTGATCCGCGATCACGCGCGCCGCCTCCGTGGTCCAGGCCACGACCCAGTCGGTCCCGAGTGCCATCTGCTACCTCCCCCACCGCAGGGCGGCGGTCTGCACGGGCGAGTCCCACAGCTCGGTGAGCTCGTCGTCGAGCAGCAGCACCGTGAGGGACAGGCCCTCCATGTCGAGGGCCGTGACGTAGTCTCCCACGAGGCTCCGGGCGACGGTCAGCCCGGCCTCCCGCAGGACGGCGGCCGCGCGGGCGTAGGCGATGTAGAGCTCCGACAGCGGGGTCGCGCCCATACCGTTCACCAGCAGGAGCACGCGGCTCCCCGCCGGGGCGGCCAGGTCCTCCAGCACGGGGTCGAGCAGCCGGTCGACGATCGCGTCCACGGGCTCGAGCGGCAGCTTCACGCGCCCGGGCTCGCCGTGGATCCCGATGCCGATCTCCATCTCGTCGTCCTCCAGCGCGAAGCTCGGCTCCCCCGCGTGCGGCACCGTGCAGGCGCGGAGGGCCACGCCCATGCTGCGCACCCGCGCGACCACGCGCCCGGCGATCTCGGCGACGGCGTCCAGGTCGTCCCCGCGCTCGGCCGCCGCGCCGGCGATCCGCTCCACCAGCACCGTGCCCGCGACGCCGCGCCGCCCGGCCGTGTAGAGCGAGTCGGTCACGGCGACGTCGTCGTCGACGAGCACCGTGCGCACGCGGATCCCCTCGGCCTCCGCGAGCCCCGCGGCGGTCTCGAAGTTCAGCACGTCGCCCGTGTAGTTCTTCACGATGTGCAGCACGCCGGCCCCGGCGTCCACGGCGAGGGTGGCCGCGACGACGGGATCCGGCGTCGGGCTCGTGAACACCGGGCCGGGCACGGCCGCGTCCAGCATCCCGTGGCCGACGAACCCGGCGTGCAGGGGCTCGTGCCCGCTGCCCCCGCCGCTCACGAGCGCGACGCGCCCGGGACGGGTGGGCTCGGCCCGCCGCACGAACAGGGAGTCGACGCTCAGCGTCACCAGATCGGCATGCGCGGCGGCGAATCCCGCGACGGCCTCGCGGGCGACGTCCCTCGGATCGTTGATCAGCTTCTTCACGGCGGCTCCTCGCGGGTCGCGGGCGGCGCGCGGGCCCCCGGGCGTCCGAGCCGGATCGAGGACGGGACTCGGTCGGCGGCGACTCGGGTGCGTGCCCAACCTACGCCCGCCGGCGGGCGCGGAACAGGGCCGCCGAACCCTCACGGGGAGGCAGGGATCCGCGTCGCGGGGCGGCCAGGCGGGACGGGAGCGATGGCGCCCGACGGTAGAATCGACACCACCGCGATGATGCGGCAGAGGTCGCTCCCGCGCCTCGACGAACGATCGGAGCACCACGCAGTGGATCTTGGAGTCATATTCCTGTCGGAGACGGTGGGCACCGCCCTCCTCGTCCTGTTGGGATGCGGAGTCGTGGCGAACGTCGCGCTCATCAAGTCGAAGGGCCTCGCCGGAGGCACCCTGATGGTCAACTTCGGCTGGGGCCTCGCGGTCTTCGCCGGTGTGACCGTCTCGTACGCGTCCGGCGCGCACCTCAACCCCGCCGTCACGCTCGGCCTCCTGGCCGCGGGGAAGATCGACGACGTCGCGAGCGTCCCCGTCTACATCCTCGCCCAGATGGTCGGCGCGATCATCGGCGCCGTCTTCTGCTGGCTCGCCTACAAGCAGCACTTCGACGAGGAGCCCGACGCGGCCACCAAGCTCGGCGTGTTCTCGACCGGCCCGTCCATCCGCAACTACGGCTGGAACCTCGTCACCGAGATCATCGGCACCTTCGTGCTGGTCATCGTGATCCTCGGCTTCAGCCTGGCGAACAACCCCGACCCCGACGCATCCACCCCGGCCGGCCTCTCGGCCCTCGGCGCCATCCCCGTCGCCCTCCTCGTGGTCGGCATCGGCGCGTCCCTCGGCGGACCGACCGGCTACGCCATCAACCCGGCCCGTGACCTCGGGCCGCGCATCGCGCACGCCTTCCTCCCCATCAAGGGCAAGGGCTCGAGCGACTGGTCCTACGCCTGGGTCCCCGTCGTGGGCCCCGCCATCGGCGGCCTGCTCGCCGGCCTCGCGTCCTACGCGCTGCTCCCCCTCATCTGACCCGCACGAACCTCATAGGAGAGAACACATGAGCGAGAAGTACATCGTCGCCATCGACCAGGGCACCACCAGCACGCGCGCCATCGTCTTCGACCACGCCGGATCCATCGTGTCCACCGGCCAGCTCGAGCACGAGCAGATCTTCCCCCGCGCCGGCTGGGTCGAGCACGACCCCATGGAGATCTGGCGCAACACGCGCGAGGTCATCGGCCAGGCGCTGTCCAAGGCCGACATCACGCGCCACGACGTCGAGGCCGTGGGCATCACCAACCAGCGCGAGACCGCCGTCGTGTGGGACCGCACCACCGGCAAGCCCGTCTACAACGCCATCGTCTGGCAGGACACCCGCACGCAGAAGATCGTCGACCGCCTCGCGGCCGACGGCGGCGTCGAGCGCTTCAAGCCCACCGTCGGGCTCCCGCTCGCCACGTACTTCTCGGGCACGAAGATCGTCTGGATCCTCGAGAACGTCGAGGGCGCCCGCGCGAAGGCCGAGGCCGGCGAGCTGATGTTCGGCACGACCGACACCTGGGTCCTCTGGAACCTCACGGGCGGCACCGACGGCGGCGTCCACGTCACCGACGTGACCAACGCCTCCCGCACGCTCTTCATGGACCTCGAGACGCTCCAGTGGGACGACGAGATCCTGAAGGCGTTCGACGTGCCGCGCTCGATGCTCCCCGAGATCAAGAGCTCCTCCGAGGTCTACGGCCAGGTCGAGTCCTCCAGCCTGCTGCGCGAGGTGCCCATCGCGGGCATCCTCGGCGACCAGCAGGCGGCCACGTTCGGCCAGGCGGCGTTCGACCAGGGCGAGTCGAAGAACACCTACGGCACCGGCAACTTCCTGATCTTCAACACCGGCACCGACATCATCCACTCGCAGAACGGCCTGCTGACGACGCTCGGCTACAAGCTGGGCGACGCGGAGCCGCACTACGCGCTGGAGGGATCCATCGCCGTCACGGGCTCGCTCGTGCAGTGGATGCGCGACAACCTCGGCCTGGTGTCGAGCGCCGCGGAGATCGAGACCCTCGCGGCCACGGTCGAGGACAACGGCGGCGTGTACTTCGTCCCCGCGTTCTCCGGCCTGTTCGCGCCGTACTGGCGCTCGGACGCCCGCGGCGCGCTCGTGGGCCTCACGCGCTACGTCAACAAGGGCCACATCGCGCGCGCGGCGCTCGAGGCCACGGCCTTCCAGACGCGCGAGGTGCTCGACGCGGTCAACGCCGACTCCGGAGTCGACCTCACCGAGCTCAAGGTCGACGGCGGCATGATCGCCAACAACCTGCTCATGCAGTTCCAGGCCGACATCCTCGGCGTGCCCGTCGTCCGCCCCGTCGTCGCGGAGACCACCGCGCTCGGCGCCGCGTACGCCGCCGGCCTCGCGGTCGGGTTCTGGAAGGACCTCGACGACCTGCGCAGCAACTGGCAGGAGGACAGCCGGTGGACGCCCGACATGGACGACGCCGAGCGCGAGCGCCAGCTGCGCCTCTGGAAGAAGGCCGTCACGAAGACCTTCGACTGGGTCGACGACGACGTGCAGTAGCCCGCACCCGCAGGATCGCCGCGCCCCGTCAGCACCCGCTGACGGGGCGCGGCGCGTCTCCGGGCACGGCCTCCGCACCGTGCCCGCCGGGTCAGATCAGCGTCGGCTGCCCGTCGTCGTCGGGGAGGTCCCCGATCGGCTCCACCAGGTCGGGTCCGTCGTTGCGCACGCTGTTGACGCGGGTCGACACCGACCGCGGCAGGAGGTGGGGTTCGGGCAGGGAGCCGAGCAGGTGCCGCACGTCGTCGACGGCGGTCGTGCCCACGTCGAGCCACTCGTCCAGCCGGTCGCGCGGCACGATGACGGGCGTCCGGTCGTGGATCCGCCCGAGCGCGTCGCCGGCCGCCGAGGTGATGATGGCCAGGCTCCGCAGCCACGCACCGGGCTCCCCCTCGGCGACGGCGGGATCGCGCCAGTGGTCGTACACGGCCGCGAACGCCAGCGGCTCCTCGTCCTCCCCGTGCAGGTAGACGGGACGCTTCCCGCCCTCGGTCGCCTGCCACTCGTAGTAGCCGTCGGCCGGCACGATCGCGCGGCGGGTGAGCACGGCCTTCCGGAACGTCGGCTTCTCCGTCACGGTCTCGACGCGCGCGTTGATGAGCGGCGCGCCCTGGGGCGACCGGGCCCACGGCGGGACGAGGCCCCACCGCGCCAGCGTAGCGACGCGGCGCACGGGGCCGTCGGCCTCGCCGTGCGGGCCGCGGTCGGCGACCATGCGCACGGTCGAGGTGGGCGCGACGTTCCACGACGCCGGTGGGGCCTCGCCCTCGACGTCGTCGACGGACCAGTCGCCGACGAGGTCGCCCGTCGCCCGCGCCACCACGAATCTCCCGCACATGCGTCCATCCTCCGCCGCCCGCGCGACATCGTGCGCGGGGACGCGGATCAGGCGCGCGTCGCGGCGGCCCACTCCTCGAGCTTGGCGGCGGCGCGTCCGGAGTCCACGGCGTCCGCCGCGACCGCGAGCTTCTCGCGCAGGCGCGCGGCCATGGGCCGCTGCACGCGGGAGGGATCCCCCATCAGGTCGAAGGCCTCGAGGCCCGCCGCCGCGTTGAGCAGCACGACGTCGCGCTGCGGGCCGGGCTCGCCGGCCAGCACGCGGCGGATCACGTCGGCGTTCTGCCGGTCGTCCCCGCCGAGCAGGTCCTCGATGGGCGCCCGGGGGATCCCGAGCTCGAGCGGGTCGAGGTCGTGCTCCGTGACCGCGCCGCGGCTGACCTCCCAGATGTGGCTGTGCCCCGTGGTCGTCAGCTTGTCGATCCCGTCGTCCCCCCGGTAGACGAGGGCGGTCGCGCCGCGGGTGCGGAACACGCCGACGAGCAGCGGCACGCGGGACAGGTCGGCGACGCCGACGGCGGACGCCTCCGGCCGCGCCGGGTTGCACAGCGGACCGAGGACGTTGAAGAGGGTGGAGATGCCGAGCTCGCGACGCGTCGCGGCCGCGTGGCGGAACCCCGGATGGAAGAGGGCGGCGTGCGCGTACGTGATGCCCGTCTCGCGCAGCACCGCCGCCACCCGCTCGGGTGGGATCGTGAGGTCGACGCCCAGCGCGGTGAGCACGTCGGATGCCCCCGACGCGGAGCTGGCCCCGCGGTTGCCGTGCTTGACGACAGGGACGCCCGTCGACGCCGCGATCACCGACGCCGCGGACGAGATGTTGAGGACGGCGCCGTAAGGGTCCCCTCCCGTGCCCACGATGTCGAGGGCCCGCGGATCGACGTCGAGGGGCAGCGCCTGCTCGAGCACGGCGTCGCGGAACCCGACGATCTCGTCGACCGTCTCGCCGGCCGCCCGCAGCGCCACGAGCAGGCCGCCCAGCTGCGCCGGAGTGGCCTCGCCGCGCATCACCTGGCGCATCGCCCAGGTGGCCTCCGCGACCGAGAGGTGGCCCCCCTCGACGAGCGTCGTGATGAGCGCGGGCCATGTGGGAGCGGAGGGCATGCGGATCAGCCTAACGAGAGGCTGGATCGGATCTCACGGGCGGCCGGGTGGGCATCGGGTGTCGTCGGCCTAGGTCATAATGGAACCTGTGACGACCACCTCAATCTCCCCAGTATCGACCGCGCCGGTGGTGAACCGGCCGAACACGGTCGCCGTCGGCACCATCGTGTGGCTCGGCAGCGAGGTGATGTTCTTCGCG
>Ga0308163_10002004_pt1 | contig 20024 bp, 13 predicted proteins | sample PhyTR1_FD_201037 | JGI IMG/M metagenome (GOLD analysis project Ga0308163, IMG submission 201037) | Phyllosphere microbial communities from UC Gill Tract Community Farm, Albany, California, United States - DLSLT.R1 | ecosystem: Host-associated > Plants > Phyllosphere > Unclassified | place: USA...
CGCTCTTGCTGAGCTTGACATTGTTCTTGCTGGCGATGGCCTCGATGGCCTTGACTACCTGGGCGCTGGGGGCCAGGCCGTTCTTCTTCATGGCCGCGCGCAGCAGTTCGCCGCCGGCGAAGAGCGGACGGTAGCTTTCGACGTCGTCGCGGAAATCGTACTTCTGCTTCAGGCCGGTCCAGCGCGCATACACCTCGGCCGGCAATACGTCGCGCAGTTGCGCGTCATCCGGGTTCTTCCGGATGCCGATCAGGCTCGGCAACAAAGTCACACCGCGGAAAAAGCCGACGTGGCCCGAAGCCGTCGGCGGCAGCAGCACTTCCTGCGAAGCGGCGACCAGGCGCTCGACGCGCGCGCTGTCCCATTCCATCTTGTGCGGCAGCGGAGAATAGGTGCCGAACACCCACATCACGTGTTCGCCCTTCGACACCTTCCACACGCCGGGACCGGGGCGGCGCCCCGAGACGACGATCTGGGCCGGCGCGGCATCGCCGATGTCAGGCGCGGCCTGCGCGGCGATGGTAGTGTCGGGCGGGGATTGCGCTGCGCCGCTCTGGGCGAATGCAGGGCAGCTCGCCAGGACGGCAAGACAGAAAGCGCAGGCGCGTCGTTTGCTCATCGTGCATCCTTGGTCCTGTTATCCGGGACGGTAGTATCGATGGCAAAGCTTAGCCTATCTCAAGCACAAAGTCTTACATTTTTGACATGCATATATCTGCCGAGCATCACTCCTGATCGGCTGCGTCGAGTGGCCGCTCCAGCAGCGCGTGCGCCAGCTTCAGGCTCTCGACCATGATGTCGAAGGCCGCGCGCTTGGCGTCCTCGCCCGGCACCCGCAGCACATAGGACGGGTGGTAGGTCGTGACCACCCAGCGCCCTTCGTGGCGCAGCGGCTTGCCGAGCGAATTCTTCAGGGTGACATTGGCAGTGCGCAGCACCGATTTCAGGGCGGTCGCACCCAGCGCCACGATGACGGTCGGCTCGACGCTGGCAAGCTCCTTGTCGAGCCAGTAGTGGCAGGCCTCGATTTCGCGCTGCGCCGGGGTCTTGTGCAGGCGGCGCTTGCCGCGCGGCTCCCACTTGAAATGCTTGACGGCGTTGGTGACGTAGATGGTGTCGCGCTCGACGCCGGCCTTGTCGCACACGCTGTCGAGCAGCTTGCCGGCCGGGCCGACGAAGGGCTGGCCGGCCAGGTCTTCCTGGTCGCCCGGCTGCTCGCCGACGAACATGATCCGCGCCTTCTTCGGCCCTTCTCCGGGCACGGCCTGGGTGGCGTACTGCCACAGCTCGCAGCGCCGGCACTCGTCCAGCTTGGAAGGCTGCTGGCGCTCGGGCTGGGCGTCCTCGGCGGCGATCGGAATGACGGTGCCGCGGCGCTGGCCGACGGCTTCGTACTGGCCGACCTTGCGCGCGCCCATCGCCGCCTCGCTGATCATGTGCGGCACGATCTTCGCCTCCGGCAGGTGCTTCCAGCGGTCGGAAGCGATGTGCTGGCGCATGATGCCGGCGTTCAGGCGCGCCGGGTTGAACACGCTGCGGTAGTAGGTCAGCCACAGCGCCTCGCCGGTGTCTTCGAGGTCGTCGGAATTCTTGACCAGCGGGCCGGTGTTGTGCAGCGTGTGGCCATCCCACAGCACGCTGGCCTCGGGCGTGGCGATCATCCAGCTCACCTTGCCCATGCGGCTGACGAAGTGTTCGGCCACTTGCGGAAGCACGTCGTGGCGCGGCTCGTACCAGGCCACGAAGCGCGGCGGCCCGGCCTCGGCCGGACGCTCGCGGAAGCGGATGTAAGCATGCATGTCGTGCTCCTCGCGGCGCACCGCCTTCACCATCGAATTCAGGCGCGCGCCGTCTTCGTCGGCGGGCGACTGCACGTCGTGTTCGCCCAGCTGCCAGCGCCAGATCACGCGGTACAAGAAGGCCCAGCGGTCCGGCATGCGGCAGCAGGCGGCGCTTTGCAGCATGTCCATGAAGGAGCGCGGGATATGCGGCGCGGCGCGCGGCGCGCGCTCCGGCAGCGCCGCGCCGGCGGGCGCCATTGACGCATCGTGCCCGGGTGCGGCGGCCGGCGGCGCACCCGAGAACAAATCGCCGCCCACCAGCGGGGACGACCAGGTGATGCGCTCCGGCGACACATCGTAGGACAGCAGTTCGCGCGCCGCCTCGCGCCATTCGGCGAAGGTCTCGACCAGCAGGGGCTGGCCCGCGAGCACCTGCTGGATCGGCCTCATGCCGCCTGCAGCTCCGGCCACAACGACATCTGCTCGGGCGCATCGGCCATGTTCCGCCGCAGCAGGTCGGACGAGGCGGCGCCTTGCACCGGCTTGTAGTCGGCGGTGACGACGAAGGGCGCCAGCTTCTTGAGGCTGCAGCGCAGGCGCGACAGGTCTTCCCAGCGCACGCGGCGCAGCCGGCGCAGGTCGATGATGCGCTTGGCCGAGCGCAGGCCGATGCCCGGCACGCGCGCGATCATGGTTTCGTCGGCGCGGTTCAGGTCGAGCGGGAAGTGCTCGCGGTTGGTCAGCGCCCAGGCCAGCTTGGGATCGATGTCGAGCGCCAGGTTGCCGGCCGCCGGCATCAGCTCGCCGGCCGTGAAGCCGTAGCCGCGCAGCAGGAAGTCGGCCTGGTACAGGCGGTGCTCGCGCAGCAGCGGCGGCGGCGCCGAGGGCACGCTCGACGGGCTTTGCGGGATCGGGCTGAAGGCCGAGTAGTACACCCGCTTGAGCTTGTAGCTGCCGTACAGGGTCTGCGCCGTGTTCAGGATGGTGTGGTCGTCGCTGGCGTCGGCGCCGACGATCATCTGGGTACTCTGCCCGGCCGGTGCGAACGCCGGCGCCTTGGGGTGATCGTCCTTCTCGTCGAGCTTGCTGCGGATCGAGCCCATGGCCAGCTTGATCGTGTGCACGTTCTTTTCCGGCGCCAGGCGGCTCACGCTGTCCTGGGTCGGCAGCTCGATGTTGACGGACAGGCGATCGGCATACTTGCCGGCCAGCTCGATCAGGCGCGGATCGGCGTCGGGAATGGTCTTGAGGTGGATATAGCCGCGGAACTTGTGCACTTCGCGCAGGCGGCGTGCAACCTCGACCAGTTGTTCCATCGTGTAGTCGCTCGACTGGATGATGCCCGAGCTGAGGAACAGGCCGTCGATGTAGTTGCGCAGGTAAAAATCCTGCGTGAGCTTGACCACTTCGTCGACCGAGAAGCGCGCGCGCGGCACGTTCGAGCTGCGCCGGTTCACGCAATACTGGCAGTCGTAGACGCAGAAATTGGTCAGCAGGATCTTGAGCAGCGAAACGCAGCGGCCATCCGGCGTATAGCTGTGGCAAATGCCCATGCCGGTGGTGGCGCCGAGGCCATCCTTGTCGATCGAATCGCGCTTGGGTGCGCCGCTGCTGGCGCAGGAAGCGTCGTACTTGGCGGCATCCGCCAGGATCTCCAGCTTGTCTTTGAGTTCCATCGAATGGCAGGCAGGTTGCGCTACTGTATGGTTGTACAGTATAACGTGGCATGAAGGCCCCTGCCGTACGCGAACGCACCATCGGCGGTTCAAATCCTGGACAATGCGCCGAATCTACAACGTTCCCACCATTTGGGTAGCTTACTTTGCTATTTCACAATGGTAAGATCGAGGCGCTTGTCAGCTCTACAGAAAATCATGTCCGTTCAATTTCGCAATCATGTACACATCAGCGGCAACGGACCGGCGACCATGGTGTTTGCCCATGGTTTTGGCTGCGACCAGACGATGTGGCGCTTTTTGACGCCGGCCTTCGCCGACCGCTATCGCATCGTCCTGTTCGACCTCGTCGGCAGCGGCTGCTCCGACCTTGCCGCCTACGACCGCGCCAGGTATGCCAGCCTGCACGGCTATGCCGACGACTTGCTCGAGATACTCGATACCTGCACGTCGGGTCCGGTCGTCCACGTCGGGCATTCGGTCAGCGCCATGATCGGCCTGCTGGCCTCGATCAAGGCGCCGCAGCGCTTCGCCGCCCAGGTCATGGTCGGGCCTTCGCCCTGCTTCATCAACGACGACGATTACGTCGGGGGCTTCAACCGCAGCGAGATCGATGCCTTCCTGGAGATGATGGAAGCCAATTTCATCGAATGGTCGCACCAGGCGGCGCCGATGATCATGGGCGCGCCCGACCGTGAGGACCTGCGCACGGCGTTGACCGAGCGTTTCTGCCGCAACGATCCCGCCATCGCGCGCCATTTCGCGCGCACCACCTTCCTGGCCGACCACCGCGCCGACCTGCCCAAATCGACCGTGCCCTCATTGATCCTGCAATGCAGCGACGACCTGATCGTCCCGCGCGAAGTGGGCGCCTACCTGCTGCGCCACCTGCCGCGCAGCATGCTGCGCACGGTCGACAACATCGGCCACTGCCCGCACCTGAGCGCGCCGGACCAGAGCATGCAGGCGATCGAGGAGTTCCTGGCGGAGCTGCAGCGCTGAGTCCTTGCGCCGTTCAGGCCACGCCGACGTAGCTGTTGGCCTGCGCCAGCAGCGCCGGGTCCATGCGCGCGGCGATGCGCTGCAGGTAGGCGCCGGCGGGCGTCACGCCGGCCGCGCCGGCGCGGTACAGCCAGGCATAGGCCTCGACCAGGTCGGCCTGCACGCCCTGCCCCGACGCATACATCACGCCCAGGTTGAACTGGGCGCGCGCGTGGCCCTGGCGGGCGGCGCACAGGTACCAGAAGTGGGCGGCCTCGTAGTCGCGTTCGGCGCCGTTGCCGCTGTCGTGGCGCAGGCCGAGCGCGAACTGGGCCAACGCATGGCCCTGGTCGGCGGCGCGGCGGTACCAGGACGTGGCCTGGCGGGGGTCGACCGCGCCGCTGTCGTCGCGGTCGAGCAGCTGGCCCAGCGCGTACTGGGCCGGCGCGTAGTCCTGGTCGGCCGCCTGGCGGTACCAGTACAGGGCTTCGGCCTCGTCGCGCGCGACGCCGTTGCCGCTTTCGTAGCGCAGTGCCAGGTCGAACTGGGCGCGCAGGTGGCCCTGGCCGGCGGCGCGGCGATACCAGGACAGCGCCTCGGCCGCGTCCTGGGGCACGCCGTTGCCGGCATCGTGCAGCTGGCCGAGGTGGTACTGGGCGCCGGCGAAGCCCTGGCTGGCGGACTGGCGGTACCAGTGCGCGGCCTGGGCAAAGTCCTGCGGCAGGCCCTGGCCGTGCTCGTAGCGCAGGCCCAGGTTGTCCTGGGCGCCGGCATGGCCCTGGGTGGCGGCGCGGCGGAACCATTCCAGTGCCTTGCCCGGGTCGCGCGCGGTGCCGTGGCCGCCGTCGTAGATGAGGGCGAGGTTGAACTGCGAACTGGCATGGTTCTGCTCCGCGGCGCGGCCGTACCAGAGAATGGCCTGCTCGCTGTCCTGCGCCAGGTCCTGGCCCTTGTCGTAGCGCAGGCCCAGGTTGAACTGGGCCGGCGCATGACCCTGCTCGGCCGCCTTGCGGAACCAGTGCAGGGCCTGCAGGGGATCGCGTCCGACGCCCTGGCCGCTGTCGTAGCGCAGGGCCAGGTTGAACTGCGAGCGCGCATAACCCTGTTCGGCCGCGCGGCGGTACCAGTCGAGCGCGCGCCCGCCATCCTGGGGCACGCCCTTGCCGCCGTCGTACATCATGCCGAGGTTGTGCTGGGCGCCCGGATCGCCCTGTTCGGCGGCCAGGCTGAACCAGTGCAGCGCCTGCTGCACGTCGGCCGGCACGCCCTGGCCCTTGGCGTACAGCCAGCCCAGGTTGTACTGCGCCTGGGAATAGCCCTGCTCGGCGGCCTGGCGGTACCAGTAGGCCGCCTGGGCCGCGTCCTGCTCGACACCCTGGCCCTTCTGGTACATCACGCCGAGGTTGTACTGCGCCTGTTCCAGGCCGCTGCTGGCCGCCATGCGGTACCAGGCCACGGCCAGCTCGTCGTTCTTCGCCACGCCCTGGCCGTGCACGTACATGAAGCCCAGGCTGTGCTGGGCGCTGGAGACGCCGCGCTCGGCCAGCGCCTTTACGCGCAGGAATTCCGCGCTGTGGCGGCTGTCCTCGGCGGTCGCGGGCGCGTGCATGGCGGGCGGTGCGCCGTCAGGCCTGGAAGGCCAGCAAGCCGGCTTCGGCGGCCGCGCCTTGCAGGCGCAGCACGTCGACGAAGCGGCCCAGCGGCATCGGGCGGTGGTACAGATAGCCCTGCATGGTCAGGCAGCCGTTGGCGCGCAGGTAGCGTGCCTGCACGTCGGTCTCGACGCCTTCCGCGATCAGGTTCAGGCCCAGCCCGCGCGCGATCGAGATGATCGCCAGGATCACCGGATAGTGCCCGTGCTCGTCGTGGATCTCCTTGACGAAGGACTGGTCGATCTTGATCGTGTGGACCGGGAAGCGGTGCAGGTAGGCCAGCGAGGAATAGCCGGTGCCGAAGTCGTCGATCGCCACCGACACCCCGAGCTGGCCCAGTTTATTGAGCTGCTCGATCGCGTGCTGCGGGTTGCGGATGCAGATGTTCTCGGTGATCTCGACCTCGATCTGGCTCGGCGCGATCCCGTGGCGCAGCAGCGCGCCGCGCATCTTCTCGAAGAAGTCGCCGCGGTCGAGGTATTGCGGCGACAGGTTCAGCGACAGCCGCACCTGGCCGCCGCCGATGCTCTTCCATTGCAGCATGTCGCGGCACAGGGCGCCGATCATCCAGTCCGAGATCGGCAGCATCAGGCCGCTCTCCTCGGCGAACGGCAGGAACTCGCCGGGCGACACCACGCCGCGGGTCGGGTGGTTCCAGCGCATCAGCGCCTCGGCGCCGACAATGCGCCCGCCGGTCGGGTCGATCTGCGGCTGGTAGTACATCTCGAGTTCGCCGAGTTCGAGCGCGCGGCGCAGGCTCTGTTCCAGCGCGATCTTCTGGTGCGAGACTTCCTGCATCGACGGATCGTAGAAGGCGTGGCCGTTCTTGCCCTGCCCCTTGACCTGGTACATGGCGATGTCGGCGTGGCGCAGCAGCTCGTCGATCGATTCGCCGTGCGCCGGATAGACCGCGATGCCGATCGAGGCCGAGATGTGCACCTGGTGGCCGTCGAGGTCGAAGGGCAGGTGCAGGCATTCGAGGAACTTGTCGGCCACCGCGCGCGCGTCGTCGCGCTCGCGCAGCTCGGGCAGCACGATGGTGAATTCGTCGCCACCCTGGCGCGCCAGGGTATCTCCCTTGCGCAGGCATTCCTTCAGGCGCGCCGCGACCTGCTGCAGCAGCTCGTCGCCCTTCACGTGGCCGAGCGTGTCGTTGACCAGCTTGAAGCGGTCGAGGTCGATGAACATCACCGCCAGTTCGTGCTGCTTGCGCTTGGCCTGGATCACGGCCAGTCCGAGGCGGTCCTTGAACAGGATGCGGTTCGGCAGGTCGGTCAGGATGTCGTGGTAGGCCTGGTAGGAAATCACCTCTTCCGCGCGCTTGCGGTCGGTGATGTCGCGCGCCACGCCGTAGGTGCCGAAGAATTCCAGGCTGCGCACCTCGTGGTCGGGCACGTGCATGCCGACCGCGTTCAGCGAGATCGTCATGAGGGTATTGTTGAAGGTGCGCTCCTGGCTGGCGCCGCTATTGCACTTCAGGCGCAGCTCGACGTTGCGCGAGGCGCGTTCGTCGACGCGGCGTTCGTTGAATACGTAGCGCGCGCGCTCCAGGTCTTCCTCGTGCACCAGGATCGAATAGTGCTGGCCGATCAGTTCATCGCGCTTGTAGCCGAGCAGCTGGTAGGCGCGGTCGTTGATGAAGGTGAAGCGGCCTTCGTGGTTCAGGGTATAGATGATGTCCGGCGAGCTGTCCACCAGGTAGCGGTACATCTTCTCGGAGTTTTCCAGCTGGTTGGCGATGCGGCGGTTGGCTTGTTCCAGGCGGCGCTGCTTGAGCGCGTTGGCCACCGTCTTGAGCAGTTCCTCGCGGCTGTAGGGTTTGCGCAGGTAGTCATAGGCGCCGCGCTTGAGGGCGCCGATGGCGGCGTCGATCCCGACCTCGCCGCTCATCACGATGACGTCGGCGCCGACGCTCTTCTCGTTGATGAAATCCATGATCTGGTGGCCGCCGATGTCGGGCAGGCGCAGGTCGAGCAGCACCAGGTCGAAGCGCAGCCGCGCCAGGTGGTCCAGGGCCTCGGCGCCGGTGGACGCGGTGACCAGCTGGTAGCCGTGGCCGCGCAGCAGCTCGTACAGCGAAGACAGCAGGCGAGGCTCGTCGTCGACCAGCAGGAGCCTGGGCTGGTAGGCGGCATCGAGGCCGGCGCGCTCTGGCAGCAGGCCGTCCGGCGCATTGGCGCGGGTCAGGCCCGAGGGGACGCTGGCGGAGAATGGATTCATTATTACCTTATACGGATCCAAGCGCGCGCACCGGCAGTGCGGCCGGGGCGCCGCTGCCGGCATGGGCCGGCAGCAGAATTTCAAAACTGGTGCCGTTGCTGCCGCTGCGGCAGGCGATATGTCCGTCGAGCTTCTTCACCAGCCCGTGCACGATCGACAGGCCGAGGCCGCGGTGCGGCCCTTCCTTGGCGCTCTTCACGGCCGAGAACAGGTTGGCCAGCACCTCGCGCGACAGGCCCGGGCCGGTGTCGGACACCACCAGTTCCAGGTACAGCCGGCGCTCGCGGTTGACCAGGCCGCGGTTGGCGATCTCGATGCGCCCGCCGCCGGGCGCCAGCGCCTCGACCGCGTTCTTGACCAGGTTGACCAGGATCTGCTTGAGGATGTCGGGGTTGCCCTCGATGCGCGCGCCCTCGCCCATGCTGGCCACCACCTCGACGTTGGCCGGCACGAAGTTCGTGGTGCGGAACAGGCGCAGCACCTCGTCCACGATCTTGCCGACATCGGCCGCCGCCGCGCCATCGGTGCGCGGCTGCACCTCGGCCAGGCTGCCGACCAGCTGGCCGACCCGGTCGATCTCCTCGTTCAGGATCGACAGCTCGCCCGCCACCGGTTCCTGGCGCGCCAGCTTGCTGTCCAGGACCGACAGGTAGTTCTTGATGATCGACAGCGGATTGTTCACTTCGTGGACGATGCGGCGCGACGCTTCCTTGTATTCCTCGGCGACGCTGGCGAGCTGGCGGCGCGCGTGGCCGCGTTCGGACAGCGCGGTCTCGAGCGCGCTCGCGGCCTGGGCGCCGAAGGATTGCAGGAAGCGCTCGCGCTTCTGGCAGGCCGGGATCTGCCAGGACGCCACGCCGCCGACCAGCACGCCCAGGCAGCGCGCCCCGGCCACCAGCGGCACGCACACCAGCGCCTCGGTGCCCAGCAGGCGCAGCAGCTGTTCCTCGGGCAGCGCCAGCGGACGGCCGCCCGGCCCTTCCCTGCGCACGAAGGCCAGGCGGCGCTCCAGCGCCGATTCGGCCACCGCGCCCACCGTCCGGCCGGCCTGCGCCAGCGGGATCGCGAACTCGGCGATGCGCTGCTGGTTGGCCACCGGCGCGCCGACCAGCGCCTGGCCGGTCGGATTCTCCAGCAGCACGGCGGCGTTCTCGAAGTCGAACAGGATGCGCGCCGAGCGCGTCATCGCTTCCAGCAGGCCGCCCTCTCCCTGTTGGCGCGCCAGGGTCTGGCCGACCTCGGACACCAGCACCAGGTTGCGCACTTCCTCGGACAGGCGCTGCTGCACCGGATCGGCCGGCGCGGCCGGCATGGCTGCCGGCAGGGCCGGGATCTCGTCGGCGCCGGCCAGGTCGATGCCGAGCTGGATCGCGGTCTTGCCGACCTGGCGCGCGGCCATGTCGAGCAGCTGCCTGGGTTCGTCCGGATCGAGGCCGCACAGGCCGCGGCTTTCCTCGACCAGCAGGGCGTCGCCGCCGTGGCAGGCCAGCACGTGGGCCAGGCGCACGATGCGGATCAGCGGGTGGGCCGCTTCCAGGCGCGCGCTCGGCTCGTGGTGGTACAGCACCGCGTCGGCCAGGAAGGAATCGAGCTGCCAGCGCTCGATCAGCCACGCGCCGGCTTCGGTATGGGTAATTTGCAGCGTGCGCTGCTCGACCGCGCACAGCGCTTCGTCGTCGCGCGCGCTGAAGTTGTAGGCGTATTCCTTGGGCGCGGCCGCCAGCAGGGCCAGCCGGCCGACGTTGTGCAGCAGGCCGGCCAGGTAGGCTTCCTCGGGCTGCGAATACTCGATGCGGCGCGCCAGTTCGCGCGCCAGCACGGCGGCGCCCAGCGACTCTTTCCAGAAGCGGCGCAGGTCGGTCGCCCCGGAATGGGGGAAGCTGTTGAAGGTCTGGAATACCGAGTCGCTGATGACCAGGGTCTTGATCATGTCGGTGCCCAGCGCGACCATCGACTGTTCGAGGCCGGCCTGGCGCGCGCTGCGGTGATAGGCCGAGCTGTTGGCGACGGTAAGGATCTTGCCCGTCATGCCGGCATCCTGGGCGACCAGCGCGGCCAGTTCGGGCATACCGAGGTCGTCCGCCTGCAGGTGCGCAAGCAGCTTGATGAGGATTTGCGGCATCGCCGGCAAGCGCGCGGTCAACAGGCGGTTGCGGATGTCCTGGTCAGATTGATGGTGAGTTTCGAGCACGGCCGCCACTGGCTTTCAGGTTGGGTGGCGGCTTTCCCGGCGGGACGCTGCCACGTCGTGTCTTTTTGCGCTCTCCTGAAAAGAACGGTATTCGCCTCGCTGTTCAGGGCACCAAAAACAGTTCTTAGCATATATACATTTCTGTTCGGGAACAATACTTTCCGAACGAAGTGACGTGTTTTAGAGTCACTATTCGCTTGTAACGTGTTGAGCCTGCTCAAAAATACATCAAATATTGCCATCCAAACCGGCTTGCACAGCCGGTTTGGATGAACTGCTTGCGTTAAGGCAATGCCTTGATACGACGATAATGCTGCGAAGTCATCCACAGCGCCAGCGATGCCACCGCGAACGCGGCCTGGCCGAGGGCCATCGCCAGCACCGAGTGGTCCAGCGCCGGCACCACCATGCCGGCCACGATCGCGCCCACCATGGTGGTCATGAAGGACTGGCAGGACGCCACCGTGCCGCGGATGCGCGGGAACAGGTCGAGCGCCAGCAGGGTGGCGCTGGGGTTGATGACGGAACTGCCGAAGTTATAGAAGAACATCGGCAGCACGGTCCATGGCAGCGCCGGCGGCAGGAAGGAGTGATAGGCGACGCTGAAGATGACGGCGCCCAGCATGAAGCAGTAGCCCATGCCGATCTGGCGCGCGTAGTGCATCTTGCCGGCCAGGCGGTTGGCCGCCAGCGCGCCCAGGAAGATGCCACCCACCGCCGGGATGAACAGCCAGGCGAATTCCGACGGCCCCAGGTGCAGGTGCACCGGCAGCAGCACCGGCGAGGCGGCGATGAACAGGAACATGCCGCCGAAGTTCAGCGCCACGATGCCCGACTTCATCTGGAACATGAAGGAGCTGAAGATGGTCCAGTAGCTCTCGGCCAGGAAGCGCGGATTGAAGGGCTGGCGCTTCTCCACCGGCATGGTCTCGGGCAGGTGCTGCCAGCACACCCACCACAGGCCGATGGAAAACACCAGCAGCGCCAGGAAGATCGCGCGCCAGTCCAGCAGCGTGACGATCCAGCCGCCCAGCACCGGCGCGATGGCCGGGGCGATCGAGAAGATCATCGTGACCATCGACAGCAGCCGCGCCGCCGGCGCATCCGAATACAGGTCGCGGATGATGGCCCGCCCCACCACCACCCCGGCCCCGGCCGAGACCCCCTGCAGGATGCGGAAGATCCACAGGTAGTGCACCGAATGCGAGGCGGCGCAGCCGAGGGTGCCGACCGCGAACACCACCAGGCCGACCAGCACCACATTGCGGCGCCCGAAGGCGTCGGCCAGCGCGCCGTGCCACAGCGACATCCCGGCGAAGGCCAGCATGTAGGCGGTCAGGGTCTGCTGGACTTCGATCGGGGTCGCGTGCAGCGTCTCCTGGATGCGCGGGAAGGCAGGCAGGTAGGCGTCGACCGAGAACGGTCCGAGCATCGACAGCGCCGCCAGCAGCGTGGCCAGGCCGCCGGCCGTCAGCATGGTGACCTTGTGCGGGGTCGGCAGCGGTACCGGCGTGACCGGGTCTTTCGGCAGGTTCGGGGGTTCCGTAGGCAGCATAGGGGACTTTTATTCGGTCTTGGGCTGGTCCGGCTTCGATGCGTCGCGGCGGTTGAAGCCGGCGACCATGTCGAAGCGGAACAGGCGGCATTCCAGGGCGCCGTTGAAGAACGGGGTCTTGCGTGCTTCCTTCAGGCGCAGCATCTTCGGCACGCCGAGGTCGGCGGTGAACAGGTACACGGTCCAGCCGGCGAAGCGCTGCTTGAGCGTGCTGCTGAGCTGCTGGTAGAAACCGGTCGCCATCTCGTCCTGCGGGATGGTGGAGTCGCCGCGCACGCCGATACGCTCGCCGTACGGCGGGTTGGTCACCAGCAGGCCCGGCTGGGCGGTGGGCGCCTGTACCTGCTGCGCCTCGATCTGCTTGAGCGGCACCTCGAACAGGATACCGGCCGCGCGCAGGTTATGGCGCGTCATGGCGACCATGTCGCCCGAGATGTCGGAACCGAAGATGGTGGGTTCGGCCGGCAGCGGGTTCGGCTTGACGGCCGCCTTGATGTCCTGCCAGGCCTTGGCGTCGAAGTTGCGCAGGCGTTCGAAGGCGAAGCGGCGGCGCGCGCCCGGCGGGATGCCCTGCACCATCTGGGCCGCCTCGATCAGGATCGTGCCCGAGCCGCACATCGGGTCGAACAGCGGGATGCCCGGCTTCCAGCCTGCGACGCGCAGGATGCCGGCGGCCAGGTTCTCGCGCAGCGGCGCGTCGCCGGTCTCTTCGCGCCAGCCGCGCTTGAACAGCGCTTCGCCGGAGGTGTCGAGATAGATGGTGAAGTTGCGCTGGTCGAGGAAGCCGAAGATGCGCATGTCGGGCTCGCGCGTATCGACGGAAGGACGGCGGCCGAACTTGTCGCGGAAGCGGTCGCACACGGCGTCCTTGATCTTCAGCGTGGCGAATTCCAGGCTGGTCAGCGGCGACTTGATGGCGGTGATGTCGACGCGGATGGTCTCTTCCAGCGTGAACCAGTTTTCCCAGGCCTGTTCGAGCACCAGGTCGTAGATGTCGTTCTCGTTGCTGTAGGTGCGGTTGGCGATGCGCATCAGCACGCGCGAGGCGATGCGCGAATGCAGGTTGATGCGGTAGGCGTCGAGCATGGCGCCCGAGCAGTGCACGCCGCCCGGCACCTGGTTGTGGACCTGGAGCGTGGTGCTGCCGGTGGTCTGGGCGATCTCGGCCAGTTCCTCGGCCAGGGCTTGTTCCATGCCGCGCGGGCAAGGGCAGAAATAGGAGGTCATTGGGGTACCTTTTGTCCGTTGGTTGATTCGTGGAGCCGGCTTGTTTTCCGCTCCGGTTTGTCTAACTCCCGAGACCGCCGTCCGGTTGACAGGGATGACGGCGCTTCGGGCCACTAAAAGCAAAGCGGCCGGGAATATGCCCGGCCGCATAGTCGATTCTGGAGGAGAACCCTCAAGTGTGAAGCAAACGCTCGACAAAGTCGAGCCGATCCTGTCCCCAGAAGCCCTGGCCGTCGACGCGATACCACGGCGAACCGAATACGCCGGCCTCCAGTGCTTCCTTGTTGAACCCATCGTATTGGCCGCGGATTTCGGGCGCGCGGGACGCTTCCAGCAGGGCCGCGCCATCGAAGCCGCAGTCGCCCGCGATGCCTTCCAGCGTGGCGGCGTCGGCGATGTCGCGGTCCTCGACCCAGACCGCGCGCTGCAGCGCGCCGGCCAGGTCCAGCGCCCGCTCCGCCCCGCCTTGAGTCCGCGCGGCGATTAGCAGCAGGGAGGCCACGGCCTGGTCGACCGGGAAGAACTTCGGGTGCGGGTTCAGGGGCAGGCCGAGGAAACCGGACCAGCGCTTGAGTTCATCCAGTCGATAGGCCTGGCGCTGCGGCGAGCGCTTGGGGATCGGCAGACCGCCCGATTCGCTGAAGATGGCGGCCAGGTCGAAGGGCTTGGGCTCGATCGCCGCGCCGTGCCGGGCGGCCATCTTGCGCAGGCGCTCGTGGCCCATGTAGGCGTAGGGCGACTGCGGGGCGAAGAAATAATGGATTGTTTTCATGGTCGGTCGCAGAGTCAGTCGCAGAGTCAGTCGCAGAGTCAGTCGGGGTCAGAGCCCAAGCGAGTAAACCGGGCTCTGACCCCGAATAATTACAAGCTAATAAGCCGGGCTCTGACCCCGAATAGTTAAAAAGGCTTCACCACAACCAGAATCACGATGGCCACCAGCAGCAGCACCGGCACCTCGTTGAACACGCGGAACCACTTCCCGCTGCGCGTATTCGCGCCGCGCTCGAATTTCTTCAGCAGCGAGCCGCAGGCGTGGTGGTAGCCGATCACCAGCACCACCAGGGCCAGCTTGGCGTGCAGCCAGCCGCCCTTCATCCCCAGCATCATCAGCCACAGTCCCAGCAGCAGGGCCGGCACCGCCAGTATCGTCGTGAAGCGGTACAGCCGCCGTCCCATGCCCAGCAGGCGCTCGCGCGCGGCCGCGTTGTTTTCCTCGGCCAGGTTGACGAAGATGCGCGGCAGGTAGAACAGGCCGGCGAACCAGGAGGCGATGAAGACGATGTGGAAGGCTTTGATCCAGAGGTACATGTAATTCCTTGTAGTTAGCCGGGTCAGAGCCCAACCGTAGGCATAGTTAGCTGGGGTCAGAGCCCACCCATGTGAACCGGACTCTGACCCCAGGCATAGTTAGCTGGGGTCAGAGCCCACCCGTGTAAACCGGGCTCTGACCCCAGGTAGTTAAATTCGAATTTCTCCATGCCCGAACACGACGTACTTCAGCGAGGTCAGTCCTTCCAGTCCCACCGGGCCGCGCGCATGCAGCTTGTCGTTCGAGATGCCGATCTCGGCGCCGAGGCCGTATTCGAAGCCGTCGGCGAAGCGGGTCGAGGCGTTTACCATCACCGAGGCCGAGTCGACTTCGCGCAGGAAGCGCATGGCGCCGCTGTAGTCTTCGGTGACGATGGCGTCGGTATGCTTCGACGACCAGCTGTTGATGTGGTCGATCGCCTCGTCGATGCCGGCGACGATCTTCACCGCCAGGATCGGCGCCAGGTATTCGGTGCTCCAGTCTTCCTCGGTGGCGGCGGCCAGGTAGGGGTAGTCGGCCAGGATCGCCTGCGCCTCGGTGTCGGCGCGCAGCTCGACTTCCTTCTCGGCGTAGAGCACAGCCAGGCGCGGCAGCACGGACGGCGCGATCTCGCGCGCCACCAGCAGGGTTTCCATGGTGTTGCAGGTGCCGTAGCGGTGGGTCTTGGCGTTCAGGGCGATCGGCAGCGCCTTCTCGATGTCGGCCTTGTCGTCGATGTAGACGTGGCAGATGCCGTCCAGGTGCTTGATCATCGGGACCGTGGCTTCCTGCATCAGGCGCGCGATCAGTCCCTTGCCGCCGCGCGGCACGATCACGTCGACGTATTCCGGCATCGTGATCAGCGTGCCGACGGCCGCGCGATCGGTGGTGTCGACCACCTGCACGCCGTCCGGCGGCAGGCCGGCGCCGGCCAGGCCCTCGGCCACCAGCGCGGCCAGCGCGCGGTTGCAGTGGATCGCTTCCGAGCCGCCGCGCAGGATCGCCGCGTTGCCGCTCTTGATGCACAGGCCGGCCGCATCGACCGTCACGTTGGGCCGGGCTTCGTAGATGATGCCGATGACGCCCAGCGGCACCCGCATCTGGCCGACCTGGATGCCGCTCGGGCGGAATTTCAGGCCGGAGATCTCGCCGATCGGGTCGGGCAGCGCGACGATCTGGCGCAGGCCCTCGACCATGGTGGCGATCGCCTTGCTCGACAGCGCCAGGCGCTCCAGCAGGGCCGGCGCCAGGCCGCTGTCGCGGGCGGCGTCGAGATCCCTGGTATTGGCGGCGCGCAGCTGGTCGGCATCGCGCTCGATCGCGTCGGCGATCAGCAGCAGGGCCTTGTTGCGGGTGGCGCCATCGGCGCGCGCCATCGCGCGCGAAGCGGCGCGGGCCTGGCGGCCGATCGTGTGCATGTAGTGTGTGATGTCCATCGTGCCTGGTCCGTTCGTTCGTTGAGAAGTCGTCCGAAAGCGCATCCGGTAGCGCAGTCCATGACGTGACGGGATCGCCGTGCACGTGTCCATCCAAATCAGGCGCCCGATGTATGATCGGTTACCGTCCGTCTTACGATGCAACCCGCAAGGCCAGCTGCAGCATCGCATCCCACGCATCCCCCGCGAACTGCTTCGCGCGCAGGCCCTTGACCATGCGGTCGACCTGGGCCGCCTGCTGCAGCGCGGCTTCCAGCGTCGGCAGCGCGATGCGGCGCAGCGCCGGTTGCATCATGCGTTCGCGCGGTCCCCAGATGCGGTATTCCTTCAGCAGCGCGCCCAGCGGGCGGCCCTGGGCCATCCCGGCCTTCAATTTCAGCAGCGTGCGGATTTCCTCGGACACCGCCCACAGCACCAGCGGCAGCGCCTCGCCTTCGCCGCGCAAGCCCTCGAGCATGCGCACCAGGCGCGCCGGGTCGCCGGACAGCATCGCCTCGGACAGCTTGAACACGTCGTAGCGCGCCACGTTCAGCACGGCGTCCATCACCTGCTCGGCGCTCAGCTTGCCCGGCTCGTATAACAGGCCCAGCTTCTGGATCTCCTGGTGCGCCGCCAGCAGGTTGCCTTCGACCCGGTCGGCAATGAAGTCCAGTCCGTGGCGGTCGGCGCTCTGCTGCTGGGCGGCCAGGCGCATGCCGATCCAGCCCGGCAACTGGGCCCGCTCCACATTCGGGATCTCGATGTACACCGCGGCCTGCTGCAGCGCCCCGACCCAGGCCGCCTTCGCGGTCTGCCAGTCCAGCTTGGGCAGCGTGACCAGGGTCAGGTTGTCCGGATTGAGGTCCTTGGCGTAGTTCTGCAGGGCCGCGCTGCCTTCCTTGCCCGGCTTGCCGCCGGGGATGCGCAGCTCGATCAGCTTCTTGTCGCCGAACAGCGACAGTGCCTGGTTCGCGGCCAGCAGCTCGCCCCACTTGAAGCTGCGCTCCACGGTGAGCACGTCGCGCTCGGAAAAACCCTGCGCGCGCGCGGCGCGGCGGATCTTGTCCGCCGCCTCGAGCGCCAGCAGGTGTTCGTCGCTGGTGATCACGTACAGGGGCGCCAGCCCCTTGGCGAGGTGCCCGTCGAGCGCCTCCGGCCGCAACTGCATGCGTCCTCCCTTATGCGGCCGGCTTGGCCGCGGCCAGGCGGCGCAGGATCTGCTGCACCAGGTCGGCCTGCATGTCGCGGTACAGCAGCGTTTCCTCGGCTTCCTTGGCCAGCACCTGGGTCTCGTCGAAGGCCATGTTACGGCGCAGCGAGATCTCGGTCGGCGGAATCAGCTCCACGCCCTTCTGGTCGCGCACCGTGTACGACAGCGTATAGGTGAGCAGGAATTCGCGCACGCGGCCCAGGCTGTTCAGCGACAGGATCGACTTGTTGCGCGTCTCGGACAGCAGCACGAACAGCGCTTCCGCATCGGCGGCCTTGTCGGTGATGACCACCTGTCCGGTCGCGCTCAGGTTGCGCTTGAGTTCCACGCCCAGCGCCGAGGTATCGGGAAAGCCCAGATAGATGCTCTTGAACGGCATCGTGTAGCTGCCGTTCGAACCGCGCAGCTGGAAGCCGCAGCCGGCCAGCGCACCGGCCGCCAGCAGGCCGCCGGCGGCGCGCAACACAATTCTCCTGCCCATGTTCGCTTTCACCCTTACACCACGATGTTGATCAGTTTGCCGGGGACGACGATGACCTTCTTCGGCGTGCCTTCGATGAACTTCTGTACCGCTTCCGAGGCCAGCGCGGCGGCTTCGATGGCGGCCTTGTCGGCTTCCTTCGGCACCTTGACCGAACCGCGCAGCTTGCCGTTCACCTGGATCATCATCTCGATCTCGGCCTGTTCCAGCGCGGCCGGATCGACTTCCGGCCACTGCACGTCGAGGATGTCGCCGTAGGCCTTGGCGTAGCCGAGTTCCTGCCACAGCGCATGGGTGATGTGCGGCGCCACCGGGTTCAGCATGCGCAGGAACACCGACAGGCCTTCGGCGATGACGGCGTCGCTCGCGGCGCCATCGGCCAGCTTGGCCGACTCCAGCGTGTTGAGCATCTTCATGCAGGCCGACACCACGGTGTTGTACTGGATGCGCTTCAGGTCGTAGTCGGCCTGTTGCAGCACCTTGTGCACTTCGCGGCGCAGGGTTTTCTGCGCCTCGTCCAGCGTGCCTTCGCGCTGGCCGGCCAGCGCCGCGGCCACGCTCTGCTGCTTGGCGTAAGCGAAGGCCCAGACGCGACGCAGGAAGCGGCTGGCGCCTTCGACGCCCGACTCCGACCACTCCAGCGTCTGTTCCGGCGGCGCCGCGAACATGGTGAACAGGCGCGCGGTGTCGGCGCCGTACTGTTCGATCTGGGCTTGCGGGTCGATGCCGTTGTTCTTCGACTTCGACATCTTCTCGGTGCCGCCGATGATCACCGGCGCACCGTCGGCTTTCAGCGCCGCCGCTTGCGGACGGCCGCGGTCGTCGAACACCAGGTCGACGTCGGCCGGGTTGTACCAGGTCTTCTTGCCCGATGCGTCTTCGCGGTAGTAGGTCTCGTTCAGCACCATGCCCTGCGTGAGCAGGTTGACGAAGGGCTCGTCGAACTTGACCAGGCCGAAGTCGCGCATGACCTTGGTCCAGAAGCGCGCGTACAGCAGGTGCAGCACGGCGTGCTCGATGCCGCCGATGTACTGGTCCATCGGCATCCAGTAATCGTTGCGGGCCGGGTCCACCATGGCGTCGTTCGAGCCCGGCGAGGTATAGCGCATGTAGTACCAGGACGAGTCGATGAAGGTGTCCATGGTGTCGGTCTCGCGGCGCGCCGGCGCGCCGCAGCACGGGCAGTCGACCTTGAGGAAGGCTTCATGCTTCTTGAGCGGGTTGCCGCTGCCGTCCGGGACGCAGTCTTCCGGCAGCACGACCGGCAGGTCCTTTTCGGGGACCGGCACGGTACCGCACTTTTCGCAGTGGATCATCGGGATCGGCGTGCCCCAGTAGCGCTGGCGCGAGATGCCCCAGTCGCGCAGGCGGAAGGTGACCTTCTTGTCGCCCAGTTCCTTCTCGGCCAGGTCGCCGGCCACGGCGTTCACCGCGGAAGTGTAGTCGAGGCCGTCGTACTTGCCGGAGTCGACCAGCACGCCCTTCTCCTTGTCGCCGTACCACTCCTGCCAGCCGTCCAGCGAGAAGGTCTGGCCTTCCACGGCGACGACCTGCTTGATCGGCAGGCTGTATTTTTGCGCGAACGCGAAGTCGCGCTCGTCGTGCGCCGGCACGCCCATCACGGCGCCGTCGCCGTAGGTCATCAGCACGTAGTTGCCGATCCAGACCGGCACCTGCTCGCCGGTGATCGGGTGCATGACGGACAGGCCGGTCGGCATGCCCTTCTTTTCCATCGTCGCCATGTCGGCTTCGATCACGGAACCCTGCTTGCACTCGGCGATGAAGGCCTGCAGTTCAGGGTTGTCCCTGGCGGCGTGGGTGGCCAGCGGGTGCTCGGCGGCGACCGCGCAGAAGGTCACGCCCATGATGGTGTCGGCGCGGGTGGTGAAGACGTACAGCTTGCCCTCGCCGATCAGCTCACCCTGCTCGTCCATGATCACGTGCGGGAAGGCGAAGCGCACGCCGGTCGACTTGCCGATCCAGTTGGCCTGCATGATGCGCACGCGCTCCGGCCAGCCCGGCAGCTTGCTCTCGACATGTTCGAGCAGCTCGTCGGCGTAGTCGGTGATGCGCACGTAGTACATCGGGATCTCGCGCTTCTCGACCGTCGCGCCCGAACGCCAGCCCTTGCCGTCGATGACCTGCTCGTTGGCCAGCACGGTCTGGTCGACCGGGTCCCAGTTCACGGTGCCGGTCTTCTGGTAGATGATGCCTTTTTCGAGCATCTTGAGGAACATCCACTGGTTCCACTTGTAGTAGTCCGGCTTGCAGGCGGTCATCTCGCGCGACCAGTCGATGGCCAGGCCCATCGATTCCATCTGGCCGCGCATGTGGGCGATGTTCGAAT
>Ga0308163_10002005_pt1 | contig 20010 bp, 19 predicted proteins | sample PhyTR1_FD_201037 | JGI IMG/M metagenome (GOLD analysis project Ga0308163, IMG submission 201037) | Phyllosphere microbial communities from UC Gill Tract Community Farm, Albany, California, United States - DLSLT.R1 | ecosystem: Host-associated > Plants > Phyllosphere > Unclassified | place: USA...
GTTAGCTGATCGCGTGGAAAGCTGTATTTCAAGCGGCTCGACAGGCGAAGGTTCACACGACTTCGCGCGCGTTCGGCGTATCGTTAAAACGGATGAATTTTCATCCGTTTTTCGTTTGCGCCCTACGCAAAAAAGCGCGCACTTCGTGCTCTACACCCGCCTGAACGAATTGCCGCATGCGCGGCTGGGCGTCGTGGTGGCCAAGCGCTTTGCGCCCCGGGCCGTCACGCGCAACACGATCAAGCGCGTCACCCGCGAACTGTTCCGCGTGACCGGCTTGCCCGCCATCGATTGCGTGGTGCGCCTGGCCAAGCCGGTCAACAGCAAGGACGGACCCGCCACCACGGCCGCGCTCAAACGGGCGCTGCGCGTGGAATTGGCACGTCTGTTCGCCGCGCAGGCCAAGTTGTCCGGCCGGCAGGCGGCGCAAGAAGTGCCCGTGCCGCCGGCTTCGGCTTCGGTATCTGCAGCGCCGGCGGCCTTGCCATCGCCGACCACGCCTCCACTTACGCCGTCATGACCCGAGTTCTCCGCTTCCTGCTGCGCGCCTACCAGCTGACCATCAGTCCGCTGCTGGGGCCGCGTTGCCGCTTCTATCCAAGCTGCTCGAATTACGCGCTGGAAGCGTTGCAGGTGCATGGGGCGGGCAAGGGCAGCTGGCTGGCCGCCAAACGCGTGTGCCGCTGCCATCCGTTCAACGACGGCGGCTTCGATCCGGTGCCTCCCAAGGACGCGCCGGATGCCAAGAATTCCTCTTCAACGACCGCTTGCGGTTGCAACCACTCCTGATAAATACCCTAATGGATATCAATAAACGTACCATCCTGTGGATCGTGTTTGCCGTGTCGCTGGTAGTTCTATGGAACAACTGGATGGTCTCGACCGGCCAGCCTTCCATGTTCGCCCCGGCCCCGGCCCAAACCGCCAAGGCGCCCGAGGCGAAGAAATCGGAACTGCCGACCGCCGATGCGACCGGCGCGACCGCCGGCGCTGCCGCATTGCCGGGCGCCGTGGCCGACACTGGCGCTGCGGCGCCGTTCAAGAGTGAACGCATCACCATCACCACCGACGTCATCCGCGCCGATATCGACACCCAGGGCGGAGTGATCAAGCGTCTTGAGCTGTTGAAGTACAAGGAAAATAGCCATCCGGGCTGGTTCAACGGCTGCTTCGGCCTCTTCGAAGCCTGCAAGCCAGGCGACAACAACAAGAACGTGGTGCTGTTCGACGTCGACGCGGGCACCGGCAAGACCTATCTGGCCCAGACCGGCTTGATTGGCGCAGCGGGCCTGCCCAACCACACCAGTGGTTTCGTGGCCAAACCGGGCGCGCGCATGCTCGACAACGGCAACACGGTGCAACTGGTTCTGGAGTCGGAGCAGGGCGGCGTCAAGCTGACCAAGACCTTCACCTTCAAGCGTGGCGACTACGTGATCGACGTACGCCACGACGTCGCCAACGTCGGCACCGCGCCGGTCAAGCCTGAGCTGTACCTGCAACTGGTCCACGACGGCAACAAGCCAGCCGGCGACTCGTTCTTCAACAGCAGCTACACCGGCCCGACCATGTACACGGCGGCGGACAAGTATCACAAGCTGAAGTTCGAAACGCTGGAGAAGGATGCGGAGACCGCCGCCAAGACCGGCAAGGATATGATCCAGGATCATCCAACCAAGGCCGATAACGGCTGGGTGGCGATTTCGCAGCACTTCTTCGTATCGGCCTTCGTGCCGCAGGACAAGCTGGAACGCACCATCTTCACGAAGAAAGTGACGACGAACCAGTACGCGATCGGTACGATCCAGCCACTGGGCACCCTGGCGCCGGGCGCGACCGTATCCAACAGCGCCAAGCTATATTCCGGCCCGCAGGTCGAGAAGGTGCTTGAGACGGTCACTCCTGGCCTGGAACTGGTCAAGGACTACGGCATGCTGGGCGTAATCGCCAAACCGATATTCTGGGTTATGGACCACATCCACAGCGTCCTGGGCAACTGGGGCTGGACCATCATCGTCTTCACGATCCTGATCAAGCTGCTGTTCTTCCCGCTGTCGGCCGCCGGTTACAAGAGCATGGCCAAGGTCAAGCTTGTCACGCCGAAGATGCAGGCCATCCGCGAGCGCTACAAGGGCGACCCGGCCAAGATGAATCAAGCCACGATGGAGCTGTACAAGACCGAAAAAATCAATCCGCTGGGCGGCTGCCTGCCGATCCTGGTGCAGATGCCCGTCTTCATCGCCCTGTACTGGGTGCTGCAGGCGGCAATTGAAATCCGTGGCGCGCCGTGGATCGGCTGGATCACCGACCTGGCTCAGCACGACCCGTACTGCATCCTGCCGGTGCTGTACGCGATCTCGATGTACATCACCACCAAGCTGAACCCGGCGCCTGCCGACCCGATGCAAGCGAAGATCATGCTGTTCATGCCGCTGGCGTTCTCGGTCATGTTCTTCTTCTTCCCGTCCGGCCTGGTGCTGTACTGGGTGGTGAACAACGTGCTGTCGATCGGTCAACAGTATGTGATCACCAAGAAATATGCGACGCCGGAACCCGCCAAGGCGTAATCCTTAGCGTTCAGTGTTGCCAGGAAGCCCGTGTTGATCGCGGGCTTTTTTTATACATCGGCTGCCAACCCGCACGGCCATGCGGGGTCGGACCCCACCGGGTCCGACCCCTAAGTGGTGACGCCAGCGTCTCGCTAAATGCACACGGGTTGAAGGGCGAACCGTGCAAATCCTTTACAATCCTTTCCTATGAATATCGACTCCTCCCCCATCGCCGCCATCGCCACCGCACCGGGACGCGGCGGCATCGGCGTCGTGCGCGCCTCCGGCAAGAACTTGCAACCGCTGATCGCCGCGCTGTTCGGCGCCACCGCGCTGAAGCCGCGCCACGCCACCTACATTCCGTTCACGCAGGCCGACGGCGCCATCATCGACCAGGGCATCGCCATCTGGTTCAAGGGACCGAACTCGTACACAGGGGAGGACGTGCTCGAGTTGCAGGGGCATGGCGGACCGATCGTGCTGCAACTGCTGCTGGCGCGCGTGCTGGAAGCCGGCGCCGAGCTGGGCCTGCGGCTGGCCGAGCCGGGTGAATTCACGCGCCGCGCCTACCTGAACGACAAGCTCGACCTGGCGCAAGCGGAGGCGGTGGCCGACCTGATCGACGCCTCGACCGAAGCGGCGGCCAAGTCGGCGTCGCAATCGTTGTCGGGTGCGTTTTCGAAGACGGTCAACAAGCTGGTGGAAGGCGTGACCGGTTTGCGCATGCTGGTCGAAGCGACGCTGGATTTCCCGGAAGAGGAGATCGACTTCCTGGAGAAATCTGACGCGCGTGGCCAACTGGCCGGCATCGTCAGCGCGCTGGACCAGGTGTTCAAGCAGGCTGCGCAAGGCGCGCTGCTGCGCGAGGGCTTGAGCGTGGTGCTGGTGGGCCAGCCGAACGTCGGCAAATCGTCGTTGTTGAATGCGCTGGCGGGGTCGGACGTCGCCATCGTCACGCCGATCGCCGGCACCACGCGCGACAAGGTCACCGAAACGATCCAGATCGAAGGCATTCCGCTCAACATCATCGACACGGCCGGCATCCGCCACGCCGACGAAACGGTCGATGTGGTCGAACGCATCGGCATCGAGCGCACCTGGGGCGAGGTCGGCAAAGCGGATGTGATTTTGCATTTGCTGGACGCCGACCACGGCCCGTCGCGCGCGGATGAAAACATCGTCGCCGCCTTCCCGGCTGGCGTGCCGGTGCTGCGCATCTGGAACAAGATTGATTTGTCCGGCCACAAGCCAAGCGTGGACGCGATGCCGGACGCCACGCACGTGTACCTGTCGGCGCACGAGAACATCGGCATCGAGCTGCTGCGCAAGGAATTGCTGCGCATCGCCGGCTGGCAGCAGACGGGCGAATCGCTGTATTTGGCGCGCGAGCGTCATCTGATCGCGCTGAAGAACGCCGGCGCGCATCTCGAGCGGGCCGGCGAGCACGCCGCGCAAAGCGATCAGTCGCTGGACCTGTTCGCGGAGGAATTGCGCCTGGCGCAAGCGCAGCTATCGAGCATCACCGGCGCGTTCTCGTCGGATGATTTGCTGGGAGTCATCTTCAGCCGCTTCTGCATCGGCAAATAAACTCCGGGGTCAGGTCCACCATTTCTACACGGGCTCTGCTTTTAATCGCCAGCGGTCGGTGAAATTTGGCGGCATTCCCGGTTTTAGGGATTCGGTATGGGCCATCGGCGGAGCCTGTCGGATTACGCTGCGCTAATCCGACCTACGTGTTTCAGATTGTGGCTCGGGTTGTAGTCGCAGATGCGCTGTAAGATCGTGGCCCTGATCGTTAGCGGCCGGCTTCTGAACGTAGGGCGGATTAGCGCAGCGTAATCCGCCGTGCATGCGCCGTCGACGACGCTACTACGTCCACATCGCTAAAGCCGCGCGCGTACGATCAGTACGGCAGTCCGCTGACGTTCAGCGCGATCTTCCACACCGCGCCGGCGCCGGTGATGAACAGCGTCTTGCCATCGGCACCGCCGAACGCGGCGTTGGTGACGTTCGCATCCACCTTGATCGTGGCGATGTGCTTGCCCTGCGGCGTGAATACGCGGATGCGCTTGTCGGTGTGCTCGGTGACGTAGACGTTGCCGTGGCAGTCGATCGCCATGCCGTCCGGCACGCCCAGGCCATTGACCAGGTCGCGTCCCTTCTGCGGCTTGCCGCCGACGATGGCGTACGCGCGCAGCACGCCTTTTTCGCCAACCATACCGTTCACATACAGTACGTCCCCTGCCGGCGACAGCGATACGCCGTTCGGATTGGTGAGCGTGTCGTCCACCACGCTGACCGTGCCGTCCGTCGCCACGCGATACACGCGCGTCTTGTCCTGTCCGCCCGGCGCGGCGTCGCGCTGGAAGGCCGGGTCGCTGAAGTACAAGGTGCCGTCGGCGGCCAGCGCCATGTCGTTGGGCGAGTTGAAGACGTTGCCGTTGTACTTGTTCACCACATCGCTGCGCTTGCCGTCCATCGTGTAGCGCGAGACGTTTTTGTACTTGTGCGTGGCCGCCACGATGTTGCCCTGCGCGTCGACCGCCAGGCCGTTGCTGCCGCTGTCGGCGATCAGGGTGGTGACCTTGCCGCTCGAATCGAGTTTTTGAATCCGCGACGGGAAACCCGGGCCAAAGGTAAAGTCCGAGAAGTACAGCGCGTCCTTGATCCAGACCGGACCTTCATACAGCCCCGGCTCCGCGCGGCTCGGGTTGGCGGCGACGATGCGCTGCGCGGTCAGTTCGCCGGACGGCGCGGTGCCGGTGCAGGCTACCGGCGCTGCGGCGGCTGCAAACGCGGCAGGGGCTGTCAATGCGGCCACCAGGGTGGTGGCGACGGCGGCGGCCAAGATCGATGCGAAAGTGAAGGCAGGGCGAATTTTCATGCGGTGGTTTCTTCCAGTTTGTGAACGATGACGCAGTCGCGTCCGGCGTGTTTGGCGGCATACAGGCAGCTGTCGGCGGCGGCCAGCATGGTTTCGGCGGCGCACAGCCGATCCTTGACGAAGCTGGCCACGCCGATGCTCATTGTCACATATGGACGCTTGGCGGCGGGCGCGTGCGTGACCTCCAGTGCGGCGATGCGCGCGCGGATGGTTTCCGCCACCAGCGCCGCCTGCTCCGGCCCGGTGTCGGGCAGCACGGCGCCGAATTCCTCGCCGCCGTAGCGCGCGGCCAGATCGGCAGGCCGCTGCAGCGTCGCGGCAAAGGCTTCGGCGACCAGGGTCAGGCAGGCGTCGCCCTGCTGGTGGCCGAAGTGGTCGTTGTACGCCTTGAACGAGTCGATATCCATCAGCAGCAGCGCGAGCTGGCCGCCGTTGCGCTGGGCGCGCCGCAGTTCGCGGTCGAGCGCGACGTCGAAATGGCGCCGGTTGGCGATGCCGGTCAGCCCGTCCACATACGATTGCGCGCGCAGCGCCTCGGCCTGGCCGCGCAATTGACGCTCGCGGCCGACGGTGCTGCTGATGTCGCTCACCTGGATCAGGCAAAACCGTTCCTTGCCTTCGGCGAACGGCGTCACCGACACCGCTTGCTCGATGCGCTCGCCGCCCCAGGTGCCGGTCGGGAACAGCGGAAACGGCGCGCGGTTCAGGCCCGGCGACAACTGCTGCGGCGTCTTACTCTGCATCGCGCTGTGCACGGCCTGCTCCAGCCGCTGGCCGCGCAGCTCCGGAAACACGTCGAACAGCTCGCTGCCGAGCACGCGATGCGCGGATTGCCCGGAGTGACTGGCCATCCATTGGTTCCACAGGACGACGCGCTGCCCGGCGTCAAGCACGATCAGGCCGAGGTCGGCGAGCGCCAGCGCGCGCGTGGACAGCTGGGTGTGGCCCGCAAGCGCAGGCTGGTTGGCGTGAACAGTTTCGGTCATTCGAACTTTCCAAGCGGGAATGATAGTGGTGTAATGATTATAAGCCGCCCGGCCCGCTGCGAGGTCGAGGAAGATGCCTTAAAGCCACACTTTCACGGCGGCTCACTATCATTTTCGACTTTTTAATTAAAAAATATTTCTCCCCTATGAGGGCCGCGTCAGGCGCGCAGGGCGGCGCTGGAGAAGTGTCGTATGGGCGCATTTTTTGCCGGTCCGGCGGCTGTGGGCGGTTCGCCGAACCTGCTATGATTGATTCGTCGCAGAAGAGTGTTCGGTTTCCAACACTAGGCTCGAAACCTGCGCGGCCTTGAGAATTCTCATGCTTGAGATATTCCGCTGAAGTAACCTTGCAACGTTGACTTGGGCAATGCCCGAAACGGAGGGGATCGTGGAACCGACACAAGAAAGCGTACCGGACGACGGCGCCGGCACCGCGCCTCCACCGATGGCCGCAGTCGTCACGCCGGCACGCACGCGGCAGATGTTGCCGCCCAAGGGCTCGTGCTGGTACTGCGAGAAGCCGCTCGACAACGTCAAGCGCTTCTGCGACAAGGAATGCGCTGACGCCTTCGACGAAGAGAAGGAATTTACACGCTGAAGACTAGCGTTTCGCCGCCTGCAACACCGCCAGCGCTGCCTCGAAGTCGAACTGATGCGCCGCCTCGGTCACCTCCTGAAACACCGCCACTCCCAAGCTTGCCGCGAGCACTGTCGCCGAGTGCTCCAGCACATCGATCGCCGCGCCATCGCCTTCTTCCAGCAACCTGGCCAGATGCTGCACCAGCATGCGCGTTTCCGGCGGATGCTGGCCGGCGGGCGCCGATGGCGCCGGCGCTTGCGCATCGGCCGCGTTCAATTCGGTGTCGATCGCGCTCATCAGGCAGCGCAGCGCGTGCTCCAGCTGCGCCAGCGGTCCCATGCATAACGCTGCCGGCCCCGCGCAGGTGTGCTCCAGTTTGGACGCCAGCAGGTAAACCTGTTGGGCGCCTATCATGCCGGCTGCGCCTTTGAGGGTGTGAATGATGCGTTGCGCGCCGATGGCATCGCCCGCCGCCAGTTCGGTGCGCGCCTGGTTGGCGCTGTCCTGATAGCGCTGCCGGAAACGGCGCAGTATCTGCAGATACAGGGCGCGGTCGCCCATCAGCTGTTGCAGGCCGGTTTCCACTTGCAGGATATGGCCCTCGGCGGAAACCGGTGCGGCTGGCGTGCTGGAAAGTGTCATGGGCGCCGTCATGGCTGCGTAGTGAACGACCACGCGCGTGGCGCGGCCACGCCGCCCACCGTGCCATCGAAGCTGACGTCATAGACGGTGCCTCGGCGCAGCGGCGCCAGCGGAATGATCGCGGCGGCCGAGGCCGTGGTCCTTGAATCGGTCGCGCTGCTGAGCAGAAGCGTATTCAGCGCGCTGCCGCCGCGCGGCGTGATGGTGAAGCTGCGCACCACCACGCCGGCACCGCCCCGGCCGCTGTCGGCGTGGACGCTGACAGGGTAGCCGACCAGGTTCTGGTTCGGCACCGGATCGGGCGACTCAGTATCGCTGAGGAAATTAATCGGGATGTTGATCTGATTGTTGGCCGGGTAATTGACCAGCCTGCCCGCCCCGATGCCGGCACCCAAGCCGTTGGTCGCGGTCAGGTCGGCGGTGAAGTAGGTGTATCCGCCGGTGACGGTGGTGGCGCCGGTGCCCACCTCCTTGAAAACCGGCTCGAACATGACAAAGCGGTGATAGATCGCGGTGATCAATTCCTCTACCTGATAAAAGCCGGACGTGTTGTTCGTGGCGGAGATGACTTCGCCGATCGCATACCCGCCGGTCAATCCGTAGCCGGCGGCGGTCAGCCGGCTGGTCAGGTTGGCCCCGGTGAAGCCGGGCGCGCCCACGGTCTGCTCGTGGCTGACGGTGTTGTTCAGGCGCAGATAGTTGGAATGCCCCAGCGCGGCCGTATCGACCTGGCTGTTGCGCGCCAGTGACGACAAGCCCAGCTGTGCACGCCGGTAATTAAGCCAGTTGTAGCCGTCCAGAGCGGTGTTGCCGGTCAGCGTGGGGGCGCCAGGTTCCGGTACCGGCGGGTTGGTCGGCGTGTTCGACGTCGCTGGCGCGCTTTCGTTGTTACTTCCGCCGCCGCCGCCACAGCCCGCAAGCAGCGCGGCAATCAGCAGCATTGCCGTCGGCAACGATGATAAGGAGAGCTGCCGGTGCTTGTGGTTTGCCATGTTGAAAACTCCTGTGCGTATGGGCGTTCGACCCGGGCTGGCTACAGCGATTTTAAGCCAGTTTGTGCGTTCGCGGTACGCAATATGCCAGCCGCGAGCGCTTCGTACGGGACGGCATGCGTAAAATGGTAAGCTAACCGCTCAGCCAGCCACCCGTGGGTGGAGAAGGTCTGCTTAACCTGGAAGCCATCATTTGAAACCTATCAATCAAGCGCGCGTGCGGCGCGCCAAGTTCGCGTTGCCCAGCATGGTGACGTTGATGTCGATCGCCTGCGGCTTCGGCAGTATCGTCATCTCGGTCGACAACGCGCTGGTCGGGTCCGCCGAGGACTACCGACTGGCCGCCATTTTGCTGGTGCTGGCCGGCGTGTTCGACGCGCTCGACGGCTTTGTCGCGCGCGCCACCAACACGTCTTCCGAGTTTGGCATGCAGCTCGACTCGATCGCCGACGTGATGAACTTCGGCTGCGCGCCGGGCCTGCTGTTGTACTGCTATGGGTTCGTGCAGCTGGGCGTCGATCATCAGACCTTGCTGCGCGCCGGCGGCATCGCCAGCTTCTTCTTTGTCGCCTGCGGCGCGCTGCGGCTGGCGCGCTTCAATGTCAGCGTCGGCCGGACCGACCCGCGCTATTTCGTCGGCATGCCGATCACTGCGGGCGCGGCCTGCGTGGCGTCGGTGGTGGTGGCCTGGCCGAACCCGGCGGCGACCACGTGGCACGCGATCCTGGTCGTGCTGCTGTTGTTCGTGGTGGGCACGTTGATGGTGTCGACGGTGCGGTTCCCGAGTTCCAAGCAGAAGAAGAGCTGGGGCGCGCTGGTGTTGTTGGTGGTGAACCTGGCACTGCTGGCCTGGTTGCAGGCGAGTTACTTCGTGCTGTTCTTCGTGGTGTATATCGCTTTCACGCTGGCGCTGAATCTGGCGTGGAAGCGGGGCTGGAAGGGCATCGCGCCGCCGGTGGTCTACGACGATATTTGAGGTGGCGGGCCGCGACCGCGGGAATAGTCTGAGTCACGTAGGGCGGATTAGGCGGAACGCCGTAATCCGCCATGCATGCGTCGTCGAAACGCATGCATGGCCGATTACGCTGCGCTAATCCGCCCTACGTGTTTTAGAAGGTTTTTAGATTGATGGCCGTCGCGCGATCACGCCACTTCGTGGCCGCGCGCGGCGCGCAGGATCTCGAACCACTGGCTGCGGCTCAACGTGAACTGCGTCGCTTCCACCGCCTCCGCCACGGCCTGAATACGCCCCGACCCGGTCAGCGGAATCGGACGGCTCGGCAACTGCATAATCCACGCGAACACCACGCTGCCAAACGGGCGCCGTACTTCATCGGCGATCTTCTGGATCACGGCGCTTACCCGCACGCCAGCTGCATCGTCCTTGCTGAACAGGCGGCCACCGGCCAGCGGCGACCAGATCATCGGCGATACACCCAGATCCTGCAACCCGTCGAAGGTTTCGTCGAACATCGGCGCCACGCACAGCGGCGAGAACTCCACCTGGTTGGTCGCCAGCGCGATGCGGCGATTCAGGCTTTCGAACTGGTGACGGCTGAAATTCGATACGCCGAAATGCCGCACCTTGCCATCCTGGCGCAGACGCCCGAAAGCTTCGGCGATCTCGTCGAAATTCATCAGCGGATCGGGACGGTGGATCAGCAGCAGGTCCAGGTGATCGGTGCCCAGCTGGCGCAGCGAATTTTCCGCCGACGCGATGATATGGCTGGCGCTGGTGTCATAGTGCTGGATGGTGTGGTCCGGACGGGCCGCGTTGAGCAGTTTGATGCCGCACTTGCTCACCAGCTGCATGCGCGCGCGCAGCGACGGTTGCAGCGCCAGCGCTTCGCCGAACACCGCTTCGACGCCGTAGCCGCCGTAGATGTCGGCGTGGTCGAAGGCGGTCACGCCCAGCTCCAGGCATTGCTCGATGAACGACACGCGTTGCTGGGGCGTCAGGTTCCATTCGTTCATGCGCCACATGCCGGCGACGATGCGTGACAAGCTCAGGCCGCCATTGCTGGTGGCGATGGACGGGCAGGAGAGGTTGGAGCTCATTGGATGGCTTTCTGAGGTGGCGGGGAAGGGCGGGGTTGGCTTGTCGGCCGGCGTTTAACCCGCACGGCCAAACGGGGTCGGACCCTTCCGGGTCCGACCCCTAAGCGGCGACGCTCGCGCAGAGGCAAACGCGCGCCGGGTTAACTTAGTTCATCCAGAGACGGATCGAATCCCAGGCGCGGCCGAAGATCGATGCCTCTTCGACGTTTTCCAGCGCCACCACCGGCAGTTCCAGCAGCGGTTTGCCGTCCACCATCATCTTCAGCGAGCCGACGCGGGTGTTCAGCGGCAGCGGCGCCACCAGTGGGTCTTTACGCTCCAGCACTGGCTTCATCTTGGCGGCGACACCCTTCGGCACCGTCACCATCACATCGCTGGTGAAGCCGATCTTGACGGCGCTTTGCGAGCCCTTCCAGATTTCCGGCGTGGCGATGGCTTGCCCCTTGGAGTACAGCTTGACCGTGTCGAAGTTCTGGAAGCCCCAGTTCAGCAGCTTCTGGCTTTCCTGCGTGCGGGTGTTGTCGGAATTGGTGCCCAGCACTACCGAGATCAGGCGGCGTTCGCTGGCGCCGTTCGGACGGCGCGCCGAGGCGATCATGCAATAGCCGGCCGCTTCGGTGTGGCCGGTCTTCATGCCGTCGACGGTAGGATCCAGCCACAGCAGGCGGTTGCGGTTCGGCTGCGTGATCTTGTTATACGTGAAGCTCTTGACCGAGTCGATCTTGTAAAACTGCGGGAAGTCCAGGATCACGCGTTTGGCCAGCACCGACAGGTCTTGCGCGGTGGAATAGTTGTCCGGGCTAGGCAGGCCGTGCGGGTTGGCGAAGCGGGTCGACTTCAGGCCCATGCGCTCGGCTTCCTTGTTCATCATGACGACGAAGGCCGATTCGTCGCCGGCGACGGCTTCGGCCAGCGCGACGGCGGCGTCATTACCCGACTGAATCATCAGACCGTGCAGCAGGTCGTCGATGCTGACCGGGGTGGCCGGGTCGATGAACATCTTGGAGCTGCTGGCGTCGACCTTCCACGCCTTGGTCGAGACATTGACCATCTGGTTCAGCGTGACCTTCTTGTCGCGCAGCGCGCCAAAGACGACGTACGCCGTCATGATCTTGGTCAGCGAAGCGGGCTCGACACGGGCGTTGGGGTCTTGCGACGCGATCACCTGACCGCTGGTGGCGTCCAGCAAAAGCCAGGATTTGGCGGCGATGGTGGGCGGTGGCAGGGTTTGTGCCACAGCGGCGGACATCAACATCACACTGGTGGCCAGTGCCGCGATCAATTTTTTCATGGGCTAAATATTCGGTGATAAGGTTAAAGATTGCGTAAAAAAAACAGGCGAAACAGCGGGAATTATAGAGCGTTAATCCGCCGCCGCGGTGTCGGTTTCGGTGTCGGCGACGTCGCTGGGACGGCGCCACAGCTGGGTTACCCAGCTCTTGATGTGTTGCAACTTGCGGTGGAAGAAGTGGTCGGCGCCGGGGATGACGATGACCGGAATTTCCTGCGGACGCAGCCAGTCGAGCACGTCGATCAGCGGGATGGTGTCGTCGTTTTCGCCGTGGATCAGGATGGTATCGGCCGGAATGTCGGCCATGTCCCATTTCTTGGCGGCGCTGCCGACCAGCACCAGGCGCTCGGCCGGCGTGCCGGCGGCGACCAGGCGCTGCGCCAGCTTCGACTGCACGAAGGTGCCGAACGAGAAACCGCCCAACGCCACCGGCAGGCCCGGATACTTTTCCGTCATCCAGGCATGCAGGATGGCCATGTCGTCGGTCTCGCCGTGGCCGTGGTCGTGCACGCCCTCGGAGGCGCCGACGCCGCGGAAGTTGATGCGCGCCACCACGTAGCCGAGGCTGGCGAAGGTGCGCGCCAGCGTGACGGCGACCTTGTTGTCCATCGTGCCGCCGTACAGCGGGTGCGGATGGGCCACCAGGGCGACGCCGACCGGCGTGTCGTTCTTCGGATAGTCGATCTGGCCTTCCATCAGGCCGGCGTTACCGGCCAGGGTGAATTTTTCGTTCTTGTTCATAGCTCTTTAGATTTTAAGACGGTCAACAATCTTGCCCTGCACCAGGTGGCTGTCGATGATCTCATCGATGTCGCTGGTATCGACGTAGGTGTACCAGACGCCCTCCGGATAGACCACCAGCACCGGGCCTTCCTCGCAACGGTCCAGGCAGCCGGCCTGGTTGATGCGCACGCCGCCGTGGCCGTTGATGTCAAGTTGCTTGCAGCGTTTCTTGGCATGCTTCTGCGCCGTTTCGGCGCCATGGTCGCCGCAGCTGTTGCGGCCGTCGTCACGCTTGTTCATGCAGAAGAAGACGTGGTGTTTGAAATACGGAGTGTCGCTCATGGCTATATCTCTCGGAAAATTTGTAAGCGCGGTGTAAGTTGCCGGGTGGCGCTATGATACCCGGCCTTGGCCGGACGCGGTGTCCCGGTCTCTGGGCTCCCGCGGTTCCTTGTTGAGCTTGTGCGAGGGCAACCACAGGAACCAGACCGCGAAGAACGGCCACAGCAGCGACAGGAATTGTGCGGCGCCATTGAAATTGAGGAACTTGCCCTGCACCCATGATTGCAGAGTGGCCACGAAATACGGGTTGGCGGGGGTGGTGTTGATGATCACCAGACTCAACAGCAAAGTCACCGCGCCCAAGCGCCGTTGCGCCACCTGCGGCGCGAACGTCAGGCCGGCTAGCATGATCGCGCCGATCAGGAAGCCGCCTTCGGCGCCCGGCGTCACCCAGGCGAAGGCGTTCTCCGGCGAAAATAGCAGCGCGGTCGCCAGCGCCTTGACGACGATGGCCGAACCGATCATGGCCGCCACCAGCAACGCGCGCGGGGCCGGCTTGCGCAGCAGGCACAGCAACGTCAACGCCGCGCCGACCATGCCGCAGGCGGTGATGATGGTCTCCGACAGCCAGTACTGTTCGACTGTGAGCACCATGTCCGGCCGCACGTAGCTGGCCAGGTCGATCTCCATGTCGAGCAGCTGCGACAGCCAGTCCGACAGGATGGGCAGCAGCTGGCCGAGGCCGAACAGGAAGCTTTGCGGATAGATTTGCGCCAGCGGCCACAGCGCGAGCAGCACCAGGCCCTGGCTGGCGTGCGGCGCGAACCACGCGCGCCGCAGCCGCTGCAGTGGGCTTTCATCGAGCAGGCGCCGCACCGTCAGCACGCCGATCAGCGCGCCGATCGCGCAGCCGGCGGCGTTGGTGTAGAAGTCCAGGTTGGACGAGACGCGGCTGGGCAGGTAGGTCTGCACCGCCTCCATGGCGCCCGACACCAGCAGCCCGCACAGCGTGGCGAGGAGGAAGGCGAAGATGCCACGGATGCGCGGGTACAGCGAGTAGACCAGCAGCGCGCCCAGGGGCACGTAGCCGACCACGTTGATGATGGCGTCGAACTTGGTCCAGTAGCGCGGCATGCTCGTGGTTTCGAGGAAGATCAGCGGCGACAGGCCCTGGTTTTGCCAGCCGGAGAACGGGAACCAGCTGGCGTAGATGATCAGCAGCAGATAGGCCAGCAGCGCCGCGCGCGATAGCGGCGAGCCTTTGCGGACGTGCGCCGCGAGGGGCGGCGCCGATGCTGCCGGTTGCGTCATTTCTGCGGCGCCGGCATCGGGGGTGTGGCCGGCGCCGCCGGCAGGCCGTTCAGCCATGCCAGCACGTCGGCGGCCAGCGCATCGGTGGCGTCGGCCATGGCGCGCGCGCCGCCGGCGGCGTCCGCGCTTGGCGCCGGCGCGCTGCGGGCAAAGGTTTTCTGGTCCACCAGGCGGTGGCTGCGGAACACCGAGGCGCGCAGGCTGATATGGCCGCTGCTTTGCGTGGCCGTCTCGAAGTTCTGGGCGAAGTCGTCGACCTCAAGGCGCAGCAGGTTGACGCTGGCGGCGGAGTCGGTGGTCGACAGCACCTTCACGCCGGCCTGCGCGATGCGCGCCTTCATGCGCTGCGTGATCAGCTGCAGCGGGGTGCTGGTCCACTGGTTGTAGGCGTAGGGGCGCGACTGGCGGGCGTCCGCGTACAGCAGGCGGTATTGCATCCGCTCGGAATCGAGCGACGCCGGGCCGGTGGCGTCGGCGACGATGATGGCGCCGATGTTGGTGGCGCCTGCCGCCTGGGTTGGCGCCGGCAGCGGACCGAAGTCGTAGTTGGCGTTGGTCGGGCCTTTGCTGGCGCAGGCGCTCAGCAAAGCGGCAGTAGCGATGATGGCGGCGATGGTGGCGCGGGCGCGCAGGGTCGTGGTCATCGGTGATCCTTATTTGGACGGAGCGGTAAAGCCTTCTTCTCCCGGGCCGGGCGGGGTGCCGGGGCCGCCGAAGATCAGGCTTTGCGGACGATCGTTAATCTTGTTCATGGTCTTGCGCAGCGCGCGCATCGACGAGCGGGTGTCATCGGCCAGCGAGTTCACTTGCGGCAGCGTGTCCAGTTCCAGGCCGCCGGCCACCGATTCGACCGACAGGCCGATGCGGTCGACGGTGCCGCTGACGCGCGCGATCGGGCCGTCCGGCGCCTGCAGGCCGGTGGTCAGGCGATTGACGTCGGTCGCCAGCGCGTTGACGGAAACCAGCGTGCGCTGGACTTCATTGGCCAGCGCCGGCAGCTCGACGATGGTCGGCTCCAGCTTGGCCGGCAGGTCGCGGTATTTGTTGGCGGTCTCGCTGACGTCGGCGAACGCCGCCAGCATGATCTTCTGGTTCTCGGGGCTGAGCAGGGTGTTGAGGCGCTTGGTCACTTCCTCGGTCTGCGACAGGATCTCCTTGCCGCGTTTTTCCACCTGGTCCAGGAAACCCTGGCGCAACGGGATGACGGCCGGCGCATCGTTGCTGGTGGCCAGCAGCGGCGAGCCGGTTTGCTCGTCGTCGAGCTGGATGAAGGCGATGCCGGTCACGCCCTGGTAGCCCAGGGTGGCGAAGGTGGTCTTGGTGATCGGCGCGTCGGTGTTGATGTTGAGCGTGACAAGGATCTGGCCGGCCATCTTCGGATTGAAGGCGATGCCGCCGACCTTGCCCACTTCCAGGCCGCGGTAACGCACCGGCGCCTGCGGGTTCAGGCCCGGCACCGATTGGGTGGTGGCGATCACGTACGGCGCCCGTTCGACGCGGTCGCGGTTGAACCAGATGCCGAACAGGATCGCCGCGATCAGCAGGGTGATGGTGAAAAAGCCGGTGGTGAGTGCGTGAGATCTGTTTTCCATCAGTGATCCTTATTGGTTTTTTCGTCCAGCGTCTTTTCGTCCAGCGCTTCCAGTGCGCGGCGTCCCCGGTCGCCCAGGAAGAACTCCTTGATGAACGGGTGGTCGACCTTCAGCACGTCCTGCAGCGGGCCGAGGGCGATCACGTGTTTTTCGGCCAGCACGGCGATGCGCGTCGACAGCGCGAACAGCGTATCCAGGTCGTGAGTGACCATGACGACCGTCAGTCCCAGCTCCCGGTGCAGCGATTTGATCAGCGATACAAACGCTTCCGACAGGTCGGGATCGAGGCCGGCGGTCGGCTCGTCGAGGAACAGCAGCTTCGGTTCCAGCGCCAGCGCGCGCGCCAGGGCCACCCGTTTGACCATGCCGCCAGACAGGTCGGACGGCATCTTGATCGCGTGCTCCGGTCCCAGGCCGACCATATTCATTTTCAGCAGCACGGCGTCGCGCACCAGGTCTTCCGGCAGCACCTGCAGTTCGCGCATCGGCTGGGCGATGTTTTCAAACACCGTCAGCGCCGAATACAGCGCGCCTTGCTGGAACAGCATACCCCAATGGTTGCGCAGCTGCTGGAGCTGTGCCGAACCAATCTCGCTGATATCCTCGCCGAACACGCGCACGCAGCCGCGCGCGGGACGTTCGAGGCCCAGCATCTGGCGCAGCAAGGTAGTCTTGCCGGTGCCGGAACCGCCGACGATGGACATGATCTCGCCTTGTTCGATTTCCAGGTTCAAGTCCTGGTGCACGACGGTGCGGCCGTACTTGGTCCACAGGCCGGTGATGTCGACGATCGGCACGCTGCCGTCGAGCGTCAATTCACCGGTGCTGGCGCCGGGGCCGCAGGCTTTTTCGGGGACGAGAGCGTCATTCGCCATCAGAACCCCACGCCGTTGAACAGGATCGCGAACACCGCGTCCGCCAGAATGACGACGGTGATGGCGGTGACCACCGAGGTGGTGGTGCCGCGTCCGAGGCTTTCGGTATTGGGCTTGATGCGCAGGCCGAAGTGGCACGACACCAGCGCGATCAGCACGCCGAACACCACGCCTTTGCCAAGGCCGATCATGTAGTTCGCCAGCGGCACCGCGTCCGGCAGCTTGGAGATGAAGTACTGCGGCGACAGGCCCAGTTCCACCTGCGCCGACAGCATGCCGCCGATCAGCGCCATGGAATCGGTCCAGATCACCAGCAGCGGCATCGAGACCGCCAGTGCCAGCACTTTCGGCATCACCAGGCGGAAGCCGTGCGAGATCCCCATCACCAGCATGGCGTCGAGTTCCTCGGTCACCCGCATCACGCCCAGTTGCGCTGTGATCGAGGAGCCGGAGCGCCCGGCCACCAGGATCGCCGCCAGCAGCGGCCCCAGTTCGCGGATGATGCTCATGCCCAGCAGGTTGACCAGATAGATGTCGCCGCCGAAGGCGCGCAGCTGCTGGGCGGAGAGGAAGGAGAGCACCACGCCGATCAGGAAGCCGACCAGCGCCGTGATGCCAAGCGCCTGGAAGCCAGCGTGGAAGATGTTGGCCGAGATTTCCTTCCACGGACCGCGTTGCGGCGCGCGGACGAAGCGCCACAGGTCCAGGGTCAACTGGCCGATCAGCGTGATGAAGCCGGTCATGTGTTCGAAGAACAGCAGCATCGCGAAGCCGAGCTTCATCACCCACGTCAGGCGCTGCTGGCGTGGGCGCGGCAATTCGAGTTTGCCGGTGGTTTCGAGCCGGTTGAAGAATTCTTCCTGTCCCGGCGCCAGGAGCAGGCCGGGTGGGCGGGTCTTGCCCCAGGCGTTCCAGAGCAGCTGGGCGCCGATGTGGTCCATGCTGTCGATCGCCGACAGGTCCCACTGGACTTTGTCGGCCTTGAGGGATTTCAGCAGCCCGGTGATGGTCGCCATCGCCTTGCCCTGCGCCAGAGCGTGCACTTGCCACGTGCCGCCCGCCGCGACCGACGGGCCATTGGCGGCGCCAGGATTGAGGGTGAGGGTAGGCTCTTGGGCTGTAGGCATTACGTCAGTTTAAGGGAGATTGGCCGGGTCCGCCATAGATGTTCGTGGGATGCGCTAAAGCCGAAACCCGCACTGCCAGGCAGGGTCGTACCCTTTCGGGTACGACCCCCGGCTCCGGTGTGCGGGTTGGAAGCATCACGCGGCCAGTCTGCGCGCCTGCCGCTTGGGCGCCGGCGTCTCGGCCGGTTTGGGTTTGGAGCCGGCGTAATCGCTGGCCAGCAGCGCGTCGGCGTCCGCCTTGTCCATGCCGCGTTCCTGCAAATACCGCGACACCATGGCCACCAGCCGCTCCAGCGCGATGCGGTGGGTGGCGTCGGTGTTCGCGTACAGCCAGTCGGAGAAGGCCATGAAATGCTCGAACGCCGTATCCCCGAGCAGCACCGGCAGCGTGTTGCCGAAGCGGCCGGAGTTGGCCACCAGGTCCCAATAGCGGGCGAAACGCACCAGTCGCTGCATGGTCGGGAAGTCGATATCGCGGTTGGCCAGGATGGTGTACGGCGCATACGGCTCGAACACTAGCCCGAATTCCTGCGTGTGGCGGATGATCGGCGTGCCACGCAGGCGTTTGAGGATGCCGAATTGGATCTCGTGCGGATCGAGCGCCCACAGCTTGTTGAAGCCTTCGGCGAAGCTCTCCACCGTCTCGCCGGGCAGGCCGGCGATCAGGTCCACGTGCATGTGGGCGTTGGAGTGGTCGGTCAGCCAGCGGATATTGTCGGCGGCCTTCTGGTTGTCCTGCTTGCGGCTGACCAGCGTCTGTACCGCCGGATTGAAGCTTTGGATGCCGATCTCGAACTGCAGCGCGCCGGGCGGGAACTTGCTGATGCCCTCTTTCAGTGCATCGGGCAGATGGTCCGGCACCAGCTCGAAGTGGGCGTAGACCGGATCGTCCGGGTTGGCCTCCAGCTTATCGAGGAAGAACTGCATGATCTTCAGGCTGGTCTTGATATTCAGGTTGAAGGTGCGGTCGACGAACTTGAACAGCCGTGCGCCACGCGCGTGCAGCGATTCCATCTCCGCCAGGAAGCTCTCCAGCGCGAACGGCCAAGCCGTCTTGTCCAGCGCGGACAGGCAGAATTCGCACTTGAACGGGCAGCCGCGCGAGGCTTCCACGTAGATCGTGCGGTTTCTGATGTCGTCGTCGCTATATAAGGAGTAGGGCAGTTTGATCTCGGCCATCGGCGGCTGCACGCCGGCGTGCACCTTCATCAGCGGCTTTGGTCCGTTGAGGATTTCGCCGCACAGCTTGGGGAAGGTGACGTCGCCCCAGCCGGTGATCAGGTAATCCGCCAGTTTGACGATTTCCTGTTCATTCGATTCGTAGGACACTTCCGGCCCGCCCAGCACCACCATCACGTTTGGTGCGACGCGCTTGAGCATCGCGATGACTTTGGTCGATTCTTCGACGTTCCATATATAGATACCGAAACCGACGATCTTTGGCGCGTGCGCCAGGATGCGTTCGACGATCTCGGTGGTCTTGGCGCCGATGACGAATTCCTGCAAGCGCGTCTGCTCCTGCAGCTCCCCCATGTTCGCTAATAGATAGCGCAATCCCAGCGAGGCGTGGGTGTAACGGGCGTTGAGGGTGGTGAGCAGGATGGACATGACGCACTTTGGATCGGTAAAAGCGACATTTTACGCTGTCGCCCTTGTCAGCAGTCGAACCCTTTGCTATAGTTCGCCTCCCCGCAAAACGGCGACGCAGAACAAGGTGTTGCAGAGTGAAGCGGGGCAAAAAAATAGAGTTGACGAGATAAACGAAACAGTTCATAATCTTGCCTCTTCGCTGATGAACACAACGCTTCTTCAGCAAGCAGTACCGAAAAAGTTCTTTAAAAATTAACAGTCGATAAGTGTGGACGTTTGATGAAAGTGCACATGCAGCCTTCGGGTTGCATGAAACTTAAAATATCAAATGTTCACAAGAAGTAATGAAATAGGCGCTACGAAAGTAGTGGCCTGTCAGTATTTTGAGTGAGCGACCCGTCAGCAATGACGGTGGCAGAAATGCCAAATAAACAGAGATTAAACTGAAGAGTTTGATCCTGGCTCAGATTGAACGCTGGCGGCATGCCTTACACATGCAAGTCGAACGGCAGCGCGGGGCAACCTGGCGGC
>Ga0308163_10002006_pt1 | contig 20005 bp, 17 predicted proteins | sample PhyTR1_FD_201037 | JGI IMG/M metagenome (GOLD analysis project Ga0308163, IMG submission 201037) | Phyllosphere microbial communities from UC Gill Tract Community Farm, Albany, California, United States - DLSLT.R1 | ecosystem: Host-associated > Plants > Phyllosphere > Unclassified | place: USA...
TGTCGGGCAAGATCGACCGGGTGCTGGTCGACGCGCCTTGCTCCGGCCTGGGCACGCTGCGACGCAACCCCGATCTCAAGTGGCGGCAGTCCCAGAAGTCGGTCGATGAGCTGACTGCCAAGCAGACTGCCATCCTGCAGAGCGCCGCGCGACTGGTCAAATCCGGCGGGCGTCTGGTCTATGCGACCTGCAGCGTGTTGCCGGAGGAGAACGAAGCCATCGCGGAGGCATTCACAGCGGCCAATCCCGATTTCGTGTGCCAGGATGCGGGCGATCTGCTCGATGGCCTGAAGATCGAGGACGCGGCGCGGCTCTGCGCGGGTGGCGACGACGGCAGACGCTATCTGCGACTGTGGCCGCATCGCCACGCGACCGATGGTTTCTTTGCCGCCGTGTGGAACCGCAGCTAGGTCCGGCGCTCCAAAACGAAGGGGAAAGGCCCGGCTGATCAAGGCTTTAGCCTTGCTCCGGAAGGCTAACCTTTAAAATCCTCAGCTATCTATAGAACTGCACCTTCGTGCGGTGATGGAGTATTTGACTCAATGTTCCTTACTGACTCTGCCGTGTTGAACGCGGCTGTCGATTGGCTCGCCCACGGCATGTGGGACCTCGCGTGGTGGCAGATCGTGCTCTACACGCTGGTGACCACCCACATCACGATCTCTGCGGTGACCATCTTCCTGCACCGCACGCAGACGCATCGGGCCATGGAACTGGGTCCCATCCCTTCGCATTTCTTCCGCTTCTGGCTCTGGCTGGGCACCGGCATGGTCACGAAGGAGTGGGTCGCCATCCACCGCAAGCACCATGCGAAGTGCGAGACCGTGGACGATCCGCACAGCCCGCAGGTCAAGGGTTTCGACGAAGTCATGTGGCGCGGTGCCGAGCTCTATCGCAAGGAGTCCAAGAACCGGGACACCGTCGAGCGCTTCGGCCATGGCACGCCGGACGACTGGATCGAGCGCAACCTGTATTCGCGCTACAGCTGGCAGGGCGTCGGCCTGATGATGGTCCTGAACGTGGTCATGTTCGGTGCCATCGGTCTGGCGGTGTGGGCGGTGCAGATGGTCTGGATCCCGTTCTGGGCGGCGGGTGTCGTCAACGGCATCGGTCACTTCTGGGGCTATCGCAACTTCGAGGCGACCGATGCCAGCACCAACCTCATTCCCTGGGGCATCATCATCGGCGGTGAGGAGTTGCACAACAACCACCACACCTACCCGACCTCGGCCAAGTTCTCCGTCAAGAAGTACGAGTTCGACATCGGCTGGGTCTATATCAGCATGATGCAGAAGATCGGCTGGGCCAAGGTGAAGAAGCTCCCGCCGAAGATGCAGATGGGCGATGTCCAGCCCGTGGCGGACGAGAAGACGCTGGAGGCCCTGATCGCCAACCGTTACGAGGTGATGGCTGGATTCGCGCGTGAGATGCGTCGCACGACGCGCGACGAACTGGCCCAGCTCAAGGCCAAGGGTGCCGACTTGTCGGTGTTGAAGGCTGCCAAGCAATGGTTGCATCGCGACGACGACAAGGTGCCTGCATCGGTGCGCACCCACCTCGTCCAGGCGCGTGCCGCGCATCCGGTGCTCGACAAGATGGTCACGATGCGCGAGGAGCTGCGTCAGATGTGGCTCAACACCTCGCAGTCGCGCGAACAGCTGGCATCGGATCTGGCAGCCTGGTGCCATCGCGCGGAAGCCAGCGGCATTGCCGGTCTGCGCGAGTTCTCCACACGATTGCGCGCGGCCAGGGCCTGAGCGGGGCGGGCAGGGCAGGCGACTGATCCTGCCTGCGCGAGTTTGAAAGAACCGACCTCATCAGGTCGGTTTTTTCATGGGCGCTCGAATCCCGGCTGGCTCGCCATGGTGGAAGAGGGCATGAAAAAACCCGCTGGGTCACAGCGGGTTCTGGAAGGAAGAGGCGAAACACCTCGACCTCGGGGACATCAGGCCTGAATCACTTCAGCTTGATTTCCTTGTATTCGACGTGCTTGCGCGCCTTGGGGTCGAACTTCATGATCGACAGCTTTTCAGGCGTCGTCTTCTTGTTCTTGCTGGTGGTGTAGAAATGGCCGGTACCCGCAGTGGATTCCAGCTTGATCTTCTCGCGTCCGCCTTTGCTCGTTGCCATGATTGCGCTCCTTAAGCTTGGCCGCGTGCGCGCAGGTCTGCGAGCACGGCATCGATGCCGTTCTTGTCGATCAAGCGCAGGGCAGCGCTGGAAACCCGCAGGCGAACCCAACGGTTCTCGGTTTCGACCCAGAAACGACGATATTGCAGGTTCGGCAGGAACCGGCGCTTGGTTTTGTTGTTGGCGTGGGAAACGTTGTTTCCCACCATCGGGCCCTTGCCCGTGACTTCGCAGACGCGTGCCATGTGGACACTCTCTTCTTTTGAACAGCTGGCGTCCGAGCACCGTGGGTGTGGACGTTCTGCAGCTTGACCTCGCCATGAAAACGGGTGGCGGTACCCCGGCTCTGCCGCGGGCTGCGAGACAGCCCCTTGTTCGGCAAAGCCTGCGATTATAGCGTGCCGTTGGTTTCCAGATAACGCTGCGCGTCCAGGGCCGCCATGCAGCCGGTACCGGCACTGGTGATGGCCTGGCGATAGATGTTGTCCTGCACGTCGCCCGCCGCAAAGACACCCTCGACGCTGGTCATGGTGGCCAGGCCCTGCAGGCCCGAGCGCGTGACGATGTAGCCGTCCTTCATCGTCAACTGGCCCTGGAAGATGTCGGTGTTCGGGTGATGTCCGATGGCGATGAAACACCCCTTGAGATCGATCTGCTCCGTGGCCCCGGTATCGACATGCTTCAGCCGGATGCCCGTGACGCCGGAATCGTCGCCCAGGACTTCATCGAGCACGTTGTGGGTCTTCAGGACGATCTTTCCTTCCGCGACCTTTTCATGCAGCTTGTCGACCAGGATCGGTTCGGCCTTGAACCGGTCGCGCCGGTGCACCAGCGTCACCTTGCTGGCGATGTTGGACAGGTAGAGTGCTTCTTCCACCGCCGTATTGCCGCCGCCGATCACGCAGACCTCCTGCTCGCGATAGAAGAAGCCGTCGCAGGTCGCGCAACCCGAGACGCCGCGTCCCATGAAATGCTGCTCCGATTCCAGGCCCAGGTACTTGGCCGAAGCGCCGGTGGCGATGATCAGCGCATCGCAGGTATAGCTCCCGCTGTCGCCGGTCAGAAGGAAAGGGCGCTGGCTGAAATCCACCTGGCTGATGTGGTCGAAGACGACCTGCGTATTGAAACGCTCCGCATGCTCGAGGAAGCGCTGCATGAGCTCCGGGCCCTGGACGCCTTGCACATCGGCCGGCCAGTTGTCGACTTCGGTGGTCGTCATGAGCTGTCCGCCCTGTGCCATGCCCGTGATGAGCAAGGGCTTCAGATTGGCACGGGCGGCGTAAACCGCCGCGGTATATCCGGCCGGGCCCGAACCCAATATCAGAACCTGTGCGTGTTGTTTATTTGACATTCCTAAAAACCTAAAATTTGCTGTATCAGCGTGTACATTTTCCGGGGGTGAACTTCAAAGTATCACCTTCAGGGCCGTCCCCGATGAGGGACGTTTTCAATGCGCGCAATTGTAATTAACCAATAAGTTCTCCAATGGCGCGTTATCCGGGATTCGAAGATGTCCATGCTGTCCAATCTTGAATTGCTCAGACGCGTTCCCTTGTTCTCCGCGCTCACGCCGTCGCAGTCGGCGAGCATCGCAGATGCGATCGTCAAGAAGCGATTCAAGCGATCCGAAGTGATCGTCGAGCAGGGCAAGAAATCGGATGCCCTCTACATCATCCTCACGGGTCGAGCCCGTGTGATGAGTACGGACAATCGTGGACGCGAGGTCATCCTCGCGACCCTGAACCAGGGCGACTATCTCGGCGAGATGAGCCTGATCGACGACGAGCCGCATTCCGCCACGGTCCGCACCGAGATCCAGACCGACGTGCTGGTGCTGGCGCGCGAAGCCTTCGGCCGCTGCCTGCCGGAAAACGCATCGATGTCGTACAACATCATGCGAGGATTGGTGCAGCGCCTGCGTCAGGCGGATCGCAAGATCGAATCGCTGGCGCTCATGGACGTCTATGGTCGCGTCGCCCGCTCGCTGATCGAATTTGCGATCGACGATGGCCAGGGCAATCTCAAGATCCGCGACAAGATCTCGCGCCAGGATCTGGCCAAGATGGTGGGTGCGTCGCGCGAGATGGTCAGCCGTGTGATGAAGGACCTGGAGGAGCGTGGCTTCGTCCAGACCCAGGCCGATGGTTCCATGCTCGTCAAGGAGCGCCTCTCTTCCCTGACCTGAGGCTGCTGCAGGAGGGCCGGTCGACGCAACACCATCGTCCGTGCGGGGCCCTTTCCGTTGTAGGCTCGGTACGTTGACGGCCTGGGTCGCAGGCCATACCGCGTTTTCATGACTTACTCGCTGAACTCACTCCAGACTCCCAACGCTTCCACGCCACCCCCGGTCCGCCTGCGCGCGATGCGCTTCGCCCAGGAGATCACATTGATCGCCGGCTTCGTGGCTCTTCTCTTCTGGCTGATCTCGATGCTCAGCTTCACGCCTTCGGATGCGGCGTGGTCGACCTCGGGCACTGGAGGCGAAGTCAAGAATTGGGGCGGGCGCATCGGTGCCTGGATCGCCGATGGCAGCTATTTCCTGGCCGGCTATTCGATCTGGTGGTGCCTGATCGCGGGCGCGCGCGTCTGGCTCTCGTCGCTCGCGGCCTGGCTGCGTGGCGGTGAGGCAACACCGGCTGCGGTCGAGACGCCACCCTGGGGTCGCCTCGATCGAAGCCGTCTGGCGTTCTGGTTCGGTCTGCTGTTGTTGCTGGGTGCCAGTGCGATGCTCGAGTGGTCGCGACTCTATCGGCTCGAGTTCCGTCTTCCCGGTCACGGCGGCGGCGTGCTGGGATATTTCGTCGGTCCGCTGAGCGTGAAATGGATCGGCTTCACGGGTTCGGCGTTGATCGCCATTGCCGCTGGGGTCATCGGATCGGCCCTGGTGTTCCGTTTCTCGTGGGCGCAGGTGGCCGAGCGGGTCGGCTCGCGTGTGTTCTCGCTGTTCGAGTCGCGTCGCGAGAAGCGCGAGATCGCCGAGGATCTGGCGATGGGCCGCCGCGCCGTGCGCGAGCGCGAGGAGGGTGCCGAACTGTCATCCCCGACCCTGCGCGAAAGCGAACCGACGATGGACGATTTCGCGCCTTCGAGATCGGCGCCCAAGATGGCTGCCGAGGCGCCCGCACCCGTGGCGGCGCCCATGCCACGCGCCAGCACGAAGCGTGCGGCGGCTGCGCCGGTACCGATCCAACCAGCCGTGGCCGAGATTCCCAAGAGCGAGCGCGTGGTCAAGGAGAACCAGAAGCCCCTGTTCCGCGAGAACGGCGAGGGCAAGCTGCCGCGCGTGGACCTGCTCGATGCACCGCAACTGCGTCAGGAGACCGTATCGTCCGACACGCTGGAGATGACCTCCCGCATGATCGAGAAGAAGCTCAAGGACTTCGGCGTGGAAGTGCGGGTGGTGCTCGCCTCGCCCGGTCCGGTGATCACGCGCTACGAGATCGAGCCCGCCACCGGGGTCAAGGGTTCGCAGATCGTCGGACTGGCCAAGGATCTGGCGCGTTCGCTGTCCCTGGTGTCGATCCGGGTCGTCGAGACGATTCCCGGCAAGAACTACATGGCGCTCGAACTGCCCAACGCCAAGCGGCAGTCGATCCGTCTGAGCGAGATCCTCGGTTCGCAGATCTACAACGACGGCAAGTCCATGCTGACCATGGGCCTGGGCAAGGACATCGTGGGCAATCCGGTGGTGGCCGATCTCGCGAAGATGCCGCACGTGCTGGTGGCGGGCACCACGGGATCGGGCAAGTCGGTGGGCATCAACGCCATGATCCTGAGCCTGCTGTACAAGGCCGAGGCGCGTGACGTGCGGCTGCTCATGATCGATCCGAAGATGCTGGAGATGTCGGTCTACGAGGGCATTCCGCACCTGCTCGCGCCGGTGGTCACCGACATGCGGCAGGCCGCCCATGGCCTGAACTGGTGCGTGGCCGAGATGGAACGCCGCTACAAGCTCATGAGCAAGCTGGGCGTGCGTAATCTGGCGGGCTACAACACCAAGATCGACGAGGCCAAGGCCCGCGAGGAATTCATCTACAACCCCTTCAGCCTGACGCCGGACGATCCGGAACCGCTCAAGCGCGAGCCGCACATCGTGGTCGTCATCGACGAACTCGCCGACCTGATGATGGTGGTGGGCAAGAAGATCGAGGAGCTGATCGCCCGGCTGGCGCAGAAGGCGCGCGCGGCGGGCATCCACCTGATCCTCGCGACCCAGCGGCCCAGCGTGGACGTCATCACGGGCCTGATCAAGGCGAACATCCCGACCCGCATCGCCTTCCAGGTCTCGAGCAAGATCGACAGCCGCACCATCCTCGACCAGATGGGGGCGGAGGCATTGCTGGGCATGGGCGACATGCTCTACATGCCCAGCGGCACCGGCTTGCCGATCCGCGTGCACGGAGCTTTCGTCAGCGACGAGGAGGTGCATCGCGTGGTGGCTTACCTCAAGTCGCAGGGTGAGCCTGATTACATCGAAGGTGTGCTCGAAGGGGGAACCGTCGACGGTGATGGTGATCTATTGGGCGATGGTGGCGATGGCGAGAAGGATCCGATGTACGACCAGGCGGTCGAAGTCGTGCTCAAGAACCGCAAGGCGAGCATCTCGCTCGTGCAGCGTCACCTGAAGATCGGCTACAACCGCGCTGCGCGGCTGGTCGAGGACATGGAGAAGGCCGGGTTGGTCAGCGCCATGAGCGGTGCCGGCCAGCGCGAGATCCTGGTCCCCGCCCGTGCCGAATAGACCTTCGAGAAGACACACGAGAACATCGACCATGAAGAAGATCCTGACCGCACTGGCGATCGCCATGTCCGCCAGCGGCGCCTGGGCCGACGGGCTGCAGAGCCTGGAGGCGTTCGTGCGCGATGTGAAGTCGGGGCGTGCCGATTTCGTCCAGACCGTCACCGCGCCATCGCGGGAAGGCCAACCCGGCCGCGTCAAGACATCGAGCGGCACGTTCGAATTCCAGCGGCCCGGCAAATTCCGGTTCGACTACCGCAAGCCCTTCACCCAGACCATCGTCGCCGATGGCCAGACCCTCTGGCTGCATGATGCCGACCTGAACCAGGTGACCCAGCGTTCGCAGGCGCAGGCGTTGGGTTCCACGCCAGCCGCGCTGATCGCTGCCGCACCCGACCTTCGCATGCTGCAGGCGGACTTCAAGCTCGAAGCGGCACCCTCGCGCGACGGTCTGCAGTGGGTCAAGGCGACGCCGCTGGCACGCGACGGGCAACTGCAGAGCATCGAGGTCGGCTTCCAGGGCAATGTGCTCGCGGCGCTCGAGATCCTCGACAGCTTCGGCCAGCGTTCCGTGCTCAAGTTCGGCAAGGTCGAAACCAATCCGACCCTGGCGGCGGCCACTTTCGCATTCAAGGCACCCGCGGGTGCCGACGTGCTCAAGCAATAGGGCGTCATGCCAGCGTGACCTCGGTCACTCGGTCCACGTCCGTTCCGCCGGGGGCCGGGTCTATCCGGCCGGGCGAAGCCCTTCACGTACAGACACCGGGTCATCGGCCCGTGGATGAAAACCCATGGCTGATCTTTTCAATGTTTCTCCGACGGCACCGCTGGCCGAGGCCTTGCGCCCGGCGAGTCTGGACGAGGTCGTCGGTCAATCGCACCTGATCGGACCGGGTCGGCCCTTGCGTCTGGCGTTCGAGTCCGGCAAACCTCACTCCATGATCCTGTGGGGACCGCCCGGGGTCGGCAAGACGACCCTGGCGCGATTGACGGCGCAGGCCTTTGGCTATGAGTTCATCGCACTCTCGGCGGTCTTCTCGGGTGTGAAGGAGATCCGTGCCTCCATGGAGCAGGCCGAACACAACCTCGCACGCGGACGAAGGACCATCCTGTTCGTCGACGAGATCCACCGGTTCAACAAGAGCCAGCAGGACGGATTGCTGCCTTTCGTCGAATCCGGCCTCGTGACCTTCGTCGGCGCGACGACCGAGAATCCGTCCTTCGAAGTCAACTCGGCCTTGTTGTCGAGGGCTCAGGTGTATGTGCTCGAGACCTTGTCGGACGACGAACTGCGGCTGCTGGTCAAGCGGGCGCTGGACCAGGTGCTGACTCATCTGCAGATGGATGAGGTGGCCATCGATACCTTGGTCGGCTATGCGGACGGCGATGCGCGACGGCTGCTGAATCTGGTCGAGCAGACCGAGACCGCCGCGCGTGCCGCCGGCATCCAGCAGGTGGACGCCGACTTCCTGCAGAGTGCCTTGACGCTCAACGCCAGACGCTTCGACAAGGGCGGCGACAACTTCTACGACCAGATCTCGGCCCTGCACAAGTCGGTTCGTGGCTCCCATCCCGATGCCTCGCTCTACTGGCTGTGCCGCATGCTCGATGGCGGGGCCGACGCGAAGTACCTGTCCCGCCGCATCGTCCGCATGGCCTGGGAGGACATCGGGCTCGCGGATCCGCGTGCCCTGCAGATCGCCAACGATGCTGCCGCCACATTCGAGCGCCTGGGTTCACCCGAAGGCGAGCTCGCATTGGCGCAGGCGGTCCTCTATCTGGCGGTCGCTCCAAAGAGCAACGCTGGCTACATGGCCTACAACCAGGCCAAGGCCTTCATCAAGAAGGACAAGTCGCGGGAAGTGCCTAACCATCTGCGCAACGCTCCCACGAAGCTGATGAAGGAACTGGGGCATGGCAAGGCCTACCGCTATGCGCACGACGAACCACAAGCCTATGCCGCCGGGGAAAGCTATCTGCCCGATGGCATGCCCGAGCCTGGCTGGTACCGTCCCGTCCCCAGGGGTGTGGAAGCCAAGATCGCGGACAAGCTGGCACAGCTGCGCCGACTCGACGAAGAGGCGAGCAAGGACTGAGGGCAGCAGGGGGAGGGTCTCGCGACCGATTGCATGCCTTGCCTTTCCGACGAGCGACTTCCACTCGCCTTCCTGCCACAGGAGATGTGGAGCGATGGGTGGATGGTCAGCGCGTCAACCTGGTCGACCAGCGATGGCGGATCGGAGATCCAGGTTTCGACATCGTCCTGATTTTCCAGATGCTTCGAGGACGGCTCGGATGTTATCGAATGGCTCAATAAAAATTTGACATTAATGGAATGGTTTTATTGCCATGTATTAATGCAAACGATTTTTCAGAATATTGGAGGAATTCGAATCTGTTTCCTCGGCTTGTCGAATGCCATGCCTTTTCCAAAGGCGACCGAAGCCCAATGAAGGGAAGCCGAGTTATTCGCAGGATGCTGCTGATGTAGAGTCGGTGCCCGTCGGTCCTGTCGCGGTCGAGGCATCGACGGATCGAAAATCAAGCGGGCCGATCGAGCATCGAGGGAGCGAATAATGATTGAAAAAAGCGAGCGGGCGTGGGTGCTCGCATGGGGCATTCTGGCGGGTTTGGCGCTGTACCTGCTTCACCGGTGGATCGTCACGCTGACCCCTGAAACAATGAGGCCCCACGTCCTCTGGCCTCTGTACATCCTGGTCATTTCAATTTCCCTGACCATGCAGATGATGTCCTCTCATCGATCAGAACCACTGATGTGGATATCGAGCGTGTCTTTCGGCTTGATCATGGCTGCTGCTTCGAGCTATATCGCCTTTCAGACCTGGACCGGAAAAGCAGGCCCGGTGGAATATCGCCATCCAGCCAGTGCGCTCCATATCCTGAGTGTGGTTTCGACTTGCTGGTTCGTCCTGATGCCTTTCGCGCAGCATCGGTTGGCAAGAAAAACGTGGTTCGGCGACTATGGCATCCTGTTTTCCAATGCGTGGGGAAATGCAGTCAAGCTCGCGACTTCGATACTGTTCGTCGTCTTGTTCTGGGGACTGTTGTTCCTGTGGGCAGGTCTCTTCGAAATCCTGAAGATCGATCTGATCACGCATGTCCTGTCGAAGCAGATATTCATCTACCCAGCGACATCCCTGGCCTTGAGCATCGGCCTTGCGCTGTATTCCGCCAAGGAGGAGGTGGTGGTGGGAATCTACCGCGCGGCCCTCAACGTCCTGGGATCGCTACTGCCGCTGGTCGCGCTGATCGCCACCTTGTTCCTTCTCAGTCTCCCGTTCACCGGAATCCAGGGACTTTGGAGAACCGGCATCGCGACCCCGCTGATGACCACACTGCTGGTTGCGTTCGTCTTCTTCCTCAATACCGCATGGCAGGACTATCGACAAGGGATCAATCTTCCGGGCTGGCTGCTTCGTTTCGTTTCGCTGTGCATCTTCGTCATGCCCATCTACAGCATGCTATGCGCTTATTCGCTCGGCCTGCGAGTGACCCAGTATGGATGGTCGCTAGGTCGTTTCTGGGGCGCGATGATCATCGTCGTACTGGCCATCTATTCCTTTGGCTACGCTGTCGCATCCATGAAAAGACGGGTGGTCTGGATGGACGACGCACGCAAGGTCAACATCTTCGCAGCCTTTGCGATCTGCGTCCTCCTGACATTGACGGCGACGCCTCTGTTGAATCCCACACGCATGGTGGTCGACAGTCAGATCGAGCGCCTGATGTCCGGCAAGACCGCACCGGACGACTTCGATTTCTCCTATCTTCGTTTCAAGTCCGGGAAATATGGCAACGACAGGATTCACGAGTTGGCCGACGTTTCCGGGCATGCCCAGAACGATCGGATCCGTGCATTGGCCATGGCGCAGATCAAGAGGAAGGATGCGCCCGGCAGGATCTTCGATGTCGCCACCTTAAATGAAAGCGAGATGAGCCAGAAGATCGAGCTCTATCCCGAGACGGCGACCCTGGAGCCCCAATTCCTGCGCGCATTGCTCAAGCAGATCAATGACAGGAAGATGATGCCGAGGTGCTTCAGCAGCGATTTCCCATGCCAGGTCTGGCTCGTCGATCTGGATGGCGACCATGTCGATGAGATCGTCTTTTTCGACAGCTTCTCGAGTCAGGTGTTCGGGATCGAGGATGGAGCGTGGGTGAAACTGGGCTCCGTGGTGAGTTCCGGTCAAAGAGCCGCCGTCGGGCGGAATGTCGCCAGGGCGCTCCGTGCGGGTGACGCACGAGTCGTGCCGAATCGATGGCAGGATTTCCAATTGGGCCCCGATCGCTATTCGATCGTCGGTGAATGAGCGCGATGCATGTCCTGCGGACCACACTCCTTCTCGACGCTTTCATCTGAATTGCGGATGCGGCCGAAGACGAAGTCGTACAAAGCTGTCGACGCGGTTCGACGATGTTCGTCCTTTGGTTGACATCGCAACGATCGTTGTTGGCAATGCGAGAGGTTTCAAGGGGTAAACCCCTGGGCGAGATGCACCATGGTGGTTCGCCCGCATGCCTACAATCCCGCCCTTGAATCCGTCGAGCGACACATGCTGGCGGGTTTTTTGCTAAGTGGATCCCTGACGCCGATCCGGCGTTCAAGGCTCTCGAAAGCACCTTGGAACAGGTGCCAACACACTGGACAGAAATATGGAAATCCTGCTGCAGCAGATCATCAACGGTCTGGTGTTGGGCAGCATGTATGCCTTGATAGCCCTGGGCTATACGATGGTGTACGGCATCATCAACCTCATCAATTTCGCGCATGGCGAAGTGTTGATGGTCGGCGCTCTGACGAGCTGGACCATCATCGGCATGATGCGCGAATCGATGCCCTGGCTGCCGGGCTGGCTCATGCTGCTCATCGCCCTGGTCATCGCCTGCATCGTCGCAGCCAGCCTCAACTTCGTGATCGAGAAGGTCGCCTACCGGCCGTTGCGCAACAGTCCCAAGCTGGCGCCGCTCATCACCGCGATCGGCATGTCGATCCTGCTCCAGACCCTGGCCATGATCATCTGGCGGCCCACCAACAAGGCCTATCCGACGCTGTTGCCGAGCGCATCCATCGATGTGGCCGGCGCCTCCATCTCGCCGACGCAGATCATGATCCTGGTGGTGACGGCGATCTCGCTGGCCATCCTGACGTGGCTGGTCAACTACACCAAGCTCGGGCGCGCCATGCGGGCCACGGCGGAGAACCCACGCGTCGCGTCCCTGATGGGCATCCGCCCCGACATGGTGATCTCCGCGACATTCATCATCGGCGCGGTGCTGGCCGCCATCGCCGGCGTGATGTACGCCAGCAACTATGGCATCGCCCAGCATGCCATGGGTTTCGGCCCCGGCCTGAAGGCCTTCACCGCCGCGGTCTTCGGCGGCATCGGCAACCTCGCCGGCGCGGTCGTCGGCGGCATCCTGCTGGGACTCATCGAAGCCATCGGCGCCGGCTACCTCGGGACCGTCACGGGCGGTATCCTGGGCAGCCAGCACAGCGACATCTTCGCCTTCGTCATCCTCATCCTCACGCTGACCGTGCGACCTTCGGGCCTGCTGGGCGAACGCGTGGCCGACCGTGCCTGAAGGAGGGACGTCCGCATGAAATCCAACAACGTCAAGAACCTGGCCGTGTTCCTGGTGGCGGCGGTGCTGCTGCTGGCGCTGCCCCTGGTGCTGCAGACCCAGGGCAATGCCTGGGTCCGCATCGTCGACATCGCATTGCTCTATGTACTGCTCGCGCTGGGTCTGAACATCGTCGTCGGCTATGCCGGCCTGCTCGACCTGGGCTATGTGGCGTTCTTCGCCATCGGCGCCTATCTCTACGCCCTGATGGGCTCGCCGCACCTCGCCGAGACCTTTCCGGCGTTCAAGGCGATGTTCCCGAACGGCGTCCATACCTCGCTGCTGATCGTGCTGCCGCTGGCCTTCGTGCTCGCGGGCATATTGGGTGTGATGCTGGGCGCGCCGACGCTGCGCCTGCGCGGTGACTATCTGGCCATCGTGACGCTCGGTTTCGGCGAGATCATCCGCGTGTTCCTCAACACGCTCGATCACCCGATCAACATCACGAACGGTCCCAAGGGCCTCGATGCCATCGATTCGATCCGCATCTGGGGCCTGAACCTGGGCCGGCCGCTCAAGATCGGCGACTACACCATCTCCTCGGTCTCGCTCTACTACTACCTGTTCCTGGTGCTCGTGATCTTCACCGTGATCGTGTCGCACCGCCTGCAGCTCTCGCGCGTCGGCCGCGCCTGGATGGCGATCCGCGAGGACGAGATTGCCGCCAAGGCGATGGGCATCAACACGCGCAACATGAAGCTGCTGGCCTTCGGCATGGGAGCGAGCTTCGGTGGCATCTCGGGCGCGATGTTCGCGGCCTTCCAGGGCTTCGTCTCGCCCGAGTCGTTCAGCCTGATGGAGTCGGTGATGATCGTCGCCATGGTGGTGCTGGGCGGCATCGGCCACCTGCCAGGCGTGATCCTGGGGGCGGTGCTGCTGGCCGCGTTGCCCGAGGTATTGCGCTATGTCGCCGGCCCGCTGCAGGCGATGACCGACGGCCGCCTCGACGCCTCCATCCTGCGGCAGCTCTTCATCGCACTGGCGATGATCGTCATCATGCTGCTGCGTCCACGCGGACTGTGGCCTTCGCCGGAACACGGCAGATCGCTCAGGCGAAGGCCGGGGGATGCCGCGCCGGGCACGCCGATCGAGGCTCCTGGCGTCGACAGTCCGGCCGACGAGGTGCCGGGTTCGCCGGCACGGCCGATGTCGATCAATCCGTGACGGCCACGCACACAGAGCCGGGAACCCCACAATGACTGACACCATTCTCGAGGTGCGTGGCATCTCCAAGCGCTTCGGCGGCCTGCAGGCCCTGTCCGAAGTGGGCATCACGATCCGCCGCGGCCAAGTCTACGGATTGATCGGCCCCAACGGCGCAGGCAAGACGACGTTCTTCAATGTCATCACCGGCCTCTACACGCCCGACAGCGGAAGCTTCGAGCTGGCTGGCAAACCCTATCAGCCGACGGCGGTGCACGAGGTCGCCAAGGCGGGCATCGCCCGCACTTTCCAGAACATCCGGCTCTTCGCGGACATGACCGCGCTGGAGAACGTGATGGTCGGACGTCACGTGCGCACGAATTCGGGCGTGATCGGCGCGATCCTGCGCACGTCCAGCTTCAAGGCCGAGGAGCGCGCCATCGCGGAGCGTGCCCACGAGCTGCTCGACTACGTGGGGATCGGCAAGTTCGCCGACTACAAGGCGCGCACGCTCAGCTATGGCGATCAGCGCCGGCTCGAGATCGCCCGCGCGTTGGCCACCGACCCCCAGCTCATCGCGCTCGACGAACCGGCTGCCGGCATGAACGCGACCGAGAAGGTGATGCTGCGCGAGCTCATCAGCCGCATCCGAGCCGACAACCGCACGATCCTGCTGATCGAGCACGACGTGAAGCTGGTGATGGGGCTGTGCGACCGGCTGACCGTGCTCGATTACGGCAAGCAGATCGCCGAAGGAACACCCGCCGAGGTGCAGCGCAACGAAAAGGTGATCGAGGCCTACCTCGGCACGGGAGGCCACTGAGCATGAGCGAGATTCTTCTGAAGGTCACCGGGCTGAAGGTGGCATATGGTGGCATCCAGGCCGTCAAGGGCGTCGACTTCGAGGTACGCGAGGGTGAACTGGTGTCGCTCATCGGCTCCAACGGCGCCGGCAAGACGACCACCATGAAGGCCATCACCGGCACGCTGCCCTATGTCGAGGGCGACATCCTGTACCTGGGCCGCAGCATCAAGGGGCGCGGCGCCTGGGATCTGGTGGGTGAGGGCCTGGTCATGGTGCCCGAGGGCCGTGGCGTCTTCACGCGCATGACGATCACGGAAAACCTGCAGATCGGTGCCTACGTGCGCAACGACAAGGCGGGCATCGCGGCCGACATCGAGCGCATGTTCGAGATCTTCCCCCGCCTGCGGGAGCGCAAGGACCAGCTGGCCGGCACGATGTCCGGCGGCGAGCAGCAGATGCTCGCCATGGGCCGCGCGCTGATGGCGCGCCCGAAGGTCCTGCTGCTCGACGAGCCTTCGATGGGCCTGTCGCCCATCATGGTCGACAAGATCTTCGAGGTCGTGCAGACCGTGCATGGCCAGGGTGTGACGGTGCTGCTGGTCGAGCAGAACGCCAGCCGTGCCTTGCAGATCGCCGATCGCGGCTACGTGATGGAGTCGGGAATGGTCACGATGTCCGGTGACGCCCGCACCATGCTCGACGATCCCAAGGTCCGCGCCGCCTACCTCGGGGAGTGACGGATCCCGGCCCGGCGCGAAGTCGGGCCACGCCGGCCGGGATGGGTTGGGATCAGTCGACCCGGGCGCCGGTCGTCCTCACCACTTCGCGGTATTTGGCGAGTTCGGTCTTCATGAAGGCACCGAACTGCTCGGGCGTGCTGGGAGCCGGCTCGGCCAGCAGACCGGCGAAACGGCTGCGTGCCTCAGGCGTGTTCAGGGCCGTCACGAATGCCTGATTCAGGCGGGCGATGGTGTCCGGCGGCGTGCCCGCCGGCGCCACCAGGCCCCACCAGGTGTCGATGGAGAATCCCTTGAGCGTGTCGGCGATGGGCGCCACGCCCGGCAGAGCGTCGCTGCGCTGCAGGGTCGTCACGGCGATGGCGCGCAGCTTGCCGGAACGGATGTTCGGCGCCGCGGTGGCCAGATTGTCGAAGTTGAAGTCCACCTGACCCGAGAGCAGCGCCAGCTGCGCCGGATTGCCGCCGTTGTAGGGGATGTGCAGGGCGAAGATGCCCGCTTCCTTCTTGAACATCTCGCCAGCCAGGTGTCCGGCGCTGCCGTTGCCACCACTGCCGTAGTTGAGCTTGCCGGGATTGGCCTTGGCATAGGCGATCAGCTGCGCCAGCGTGCCGATCTTCAGGCGCTGGGCGACCTCGGCGTTCATCACCAGGACGTTGGGCACTCGCACCATCTGCGTGATGGGGGCGAAATCGGTCGCGGCGTTGAAGGGCATCTTGGCGTAGAGCCACGGATTCACGGCGTGGGTCGCCGTGGCCGCGATGCCGAACGTGAGACCGTCGGGCGCCGCCTTGGCGATCGCATCGACGCCGATGTTGCCACCGGCACCGGGCTTGTTCTCGATGATGACAGTGCCCAGCGAATCCTTGACGCGCTCCGCCAGGATGCGCGCCGTGACGTCGATCGGACCACCGGGCGCATACGGAACGATCAGGCGCAGGGGATGCGTGCCGGGCTGCGCATGGAGCGCCGTGGTCGACAGCGACAGGGCGCCAAGTCCCAGGGTGGCGAGAAAGGTACGTTTTTGCATGGTGCGGGGCATCAGGGGAGGGCCTTGTCGGCTTCGGTCGTGAAGGCGTCGGCGAAGAATTCCTCTTCCGGCAGGCCGGCTTCCGCGATGTAGTCGCGCTTGGCTGATTCGACGACGATCGGTGCGCCACAGGCATAGACCTGATGGCCGGAGAGATCGGCGAAGTCCTCCAGCACGGCACGATGGACGAAGCCGGTCCGGCCGGTCCAGTTGTCCTGCGGCGTGGCATTGGAGACCACCGGCACGTAGCGCAGGTTGGGCATCTCGGCGAGCTGCTCCTGCAGCCAGTCGTCCATGTAGAGATCCTCCGGCCGGCGGCCACCCCAATAGAGCGTCGCGGGGCGGTCGATGCGCTTGAACCTCATGTGTTCCAGCAAGGCCTTGATCGGCGCGAAGCCGGTTCCCGAGGCCAGGAGCACGATCGGCTTGGAGGATTCCTCGCGCAGGAAGAAGCTGCCGTAGGGGCCCTCGATGCGCAGGATCTCCTTTTCCTTCATGGCGCCGAACACGTGGTCGGTGAAGCGGCCACCGGGCATGTGGCGGACGTGGAGTTCGATGCCGGTGCCCGGTTCGAGCAGGGTATGAGGTGCGTTCGCCATCGAGTAGCTGCGCCGGGCACCATCGCGCAGGATGAATTCCACGTACTGTCCGGCATGGAAGCGCATCGGCTCGCCGGCGGGCAGTTGCAGGCGCAGCTGCATGACATCGTGCGACTTGCGCAGCAGTGTCAGCACGCGGGCGGGCATCTTGCGGATCGGAAAGGCGCCGATGTCGGTCACCTGGCGCGATTCGAGCATCACGTCGCTTCGCGCGGTGGCGCAGCAGGTGAGCACGAAGCCGGCGACCTCCTCCTCGGCGCTGAGCGCCTTGCTCTGGTGCGGGCCATGCGTGACCTCGCCGGAGAGTTTTTTGCACTTGCAGGAGCCGCAGGCACCGTCCTTGCAGCCATAGGGCAGTCCGATGCCCTGGCGGATGGCCGCCGACAGGATGGTTTCGTCGCCTTGCGCCACGAAGCCGCGCCCGCTGGGTTCGACGGTGATCTGGAAACCGGTTTCGGGCGGCGCTGCGCTGGTCATGGGTATTCTCGGGGGCTCGTTCTCGACAGGAATCACGGATTTTGCCCTCAATCGCCCGACCCTCCGGCGCGCTGCCCGCGCGCTTTCGTCGCCAGCGCGTCCTGATCGTCGGGTGCGGCGATGTCGGCCTGCGTGCCGTCGCGCTGCTGCGCGGGCGCGTCCAGCTGATCGCACTGACGTCCTCCCCCGAGCGCGTGCCCGAGCTGCGAGCCGCCGGGACAGTGCCGCTGATCGCCGATCTGGATGTGCCCGCCAGCCTGCACCGGCTCGCGGGCATCGCCACCCGCGTGATCCATCTCGCGCCACCGCCGGGTGGCGACGCCGGCGGACGCTGGTGGCGCGACATGCGCACCGGCGCGTTGGTTCGCGCGTTCATGCGGCGCTCGTTGCCGACGGCGCTGGTCTACGGTTCGACCAGCGGCGTCTATGGCGATTGCGGCGGCGCGCGCATCGACGAGACCCGCGCCGTGCGACCGCGCAATCCGCGCGCGCACCGGCGCGTCGACGCCGAGCGCGCGGTGCGCTGGTTCGGGCGCACCACCGGGGTCGCGGTTCGCATCCTGCGGATTCCCGGCATCTATGCGAGCGATCGAGACGGTGGTACGCCTCGCGCCCGTCTGGACAAGGGCACGCCGGTGCTGCGTGCCGAGGACGACGTCTACACCAACCACATCCAGGCCGACGACCTGGCGCGGGCCTGCGTGGCGGCCCTGTGGCGCGGCGGTCCCCAGCGCGTGTTCCACGCGAGCGACGACACCGAAATGAAGATGGGCGACTACATGGATTTCGCCGCCGACCTCTACGGCCTGTCGCGTCCGCCTCGCATCGCACGGGACGAGGCATCGGCGCGCCTGCCCGCCACGACATTGAGCTTCATGGGCGAATCGAGACGGCTGGACAACACCCGCCTCAAGCGAGAGCTGAGATTGCGGCTGCGCCATCCGACGATTGCGAGCGGATTGCAATCTTTCTCCTGACCGGACGCGGATAATCCGCCGTCGCAATCCTTCAGGTCGAGGCTCGGTCGTCGCTGTCGCGACCTGTCGCCCCTTCGCCTCCATTCCATGCCCACGACGCAGCTCTCCATCTACTTCTTCCTGCAGGCCGCCGTCGTCCTCGGCGCGTGCCAGCTGGTCGGTCGACTGGCAAGGAAGGTGGGTCAGCCGCAGGTCGTGGGCGAGATGATCGCCGGCGTCCTACTCGGCCCGTCGCTGTTGGGTCTGCTGCTGCCTGGCCTGCAGCACGCCTTGTTTCCCAAGGAAACCCTGGGGATGCTGTACGTCGCCGGACAACTCGGTGTGGGGTTGTACATGTTCCTGGTCGGCACCGAATTCCGCAGCGACCATTTCAGGAGCCGGTTCCGCAGCGCCGCCACGGTGTCCATGGCCGGAATCCTGGCGCCGTTCGTGCTGGCCTTCGCGCTGGTGCCCTGGCTGCAGACGGTACCGGGTCTGTTCGCTGCCAAGACCCGTCCGCTGGAGGCGTCGTTGTTCCTGGGCGCGGCGATCGCGATCACGGCCTTTCCGATGCTCGCTCGCATCATCCAGGAGCGTGGCCTCGCCGGCACGCCGCTGGGCACGCTGGCGCTCACGGCCGGTGCCGTCGACGACGCCGCCGCCTGGTGCATCCTGGCCATCGTGCTGGCGAGTTTCAACGGCAGCTGGGGTGGCGCCTACGTGGCGATCGGTGGAGGCATCGCCTACGCCCTGTTCATGATCTTCATCGGCTCGCGCCTGTTGCGACGACTGACCCGGTACGTGCGACCCGATGTCCCGCTCGGCTCGACCCTGCTGGCCACGGTGCTGGCGCTGTTCGCGCTGAGTGCGTTCGCCATGGACGCCATCGGCATCCATGCGGTGTTCGGCGGCTTCCTGCTGGGCGCGGTGATGCCGCGCGGCGCGCTGACGCACAAGCTGCGCGAGCAGCTCCGCCCCTTCGTGGTGGTCTTCCTGCTGCCGATGTTCTTCACCTATTCGGGCCTCAACACGCACCTGGCCGTGCTGCTGGATCCCGGCATCCTGTGGGCCGCGCTGGCCATCGTCGCGGCATCGGTGGGTGGCAAGGGCATCGCCTGCTGGGCGGCGGCGCGCCTGTCGGGCGAGAGTCGACGCGACGCGCTGGCCATCGGCGCGTTGATGAATGCGCGCGGTCTGATGGAACTCATCATCATCAACATCGGCCTGCAGGCCGGCGTGATCGAACAAGGTCTGTTCTCGATCCTGGTGCTCATGGCGATCCTGACGACGTTGATGGCCACGCCGCTCTTCACCTGGGTCACCCGCGAGCGTCCGGCTCGCGTCTTGCAAGCCGCAGTCCGATGATTCCGCAACAAAGCCTCATGTCACCCGTCACCGATTTCGAAGCCATGTTCGACCTGGCGCCCGTCTCCCTCTGGCTGGAGGACTACAGCGGTCTGAAGCAACTCTTCGACCGCTGGCGGGCCGAGGGCATCGTCGATCTGGTGGATTTCCTCCGGGCCGATGGCGCGCGCGTCAAGGAATGCATGTCTCAACTGCGCGTGCTGCGCGTCAACGAGACCACGTTGACGCTCTTCGCCGCATCGAGCCAGGACGAGCTGGTCGCCAATCTCGATCGCATCTTCCGCGGCGACATGGTCGACAGCGTGATCCACGAGTTGGATCAGTTCTGGCGTGGATGCCCGCTGGTGGAGAACCGCACCGTCAACTATGCGCTCGATGGTCG
>Ga0308163_10002007_pt1 | contig 19991 bp, 13 predicted proteins | sample PhyTR1_FD_201037 | JGI IMG/M metagenome (GOLD analysis project Ga0308163, IMG submission 201037) | Phyllosphere microbial communities from UC Gill Tract Community Farm, Albany, California, United States - DLSLT.R1 | ecosystem: Host-associated > Plants > Phyllosphere > Unclassified | place: USA...
GCCGGTCGCCTGGGTCACCTCACCGATCATGTTTTGCAGGTAGGCAATGAACGTGTTGACCGAGTGGCCGATGGCTCCGAGTTCATCTTCGGCGCGGATGGTGATGCGTCGGGTCAGGTCGGCATCACCGCTGGACAGCAAGTCGATGTTGGCTTTCAGCGCTTTCATCCGCGATACCAACTGGCGGATCGCATAGACCTGCAACAGCACCAGCAGAATCACCAGTGGAATCTGCAACAGGCTCAAGGTGCTCAGCACATCGTCACGTTGAGCGGTGAGCATTTTGGTCGGCAGGGCGGTGGCGAGGAACCACGGCGTGCCCTCGATCGGGCGCATGAAGAAGGTGCTGGCCTCACCGTTATTGTCGAACTCGACGCGTTGCGCCTGCTCGCGATTCTGCAGACCGGCCTTGACCTGGCTGGCGAAGGTCGAGCCGGCAGCCAGTTCGCTGATGTTCTTCAGCACGATCGGACCGCTGATGCGCGAGCTGTTGCTGATGATTTTGCCGTCGGCCTCGACGATCAGCATTTCGGCATTCAGGTCTTTTTCCTTGCGCGCCACCAGGTCATTGAAGAAGCCCAGGGTCACGTCGATGGTCGATACGCCCCAGGCGCTGCCGTTTTTCTGGATCGCCATGGCGCAGTTGGTGCGCGGTTCGGCACTGGCGTCATCCTTATAAGCCGCAGCCCAGGCGCACTGGCCGCGTGGGGTCTGCATGCCGCCCTTGTACCAGCTCTGGTCGTAGTAGTTGGGCGCCGCGTCGCTGTTCCAGAAGGTGTTCACCGCCAATTTGCCCGAGGCATCGCGGTGCCAGAAGGTGCTGAATTTATTGCGCCCGGCCTCACGCTGGCCCGGCAACGGCCAGATCCCGCCGCCAAACACTTTCAGCTCGCCATATTGGTCGACCAACCCAGGCAATACCGTGTCGATGGCTGCACTGTCGAGCAGGGGAATGGTCTGGGTGATGCTGCGCTGCTGCGCCTGGACTTTGTTCAGTTCGCCCTGAATCTGCTCGGCGACTTCGGCAATGCGATTGAGCACCACCTGCTCTTCGGTATGACGCAGCTTGGGCGCGACCAGTTGGCTGATACCGACCACGGTCAGTACCGACAGCAGCAGGATGAACAGAACCAGAAACAGCGTGTAGCGAGCCTGAATGGTGCGGAATGCGGGCATGGGATACCGGTCCTTGAGCTGCGATTTCTTATTGTGGAGTCGGGGGAAAACGGCGGGGTACACCAGCGTATCGTCGGCGTACGAGGAAGCTTTAGGTACTTTCGTGCAAGAAATCGCGGGGCTGACCAAAGGCAGGTATCGGCGCTGATACAAAGACATTGACCGGCCAGTGCGGGGGCTGAAAAATTCAACGGAGGCGTTCGCGTAATCACCGGAAATGCCCGAAACAGCACGCTTGTCATGATTTGTATCGAGAATGTACAAAAATTGTAAGCGACAGCACTAAAAGGGTTGGTGCCACTAGTTGGCCGGTAGATACTCCCCGGCATTCGAGTGGTCCACCAGGACATTTCATGGTTATTTCACAGGGAGTCTTCTCATGACGATCGGCATTGTCGGCGGCTGGGAGAGCAAGGCAGGGGTGCTGGTTCGCAACACGGGTGCGAAAAAGCAGGTGAATCAGAGCGTCAAGGTGCAGCAGATGCTGAGCATGGTCGGTAATGACCCGAATGCGCTGAACACCGCCGAAATGGACAAGCAGGGCCTGCGCAAGAACATCAAGGGCTTCGATCCGGCGAACGTCTCGGTCAAGCAACTGGGCAATCTGAGTGTTTTCCTGCGCAGCCGCGGTCTGATCTCCGAGATCACTTCCTTCACGTTGCTCAATGCGGGCGACAAGTTCGACCGGTTCGGCGTGACCAAAGACGTTGATGCCAAATTCAACGCGCTGGAGTATTTCGCCACCCAGCTGGATGCCATCCAGAACAATGGCCTCAATGGCAACGCCTACGGCAAGAACCTGATCCCCGAGTATAAAAAGGCGATCTACGTTCTGCAGAACCTGAAAACCTACGGTGAAGGCAACGCGCCCAAGCCTGTGGACCAAGGCCTCAAGGCCAAGGCATAAGCCGACCTTCGGCGGCCCGTCCATTCTGTGGACGGGCCGTTTTCATTTTTATTCCTGGTGCATTTCGCCAACCTCCCGGGCCTGATCCTGCAGGCGCTGCATGTGCGGGCAGTGCATCGTCAACGAGGATGGTTGATAGCCACGATGAAACAGCGCCAGCCAGCCTTCGCTACGGTCATCGGGAACAACCCCGGTGAAGGCGAAACCCACTGTAGCCAGTTTGTGCAGCGCGCTGGCAAACCCCTCGGCGAGTCTGAGCCTGATCGAAATCAGCCAGCGCAATGGCAGTTGCTCCAACTGCTTGAGCAGGTTTTCATCCAGTGACTTGAGCACCATGTCGTAGCGCCCCGAGACATGTTCGACATGCCTCTTCGGGCCCCTCCAGGGCGCGGGGTTGTCTGTGCTGCCAAACACGGTTTGCAGATGCAGCATGAACTCGCGACATGTCTGGGGCCATTCCAGTATCGGGAGCGGACGTTGATGGCCATCGATACCGCAATAGCCGACAACCAGCGTCTCTCGCCCTGGCCCACCGAACGGCGAGGGGGCGTAGTCCGGCAACAGAGCGCTGCTGTGAAACCCGAGCCCGGCGGCCATGCGCTGCGTATAGGTGTGGTGGGTCATTTGTTTGATCGTGACGCCCCGGCAATCAAGCGCCTGTGCGTGAATCAGCAACTGCTGGCTCAACTGTGTGGCGATGTTTTGCCCCCGAGAGTCCGGGTGCACCACCGTCAGTGCCAGCTCCGCCAGTGATGCTGTGCCAGGTTGGCGAGACAAGGTGGCGTGCCCACAGACTTGGTCCTCCACGACGGCCACCAGTGAGTGCCAGCGACCTTCGGTGTGATTCTGGCTGATCATGCACGGCAGATACACGTGCGGTTGCGGGTAATGTTCGCCATAGATTTTCTGAAACAGACCACTGACTGCCGGGGCGTCGGCGCTTCGGTAACGGCGCAGGGTTACCTCGTCCATCATGCTTGCCCCTGACGCGGGTTGGCATAATCGCGCCGGTCCACAACCCGCTGGCGTTTGCCGGAACGAGGATGGCAGGTCAGGTCATCGGTTGTGCAGTCGACCACGTGCAGGTCGAGCATCTGATCGGCGTGTAATTGCTCGATCAATGAGTATTGCTCGACCAGCGCATTTCGCAGTCTTGAAGCCGTCTGGGGGATGTCACGGGTTTGCGTGTCCGGCACCCACCTGAGGCTCAGCAGGTCTTTTTTCCCCTCCTGCTCGATAACCAGCTGCCAGTCGTCGCAGTGGGCGATAGTTTGCAGCAGATTGCCAATATCGCCGGTGTCCAGGCTCAACACGCCCACCCGCACACGCTGGCTGTGCATGCTGCGGCCTGCCAGAGCGAACTTGCGCATCGGCGTTGCGGGCGGTTCGCACCAGCAGGCCAGATCGCCTACTGGATAGCGGATTACCGGCATCAGGCGGCGCGTCAGGTTGGTCAGGACCAGCCGCCCGATGCGACCACATTCTTCAATGATCTCGCCGGTCACTTCATCAATGATCTCCAGCACACTGTGAGTCTCCAGCATCCGGTGTTCGCCCAACGCGCAATCACGGGTACTGATGCCGATCAGACCGGCATCGACGCTGGCATAGCCCATGGAGGCAATGCGCGCATTCGGGAATACCCGATGAAGCAATTGCAGTTGGGCGCCGAACAGGCTTTCACCCGCGTAAAGCAGGGTATCGACACCATCCAGGGTCCGGGACTGGCGTTCAAGCCAGGCGGCGAACTTCAACAGCTGCGTCGGTACGCCGGCCAACACGTTGATCCGGTAGGTCAGGATCGAGTCGGCCAATGCGCTGTTGTCGACGTCCCCAGTGAAGGGGAACTCGCTCACGGGTGTTGCAACATGGGCCAAGGCGTCGTGGACGAAAATGAAACTGGCATACAGGTCGCCGACGAAAAACAGATTGGCAACCCGGTCGCCGGGGGTCAGCTGTGCTGTGAGGTGGCTGCCAAAATCGCGCACCAGGGTTTGCCATTCAGTGCGGGTGAACAGTGAAAGTTTGCCTGAGCCGGTGGTGCCCCCGGTCTTGAAAACCAGCGCATCGTGCAGCGGACCGGTCAACACCGGCCACTGGTCCGGGTTCTGGCTGCCGCGCCAGTATTGCTCAGGGTCGATCAGGGGCAGTTCGGTCAATGCGTTGATGTGCGCTGCGACCTCTCTGAAGTGTTCGCGGCAATACGCCGAATGTTGGCGAGTGAAGCCGAGCAAGGTGTTCAATTCAATGATGGTGTTCATGGTTTTATTCTTGAAAGGTGGCGGTGGGCCGCGTACAGGTCTGTGCGTTCAGCGGCGTTTATCGATCAGTAATGGCGTCTTGCCGCTGTGTTTGTTTCGGGAAAAGTGCTCGACGGCGCACTGTTCGGCGTCCACCGTGAGCAATCCGGTCTCAACCAGCGTGGTGAGCGTCAGGTAGTCGTGCAGTCGTCGTTGGGTGTCTTGCGGTGGTAATGGGCAGCGCAAGCACATGCGTTCCAGGCCTTCCGGGCCGTGATCGAGGACCAGTTGAAACGGCGTCTGCAGGTGTTGCGCCAGTGTTGCCAACGAAATGAAATCAGTGCCGATGCGCAGCAACTTGCCGTGGCGCTCCAGCAGTTCAAAGCGTGGCGAAGTCAGACCGCAGGCGCACGGGCCGGACAGCCAACGCCCGCTGTCACCGATGTCATAGCGCCGCACCGACTGACCCTGGCGTGCCCGGGAGGTCACCAGCAGCCGGCCGGATTCGCCATCACCGACCGGTGTGTCTTGCTCAAAATCGATAATCTCCAGATGCTGGATGTCGCTCATCAGGTGGAAGACGCCATCCACCGTGGCGTGACAGGCATGGCCCAGGGGGCCGGCATCGACGCTGCCGTAAATCGCCGAACGGATCAGGCCGACGCCGCAGCTTTGCAGCAACTCGCGGGTTGGCTCACTCAGGTGTTCGCCACCGAGAAAGACTTTGTCGATGGCGCCATAGTGGCGCAGCGTCTGTTGTTCGTTGAGAAACAGCCGGTGCAGCGTGCTGGGCATGCCGACCAATACGGTGATCCGTTGATCGACGATCAGTTGCGCGATCTCATGGTAATCGTTGTCCGCCGGAGCCCCCATCGGCCAGTGGCTGGCCTCCAGTTGTTCCAGCACCTTGGCAAAACTGGAGAATCCACCGTACAGCCCACCGCTGAAAAACAGATTCATGACCCGGTCTCGCGCCGGGTCCAGACCCGCCGCCAGCAGGCCATCGGCGGTGGCACGCATCTGGCGCTGGAAATCGTTGTAACTGAAGCCCGAAAGCGCGGGGGTGCCACTGCTGCCGCCGGAGCGAAAATACAGCTGCGCCGCCGGGTCAACTGGCTGACGGGTGAAGGTGTCCTTGTTCATGATCGGCAGGCCTTTCAGCACGGGCGGCGAGGGCTGGCGATCAAGCGTGGCGTGGGTGGCCAGGGTGGTCGGCGACAGACTGACGGACACCCGTCGGCTCAGGCGCTGCAGGGCATAGACCCCGTCATGCGGTTCGCCGTCGTAGCCATCGTGGATGGCCTCGATCGGGGCAATGCGGGTGACGCCGCTGGCGATCAACGTCTGTGACAGCTCGGCGATCTGCGCTTCGGGACACAGCAAGGCACAGCTTTGCAGCACATTGCGCCACGGCAGCAACGTAGCGGTGAGTTGCTCGCGGGACACAGGTTTGAGCAGCAGGCTGCGAAACAGCGCAGAAGGTTCCAGCTGGCGATCATGGCTCCAGATCACTCGCCAGCCTGGTGTGCTCCAGATCCGGCCAGTCTGCCCGGTAAAACTCTGTGCCAGCCGCGCCATCGCCGTGCAGGTGGTGATTTGTGAGGCCTCTTCAGCGCTCGGCGTAAGGGCCGGCCAGTGTCCGGCGCGGCGTTCGAACGCTTCGGCCAGTTGAGTACCGATATCGTTCAACACCGCCGTGTCGTCGCTGTCCACCAGTAGCCATTGCGGGCTGGAACAGGCTTGCTGGTCAAGGCGGCAGACTTCATCCACGATGGCGTCCAGTGCCGTTGGCGTGACGGCGTCCGGGGTCAGGTAAGCGAAGCTGATACGGTGCCCCCAATCGATCCAGCGACAGCCCGCCGGAAGTTGTTGGCGGATGGCGTGCAAGGCGCTTTCGCCACCCCAGGCCGAGACACCGTTGGCGTGTTTGCACAGTTGGCCGATTTGGTCAGTGGTCGCTGGCAACACCGCCACGTAGTGCTTGAGTTGCCCGCTCGGATCGCATTCGAGCAAGGCCTGGAGCAATTGCGCGGTAAAGCCGCCGTCGCTGCTGCTGGGACGCAACCAGTTCACGTTAGCGCTCAACAAACCTTCCAGCACTGCACAGAACGCCAGCAACGGAGCGTTGGCCGGTGTGATGTGAACCACCAGACCCAGCGGGCTCCAGCGTTCGAAGCGAGATTGTCGATAGTCGATGCGGCGCAATGAATCGGGTTGCAGGCCGAGTTCACGGTCGAGTTTGGCTTGCAGCGCGCAGGGCTGGCAGAAGTCGATCAGCGCCTGGCGTTGTCCGGCATCAAGTGATAACTCCAGCTCGTGATGTTGCAGGCGCCCGGCAAAGGCCTCGACGGCAGTCAGCAGCGTACTGGTTGAAAGCGGCGCCTGCAGCCGTTGCGGCAGTTCAAGGTAAAGTTGCTGCAACGCGCTGTCGAGGATGCCGTCGGTGTGCAGTTGTCCGTTGATCAAGTACATGTCAGTGCCTCTCCAGCAGTTCAGATGCGGCCATGGCGCAGCTTCTGGCGGCGGCGGTGCCGGCGCGGCCATGCAATTCGAACCAGTCGGCGAGCAGTCCGCAACCGCAGCTTGTACCGGGGTGAAGCGTGGCAAGGTCACTCATGACCACCGTGTGCGCGGGACTTGAGGAAATATAGGGAGAGACCAGGTTCAACAGGCCACGCTGGCCATAGGGCAGGACAGAAAAATCCTGCGGGCTGCGCACGTACACTTTCGAATAGACCGGTACGTGAAAGTGATGATGAGCGCATTCGACGTAAGGCACTGCGTGTTCGACCGCGCCATAACCATCGCGACAGTCCTCGGCATTGATGCCCAGTTGCTGCTGGATTCGTGCATACAACAGCTGCTTGGGGACTTCTTCGGCGGCGCGGGTTTTCCAGCCGCCGCCAAAAAATGCCAGCGATCCCGCCGGCAGTTGCACATCCGCCACGCCGGTGGCGCGCATGCGTTGCAGGGTTTCCCAGAGAAACGCCGGGAAGCCGAAGATGCGCACCGGCAGACCTTCCTCGGCAAATGCCTGCAAGGCCGTGATCACCCCGAACAAATCAAACTGATGCCCGTCGCCATTGGCACGCAGCGCGTACACCACGCGATTGACGGGGGCAAAGCGGCACAGGAATTGATCGGTGAAGGAGGTGCCCAGCGTGATCGTCTGCTCTGGCTCGTAGCCCAGCAGCAGGTAATTGCAGGGCGCGTGCGGAGTGATCCAGCCGTATTGCGCGAAAATTCGCTCGACCATGTACTGCGCGGCCCCGAGGCTGCGAGTGTCATAGCGCATACGGCTTTTCTGCCCGCTGGTGCCGGACGAAGTCAGCTCCAGAGCGTCCGCGCCCAGGGTGCTGAGCAACAGATGTTGCTTGAAGAAGTTGGCGAAAATCGGCGGCAGGCATGACCAGTCATTGAAAGTTTCCAGGTCTTGGGCTTCTATGCCGTTGGCGTTCAGCCAGTGTTCATAGCCCGGGGTGTGCTCGATGTGGAAGAAACTGATTTCGGCCATGGCCCGGTCAAACAGACCCGGCGGCACGGAGTCCGGGCAATAGGCAGCCTTTAACGCACAAAGTGCGTCGCCATGAGGAAAACGATGCATTAGTGGATGTCCTTTCGTGTAGCCAACGCCGGGGTAAGAGAGGAGGAGGGGCGCAGAAAACGACGTACCAGCGGCAGACTCAGCAAGCCACCGAGTGCCGCCCACAGTGCGAAGTTGTCGAGGCTGCTGGCGCCGCCGATGGCGGCGATCAGCGAACCTCCTGCGCCCATCGTGGCAATCGAGATCATGCCGATCGTTGCAGAAACCAGGCCTTTGCTGTCATCGCTGGCGAACAGTGCCAGCCGATACAACGCCGCGTTGCTCATGCCCAGGCCGATGGCATATAGCGAGAGGCTGGCAATCAGCACCGGCAGCGCTGCGCTCGATACCGCCGTGCCGATCAGTGCGATCAAACCCAGGCAGAAAGGCCAGAGGGCGAATCGAATGACCTGGGGTAACGAGTGCCTGACGAGCAGGCGATCAAGGATCAGATTGCCTGCAATCACGGCGCAGAAGACCGGTATCTGCCACAGGGCATATTCGCGTGAGGACAAGCCCGACAACTGCATCAGCAGCAACGGTGAGAGGCCGATCCAGGCAATCAGCGGCAGGCTCATCAGACCCAGTGCGATGCTGGCCTGGAGGAAACGCCCGTTAGCGAGCAATGCCAGATAGCGCTGTCCAGTCTGCCGTGCGTTGGACGCAACGGGCGCCTGTTGCTGACCGTCGTTGCGCACGACGCCGATGGTCTCGGGCATGCAGGCATAGAGCCCCAGCCAGGCAACGGCCGCCGCCAGGCCCAGACCGAGAAACAGGGTTCGCCAGCTTATCCATTCCAGCAACAGACTGCCGAGCAGTGGACCGAGCAATGGCGACAACAAAGCGACATTGCCAAGCAGCGCCATCAGGCGCACCGCATCCGCTTCACGGAAGACTTCCTGCAGGGCCGGATAACTGACGGCCACAATAAAGCCCAGACCCATCCCTTGAAGCAGGCGCAACAAGTTGAACGTTTCAATGCTGTTGCTGAAGAACGCAGCGGCGCACGCCATACCGAAGAGTGCGCAACCACTTAACAGAATCCGCCGCCGGCCAAACCGGTCGGAGAGCGGGCCTATCAGCCATTGCAGGCATACGCCGCCGATCAGGTAAAGATTGAATGCGTACGGAACATGCCGCGTATGCGCTTTGAACTCCGAAGTAATGGTCAGCATCGCCGGCATGACCAGGTCACTGGCCATGTAGGTCAGCAGTTCAAAAAGGGTAATTGCCAGACAGAATCCGAGTGCTTGCCCGGGACCGACATGAATGAGTGTTCTTTGCATGCGCTGGTGAGCTCGTGTGGTTCGACATCAGGAGCGCAAAGGGTAGGGCGGCGTAGGGGAGTGATTACACAGGCGTAGTGTGACTACAGATATCAAAAATATGCCTGATGTTGCAGAACGTAGACGTACTTCAACGATTGGAGAAATTTCCTACTGAGACGGTGCAAAGTACGTGCAGAAAGCGCCTACCTTCCTGTAGGCGCAGTTTTGGCGGGAACACAATCTGTAACGTTTGTTCAGTGAGCCATCAGTATCGGTGATGGTAATAACCGGGACCTTCCTGGTACCGATGGTGGCCGTCGTGCCAGCCTCCGTGGGGGAAAATGATGCAGCCACTCAAGGTCAGTACGGCAAGGAGGGGAATCAGCCAGGTGATTCGACGGAACATTTCAAAAATCCTCATGGTTACGCCGTCATGAAGCCAAAACTCTTCATCGGCTGTAACATGAGACCGCGTCCGCTGGGGCTCATCCCCGCAACACGGTATGCGCATGGCATGCAAACGGATACAAACCGGATACATTTGAAAGTTTCAGGAACCCGTAATGACCCAGAAGCAACGTTTGAAATACTCGATTCTGATCGCCCTGTCGGTGCTGGCGATCATGCTCGGCCTGTCCTGGCTGCAAAATGCCGGGATGCTCAGCGAGAAGATGTTCCAGTACATCGCCATTGGCGTGGCGGTCGTCGTGGTGGTGATCAACGGGGTGATGCGCCGCAAGGTCAAACCCTGACGGCGATCGCGGGACGCTTCAATCGTTATTGAGCACTGCAGCAGCCTGTGGATGCAGGCTGTAACTCTTGTCCGGGTTGAAGGTGACCACACCTTCGGCGCACAGACGCTTCAAAACTTCGCGCACACTGAGAAACGACAGCGGGACGTCCAGGTCCAGCAGTTGACTGTGCACGCCGCGCACCCCAAGGCGTCGATCGCTTTGCGCGGCGACCAGCAGGGCGTCGATGACTTTCAGGCGTACCAGACTGGTGCGCAGGCCAAAACTTTTCAGCAGCAGGCGAATGCGTTCATTGCCCTGTCGCTCGGGGCTGGGTGCGAAACTGCTCGCGCGGGGACTCATGGAAGCTCCTTGTGACGCCTGGCTACCGTCCGTTGGTAGTTGCGAGTTGTACATGGGATTACTCCTTTTCAGAGCCTGATCAGGAACCGTTTTGGCTGCTCTCGATAAACAAGACGTTTCAGCACGGCGAATCATGAAAGAAAACATGTAGAAATTTTGTCGCTTATTCGTTGTTTTCCCGTCATCACTGGCTGTGTTCGCGGGTACGCGGGCTAAATTTTTTCTCCCGGATTCGTTTCCTGAACAGCCACCTTGCGCGCAGGCGCAGGCATCAACTTCAGACCGGATCCGGCGCACGCGTCGATCCTTGTCCTATCGATCAGGAGCGTGCGTGATTATTCCCAGGCAGTTAACCGGGCTGGCCCTCGCCGGCGTGTTTCTCGGGCTCAGTCTGTCGGCCCATGCGTTCAGTCCCGCCACTCAGGCCAGCGCCGAGATTCGTCGCACCGGGTTTGGTGTGCCGCACATTCGTGCCGAAAACGAGCGTGGCCTGGGCTTCGGCATCGGTTATGCCTACGCCCAGGACAACCTGTGCCTGCTGGCCAACGAAATCGTCACGGTCAATGGCCAGCGCTCACGCTATTTCGGCCCGGACCTATTCACCGTTGAGGAACGCGAAAACCGCGTCAGCGATCTGTTTTTCACCTGGCTCAATACCCCTGAAGCGGTGAAAGCGTTCTGGGATGCGCAGCCGACCGAAGTGCACGACCTGGTGCAAGGCTACGCCGCCGGCTACAACCGCTATCTGGCCGAGCGCCGCCAGCAAGGTTTGCCGCAGCAGTGTCAGGGGAAATGGGTGCGTGATATCGCTGCCGAGGATCTGGTGAAACTCACGCGCCGGCTGCTGGTTGAAGGCGGGGTCGGGCAGTTCGCCGAGGCGTTGGCCGGGGCAACACCGCCGCAGGCGTCGGCACAGGTCGACCGCAACGCACACGCTTATCAGGTGGCGGACGCGCGCATGCAGCGCTTCGCCCTGGATCGCGGCAGTAACGCCGTCGCGGTCGGCAGCGAACGCTCGTTCAACGGTCGCGGCATGCTGCTGGCCAACCCGCATTTTCCGTGGGTCGGTGGCATGCGTTTTTACCAGATGCACCTGACCATCCCGGGCAAGCTCGACGTCATGGGCGCGGCGTTGCCGGGGCTGCCGATGATCAACATCGGCTTTAACCAGCACCTGGCCTGGACTCACACGGTCGATTCGTCGAAGCACTTCACCCTGTATCGCCTGCAACTCGATCCGAAAGACCCGACACGCTACTTGCTGGACGGCAAATCGCTGCCGATGAGCAAGCAGACCGTGACCGTGCAGGTCAAACAGGCGGATGGTCAGGTGGTGCCGGTCACGCGGGACATCTACAGCTCGCCGTTCGGCCCGATTGTGCAGTGGCCGGGCAAGCTCGACTGGGACCATCAGTACGCCTTCAGCCTGCGCGATGCCAATCTGGGCAACGATCGGGTCTTGACGCAGTGGTACGCAATGAATCAGGCCGCCAACCTCAAGGATTTGCAGGATTCGGTGCACAAGATCCAGGGCATCCCGTGGGTCAACACTCTGGCCGTGGATGACAAGGGCCAGACGCTGTACATGAACCTGTCGGTGGTGCCGAACGTCAGCGCCGACAAACTCGCCCGGTGCAGTGATCCGCGCGCCGGGTTGCAGATGATCGTGCTGGACGGTTCGCACAGCACCTGTGCCTGGGATATCGACCCACAAGCGGCGCAGCCGGGCATCTATGCCGCCAGCCAGTTACCGCAATTGCTGCGCAAGGATTTCGTCCAGCATTCAAACGATTCGGCCTGGCTGGCGAACCCGGCGCAACCGTTGACCGGTTTCTCCCCGGTGATCAGTCAGGACGGCCAGCCATTGGGCCTGCGTGCCCGGTTTGCCCTGGATCGCCTGACCACGCTGGGCAAACAAGGGCCGGTGGGGGTGAAGGATCTGCAGCACATGGTGATGGATGACAACGTGTATCTGGCGACGCAGGTGCTGCCCGATCTGTTGACATTCTGCAGTGCTGATCTTGCCGCCGACGCCGCCGCACTGAAGCCGGTTTGTGCCAGCCTCAAGGGCTGGGACGGTCGGGCGAATCTGGATTCGGGCACCGGCCTGGTGCATTTCCAGAACATCATGCAGGCCTTGCTCGAGTCGCCCGATATCTGGCGGGTGCCGTTCGATGCGAAAGACCCGCAACACACCCCGCGCGGGCTGGCGATCGAACAACCGGCAGTGACCAAGGCGTTGCGCGAGGCGATGCTGGCGTCGGCTGCCACCGCCGAGAAAATGCGCCTCAAGCCTGACACCCGCTGGGGTGATATTCAGGTGGTGAGCAGCGGCGCTCAGCAAACGGCGATTCACGGCGGACCGGGGACGCTTGGCATCTACAACGCCATCCAGAGTGTGCCGCGCGAAGACGGCAAGCTCGAAGTGGTCAGCGGCACCAGCTACCTGCAAGTGGTGAGCTTCGACGACAAAGGTCCGCAGGCCCAGGGGTTGCTGGCGTTTTCCCTGTCCAGTGATCCGGCGTCGAAATACTCCCGGGACCAGACCGAGGCCTTTTCGAAAAAACAGTGGAGTGTGCTGCCGTTCACTGAACAGCAGATTACCGCCGATCCGCACTATCAGGTGCAGGCGATTCGCGAGGCCTCTGAGCAGCCGACAAAGGTAGTGGCGCAATAAACGATTGAGCGCGGCCTGAACGAAAAAGCCGCTGCCCCCTGAACAAGGGGCAGCGGCTTTTTTTATTGCTTCAGGTTTTCGGCGGCTGGCGGGGCATCGAGTTGATGACGGGATCACCTTCGGTGTTGCGGGTCAGGTAGACCGGCAGCACCTTGGGCAGGGTGTTGACGAGGCCGCCGAGCTCTTTGATGTTGTAGACGCCGCCGACGCGGATCGCTCCGGTGCTGGCGTCCGCGAGTTTCAGCGGCTTGCTCAGGTAACGGTTGATCAGGGGCAGGGCTTCGTTCAACGCCAGATTGTCCAGCACCAGTTTGCCGCTGCGCCAGGCCAGGGCGTTGTCGTTGGGGTAGGTCTGGCTGATCTGTGGCATGTAATCGCCATGCCTGTACTGCGCCTGCATCGCCGGCCCCAAACGCAAACCATCACCCGGCAGTGCAGCGTTGCTGGTGACCAGGACCGAGCCTTCGATCAGGTTGACCCGCACTTGATCTTCATAGCGCCAGACATTGAAACGGGTGCCGGTCACGCGGATCTTGCCTTCGGCCGCCCGGACCACGAAGGGGTGGGAGAGATCGTGGCTGACCTCGAAAAAGGCTTCACCTTTTTTCAGGGTGACCCGGCGCTCGTCCTTGTAATTGCTGAAGGTCAGCTCAGTGTTGAGGTTGAGCTCGATCTGGCTGCCATCGCTCAGGGTGACCTGACGGACATTATCGCTGGCTTCAAAATGCTGGTAGCTGTTGGGCAGCCAGCCCAGATGCCATCCGCTGTAGGCCGCCAAGGGCAGGGCCAGAGCACAGACGCTGGCGGCCATTGCGTAACGACGCCAGGCCGGGGCCGGTTTGTTCAGTGGCACGCTCGGGATCGGTTGCGGACGCGGCAAATGTTCAGCAACGCCCCAGATTTCCAGCATGGCTTCGTATTCGAAGGCATGCAGCGGATGCGCGTCGCGCCATTGCTCGAAAGCCAGACGCTCCTCGGCGGAGCAGTCAACAGCGTGCAGACGCATGCACCAGTGCGCGGCGGCATCGGTGATCGCATCGTATTCGGCTTCCGAGAGGGATTCTTGGGTCATTGACTCGTCCTGATTTGCTGCATTCTAACCTTGTCGGCAAGGCGCCGAGAACATCCGTCATGGCAATTGCCCATCAACGTGGAACTTATTTTTCCGCCTGACGCCCAAAAAACAGGACGTCTGACGGACATCATCCACAAACGGAGTGAAAAAATGATCAAAAAAACCTTTGCCGCTGTTGTTGCCACCGCCGCGCTGCTCAGCGCAGGTACCGCCATGGCTGACCGGCCAGGCGCAGGCTGGGTGACCATCGAGAAGGCAATCGAGATCGTCAAGACCAAGGCCGGTTATGTCGAGGTGTATGAGATCGAGGCAGACAACGCCGGTTACTGGAAAGGCGAGGGTCGCAAGGCGGATGGCGTGGTCTACGAGTTCCGCATCGATGGCGCTTCCGGCAACATCCTGCGCGATCAGAAAGACTGACATTGATACACCGCAAGCGGATGCGCAGGCCTTGGGGCCTGCGCTTTTTTTTGCCGCTCAGTTCAGTCCCTCCACAGGCTGGGTGACCGGGTCGAGCTGTCGGCCCATTTCACAGATCAGAAAGGCAATCGAGTCGGCATTGCGCAGGATCGTATCGATGCGTGCAGCAGGATTGTGCGGGTTCAGGAATGCCTGCCGCGCAGCCTCGATGTTCGGGCAGGCGGTGATCTTGAGAATTTCCTTGCCGACATGCGTCATCCCGGGAATGGAATCCATGCTGATCCATTCGCTCAGTTCGTGGTTCCAGGCGGCAAACAGTTCCTCGTGGGGGGTGGCGAGTGACAGTGCTTCACGTTGAAAACTTTTCTGGGTTTCTTTCAACGCTGCTCCATAACCGGTAATCGTCGAAATCAGATCAGTAAACGGACGCCGGGCCTCCAGCGACGCAATATCCACGGCCTTGGCAAACTGATGCGCGAATTCGTGGATCAGCGTCGATGCCTGGGCATGGCCCTGAACATCGAACGGTTCGGTCAGACCGTCGCTGTACCAGTCGAGCCCCTGGTTGAAGAAGTTCTCGGTGAAATGCACCTTTCGGCGCAAGTCGTCCTCCAGTACGAAGGCAATCAGTCCGGTCTGCCGTGATCTGTTCGAGCCAACGACGAAACGCTCGGTGTTCATCAGATCCTCGGTGGGGTCCACCAGCGCATTGCAGATTGGCACGATGGCCTGTTTTATTTTCGCAAGCACGTCGGCGTCGATTCTAGGCACATCAAAAAACGCCTTGAGGAAGGTATCCAGCCGGGTGCCCGGGGCATGGTTTCTGAGTTGGGCCATGTTGTGCAGGCTGTTGAAGGCGTAGTAGCGGGCCAGATCGACTGTATGCATGAGGATTCGGGCTTTTTCCGGGTGCCTGGCGCGGATCTCGGTCATGCCTTGGGCTTCGATGTTCAGGCAGAGCCGGGTATCCCGGTCGTTCGTATAGCGGTTGTGCAGTGTCGACAGCACCTTGCCCAAGTGCACGGTGTGCCGATCCGGGTCGATAACCAATTGCCCGGAGGCGGTGTGCTGCAACACCGGCCCGGCCTGATCGGTGCCCTTGATGCGCCAGACCGCCCCCGGCCGCTCCACCGGATAGACCTTGCCGGCAATCGCGGCGTAGCGGGTTTTGTCTGCAAGGTCCTGATAGGTGCCTTCGGCCGGATTCGGGGTCAGGTCTTTCAAGGCGATGGTCGTTGTTTCGAACGGCTGTAAGGTCGTCCGGTCAGGGGCTGTGGCTTTGATCTGCGCCCAGTGAGGTGCACTGATCGGTGGCGCAACCGCTGATTGCGCAGGCGCAACGTCCGAGGGCGCCAGTGTTGATTCCAGTGACAACCGACCGAGCGAGACCATCTCCACGCCGCCGGCAATGAACGAGGCCAGTGCGCGTGTCCAGTGATGATCCTGCAGCGCTTCGGCGGAGGCGAGGAAATCCTTGTAGCTTTGCCAGAGAAATTGCACATAGGCCAGTTTGCCCGGCAGCACACCGGTGATTGGCTTGATGGCGGAGCTGAACAGTTTTTTCGCCGCTTCCCAGTCCGCCTGCGCAGCGGGTATTGCATAGCTGTGCAGCAGGCGCGAGAGCAGCGCCAGATGGTCTTTGAAAAAATGCTCCAGCGCATTGCCGGCGATGGACGGCAGCGCCAGCTGCATTTCGCTGGTCTGGCCGATGCTGGCCTTGAACAAGGCGCCAAAGATCGATTGTTGATCCTCAGGCAGGCGCCGCAGCAACAGGTCTTGCAACGCCCCGGGCAGGTTGAAGGCCGCGATGACAGCGGCGTCGTTTTCGAATTCGCTGAAGACGCGCTCCCCGTGATACGGCGAATAGAGCACCTGTGGCCCGGGTTGACCGGACACCGGCCCGATCAGATACAGGCCCAGCGCGTTGACCGCCGTAGCCCCCGCAGTCTTGATCAACTTCACCTGCCTGATCATGGCATTGGCACCCGCTACCGATGCACGGGCGAGCGCATCGGGCATGTCCAGAACCTGCGTCAGCAGGTCGAACGCCTTGCCGGAAAGCCGTTGTTGCAGTTTCAACTGGTGGGCGTGTTGCAGCAGTTGCCAGGGCAACTGGCGGATGAAGCGTTGCTTGCGCTGGGCCGCGTTGGCGTCATCGCCTGTCAGGGTGGTATTGATCTTCTCGGCGAATCCCGCGATATCCAGGGACTGCAGCAGGCTGCGTACGGCTTGCTGGTCGAATCCGGCCGGCAGCTTGTGCGTGCTGCTTGACGCGACTGCAAAGCCAGTTTGCCTGGCGATGTGCGCGTGGTTGAGCGCGAAGTCGACCAGGTTCACGGCCGGACCGGCCAACGCCAGGAGCGGAGTGATCTCGATGTGTTCCGGGTCAAGGTCCGGTGCCAGGTAGCGCTCGTTCAGCAGTGTTTTGAGACGGCGCTGAATGTGTTCACGCAAGGTTGGCAGCCCCTGAAGGTAATCCTTGCCGTCGACGACGCTGTGACGCCATTGTTCAAGCAACTCCAGGTGCAATTGCTGCTCGTCGAGTGTGGCCATGCCCAGCCAGGCGGGCAGCGTCTGTTGCCAGTTGAGTGCCCTGGCGAGCGCAGTGGCTCGCTGCAGATTGACATTGATCATCTGTCCACTCAGGGCCTTGAGGGCCTGATCCTCGCGGGTTTTTGCCAGCTTCAGGCTGCGCACCTGTTCGCAATGTTGAAGAAACTGCTCGATGGCCGATTGCGTGCGGTTGTGCAGCACGTTGTCGCTGATCAGGCGCAGTGGACCCAGCGCATAGCGCTGATGAAATCCGGTGCTGAGCGGGGAGAGGTTTTCCAGCAATGCCAGGCGTTTTACGGGGTCGAGCAGACGTTGATTCAGCCCCTGCCGGGCACTGTCGATGGACGCGAACACCTCCAGGCCCATGGCCGGTGTCCACAACACGGTGCGGCCGGAATGTTGCGCGTCCAGACCGCCGCGTTCGGTCAGTAAAACGCAGTGGGCCAACGGCAATTCACTGTCCTGTCCGGCGCACTGAAGCGTCAGCGACCAGGCGTCCGGCCGGAAACCGTTGAGCCCTTTGCGGCGCTGGTGTTCCGGCCGATCGGGGTTGAATACCGTGTCGACGATCGCTTGATCCGCGCGCCGCTGGCTGCCGTTGAGGACACGTAACCGCGCCTCACCGGTGAGCCCGACAAACAACGAATGTGCCAGTTTGGCCTGGAGGCTTTGTAAATAGCTGCGCTGTTGCGCGAGGGAGGCGAGCGGTTGCGCCGCAAATGCTTCGGCAACCTCGGGCAGGACACTGCTGAACACCTTGACCTGGACAGCCGCGACATCCGCCAGCAGCATCGAGGGCAGTTGGCTGCCGGTGATGGCCAGGCGGGTACTCCAGCGTCCCCCGGTATCGAGTTTGAGCAGTCGTTCGTGGAGCATCGAGCGAATATCCAGCGCCTTGTCGAACAGCGCTGCAACGTTGGTGGCGCTATCGCTATGGCGGAACACCTGCAGGACATACTCGATGTTCTTGCGTTGTTTGGTGATGATGGTTTCCAGCAGCGCCTTGAAAACCTTACCGCCGATCGACTGACCCGAGACATGCGGCTGCTCGAACCCGATGAAACGCTGGCGCTCGTCAAGGCTCAACAGGCCATAGAGCTCATCATCATGTCCGGCGGTGCTGAGTTTGCTCAGCAGCGTATCCTTGAGATCCTTGTAATCCTTGAGTACCTGCAACCCCTGGGTGGGTGTGTACAGGCAGGCATCGGTGTGACTGAGCATGAGCGAGCCGGCCAGCTCGACCTGATTAGGCTGGTATTGCCACAGGTGCACGGTTTCCAGCGTCCCCTGGCGGGCGGACGCGCCTCGCGGATCGATCCACGCCAACAGGTTGTCGCATTTGTTGGCGTCGATGATCTCGGCCTCGCGCTTGAGCAGGATGTCGGCCCGGGCCTGTTCGAGCAGTACCTGACTGAAAAACGCCCGGCGTGCGCTGCCGTCGGCGCCAGCGCCGTTCCAGTAAACTTCCATGCGCTGGTACAACAGCGCGAGCAGTTTGCTCGACACGCTTTTCACCGCCGCTTCCCAATGCTCATGGTCTGTGGCCAGCGATGGTTTGTGCGGGTGTGAGTAGGTGCGTGTCTGCGCACCGGGCCAACCCGAATAGCGATAGTGCAACAGCACGGCATGGCCGAGCGTCATTGCTTCAAGCCTGCGTCCCGCGCTGCTGGCTTGCGCCGGTTCATCGTCTGGCGACACGGCCGCGTAGAAGTTGACCCGGGTCTGGGCCTGATTCACCCCGGGCATGCTGGGGGCGAGTTGGTCTTTGAGCAGCTCTTCGAGCAAGGCGTCGAGCTCGGGCAGGTGCAGCAATTCGTCGAGCATGGCCTGGGCGTTGAGTTGCTGGCAGTGCCTGATGCTGGCTTGCTGATCGGCGAATACATCGCCCTCGATGAGCTGGAAGGTCACGCTGATGCCGCGCTTCTCCACCAGATGCTTGCGTTGCGAGATGGCGAGCAAGGCCAGCAAGCGATCATCTTCTTGCGCCTCGGCAAGACGTTGTTCGAGGTGTCGGGTCAAGTTGGCGAGGCTGTCGAACTTCTTCAGTCCGTCGAAGGGCGTATAGAGCAGAAACGCTTGATCGTCGGGGGTGCTGCTGAGGATGAAACAGCCTGCCAGGGTGATGGCCGGCGGGTCTTCGGTGTTCAGCAGCACACAGTGGGCCAGCATCGGGGGCGTCTGCTGGCGACGCAGCGAGTCGGTTGCCAGTTGCACATGGGTCAACCAGTCGAAATCCTTGATCGACAAACCATGGGGGGTGCCCAGTGATCTCCACAATCCGGGAGCATGCAGAAACTGCGGGAACAGCAGTGGGGTGACTGAAGCAGACATTGTCGGGTCTCTATCGGGGCGCGGGTCAAGGCGCCGGTGGAAGGAGACGACAGACTAGAAACCGCAGAGCAGGCGAGGGTGGTACAGGGTTACCGCACACAAGGCCGCAGAATGTGCCGGGCAACGCATGCCGATCACCTGAACGGTTGACAGCACCCGGGGCTGACGTGGTTAATCGTCAGGCAAGTCGTTCATACGCTGTTGTTCCCTCCAATAATTAGTCTGGAGCTTCAGATGTCTGCGCCAAACGATCATGTGTCCTCTGCTGTCTCGCCATCGTTATCACTCGAGGCGCTGACGCAACTGCTTGAAACGATTTTCCTGCGGCACGGCACCTCCGCCGACGTCGCCCGTTCACTGGCCGCCAACTGTGCCGGGGCCGAGCGTGACGGTGCGCACAGCCACGGTGTGTTCCGGATGCCCGGTTATGTGTCGACCCTCAAGAGCGGTTGGGTCAACGGTCAGGCGGTGCCGCAAGTCGAGGACGTCGCTTCCGGTTTTGTGCGGGTCGATGCCGGCAACGGTTTCGCCCAGCCGGCGCTGGCTGCCGCCCGGCCGCTGTTGGTGGAGAAGGCGCGCAACGCCGGGATTGCCGTGCTGGCGATCCGCAATTCGCACCACTTCGCCGCCCTGTGGCCGGACGTCGAACCTTTCGCCGAGGAAGGGC
>Ga0308163_10002008_pt1 | contig 19984 bp, 19 predicted proteins | sample PhyTR1_FD_201037 | JGI IMG/M metagenome (GOLD analysis project Ga0308163, IMG submission 201037) | Phyllosphere microbial communities from UC Gill Tract Community Farm, Albany, California, United States - DLSLT.R1 | ecosystem: Host-associated > Plants > Phyllosphere > Unclassified | place: USA...
CTCTCGTGGACGCGCCGTTAGAAAAATACTAACCATTTATCGTACATCTGTCTACTCAATGTGGCATACCGGGACTTCGCTTGCGCAACATCCACTGGCCGCAGCGGATCTACCGTAATTTTGATGGGCAGTATCTTCCCAACTGCGTTGGCGCTACTGTATTTCCACCTCTAGCGTCCATTGCCCAAACTGCGCGTTTAAATGCCGAAGTGAGTCAAGCCGTAGTGGTTAACCGACGACAACGACAAGCGGTGCATAGTTGTCAAATGCGGCACTAAGCCGCTGGAACTGGCGAAGGGTAAAGTGGCTATCGATCTGACCGCGCAAGTTAAGCTGGCCCGACGCTGGAAACGCTGAAAGCTGCTGTATCGGCTGGCGAGTTGAACGCGCAGATCGAAGTGACAATAAGCCGCTGCGCAACGCTTCGCCAAGAAGTGATTGATCAGCCTTCAACTGACCGGAGCTGCTGCTGTAGTGTTACATTTGCAGCAGCTGATCAGTGTAGTACAGCAGTGTAGTACTCGACCATAAGATACAGTGTTTATGCGGTGCCCGTGTTAAATCCGCATTCTTCAAGACGCAGAGGCCGGAGGTTCGAATCCTCTCACCCCGACCAGGAATTCCCCTGCCCTGGTGAATGACCAGACTCTGCTCCAAAGACATACGGAGCAGAGCCTCACGCCATCCACCGAAACCGGTAGCCCGGGCAAACTCCCGGGCACGACCGCTTACTTCTCCATATTAAGACGCTTGGCTACGGCTACGCCGGTCGCCGGTGTCACATCGCGCGTGTCGATATTGAGCTCAGTGACCGCCGTGATGCCGCCCGCCGGATTGGCCATCCGCACGCCGCCCAGGTAATGGGTGCCGAGCGCCAAGCCGCTCCAGCTGACAACGACAGGACTGGTGCCGCCGATCTGAACCGACGCCGGCGCCGTGACTTTCATATTGCCCTTGGTGTCGTTCGGAATGGCGGTGGCGTAGGACAGCGTGTAATTGGTGCTCGCGCCATTCTTCAGCTTGTAGCCCAGCACGCAAGCCTTGAACACGCCCATCGGCGGCGACACCAGGCTCACGCTTTCGTTGGAGTCGGTATGGGCGCTGAACGCGACCACATTATTCCATTGATCCAGCACCATCAGATCGAGGTCATCGTCGGCGCCGCCCGCCGTCTCCTGGTTGCTGATTTCAAACCGCGCCAGAATGGTCTTGGCGGGAATGGCCAGCGTGACCGCCTTGACACCAGGACCGCGCGCCACGCAGGCTTGCTTGACGTCTTCCAGTGATTCCAGCGAGCCTGGCGCAGCCTGGGTGACCGTGTGGGCCAGACGCGTGTACTCGCGCAAGCCGGCCCGTTCGACCATCAATTTCCCGGCGAACCCGGTCTGCACATCGATCTGCCGGCTGCCGCTGACGGTGGTGGCGGAGACCACTTCCGGTGCGGACACGCCGTCGTTGTAGCGCGCCTGCAGCGGACTACGCACCGTGTGCTCGCTGTCGTTCCACACCAGTTCACCTGTACTCCAGACGCCCGGCACGGCGCTGGTGCGCGTCAGCTTGACCGTGTAAGCCTGCTTTTCGCCCGGAGCGAGTTGCAGGGACGACGGCGTCACGGCGACGTCGAAGCCGTCGAGCGTGCTGGTGGCGGTGTAGATCGCAGGCTTGTCGCCGACGTTGGTGACGCTGCGGGTGATGCTTTGAACGCCGACCACGCCGGCCAGCGAGATCGAGGCCAGGTTCAGCGCCGGACCTTTGATCGCGCCGGTGTTGCAGTCGGCGGGATCGCCGGTGATGTCGCACACGTATTTCAGGTAATCGCCGGCGGCGATGTCGTACACCAGTCCCGGATCGGCGGCAAGGTTCGGCACTACCAGGCCGGCGCCCTGCCCCCACGGCAGCGTGCCGTCCTGGTCGCCGGTGAGGGCGGTCGGCAGCACGGTACGGGTAGTAGTCATCAGCGCGGACTTGATGGCCGCCGGCGACCAGCCGGGATGGCGCTGCTTGAGCAGCGCGGCCAGGCCGGCCACGTGCGGCGTCGCCATCGAGGTGCCCGACATGAACGCCGAGTAGCTGTACGAAGGCGCGGTGCCGGCGATGACGGCGGCGCGCTGGGCGGCGGTCAGGCTCGGCGAGATGCCGGCCAGCGTATCAACGCCGGGCGCGGCCATGTCCGGTTTGAGCACGCCGGGATCGAAGCGGTTCGGACCGCGCGACGAGAACTCGGCCAGGGTCGGTCCGTAGATGTCGGTCAACGTGCTGGCCGACATCGCGGCGGTGGCGCCGGTGCCTGCGGCGTAAGCGTCGATGGCGGCTGCGTCTTCCTGGCGCACATGCACTGTCGGCAGGCTGTACATGTCGATCACGGGGCCGTTGCCGTCGTCCAGCATGATCATGCCGACGCCGCCGGCGGCGCGCACCGCTTCGGCCTTGGCCGTGCGGGCGTTGCTGCCACGCTGGCAGACCACCACCTTGCCGGCGACCTTGGCCGGGTTGAGCTGGGCGCTGCCCACGTCCGCGGCGCTCATGCACAGCGTTGCGAATTCGACGCTGGCGCCCGGCGCCGCAGCGTCGACGCCGCGAATCAACGCAGTCGCCGGCAACGGCTTGCCGATAATGGAGACGCCGCTGTAGGTCTTGCCGTTGCCCAGCTTGAGGGTCGAGGTATGGGTTTTGTCGTGGGCGGCAGCAGCCACCGTGGCCAGCCACGGACCGGTGTGGTTGACCTGGTTGGCAGGACCGTCGTTACCGCCGGCGGCGGCCACGAACACGCCCGCTTCAACGGCGTGGCGGAACGCCTGTTCCACCGGATCGACCGGCGTTTCGCCGCCACTGATCGAGAAGTTCAGGACATCGACGCCGTCCGCGACCGCAGCCTCGATCGCCGCCACGCTATCGCTGGAGAAGCAGGTGTTGTCGGGATCGCCATTGGTGGGCTTGAAGCTCCAGCAGACCTTGTAGATCGCCAGCCGCGCGCGCGGCGCCATGCCGGTGCGCACGCCAAGCGGGGTGCCGTCGGCGGCCACCGCCTGAACCTTGTCGTTGCCCGCCGCCGTGCTCGACGTGTGCGTGCCATGGCCGCCGAAGCCGGCCGGTCCGCTCAGCGAATCGCGCGGCGAGCGGAATTCGCTCGGGTGGATCGGCAAGCCGCTGGCGCGGAAGCCGGCGTCGAAATAGCGTGCGCCGATCAGCTTGTTGTTGCAGTCGGCGGTCGTGAAGCCTTCACCAGTCTGGCATGCGCCTTTCCAGCGCGCCGGCGGCGCCCCGTAGGCCGACGTGCCGCTGGCGGCGAAGGTGGGCCGGCCGCCGCTGTCGATGCGATCGGCATAGGACAGGTTTTCCGGCCAGGCGCCGGTATCGATCACGCCGACGATGACGTCCTCGCCCGCGTGCTGCCTGCCGCCCAGCTGCTCCCACAGCCCGCCCGGCTGGTCCAGGCCCAGGAAAGTCGGCGTATAGCTGGTGACGAGGCGGTTTCGTTCATCGGGTGTGATGCTGACCACCTTGCCGCTGGCCTTGAGGGTGCGCACTTCGGCGTCTGTCAGCCGCGCCGCGAAGCCGTTGAACACCACCTGGTACTGGTGCGTGATGCTGGCGGCCGGCAGTAGCGCTTTGGCTTGGGCCTGCCGGGTGCCGAGGTAACTGCGGTATTGGCGCGCTTCATTGGTCGACAGGTCCAGTCGCTGGCCGGGCGCGACCTTGGTGGCGCGCATGGTGCCGATGTTGCCGCCATAGTTCGCCACCGGCTGGTCGGACAGCTGCACGATGTACGAGCGACGACCGTCATCGGCGAGTGCTGGCTGGGAAATCGCCAGCAACGAAGTTAGCGCTAACACTAACTGCGCGGGAAGACGGTGCGGCGATAGTTGGTTCTTTGCCATGTGAAGCGCTCCGGTTGTGGAATGAGTTTTTCTGAAGAATTGAGCTGTAAACTATACCCATCCGGTTGACGATGTAACCATAAATTTTATTAAAGTTATTACTTGGTTACATTAATACAACAGAAAAATGACACATTTTTTGCTAATAAATTTACAACATAGAAAGTAAGGTTTCATAGCGAAACCCACCCGGCTCAACGACCAAAAAAGGCCAACATTTTTGCCGTCTGTAAAAATAAAAAAATTCGTGATCGTATAGACGCGCCCTAGTGCTGTGGGCATACTTGGCCTCTTCTTAACTGAGGGGGGAATAATGAAATTCGCACGCAAAGCAATGGTTGCCGCCTGCCTGGTGGCCGCCGCCGGTCCTGTTTTTGCGAACGCTTACAGCACCGCCACGTTCGGCAATCTCACCGTGACATTAATCGATCTGAACGTCGACGACGGTATTGCGGCCAGTATCAGCTTCCTTCCCAATCCAACTAAATTTACCGACGGCGCCGCGATCAGGGGCGAAGTCGAGACCTGGCGTGAACAGGGCAGCTTTGTCGATCTGCACGACGAAAAGATGAATAAATCGGCTGCTTGGGGTAGCGCTAACATTTCTGGCGGCGCGCAAACGGAGACCGCGTCGATGTGGGCCAGCGTCAACGCATCGGCCGATGGCCACGGCTTCGCATCGCTCAACTTGACGGGCAGCGCGCTGTCGACACCGGGACACCTGAGCTATTTCAACGGCGCGGCAAACGTACCGGGCGCCAATCTGCGCAATTTCACGCTGTCGGCAAATACCCAGGTGGTGTTTTCGGTGAACGGCTCCTTGAGCGTGAGCACCAATCCCGGCAGCTATCCCGGCGAGCTGCGCAACGAACTGGCATTCGCACGGCTGGGGCTGCAGGTGAGTGGAGAGGGCTTGGATGGAAACGTGCTGGTGGACCAGCATGAGCAAACGCTGAGCGTGGGTTATCCCGGCGATCTCATCCCGAGCGGTGGCAGCGACAGCTGGAGCGGCATGATCTCGTCCAGCTTCAGCAACCTCAGCGCCGAGAGTGCCGGCGGCGGATTCTGGGCGTACGGCGGTATCGAGGGCGTCTCGCTGATGACGGCCGTGCCCGAGCCCGAGACCTACGGCATGCTGCTTGGCGGCCTGGGACTGATCGGCGCCGTCGCGCGCCGCCGCCGCCGCGCTGTCGCGTAAAACAAGCTTGCTCAATCAAGGAGAATTTATGAAGCGTATTGCACTGCATACCCTGGCGGCTGTCTGCCTGTCGGCCGCGATCGGTCCGGCGTTCGCGACCGCCACCAGCAGCGCCACCATGGGCAACCTGATCATCACGTTGACCGACCTGAACCCCACCGACGGCATTTCGCCATGGCTGTCGTTCACGCCAAACAGCGTGTCCGGATTGCACAATGAAGCCAAGGGCTGGGGCGATGTCTACGAATCCTACACTCGCGACGACTACGCCAGCGCTCCCCATCAGAATGGCCTGTTGTCCAAGCAAATCGATAGCGCATGGTCGACCGCCGGCGCCAGCGTGGCCACGGCCGCCAACGCCGCAGGGTTCACGGCGATGTCGGCGCACGGCGCGGCGCAAAGCGGCGCCGATGGGTACGGCAAATATTTCAGCCAGGCCTATAACGGCAACGGCGTCAGCTCGTTCATTTTGTCGCCCATGACCCAGGTCACGTTCAGCGTCGTCGCCAGCGTCAAGGCCAGCACCAGCATGGGCTACAACCTGGACGCCGACATGGCCGAATATGGCTATGCACGCGTGCTGCTGAACGCCGGTGGAACCGTCAACGGCATGTGGCAGAACGACGGGCAAGAGTACGCGGCACTGGCCGAGTATTACGTCAACGACGATAACACCGTGTCGGGCGTCAACGACAGCTGGTCGGGAATGCTGTCCTCCTCGTTCATCAATTACGGTTCGACCGTTGCCGATGCATGGCTGCAGGGGGTCGCTTTGAGCGAAGGCCAGTCGGCCGTCTGGGACGGCGTGTCGCCGGTGCCCGAACCGGAAACCTACGGCATGATGTTGGCCGGACTGGCGCTGATCGCCGCGGTGCGTCGCAAGGCAGTCAAGGCGGGCAACGCCGGCAAGTAATACGTGTGCACGTGTGCGGTTCAGTTGAACTTCGCCACATCGAGAATGGCCCGCGCGAAGGCCTGCGGCGCTTCCTGCGGCAGGTTGTGGCCGATGCCGCCGGTCAGCAACCTGTGTTCATACTTGCCGGTGAATTTCTTCGCGTAGTTCTTCGGATCGGGGTGTGGGGCGCCATTGGCGTCGCCTTCCATCGTGATCGTCGGCACGCCGATGTCCGGGAAGCGCGCCAGTTGTCGTTCCAGGTCGTCGTAGCGTGCTTCGCTTGGCCCCAGTCCGAGCCGCCAGCGGTAGTTGCTGACCGAGATGGCGACATGGTCCGGATTGTCGAGCGAGGCGGCGGAACGGTCGAAGGTGGCGTCGTCGAATTTCCATTGCGGCGACGCCAGTTCCCAAATCAGGCGCGCGAACGCATGGGTGTCGGCGCGGTAGCCCAGTTCCCCGCGCTCGGTGGCGAAATAATATTGATACCACCATTGCAGTTCGGCCTTCGGCGACAACGGAGCGCGGTTCGCTTCCTGACTGCCGATCAGGTAACCGCTGACCGCCACCAGCGCCGTGAAGCGTTGCGGCCACAACGCCGCCAGCGTGCCGGCAATCCGCGCGCCCCAGTCGAAACCGGCGACAATGGCCCGGTCGATCTTCAGCGCATCCATGAACGCCACCGCGTCGGCGGTGAAAGTCGCTTGCTGGCCGTTGCGCGGCGTCTGCGGCGACAGGAACCGCGTGCTGCCAAAGCCACGCAGGTGCGGAATGATGACGCGGTATCCCGCCGCGGCCAGGATCGGCGCCACGTCGACAAAGGCATGAATGTCGTAGGGCCAGCCGTGCAACAGCAGCACCGGCATGCCGTCCGTCGGCCCCATGTCGACGTATCCGACGTCTAGCAGGCCGGCTTTAATCTGCCGTATCGCGGGGAAGGCGTTGGCCGGCGTTACCGTGGCGGCAAAGGCGCCGCCCGCATAGCCGATCTGGCTTGCGGCCAGTCCCAGAACGGCCGTATTCAGAAAGCCGCGACGTTTCATATTGGTTGCTTCGGTCATGATGACTCCTGTCGGTTGATGAAAATGGATTACCGGGACGCGACCGCCGGTTCGGCCAGCAGCGTGCGGATCTTCGCCTCGGTCGCCGCATACGCGCCTTCGCCGAAGTGCTGGTACACCACCTTCCCCTGCTTGTCGACCAGGTAGACGGCTGGCCAATACTGGTTGTTGTAGGCCCCCCAAGTGGCGTACCGGTTGTCCTGCGCGACCGGATACGTGATGCCGAAGCGCTTGATGGCTGTCTTCACGTTGTCGGTCGAGCGCTCGAATGGATATTCAGGAGTGTGCACACCCACCACCACCAATCCCTGGTCCTTGTACTTCTCGTGCCAACTCTTCACATGGGGCAGCGTGCGGATGCAGTTGATGCAGGTGTAGGTCCAAAAATCGACCAGCACCACCTTGCCGCGCAACTGGCCCAGTGTCAGCGGCTCGCTATTGAGCCATTTCTGGATGCCGGTGAATTCCGGCGCTGTCGCGGGCGTGGGCGCGGAAGCGGCGACGGCGGTCAAGGTGGCGGTGGAGGTGGCGGTGGCAAAAGCGATAGCGGCCAGCGTTTTATTCAGTATGGATTTCATGTTCAAGAGCCTTTCAGGGTGGGGAAAAAGTCGGCAAGGGCCGCGTAGATCACAACGTCGTACTGCAAGTAGATGGCGAGGCCGGTCAGCAGGATCAGCACACCGAATATCTGGATCAGGCGATGGGAATGGCGCGCCAGCACCCTGACCCGCGTCGCCATGAACTGGCCACCGTAGGCGATCACCAGCATCGGTATGCCGGCGCCGAGGGCGTACATCAGCAGCAGCGTGGCCGACCAGCCGATGTCCTGCGCCTTCGCCACCAGCACCAGGATCGACGCCAGCACCGGACCGGCGCATGGGGTCCAGACGGCGCCGAGGGACATGCCGAGCACGAAGCCGCCGGCGTTGCCGCTGCTGCCGTCCGCCGACGGACCGGCGCGGTTCAGGAAGCCGCCCATGCGGGCCATCAGCCACTCGTAGGGCTGGCGCCACAGCATCAGCAATCCGGTCAACATCAGCATGGCGATGCCGGCCAGGCGCAGCGTCTCGTGGGCGACGACGACATGCTGCGAGGCGCTGGCCAGCAGCATGCCCAGCGCGGCGAAGGTGAGCACGAAGCCGGCCACGATAAACAGCGGGCGGCTGCCGTTCGTACGCCGGTCCGTGCGCTGCAGGGTGCTGCCAAGGACGATGGGCAGGATCGGCAGCACGCAGGGCGAGGCGATGGTCAGCACGCCGGCCAGCGTCGCCAGCGGCAGTTCGATAAGATTGTTCATGGCTTGTCCTCCTGTTTTGGAAGACTCCATTTAATCGGTGCGGTGTGTACCGGCTGTGTCCAAAACAGCGGCTTTTGCAATGTTGTGTGTACAGGGTCGATCCGGATACACTGGGATACAAAGCGGGCGATGGCGCCCTCTTTCACGGGTTAAGATGCGTCCATGGAAAACACAGACCACATCCTCATCGTCGACGACGACCGCGAAATCCGCGAGCTGCTGGCCGCGTATCTTGAGAAGAACGGCATGCGCGCCACGGTGGCGGCGAACGGCCGCCAGATGCGCGCGCTGCTGGAACAACAGACCTTCGACCTGCTGGTATTGGACTTGATGCTGCCCGGCGAGGACGGTCTGACCTTGTGCCGCGAGCTGCGTGCCAGCAAATGGCGCGCGCTGCCCGTGTTGATGCTGACGGCGCGCGGCGAGGAGACCGACCGCATCGTCGGACTGGAAATGGGCGCCGACGACTACCTCACCAAACCATTCGCCGTGCGCGAGCTGTTCGCCCGCATCCGCTCTGTGCTGCGGCGCGCGCGCATGCTGCCGCCCAATATGCAGGTCGATGAATCGGGACAGTTCATCACCTTCGGCGACTGGAAGCTGGACACCGTCGGCCGCCACCTGCTGGACCGCGCCGGCACGGTGGTGTCGCTGAGCGGCGCCGAATACCGGCTGCTGCGGGTGTTCCTCGACCATCCGCGCCGGGTGCTGACGCGCGACCAGCTGCTGAACCTGACGCAAGGGCGCGACGCCGACAGCTTCGACCGCTCGATCGACCTGCTGGTAAGCCGGCTGCGTCAGCGCTTGCTGGACGACGCGCGCGAGCCGCGCTACATCAAAACCTTGCGCAGCGAAGGTTACGTATTCTCTTCCGAGGTCGATCCAGGCGGTGCGGCATGACCTGGTTCCACTGGCCGCGCACATTGTTCACGCGCCTGACGCTGATCCTGTTCGTCGGCCTGGCGGCGGCGCACGCGATGTCGTACTGGCTGATCATCAGCGAACGGCGCGAAGCGACCACCGGTTTGATGCTCGGCTATCTGGAGCAGGACGTCGCCAGCTCGGTGGCCTTGCTCGATCATCTGCCTGCCAGCGAGCGCGCCGCCTGGCTACCCAAGCTGGAGCGCCGCAGCTACAGATTCTCGCTGGGGCCGGGCGACACTGGCCATGCGCCGGACAGCGAGCTGTCGAAGCGCGTCGCCGCATCCTTCGTCAGCTCCATCGGCAAGCAATACCCCGTCACCGCCAGCGCCGTGCCGGGCCACCCTAACCGCGTGCAGGCGCATGTCACGCTGAGCGACGGCGCCATGCTGGTCGTCGACATGCGGCCATCGGGCCTGCCCATTCCGGCGTGGCTGCCTGCGGTGCTGCTGTTGCAGCTCGCGTTGCTGGCCGTGGTCACTTGGTACGGCGTGCGGCTGGCGACGCGCCCGCTGGCGCAACTCGCCGACGCCGCCGACCGTCTGGGTCCCGATCTCAACGCCGCACCGGTAGCGGAAAGCGGCCCGCTGGAGGTGGCGCGTGCGGCGCGCGCCTTCAACGCGATGCAGGAGCGCATCGGCGCCCATCTGAGCGAGCGCACGCAGATCCTGGCAGCGGTTTCGCACGATCTGCAAACGCCGATCACACGCATGCGCATGCGCGCCGACATGATGGACGACGACATTCAGCGCGTCAAAATGACCCGCGACCTGGTCGAGATGGAGATGCTGGTGCGCGACGGCGTGGCGTACGCGCGCACGCTGCACGGCACGTCGGAGGCCGCGTGCAGCGTCGATCTGGATTCCCTGCTGGGTAGCATGGTTGGAGATTATCTGGACGGCGGCCATCCGGTCAAGCTCGAAGGAAAGGCCGGTGCGCCGCTGACCACTCGCCCGCACGCGTTGCGCCGGGTGCTGGGCAATTTGATCGACAACGCGCTCAAATACGCCGGCTCGGCAGATCTGCAGGTTGGCCGAGCCAATGGCCAGATAACGATACGCGTACGGGATCACGGACCCGGCATCCCGGACGAAGAATTAGGCAACGTCATGCAACCGTTCTACCGCCTCGAAGCATCGCGCAACCGCGACACTGGCGGCACGGGCCTCGGCCTCGCGATTGCCAGGCAGCTGGCGCAGGCCATCAACGCCACGCTAACGCTGCGCAACCATCGCGACGGCGGCCTCGAAGCCACCCTCACGCTATCCGAAATCGCCGCCTAACAAATCCGGGGTCAGGTCCACCATTTCTACACGGCCTCATCTATTACACCGGCTTACGCATGAGCTCCTGTAGAAATGGTGGACCTGACCCCGGAGTTTAGTCGGCGAGCTTGACCATTTCGCGGTAGAGGTCGGCCTTGCCTTCGAAGCCGATGCCGGGCAGCTCGGGCAGCATGATGTGGCCGTTCTCGACCTTGACGCCGTCCGGGAAGCCGCCGTACGGTTGGAACAGGTCGGGGTACGATTCGTTGCCGCCCAGGCCCAGGCCGGCGGCGATGTTGAGCGACATCTGGTGGCCGCCGTGCGGAATGCAGCGCTTGGCCGACCAGCCGTGCTCGCGCAGCATGTCGAGCGTGCGCAGGTATTCGACCAGGCCGTAGCTGAGCGCGCAGTCGAACTGCAGCCAGTCGCGGTCGGACCGCATGCCACCATAGCGGATCAGGTTGCGCGCGTCCTGCATCGAGAACAGGTCCTCGCCGGTCGCCATTGGATTTTTGTAGTAGTTGCGCAAGGTCGCCTGCAGTTCGAAGTCGAGCGGGTCGCCCGGTTCTTCGTACCAGAACAGGTCGTACTGCGACAGCGCCTTGGCGTACTGGATCGCGGTGTCGAGGTCGAAGCGGCCGTTGGCGTCCACCGCCAGTTTCTGGCCGTCCTGCAGCACGCTGAGCACCGAGTCGATGCGGCGCAGGTCTTCGTCAAGCGAGGCGCCGCCGATTTTCTTTTTGACCACCGTGTAGCCGCGATCGATGTAGCTGCGCATCTCGTCCTTGAGCTTGTTGTGGTCCTGGCCCGGGTAGTAGTAGCCGCCGGCGGCGTAGACGAAGATGTTGCGGTCGGCCTTGCCGTCGCCGTAGCGGTCGGCCAGCAGCTGGAACAGCGGCTTGCCTTCGATCTTGGCGACCGCGTCCCACACGGCCATGTCGATGGTGCCGATCGCAACCGAACGCTCGCCGTGACCACCCGGCTTTTCGTTGGTGAACATGCAGTTCCAGATCTTGTGCGGGTCGAGGTTGTTGCCGCTGTCGTCGACCAGGCTTTGCGGATCGGCTTCGAGGATGCGCGGGATGAAGCGCTCGCGCATCAACTTGCCCTGGCCGTAGCGGCCGTTCGAGTTGAAGCCGTAGCCGATCACCGGCTTGCCGTCGCGGATGACGTCGGTGACCACTGCCACCAGGCTCAGCGTCATCTTGCTGAAGTCGATGTAGGCGTTGCGGATCGGGGAGCTGATCGGGACGGTTTTTTCGCGGATTTCAACAATTTTCATGGTAAGTCTCCAAGGTGTCGGGTGCGGGCCTGAGCCAATGTCGACAGCTTACTATTGAACTTAACTGTTAAGATTCACCTAAATTAAATCCATTATTCACTTTAAATGAAAATTGATACCGCCCCCGACCTGGCGTTTTTCGTGCTGCTGGCAAAGTTGGGCAGCATGACGGCCACCGCGCGCGAATTGGGCGTGACGCCACCGGCCATCACCAAGCGCCTGAGCCTGATGGAACAAAAACTTGGCGTGCGGCTGGTCAACCGCACCACCCGTCGTCTCAGCCTGACCAACGAGGGCGAGGCCTACCTGGCGCAGTCGACGCGCATCCTGCACCAGATCCGCGAAATGGAGGAATCGATCTCCAGCGGCCGTGCGGCGCCCAAGGGACTGCTGCGGGTCAATGCCACGCCCGGTTTCGGACGCACCCACATCGCGCCGGTCGTCTCGCGCTTCGCGCACGCGTATCCCGAGGTCGAGGTGGAACTGCATCTGACCGACCGTCCGATCAGTCTTGTGGAGGAGGCGTACGACCTGGCGATCCGCTTCGGCGAGCTGCCGGACACCCGCCTGACCGCGCGCAAGCTGATGTCGAACAAGCGATTTTTATGCGCGTCGCCGGCCTATCTGAAAAAAGCCGGCGAGCCGCAAACCCCGGCCGAGCTGCATCAGCACCGCTGCATCCTGCACCGTCAAAACGACGATGTGTACGGCACCTGGCGGCTGCGCAAAGGCAAAACGGTGGAACTGGTGAAGGTGCGCGGCGCGGTATCGAGCAACGATGGCGACATCGTCCTCAATTGGGCGCTAGACGGCCACGGCATCGTGCAGCGCTCGGAATGGGACGTGGCGAAATATCTGGAAAGCGGCCGGCTGAAGGAAATCATGAAAGACTACCGGCTGCCGGACGCCGACCTCTATCTGTACTACCTTAGCCGCAGCAACCTGCCGGCCAGGCTGCGCGCCTTCATCGATTTCATGGCGGAGGAATTTCATGAGTGACGTCAGCCCGCTGGCCGGCTAACCGCGCACCATCCGCACCGCCACCTTGCCTTTGGTCCGGCAGCGCTCGAGGTAGGCCGGCCCCGGCGACCGCTCCCCCTGCGCGAACGCGTCGGCGAATGCCTGCGACGCCTGGGGCAACCGCGCCGCGCCAACGTCGAACGTGCAATGGCGTAGCGCGTGCGGCGGCGCCAGGCCGGCGTCGACCAGCGCCAGCTCGGCGCGCAAGGCGCTGAGCATGCCGTCCAACATCACCGCCGGCATGTCCAGCGCGGCGTTGTCGGTGTGCCCGGCGTCCAGCACGCTCGGGGCGAACGCCATCGACCGTGCGCCGTGGCGGATCGCTTCGCGCATGGCGACCCGGGTCGCCTGACGCAGCCGTTCCGCGTCGAAGGTTGCCGGGTCGCCCAAGCCGATCACCAGCACCGCGCGCGGCACCATGTGCGGCGGTGGCGACGCGATCAGCATGGTTTCCATCGGTTGCGCGCGAAACGCACCGGCCGCGCGCATGCCAACCAGATGGCCGCCCAGCGCCTGGTCCAGTGCCAGCAAACCGCCGGCGATGGCCGCGCCTCCAACCTCGTGGGTGAACATGCAGGCCACGCTCAGATCGACATGCGCATCGGCTGGACCCCATGCGACCACGTCGAAGACAACGCCATCGGTGGTGCCGACCGGCAGACGGACGGCAATGGCGGATGCGGCGTGTTCGTTGGCTGTCATGGCGCTCTCTCGATATCGGTAAAGGCCGATCTTACCGCCGGCCCGGCCGTGGCGGACCTGCCAAAAGGCAGGCTGCCACAACTAAACCCCGTCACAGGGGGCCGGAACGATTCAGCCCGCCGACCTGTCACCGGGCATCAGGATCGCACTGGCGATGACCCGGAACAGGTGGTCCGCACGCGACGCCAGCGAGGGTTGATCGTTGAGCCATCCGAGCGCGCCGACCAGCGCGAACAGGTCGGCGCCGTTGATGTCGTTACGCGCCGCGCCTTCCGCCTGCGCGCGCTCCAGCAGGCGGGTGCCGGAGGCCTTCATCGTTACGCACGACGCGTGCAGCGCCGAATCCGGATCGTCGATCGCCGCCGTCATCGACGCGATCACGCCGCGATGGTCGTGCGCAATCGCGACGATCTCGCGCAGCCACGCGACCAGCGCGTCGCCGGGCGCTGCCGAGGAGTCGAGTTCCTCCGCCTTTGCCCGCAGCCGGTCGAAGATTTGTCCCAGCAGCGCCGCCAGCAACGCTTCGCGCGTGGGGAAGTGTCGGTAAAGGGTGCCGATGCCGACCCCGGCACGGCGGGCGATATCGCGCATCGATGCCTCGGCGCCCTGCTCGGCGACGACTTCGCGCGCGACTTCCAGCAAGTGATCGTAGTTTTTTTGGGCGTCAGCGCGCATGGTTTCACTTGACAAGCGGAGCACAGCTCCATATATTGAACACAAACGGAGCGACGCTCCGTATATGGGGAGCACCGTTCCGGTCATAGTCCCTATTCTTGACGAAGGAGTCAGCAATGTCAATTAACAACATGAAAGCGATTCGGCTGCACGCGTTCGGCGGCCCCGAGGTACTTCGCTATGAAGACGCGCCCGTCCCCGAGCCCAAGGCAGGCGAAGTGCTCGTTCGTGTCCACGCGGCCGGCATCAATCCGCCGGACTGGTACCTGCGCGACGGCTACAGGACCTTGCCGCCGGACTGGCAGCCGAAGGTCGCGCTACCGACGATCCCGGGTTCGGATATTTCAGGTGTGGTGGAAGCTGTCGGTCCCGACGTCACCGGCTTTGCCGTCGGCGACGAGGTGTTCGGCATGGTGCGCTTTCCCAGTTTCGGCGACAGCGCCGCGTATGCCCAGTACGTCGCCGCGCCAGCGTCGGACCTGGCGCGCAAGCCCGCCGGCATCGACCACGTCAGCGCGGCGGCCGCGCCGATGGCTTTGCTGACGGCATGGCAGTTCCTGATCGCGTTGGGACACGACCAGCCGAATCCACTTCAGGCGCAGCGCCATGTTCCCGTGTCGCTTGAGGGCAAGACGGTGCTGGTCAACGGGGCCGCCGGCGGCGTCGGCCACTTTGCCGTACAACTGGCGAAATGGAAGGGTGCGCACGTCATCGCGGTGGCGTCGGGTGCGCATGAAGCGTTCCTGCGCGGGCTGGGCGCCGACCAGTTCATCGACTAAGCCAAAGCGCGTCCAGAAGACACGGCGCAGGGCGTCGACCTGGTGCTCGACACCGTTGGCGGTCCCGACACCGGACGCTTCCTGCGCACGCTCAATCAAGGCGGCGCGCTCTTCCCCGTTTATCCATTGGGCTTCACCGGCGCGGACGAGGCGGCCAAGGCCGGCTTCACGGTCTCCACCACGCAAGTTCGCTCCAGCGGCACGCAACTGGCCGAGTTGGCGGCCCTGCTCGACGCCGGGACGATACGCGTGGCCATCGACAGCACCTTCCCGCTGGCCGATGCGCGCGCCGCACACGAACGCGCGGCCCGCGGTCATCTTCGCGGCAAGATAGTGCTGACGGTGCCGAACCCATGAGGATTCCGCTTGGCACCACGGCGTGGTTCGATATGGTGGGCGCGGTGATGGTGGACGCGGCCCGCCGGGCGGCCCTGCCTGCCGACTTCAACATCAGCTTGCTGGAGCGCTACACCGACGGCGTCGACACCGGCGCGGGCCTCGCGGCAGGATTGCGCTTCGACGTCGTCAACGGTACGCCATCGTTCCGGACCGGCGTCGGGCGGGACGAACAGGCGGACATCATGATGGACGTGACGCTGGCCGCCTCGCGCGAACTCAACACCTTGCCTGGCGCCGACCCACGCTTCACTGCCGCATTGGCCAGGCTGCAAAGTAGTGGCCAGCTGAAAATCCACGGCGACCTCGGCGGCTTGGGACATTGGTTCGCCGCCGTGCATGACCGGATCGTCGACCGCACCGCTTAGCCCCGGCGGGCTGCACGGGCCGGCGCGTTAAAACACCTGGCGCGTCGGCCGCAGCACGATCTCATTGATGTCGACGTCGTCCGGTTGCTCGATGGCGTAGGCCACCGCGCGCGCCACCGACGCGGCGGGAATTGCCTGCTTGTAAAAGTCCATCACCGTTTCCGCCGCCGTGCCCGAGGTGCTGTGCTTCAAATCGCTATCGACGGCGCCCGGCGCGATCGACGTCACGCGGATCTGGTCGCCCACTTCCTGCCGCAGCCCCTCGGTGATTGCCGAGACGGCGAACTTGGTGCCGGAATACACTGTGCCGCCCGGCGCAAAGACCTTGATGCCGGCCACCGAGCTGAGGTTGATGATGTGGCCGCTCTGCTGCGCGAGGAAGCGCGGCAGCACGGCGGCGATGCCGTACAAGGTGCCTTTGAGGTTGACGTCGATCATCGCATCCCACTCGTCGGTGTTGACCTCGGACATGGGGCGGATCGGCATCAGCCCGGCGTTGTTGATCAACACGTCGAGCTTGCCGAAATCGGCCACGGCGGCGGCCACCACGGCCTCCACCTGCTTCTTGTCGGTCACGTCGAGGCTGTAGGCTTTGGCGGTGCCGCCGTTCGCTTCGATGCCGGCGACGACTTCGTCCAGTTTGTCCTTGCGGCGCGCCGCGATGGCCACTTTGGCGCCACGGCTGGCCAGCAAGCGCGCCACTTCGGCGCCGATGCCGGTGCTGCCGCCGGTGATCAGTACTACTTTGTTTGCGATATTGTCGTTCATGATTAGTCCTTGTTTGTCGTGATGGTGTTTGTCCCGTCATATGCCGGGTAGTCGGTGTAGCCCTGCTCCGCGCCGCCATACATGGTGGCCGCATCGAGCGCGTTGAGCGGCCAGTCGTTGGCGATCCGCGCCGGCAAATCCGGATTGGCGATGAACGGCCTGCCGAACGCGATCAGGTCGGCCAGGCCGGTCGCCAGCAGGCGCTCGCCGCGCTCCGCCGTGTAGCGGCCGGCGTAGACGATGCGGCCACTGAAGGCGTCCCGCACGTCGCGCCGGAATTGCTCGGGCAGATCCGGGGCGTTGTTCCAGTCCGCCTCGGCGATCGACAGGTAGGCGACACCGGCTCGCTCCAGCACTTTGATCGCCTCGATGTAGGTGGCGTGCGGATCGGGTTCGACGAAACCGATGTAGACGCGATCCTCGTCGGTGCTGGTGAACAGGGGCGTGAAGCGCACGCCCATGCGTTCCGGTCCCACTGCCGCAGCGACGGCGTCGACGACTTCACGCAAAAAGCGCAAGCGGTTTTCCAGCGATCCGCCGTATTCGTCGGTGCGCGTGTTGGCATGGCTTGATATGAACTGGTTGACCAGGTAGCCGTTGGCGGCGTGGATCTCGACACCGTCGAAACCCGCTTCCAGCGCGTTGCGCGCCGCCTGGGCGTACAACCCGACCAGCTCCGCGATCTCGGCCACGCTCAATTCGCGCGGCATCGAAGGCGCCACCAGTGTGCCCGCGCCCGGACCTGTTTCGATGAAGGCTTTGGCATTCAGCGCCGGCAAGGCCGACGGCGCGATGGGCGCGGCGCCGCCAGGTTGCAGCGCCGTGTGCGAGACGCGTCCGACGTGCCACAGCTGCGCGAAGATCACGCCGCCCTCCGCATGGACCGCCTCGGTCACCTTGCGCCAGCCGGCGATTTGCGCCTCGGTGTAGATGCCGGGTGTCCAGGCGTAGCCCTGGCCGCGCGGCTCGATCTGGGTGCCCTCGCTGACCATGAAACCGGCGCCGGCCCGCTGGCTGTAATAGCGCGCCATCAGCGCGGTCGGCACGTCGCCGGGTTGCGCGGCGCGCTGGCGCGTCAGCGGCGGCAGGACAATGCGGTTGGCCAGCTGCCGGCGTCCCAACGTGACGGGTTCGAGGAGTTTTTTGTTATGCATTGTGTGCCTTGTTTGCTTGGTGTTCCACGCGCGCCGTTACAGGCCGCCGAGGCTGACATATTTGAGGTTGAGGTATTCGTCGATGCCCTGGGTGGCGCCTTCACGGCCGATGCCGCTGTCCTTGACGCCGCCGAACGGCGCGACCTCGGTCGTCACCAGGCCCTCGTTGACTCCGACCATGCCGCTTTCCAGCGCCCGCGACAGGCGGAATACGCGCGACAGGTTCTGGCTGTAGAAATAGGCGGCCAGGCCGAAGGGAGCTGCGTTGGCGGCGTCGATGGCTTCCTGCTCGTGCTGGAAGCGGAACAAGGCGGCCACCGGACCGAACGTCTCTTCGTGCGCGATCAGCATGTCGGCGCTGGCATCGGCGATCACGGTCGGTTCGAAGAAGGTGCCGCCGAGCGCGTGGCGCCGGCCGCCGAAAAGCACTCGGCCGCCCTTGGCCTGCGCGTCGGCGATATGCGCCTCGACCTTTTCGACCGCCGCCAGGTTGATCAAAGGTCCCTGCTGCACGTCGGGGCTAAAGCCATTGCCGACCTTGAGCGCGGCGACGCGTTCGGTCAGGCGGCGCGCGAATTCGTCGTAGACGCCGTCCTGCACATAGAAGCGGTTGACGCAGATGCAGGTCTGCCCGCTGTTGCGGAACTTGGCGGCGATGGCGCCGTCAACCGCGCGCTCGATGTCGGCGTCGTCGAAGACGATAAAGGGCGCGTTGCCGCCCAACTCCAGCGACAGCTTTTTCATCGTCGCGGCCGATTGCTGGTACAACAGTTTGCCGATTTTGGTCGACCCGGTGAAGGTCAGCTTGCGCACCCGCGCATCGGCCACCAGCTCGCCGCCTATGGCTGCCGCATCGTCGGTGACGACGTTGACCACGCCGGCCGGCACTCCCGCCGCCTCGGCCAGCACGCCCCACAGCAGGCCGCAATACGGGGTCAGCTCGGATGGCTTGACGACGATGGTGCAGCCGGCCGCGAGGGCCGGTGCGACTTTGCGCGCCAGCATCGAGAAAGGGAAATTCCACGGCGAGATGGCGCCGACCACGCCGACCGGTTCGCGCGTCACAAGAATCTGACGGCCCTGCCATGGCGACGGAATGATCTCGCCGTTGATGCGGCGCGCCTGTTCGGCGAACCACTGGATGTAGTCGGCGCCAAGCTTGATTTCGGCGCGCGCCTCGGCTAGCGGCTTGCCCTGCTCCAAGGTCAGCATGCTGGCGAGATCATCCAGGTTGGCGCGCACGGTGGCGGCCATCTTCTGGAGCACATCGGCCCGTTCGTTGGCGGTGGTCATCGACCATGACGCGAAAGCCGCGTGCGCCGCGTCGACGGCGCGCCGGGTTTCGGCCGCACCCGACCAGGCGATCGATCCGAGCGCCTTGCCGGTGGCGGGATCGTTGACGCCACGCAGGCCGGCGTCGTCGGCGGCAACCCAGGCGCCGCCGATGAAATTGGTCTCACGCAGCCAACCCGAGGACTTGATATGTTCCAGCATCGCATAACCTTTCTATGTTCGAGAGTTCGTCGCCGGGCCGGCGCGGTCTGCGTCGTCCCGGCATGGCGCCGTCAGGCGGCGATCAGGAGATCCGCTTGAGCAAGGCAGCGGCGGCTGCGGCCGACGAGGCCGGATTCTGGCCGGTGATCAGCAAGCCGTCGCTGACCACATACGAGCCCCAGTCCTCGCCTTTGGAGTAGACGCCGCCCAATGCCTTGAGCTGGTCTTCCACCAGGAACGGCACGACGTTGGTCAGGCCGACGCCTTCCTCTTCGGTGTTGGTGAAGCCGGTGACCTGCTTGCCTTCGACCAGCGGCCGGCTCGACGACGCCTTGACATGGCGCAGCACGCCCGGCGCGTGGCACACCAGCGCCACCGGTTTGTCTGCGTCGATGAACGATTCGATCAGCTTGATCGAGTGCTGGTCTTCGGCCAGATCCCACAGCGGGCCGTGGCCGCCCGGGTAGAAGACCGTGTCGAAGTCGGCCTGGTCGACGCTATCGAGGCGCACGGTGGCGGCCAGTTGCGCGGTCGCGGCGGCGTCGGCTTCGAAGCGGCGCGTCAGGTCGGTCTGGAACGATGGCTCGTTGCTCTTCGGATCGAGCGGTGGCTGCCCGCCCAGAGGCGATGCCAGCACGACTTCGACGCCGGCATCCTTGAAGGCGTAATACGGCGCGGCCAATTCTTCCAGCCAGAAACCGGTTTTGCGGCCGGTGTTGCCAAGTTCGCTGTGCGAGGTCAGTACCATCAAAACTTTTTTCATGTTTTTTCTCCTGTGTTGTTAAACAAAGCCGTTAGTAGACTAGTCGTCTAGGCTGCTGGCAAAAAAAATGG
>Ga0308163_10002009_pt1 | contig 19984 bp, 18 predicted proteins | sample PhyTR1_FD_201037 | JGI IMG/M metagenome (GOLD analysis project Ga0308163, IMG submission 201037) | Phyllosphere microbial communities from UC Gill Tract Community Farm, Albany, California, United States - DLSLT.R1 | ecosystem: Host-associated > Plants > Phyllosphere > Unclassified | place: USA...
GAAACCTGTACCCCTGATCCGTCGGCGCACTGCATTCGTCACAGCGACTGCATCAGTGCATGGGTCATGATCGTCTAAGCAGAAACCTTGCCAGCTCCGTAAAAATCACTGAAATCAGTCCTTTGCCCACTTATCCCCACCTATGGGGCTTTCAGGTGGCATCAATGCGCACAAAAACAGTGCGCGCCCGCCCGACCCGCTGCGCGAAAACCGTGCGCACAAGGACGTGAAAAGGACTATAGACGCTGCGTGATACACTGCCGGCCAACAGTTTTCCGGAATATTCCCCATGCTTGCGCCCAAAGACCTCCTTGACGCCCTGAGCGGCCATGCTTCACGCCTGTTCAGCGGTGACACGCCCCTGCCCCGCAATGAAATCGAAAGCCAATTCAAGGCATTGCTGCAAAGCGGTTTCAGCAAGCTCGACCTGGTAAGCCGGGAAGAATTCGACAGCCAGATGGTCGTGCTGGCCCGCACACGTGCACGGCTGGAAAGCCTCGAAGCAAAAGTCGCTGAGCTCGACGCGCGGTTGAACCCGCCGACCGAATAACCGACATCAAGCGGTCCGTGGGGTACTTGCCGGACCTTGACCGGCGCCTGCTGAAAATACAGTTCAGCTTTTTGCTGGTGGTGCTCGGTGGCCGCTGCAACCAACTGGCCGTAGCCTGGTGGACCTTGCAGCAAACCGGTTCTGCGCTCGCCTTCGCCAACATGATCGCCTGCGCCATCGCGGCGCAGGTGCTGGCCCGCCCCCTGCTAGGCTGGCTGGGTGACAAGTACAACAAGGTTCTGATCCTCAGGGTGGCCTCCCTCACCAGTCTGGTGACCACGCTGTTGATGGTTGTCCTGTCCGCTACGCAACTGTTCAACCCATGGAGCGTTGGCGCCCTGATGCTGCTCAGCAGTGCCGTCGCGGGCGTACGCGACCCGCTGCAATCCTCGATTATTCCGTTGTTTGCACGCGACGATCACGTCTCACTGGCCGTTCGCACCAAAAGCATGCTCTCGTCCATATCCAATTTGCTCGGACCGATCCTGGCCAGCGCCTTGATTTTCAGCTTCGGCACCACGCTGGCGTTGACCATCGACTTCTTCGCGATGCTTGGCGCAGCAATGTTGATTGCATCGATTCCACTTCACCTCGGTGCCAGCGCCCCAGGTGAACATGCTCCGTCAGCCACCGGCTTGCGCATGATGTACTCGGGATTCAAGGCCGTTTACGGCGTCAAGGTCGAGTTCTACCTTGCCCTCGTGGCGATGCTCGTCAACTTTGCCCTGTTTCCGTTCTTTACCATCCTGCTGCCCCTCTACGTCAAAACGATCATCCACTACCCGGTCACCTACCTCGGCCTGCTGGACGCCTGTTTCGGCCTGGGCATCCTGGCAGGCAGCTACAAAATCACCGGCTGGCTGACCGAACGCGTGCCCCGCGACTTCTGTGTCGCGGCAGGCTTTGCACTGTTGGGGGGCAATATGTGGCTGGCCGGCACGCTCTCATCAACGGTTGCCGTACCGCTGGCGTTTTTCTGCGGCGGGGTAGGCCTGATGCTGATCAACATTCCGACCTCTGCCGTCAGGTTGCTTGCCACCCCCAAGCAGCATCGCAATCGAATCTTCGCCACCGTGTCATTCCTGTCGGCCGCCGCCAGCCCGCTCGGCAGTTTCGCCATGAGTGGGCTGATTACACAGCTCGGCGTCGCACTCACCATGACGTCCCTGGGTGCAATGGTGCTGGGGTTGTCGTTGCTGGTGTTCCTGATCCCGGACTTCCGCGCATTCATGCGTGCACCCGACACGCAACTCAACGGTGCCTACCTGGATAAGTACCCCGACGCCTTTGCACGTTGATACGTCCTGTAAAAGTCTGAACCGTTGGGCCTGCAATCCCTCGACTACCTTTAAAAAACCGCAGGAAGCGGCGTCCATTTTTCAAGGAACGAGCATGTCCCTCGCCATCGTCCACAGCCGCGCCCAGATCGGCGTCGAAGCCCCCGCTGTCACTGTTGAAGTGCACATGGCCAATGGTCTGCCGTCCCTGACGCTGGTGGGGTTGCCAGAAACAGCGGTCAAGGAAAGCAAGGACCGCGTGCGCAGCGCCATTCTCAACTGCGCCCTGCAATACCCCGCCCGCCGCATCACCCTCAACCTTGCGCCCGCCGACCTGCCTAAGGACGGCGGGCGTTTTGACCTGGCGATTGCCCTGGGAATCCTGGCCGCCAGTGCGCAGGTACCGGCGCTGATGCTCGATGACGTGGAGTGCCTTGGGGAGCTGGCATTGTCCGGCGAAGTCCGTGCGGTCAAGGGCGTGCTGCCGGCGGCACTGGCGGCGCGCAAGGCCGGGCGCACCGTCATCGTGCCGCGGGCGAATGCCGAGGAGGCGTGCCTGGCGTCGGGGCTGAAGGTGATCGCGGTGGATCACTTGCTGCAGGTGGTGGCGCACCTCAATGGTCAGGTGCCAATTGAGCCTTACAAATCCGACGGCTTGCTGTACTTGAACAAACCGTACCCGGACCTGAGTGAAGTCCAGGGCCAACTGACGGCCAAGCGTGCGCTACTGATCGCGGCGGCCGGTGCGCATAACCTGCTGCTCAGTGGCCCGCCCGGCACCGGCAAGACGTTACTCGCCAGTCGCCTGCCCGGCTTGTTGCCGCCGCTAAGCGAGCAGGAAGCCCTTGAAGTCGCAGCGATTCAATCCGTGGTGAGCCTGGCGCCCTTGAGCCACTGGCCCCATCGACCGTTTCGCCAGCCGCACCATTCGGCATCGGGGCCGGCGCTGGTTGGCGGAGGGTGTAGGCTTTCGAATTAAATGAGAGATTGTTGAAATAAATGCGACTGAGATTGGCAGCTTGCGGAAGCTAAGTAGCCTGTTCAATGTAGGCAGGAGCCCGCCGCCTCCATCAACGAGTGATGCCTAGGACGTAGTTTCCGTTGGGGCCGACCTGTCATCTTTTATAGGTGATAGGTGGTGGCTATTACTGTTTTGGATACGGGAATCGAAAAGGCTCACCCAGCCATCAGTGTGGTACGCTCAGAACATCACCTGACTCACGAGGCTAAGCAATGAGTAGGTTTCATCAGTCAGATAGCAGCTTTACCGAGATCATTGAGGGCAAGGCTCGTCGACGCGAAGAGCTAATGAAAGCTATCCGAGAGGCAGACCCGGCGGTCTTCGCGGAAGTAACTGAGCGCCTCAGAGAGGCTATGCGTAATAGAGACCCCAGCCAGCGGCGTCGCCGGCTAGGCCCGTTGTTGTAGCAGATCAGTTGTTCTTCAAGCAGCCAATCGCAGGGAGCCTAACACGCGCCACTGCACCGTCCGTTCGTTGCTCCCCCCCTAATTCTGGTTACTACCTGGGACTCGATCTCGACCAGACACGCCCCTCCCTCCCAAAAAATCGCCCCTAGCTTCCTAATCGAAACTTGGCCTTGTTGACTGGCCGTTTTCTAAATGTCGCGACCGGTATAAAACTGCAAAATTCTGCCGCTGGAGAATTGTCTATCACATGAGATTGATTCTCTTATTCTAAAAAGTTCCCAGCATGAAAAAGGATCGGGTGACCCTCTTTTGTATTTGGCTGAGCATTTAACCATGACTACATGGAGTACAAGACAAGGTTTGCCTGCGCTAACGATACTGAAAGTCAGCTCCCGATATATTTCTATAGAGGGAGCCGTAACTGTCATCTATTTTTAATTTTCATCGCAATATATAAGCTTCGACTACTTTTCTAGCTCTACCTGTCTCCTGCATTTCAGGTGGGGCGACTTTGACTGCAAGCCGACCGCCAACTTTCAGTTTTTGCCATTCTTGAAAGCTATGCCCCATCATGTTTTCAAAGTGAATAAAGTACTCTGTCACATCGTCAAACGCGAATAAAAATTTTGGCGTAACCTTATCTCTACCCTTAGGGATTCGTGCAATAGATACTGTTATTAGCTCTTTATCTTGCTCTATTTCCTCGGAGATATCAGCTGCACGCTTGTTAGTTATTTGAGACCAGTTTTTTTCTGTGAACGGGTTATTTGCAACTTGGAGTTTAGAGAGTTTGGTAACCAGCTGAGATACATAATCATCCTCACGAAACTTCATATACTCTGTAGAATTTGTTAAATGTTGATTTATAAACTGAAGCGCCAAATCCGAAAACTCAAGATCTCTATCATAATCATTTCTACTTAGGAGAAAGGCAAGCTCATCAAAAATACCTTTTGCCTGAAGACATATCCTCTTGGTGTAACCGTCATTTCTAAATACATCATCGAGTATTTTAATAGCACGGGTCATTATGCCTATGGTGTATTCAGAACTCTCGTTTACCGTTGTCTCGGCCTCTCGTTTTAAAGCGCTCGCTCGGAAAGCTCCGTACAGGCCTCGTAGCTCACCTTGATTCTTCCAGTCTTTTGTATCATCTAATATGGTTTTATAACCATGCGTATATAATAGCGTTAAAAAACGACCATTCACGATCTCAGCAGCCAGTGACGTGTCAAGATTTTTTTTCTGATGCCAATTTTCACTTACAAGGGTATCGTATAGGGCCATTGCTGGCTCATATTCTGCTGTCGAATGATATAGCAGCGCTAATAATAGCTTAGCGTTCGGATCATCTGGGTCGAGCGATATGGCTTTTTTATAGTGATCTATCGCGTAATCTTTTGCATTGAGCGCTTGGTAAACTATCCCATAGCCTCTGTTAAAAATTGCATGTTCGCCATATATATGCTCTGCATCGGAGAACTTTTTTGTGAGCAATACAGCTTTTTCTTGTTTTAGATACAGCTTTTTCATAGATCGATTAAGATCTGTTAAAAGAATCTTCAACCCTTGGTGAATACTAGTAGGAATATAGTCCCAGCGGTGAGATGGGATTTTTTGAGTTACCTGTCGAATATCGATCTCCCTGACCTTGGTTCGACGCCTTGTGACGAGATCTTGGATTTCTCGTCGGATAGATATATTTTTTGGGTTGGTCAATAAGAGGTCTGTTATTGAACCGCTCAGTTGGAAAACCTCACCATCATCGGTCAACTCTCTACCCAGTAAACTTGTATTGCTTAGCTCCGAAATACCCGCCGCAAGCTCATCTCTATTAAGACCTAATAACTCCCCCAAATCTGATCTCGAACTGTTTCCTTCAATAAACAGAGCTTCCAATATACGTACTGAGATATCGGGAAGAGTTTCAATGAGGTTGCTGTATGAGAAACTAGCAATCTCTTTATTTGCAACGCTGATTGATTGAGGGATGTCCTTACCTGAGAGAAAGAGATCTAGCGTCAAACGTATGGCCAATGGATTACAAAAGCATTTTTTTGCGATTTCGTTAAGCTTGTCATCTTGAAGGGTTCCACCTCCACGGCGAGATGAGTAGACTCTAGCAAGATATGCAGCAGAACTTGGCTTTAATGCTTCTAGTGAGATGATGCTCGCATGACTGATTGCTATTCGACTTGTTACAAGCAGGCGCCAGGACTGTGGAAGTGAGTAGTTGAAGTTTTCAAACTCTTTCGGGTGGTCAATTAACAATGTCTCTAAGTTATCTATAAACAGAAGCGCTTTTTTATCTTTTAATGAGTCGCATGCAGACTCAAAACTAGTTGCCTCGATTTCATAAATCTCATTAAGATTTTTAAGAAGTGAGGCTTTAATCTCTTCGATAGTTTGAATTGCGTCTAGTTTGACCAAGCCTTCCGAGGTAAGCATCTCTGTTTTTAACGACGCGAAAATACAACAGTCGCACCAAGATGATGTTTCCGGTGTTTTAACCACTTTGTCTAGCAAGTCCAAAGCTAAAGCGGTTTTTCCCAGTCCGCCAGGTGCGACTATGGCTATAGTATTTACTCTTGGATTGTTTAAAAGCTTAAGCAAGTCCTCAGCTTCTTTTTTTCTCCCTACTAAACCTGTAATAGCATGATCAAAGCGCTCTGGGAGATTATTTTTTATTTGCCAGATTGACTTAGTGATCCAATCGTCAGGCGGGTCAGTAATTTCTCCGTTCTCAGCAGAAACTAATGATTTTCTGACTTGATTTAAACCTAGAATGTCGATAATGGGGTCAGATGCTACAGCAGCAAGCCTGTACCAATAAGGATCAAGAAACGGCCTATTAGGATGGGAGATCATGTTTCTGATCTCGTAGATGCCGTACTTTATAAAATTTTCTCGTAAAGCTATCAGGAATTGGTGAATTGAAGTGTCTTTTGTTATTTCTATAAGTATTTGGAAAAGCTCATCAATATAAGTCGCCTCGACGATGTTTTTAATTTTGCTCGCGTCGAAAGGGCGTTGACTACTTCTCTCTCTTGCAACAATTTCATCTATAAGGTTCTCAGGCATTCGAGACGCATCTATCTCTGTGTCAAGAATGAAGTTTCCAAGAGATATCTCCAGTTCGTGCAAAACCATAGCGGTCTTTCGCCTGTTGACTGACATTATCAGCTAGTCCTTTTGTGAAGTTAGTCGACTCGAAAATGTGCTTTTATCACGATTTCTATAAATAATCTATTGCGTGTAGTAAAGCACATCCCCAGCTATGGGCTGGCTAGGGCCAAATTGTATTAAGTTGTTTAAGTCAAGGTGCCAGAAACAAAACTATGCTGAATGTGTTGCTTTCTGAAGCCGTTAGCGCGTTTTTTCTCTGCGTGGACGAAGCGTTGCCAACCGGGCTCGCCACCCCCTTGCCGTGTACACGTTGAGCGACCGCTCATGACATATTGCTGTCCGTCACGAACGGCAGAAGTCGGCCATTATCTGTCGGTCATATTGACAACGTATACCGGCAAAATCCGACGCAAACGGTACTCAGAACGAATGCAAACAGGTGATCAAGTGGGGTACGAATTCGCAGGTACACTAGCCCGGCGTGATCAGTGCCCTGAACATGGCAATCCACCTTCGTGTCGATCCCACAGGAGCGACCTAGCACCGCTCTCCGGAAGCATCACATCGGCTAATACTCAAGAAAGGTGGCGGGTTGGCCATGAAATGTCGGCAATCTACATCAAACGACTTCGTTGGAAGCTGCTTTGCTCCGAAGGGCAGTATAATGGCAAAATAAGATCATGAGCATCCAAAGGAAAGGACATGCCATCTCTGCACTCCGGTTACCCGCCTTATATACCCATCATCAAGTGGCAGAAAGCTGAACAAACAGCGCTTGTAGCGATCGACGCCGAGGACTTGGTCGAGCACGTCTGGCCTTGCATCGAGGTGCGGGGGACGACACATCCCCAACTGTTGATGTCACAGGTGTACCACTATTGGAAAGGTACGGTACTTGTGGACTATGCCGATCCGAGCGGCCGCCTCGCAGGGCGCCGCATGGGTGTTTTCGAGTCGTTCCTCGAACTGGCAGGATCCAAGAGTTACCCAATCATTCCCGTGATCGATTCCCGAGATGCCTTGGAACTCAGCGCGAAGCTGCAGCAACTGCTTTCGACGTTTGACTCTGTCGTTGTGCGACTGAGGCTTGAAGGCCTGGTCCTCACTCAAGCGCATTTCAACCAGGTTGCGGAGGTTTGCAAAACCCTTCACCAGCTCAATGTATCGCCTCGGCTGATGGTCGACCTGGGAGAATGCCCTGCCGAATGGACGCTCGCCCAACTGAGCTCCTTCGTTGCAGTGCTTCGGGATATGAAGGGGTGTGAATTCAGCACGGTTCACCTGGCATCAGGCGCCGTCCCGGAAAGCCTCTCCGATGTTTCTGCCATGGCGGAGTGCCCCAGATCCGACTGGAGACTATGGGAAGCGATCAATGCAATCGCGCCCGACCTGCAGTTGGGTTTCTCCGACTACGGCATTCTTTCGCCGAAGTGGACAGAGGAAATCCTGAAGAAGATCGCGAAGAAGGTGGCGTTGCGATACACGCGTGCCAAAGACTGGTTGATCCTCAAAGCCGCCGGCAAGAAGAAACAGGATTCAATCGACCTGTCGGTAATTTTAGTGACCCAGTACTCGAAGGATTTCATGGGTCCGAAGTTTTCCCTAGGTGACCGGCTGATCGCCACAAGAGCGGACGCCACAGTGCCAGACAGGGAGAAAAAGGGGGGCGCATCATCCCACCTGACCGAGGCCTGGATTCACCACATCGCTTACGTCGTCAAAGAGCAATACTGAACAGATCGTGAGGCATCACTGTTGATGGTGCCTCGCTTCTCCTCAGCAAATAGGTGCGAACAACTTCCCGCAGCTCATCCAGTGTAAGCAGATCCGCTACACGCTCCTGGAGCATATACAGACTTTTGCTCCGCCATCCCCGTGCCGCTCCACGGCTATCCATAATCGAAAGACATTCTTCACGCTTCAGCAGGGTTGCAAGCACTTCCGGTTCTTGCCCTTTATTTGGCTTGGCGACCCGAACCTGCCTGAACACAGCATGCTCATCCTCAGGAACTAACAGGATTCCCCACCACTTCGGGAGCATGGGCATTGCCTTCTTCAGATGACGCTCGGTTGTGACCAAAGTGACGTGATCAAACACACGAGCATACCGCGAGCCCTGGCCAAGCAAGCGCTTCAGGGAGTCCCCCTCGCTCTTGATCTCGTAGCAATGCAGGTCGTAGGCATCGACAACGTCAGCGCGGATCTCGCCGCCATTAAGCTGCAGCTCCTCAAGAAGCATGCCCGGCATGCTGCCTCGGACACAATCCAGGTGGCTTGCCAGCGCTCGTTTGATCTCTGCCTCACGCATCATCGTTGTCCTGATTGAAAAATGGTGGTGGACAGCAGGAGAGTTTAACCCATCGAGCCAGATCTGCCTCAATCATACGTCACTTCCACATTTATGCAAATATGCTAATATTTTTTCATGAATTGCATAAAGTCTCCTCGCCAGATTCAGGAAAGTCTTCGCCAGTTTTTTGAGCGAGACGGCCTCACGTCTAGCAGTGCCATCGCCCGCCTCACTGGAGTTGGTCAGTCTCAGATACATCGCAATCTATGGGGGGATCCGCAGCGGGTGACCAACACGCTCAAAACGCTATGCGACTATGCAAATATCTCAATTTTTATCGCACAAGCAGATCCTCGTGATTCGTGTATCTTGATGGACGCTTTGGGAGCGGTTTGGGACGGTACGGATAAGCATGCAAAGCGGTTGGCGAAATTGCTATTTGCCCATCAGAAGGCGTCTCTGTGAAAATTGGGACTGTAGTTGTAGTTCGTAGGAGGAATCATGGATGACGCGTCAACACCTGTAACGGTCAAGTCTGCTTTTAGCAGCCTGAAGGCTGCGGGCTACCCACGCTCATACATTGAACGACTCCTACCTGACTGGTGGGACAACAGCTTGTTCAAAACCAGTGCAGGCGCGCTTCAATTCGCTCTAATCCTCAGGCAGCGACTCGGTCTTGAAGCCAGTTTCGACTTCGATGGCCACCTGCTCATCCAGGAAAATGTGCGTAGTGCAAGGTTCAAGCGACGCGCAGACACCGAGGAGTCAGAACTCACCATTGCTGCTGGCATTGGGATGGCGATCGCAAAGCTGGCCCTGTTCTGCACAACCACCCCGTACACACCTCTACCACTCGATCCGAAGCAGCTGCGCGAAGAGATTCTGGCAATCAACAGTAGTACCTATGTCGATTTCGAAGGTCTTTTGAGGCTTTGCTGGATGCACGGGATACCGGTGCTCTACCTCAAAGACCTGCCCAGAGCCAGTAAGCGCATGACTGGCATGGCCCTGAGTATTGATGGCCGTCCAGCCATCGTGCTGGGCTTCGGTAGCACTCAGCACCCGAGACAACTATTCGTACTCGCTCATGAGCTGGGTCATATCATCAGCGGGCACTTAGGTGACAACGGCATCCTGATCGATGAGGACATCGCAGAGGTCACGGACACGTTGATCGAATCAAACAACCGCCGGAAAGATACTGAGGAGCGCGAGGCAGATGCGTTCGCGCTGGCAGTGATCAGAAATGGGCACTCAAATCCTCTGTCAGCGATCGGACGCCTCGGATCATCCACAGCGTTGGCTGCAAAAGCCGCAGTGCTGGGACAACAGCTAGGAATCGACCCCGGCCACCTGATTCTTAGCTACGCCAAGGAACACAACGACTGGGCCCGGGCGAACCAGGCTTTGGAATACAGCCCAACGCAATCGAGCGCAATTGATGTGGTAGGTCGGTATTTCCGAGAAAGCGTCTCGCTTGAGGCACTTAGCGAAGAGAACCAAGCATATCTTTTGTCGATCCAAGGATTTGGTGAGTAAGCAGTTTTGTACCTCCTCGACAGCGATGCCGCCCGCAAGCTCTGCCAATACCAACTCATCCACGAGCTGACTCGGGCACTGGAGTGCGCCTTGACGGATCTTGCGGTGCTCCCTCAACTAATCTTCCAGCTACGGCTGAATGATCCAGAAAACGCACTTAAGAAGCTCGGCTCGAATGAGTCAGTAACTATGGCGATCGAACTGGTACGCCACGCGAACCCCGTCGAAGTACTGATGGAACAGTCCAACCACATTCTAGGTTTCGAGCGGCCTGACATCGATTCGGGCGAAGCGGTACTGTTCGCAGCGCTATATCAGAACGCCCAAGACCGCCTGATCAGTGGAGACAAACGAGCCTTTGTGGCGCTGTCCAACATCACAGACCCAATTTCTACCGAGGGGATTTGGGCTCGTTTGATCTGCCTCGAAGAAGCGATTCTGCTGATTCTGGAGAGAGAGGGCTTTGATCAAGTATCCGCTAAGGTGCGTGCTCGCTCCGATGTCGATAAGGCAATAAGCATGGTATTCGGAAGAACTCAAGCTGCTAACCATGCGAGCGTTCTGGAGGCGCTAAACAGCTACATAAAAGACCTCGATCGAAGTACAGGAGGCAGATGGCTTGATCTCCAGGTGAAATGCACATCGAACTAACGCTCAAGAGCAGGCGCGAGCATGAGTCGGTAGCCGCGAGACCTGCCATGTACGGATAATCACAATTACGTGACTTGCGTACATGGCCGTGACCAACTCTGCTATTTCGCACAGCTGATCCCTTGCATAGATGCAAAATCAAGGCTTCAGAGCTCTTGCCCCCTCCCTAGCTTGATCCACATCCTTGCCTTCCGCAGATAAGCCCGCTGCTCCAGTTGATTTGAACAGCCCACAGCCCGACAGAAAGGTGGCGCCAATTTTTATCGCGCAAACCAAAACGACTGGATACACTGGCGACGGCGAGTGATATCAAACAAGTAGCACGTCGGCGGTGTCGATGAGGTGCGGAATGGGTTGAACTGCAAGTCAGGAGAGAATGGTCAGTGACCGAAGCAGTGACGCGTTGCAATTTTGCATACCGAAGGCCTGACCTCAGGAATCCTGATAGCAAAACTCAAAACTGGGTAGGCGACTACATCGTCTGGTGGTACGGCCCCGTGATGCGTAATAACAGGGCGATGTCCATCCCCCTTGCGGCCGTACTGTTCCGCAAACTGGAGGATAACGTCCCTGGCGACTTTAAGGTGGCCCACGTCCCCTTCACCAGCCTCCCCCATTACAGAGTCGGCACAATCTGGCGCAATGGTCACTGCATCTCAGACACCGAGCTCGCCACCGCAAGGCTCGAGGTAAACTTCAGCACAGAAAAACGGCGGATTACTTCACGCAGAGAGCTCATCGCCGCAGATCAAGGGAAACTCTTCGCAGATGACGAGTATCCGTTACTCAGGGGAAACGAAGATGCCTGCAAGCTTCTCGACTTTTCGTTGGGTGATGGTAAAAACCTACTGATCCCCTGCACAGAGTACTTCGTACGTGCCTATGCCAGAAACATGGAGATCTGCAGGGCCCTTGCTAATTTGCGTTGGGACGATGTTTTTAATGTTCTTTATCAAAACCCGAAAGCAGAGCGTAATCTGCCCGTTTGGCTAGTTCGCCCGGGTCCTAGAATGCGCTTCTTCGACGCAGTGTTCCTGGCTCATATTCTCTACGACCCGCACACGGCTAGCGTTGTAAAAAGGGTGAATTCGCAATTCAAGTCCCAAGCACCGGGCAAGCCCATGCTCCTCAAATGCGAACCATGGTTCGAAGGTCATGGTGAGATCCTCGGTCGGGGCAAATGGCTGAATGGCGGGAAAACTTTTTTGTGCTTGGATCTGATGGGAACAAACATGCCCAAAGGTCCTGAAGTTGAATTTCAAAAACTGAAGTTCGACAGTAGCGAAGGCTTGGATGGTCTGGGAAGAATCGTGCTGCCGCGTCCGATCAAAAGCGCTGCCCTTGAGGACTTCCTCCAAGAACGTTCCACGATTGAGCCCGATCGGCATGCCGAAATTTATGAGGCCAAAGCCGCGCCGTTCAAAGTGCTTGGCGAAAAACGACCAGTGAAGAAATCAAAATCTGTCGTGAAAGCCAATAAAAGTCTACTTGGCCCAGCACCACCTGAGGCAGATGGAGTTTCTGCAGGTACTGGCACCGGAAGTGGAAAGAACGTCGGCAAGCTTGAGACCGTGTCGGATGAGGAGCATGAGAAAGCGCCTGACCTGGTGCTGGAAACTCAAGGCTTTTTCATGGACATCTGGAATGCACTCAAATCAATCGCCGCTGACAATCCGGAAAAGATCCTGCGCGTTGACTGGTATACGCCCGTGGCACGATTCAGCAGTAAGCCGCCACTCGGTGTCGTTGAGCTCGTGGTCGAAAACGAAGAGGAACTTCCACCAGATGTGCGATCCTGGCTGTATCTCGACCGAAGCGCCGGACTGCGGCGGGGAATATTGATCATCCGCATCAAGACGACCAAGGGCAATTTCTTTTGCTTCGAGGTTCAGCGAAAGGACGGGAAAAAAGGTGAAATCCCTCCGGGATCTGCAGGACTGTTGATGACGTTCAGCGGAGATGAAGAGGCATTCAAGCATTTCGTCAACGAGCTGTGCCGAAGGATTCCCGGCTACAGAGGAGTGTTCAGCAAACTCAAGAAGCTGTACCCAGAAGAATACGTCACCTTTAACCATGGCAAACATGACAAGGAAATTCTTTACCGGAACATCCTCATCAACAAATTCAGTGAGCTCGATTTAGCGCTTGTCTGATCGTGAAGCTATACCGCTCCCTAGAGAAGCCTCCCGCTGTAGCCGGCAAGATGTACTAGGCTTCCGGAAGCTCTTTCCAAGGACGACCGTCATGACTGACTACTCAAACTGTAAAATCGCCACGGCCGATGCTCTGACACTGCTCCTGCACAACCAGCACGCCCTAGGCGCAGCGATCGAAGAAATTACCAAGTGGCTTTCAGAGAATGGTGTAGAGAGTGTTGCAGCCAATGCAGTGGCAGCCATGGAAACCCTGGATGCAAATTCAAAAGCGATTACGGACGCGATCATGCAACTACGGCAGTTCTAGATAACTACCCCTGGACTCTGGAGTCATAGATGACTTACCGCTATGGGACACTTTCCGCAGGCTGCGGCCGCGGAGCATGATGGTCAGGTCGAATGCAGAGAGATGGCGAGATCCATGGGCTACCCGTTAATCGACGATGGTTCGCTCATAGGTGCCCGCTGATGGCACCCACAGCACCCCTTGTGGGCATTCAATGTTGAATCCTGCAGTCCCTTGATAGGTTGCCGGAACATAAATCAGTTCCTTGCGACTGATCCTGCCGACACCATGAAAATAGGCCAAGGCCTTAACAATCCATCGAGACTCAAAATCACTTGTCTCGTCGCGTTGTGGCAGCAACTCGACAAGCTCTCGCTCGCGTTTCGCTAGCTTCTGCTGTCTTGCCCAATTCGCATCCGGACGAGAGTTCAGTCCCGCGCTGTAAACCCTGTTCAAGTACCCGATGAACCCGGTGACGCTTGCCACCGACCCCGGCGACTTACGCCAATAACTATCGAGCGCTTTCTGGTCAACCATGGCGCCGGCCTTCAGCCACGAGTGTCCCAGCAAATCAGAGGCAGACCGTAAAGCGAGCCTGGTTGATCTTAGGCTAATGTCACCGGCCGCCAAGCGGCGTTGCAGCATGCGGTAATAACCGACAATCAATTGCTCGGACCAGGGTTCTCGGGGTTGCTCCATGATGCCCTGCACACGTCGCTGCTCAGAATCTGTTTCGCGGGCCTGCGCGCACACCATCAAGCCGTCGAGCTCGCTCAGCCAACGCATGGGAACGCGTGCACGGCGCAATCCTTCAGCCGAGAAATGCCGCAGCAGTTCAACGTACGGAGGCACATCCTGCCAGACGTTTTCGAGCTCTTTGAAGAACTTGTAATAAGTGTTGATCTTCAAGGCTCCCGCCTTGGGACCAAGCTCAAGCAAAGCCCAACTTCCGAATCGCTGAAACCGCTGCGCCATGGATTGAACGCTCAATCCGGCAACGTCAATTGCCAAGCGCTTGTGGAAGGTTCTTTCCCAATAGCAATGCTCACATTCTTCGCCACGCCCGGCTGGCGTACTGACACGACAAGTCACACACGCATGCACACCTGCTGTGATGCAGACCTTGCAGCGCCGGCGACCATCAGATTCCGCAATCAATACGCGATGTCGCCGGCAGTCAGGACATGTCTCGGCAGCAGGACCACTGCATTTTGGGCAGAGTAATTTGCCAGTCAGCGTATTCCTCGCCGCTCGTTGTGAATGCGTCCCGCAGGATTCGCAGATTGCCGGCTCACGAAAGTGCACTGCGCAAGGTTTGCACACAGGCCCATATGGGGTAATTCGCCCGACTTTGAAATCGACCTTGTTGCATCGGGCACATGGCCCACTCCTTAAGCAGGCGCTGCAGCGCGCGGCCTTATCAAATGTCGGAAGCCTGGAGAAATTGCTGCAGCAAGGACAGAGTCGACGCTTGAACAGCCGTGGATAGCAGTTCCCGCAATAGCGCTTTTCTTGGTAAATCCTTTTGGGCTGCTCAATGGCACGGCCACAGCCGTCGCATTCAAAGCGACCCAAATACTCAACGGATGCCACGTCGTCTGACCTTTCGTTTCAGTCGCAACCACATACGCAGCGTCTGCGCGGGGCTACTGGTATGTTCACGGCCAACACCGCTCATCAAATGATGTCCAGGCGACCGCAGTGCTGCGACCAAATCCAGCAGAACTGGAGGCGCACTATTGGGGGAGAAATGCAGAGTCGAGGCTGGAAGTGATTCATGTCGTGCTGCTTCGATAAACGTTTGTGGCCCGGCTGACATTATCACCCACACGATGCTGAGCAGCACAGAGCGTTCAGCGGGAGAAAGGTATTCAAGTGGTAAACCCAATGGGATCGGTTGAATGGACTCAAGCCGTATGCCCAGTGATTCAAAGAATCGTCCGGCAGCAGCGCTATGGCGACGTATTGCTACCTGGGCAAAACTCACCATGGTTCGTGCAATGGTTAACCAATCGCGAAAATCGAGAGACGATGTTCCGTACAGGGCGCGCAGGCCGATGCTTTCGTCTACGTACCTCTGAAAAGCCAGCGCAGCTTCTGCAGCAGGGCTCCGAGCTCCACCGCTTAGCGCAGAACCGCACCTATGGCAGTCGCTGAACATGGCACCGGCTCTCAGCTGCTCCGGCTGCAGAGGAGCCAGACAACGTCCACACCGATCAACAAGCTCTACCCCATGGATAGGGCAGCAGGTATGCCAGGCCAAGCGCGATTGAATGCAGTACCGCGAGTTGTATTGCGCAATGCAATCCGGGCAGCATTGCAGCCCCCCACTATGATGCCCCCCTCTGCAGCCCAGCACTGTTAGCCAGGGCCAATTCCCACGCGGCAGTCTGTCCGGACGGTGCACGATCGAAGACATCGCATGCCCAAGGGTAGCGAACTGCAGACTCGCACAAGGTACACCCGACAGCCGGCTCAGAACCGCAAGCCTATTCTCTGCCACAGTTCGACCCGGGTCACTTGCCCAAGCTCTAAAGCCAGGCCATGCGATTGCGGTCAACGCTGCGGGGGAGCAGCCGTGAGCAAGTGCCATCCTGACAATCCACGAAGTCAGAAGCTCGTCGGCGAGCAGCGGTTTACTGAGGGGCCAGATCGAGTTTACAGGGCCTGCTCCCGGATGCCACGAGTAGGACGTAACCATGACATGCTCTCGATGAGTTCTATCTCAATGCACTCCTTACCAGAAGCTATGGCCTGCTTCGTACACTCCATCAGAAGCCGGTGCACATTCCCCAGGTTTCCGCCGGAAATGGCGTGTATACGCCGAGCCTTATCTGGATGTGCCAACCCAGAGGGCTTCTTCAGCGGGAGTACCGACTCAAACCCTTTGAGTACGCGCTGGAATTCGGGATCAAGCTTCCACTGATCGAGTTTGATGACATCGAAGCGACTGGCATGTTGTGGGTCATGATGAAGGATACGAACGGCATCCGTCGTTCCGACGCCAATGATCGGTATTACCAGTTCATTGCAGAGCGACTTCAAGGCGTTCATCACCTCACGTTGCTTGATCGCAGAGCCCGTCAGCAACGAATGGAACTCATCAATGATCAGCATTCTGACCCTGAGCTCGCGGAAGGAATGGATCACTTGGTAACGCAATGCCAACTTGGTATCCGAGATTCTGTAAGGCATCCATAGCTGCTCCAACAAAGCCACATACAGCGCCTTCTCGTCAGCAGCCGAAGGTGCCTCCGCCAGAATCAAGGGGCGGACCGGGTCATCATTTTCGTCGACGTACCCTTCGCCATGCGCTTTCTGGAAGCGCCGAATGATGGTCGTCTTGCCGTTGTTGGAATCGCCCACAATCAGCAGATTAGGCATGCGCGCTCGCTTGGGCATTACGATCAGGTCATTAAGCGTATCCAGAATCGTGCGAGCCGATGCATACCCGATCCAGCGCTCCTCCCCCATGAAAAGGATCCGTTCCCGGTCACTCAACTGCAACACCGGTCGAAAATCAGAATGGATGTGTTCGTAAGTGCTCATTCGACTTCACCTGTCGATTCGACCTCCGAAAGCATAAGTAGGTCAGAATCCTCCTGAATGGGATCCAGTACCAGCTTCGCAACGGGCTTGCTCGGTTGGGCCGGCGTACCCTTCTTGCTGTGGGTACGACTCTTCTGAGCGTCTTTGCGGGCTTTCTTGCTGTTCGCGGACGCCTCTTCGACAAGCTTTCGGTTTTCGACGGCGTACTCGGCGATCAACACATCGTCTATGTTCTCCCGCCCTTCGCTGACAGCTTTGTCCTTGGCAGCGTGATACTCCCAGAGGGTTACCGCAGGAAATGCCTGGTATGAGGCCGGCACTCGGAAGTATTGCTTCAGAACAGGATCGTAGAACCAAATGACGCTTACATCCCTAGGATCCCGCCTGAAGAGCAGTTTGAGAGCCTTTCCAGTCGCGGGATCCTTTTGATTGATCCAATGACGCAGCGCCTCGGAGTAGTAGAACAGATCCCACTGCACACCATACGTCTGCACTGTCCTGCGAACAGATGGGAGGAAGTCCAGTTGTACCGCCAAAGGATCCGTCGGTCGCGCCGGCACGCTGATCAGGGGATCTACCTCCCGATTGCCGAAGAATGCCAACTGCCACTTGCGAGCAGGGCTCATGTGGAGCTTTTTATGGTAGGTCTGGTGGTACTTCAAAATTGACCGAACCAGCCATACCTCGAATTCCGCCATTGTGAGAACGGCTTTAGCATCCGAGTCATAGCCCTCACGCTCCTGAGGGTTACTGAAGGTGGTTCCCGGTAGCTCATGCACCATTCTCATGAAGGTGCCAAGCACCCGCTCAATTCGACCACCGTACTTTGGAACCTTGGATGGTCGGAAGACGCTGTCTATCCCGTAGTTCTTGCAAGAATCTACGATGTTCTGCGCCCTGAAGTCTGCACCGTTATCAGTGTGAATCGTGCGCGGAAAGCCCCATACCGGCCACTCTCCACGGATGTCGTGGGCAGCCAGCCAGGCCTCCTTGGGCAAAATCGAATGTGCGATGCACATCGCCACAGATGTCTCGGAAGGCGACTCGAACGCCAAGTAGTAGCCAACGATCATGCAGGAGTAGATGTCGATGGCAAGGGTGAGCCATGGCCGACCAATTGGCTTGCGATGGCGTTCGTCCACCACAATGAGATTGACCGGGGTATGGTCGATCTGCACAACGGCTAGGGGATAGCCTTCGTCTGGAAACTGACCGACTGAAGGTGTGTGTCTATTGTTCGCCTGCTCGGCATATCCACGCCGGCGAAGCTTCACCACCTCGGGAATCTGTCGGATCCGGGCCCTGATAGCGGATGCACCCGGAGGCTGAATGTCTAGCACTCGCGCTCTGCGTTCGACTTCCGAAATGGTGGACTGAACCGTGTACCTTTGCTCAGTCAGGTAGTAATCAGCCAGCACCTCTTGTACGAGCTTTTCTCCTTCAACAGAAAGACGCGTACTGCCCTCACGCCAACCTCGTTTGCGCGGCACGAGAGCCAAGACCTCATTCCATCGATTGTAGCGATCCAGCCAACGATAAAGGGTTGCTGGGCTGATTCCTGTCGCCTTCGCACGCGCCGCGACGGATTCTTTGGATAAGACCGTGTTGCCTAGCAACGGCAGAATGGCGGAGTAACGCTTTTGCGCAATAGCCCAGGCATCCGAGCTGATGCTGCTGATATCGTGGTTAACGTATAGGCCGTCCAGTTTTTCCGCATCCACAGCCCTTAGGTCCAGAATCTGTAGAGCCGCACTGCGACCGGTCTCGACCTCCGTCGCGATCACCGTTTGCAGATCCAAGATCTGAACAATCCGGTAGACCTGCCTGTCTCGCCGCACCATCGCGCCGACCTCAATGGCAACGCGAGACCGAACGGGCTCAAACGGGACCAGATGCTCGCTGGTGTCATCTTCATACAGTTTCATGATCAGGCACCCAGAGTTCTAGGTCATGATTCAGCGGTTCAGTAATGTCGCAGTCAACCTGATGCGTGGCGATCAGGTGCCACAGCAGCGATACGCCCCGATCGCGGAAAATACCGTTGAAATGCCGTGCCAGGAGGTAGTGCACCGGAGCAACTTCCATCTCGCGCAGCGTATTCAGCACTGTATCGACGTCACTTTGTTCAAAGAACATTCGCTCAAAGCGCTCGAGGAACACAATGTTTTCGAGCGGAAGGCCACGAATCCGCGACTCGTCATAAATGCGGAACTGCCACCCCTGGCTACGAGCCAAACGGCGTGCTTCCTTCCACTTGCCTGACCAGTCTCGCCAGTTCTCTACCCATTGCTCCCTCGGTTTTACCTCCACAAGCAGCGGCCGTAGCGCGCCAAAGTAAGGCAAATTCTGCTGGTGGTAAAAAACAAGATAATCAGGCGTGTAGATCTGCGGGCGTCCTAGGGAGTCGTAGAAAGGAACCTCCACCGGTTGGGATATAACCGACTCAACCTGGTGAGAGAAGCGCATACGCTTCAAAAAGTCTCTTTCCAATGACGACTCAAAAGCGACCCCGCCTAACCCTTTGAAAGCCATCACTCCTGAAATGCTGCGGCGGGTCGGCTTGATCTTCCGAACCGGCTTAATCTGGTCGCATCTATTTCCGATCATTTTTTATCTAGTCTCATTTATTACCGACAAGACTCTCAGTAATTTCAGAAGGTTTTGATGGTCAATAGCGGCCTTTAGCGTAGCTATATCTCATGTATTTCGAAAGCCTACAGAGGGTCGAAGCCGCAACCGGGCGAAATCACCCTGGCGCACCATGGGGTGCTGTTCCTGGATGAATTATCGGAGTTTGACCGCAAGGTCTTGGAGGTACTGCGAGAACCCTTGGAGTCTGGGCAAATCGTGATTTCCCGCGCCCGTGACCGGGTGAGTTTCCCGGCACGCTTTCAACTGGTGGCCGCGATGAACCCCTGCCCCTGTGGCTATATGGGCGAACCGAGTGGGCGTTGTCGCTGTACGCCGGAGCAAATTCAACGCTATCGCAACAAGCTGTCCGGGCCGCTGATGGACCGGATCGACCTGCACCTGACCGTCGCTCGGGAAACCACTGCGCTGAATCCGGCCCAACAGGCTGGCGACAACACTGCAAAGGCTTCGGCTGACGTTGCCGAGGCGCGGGAGCGCCAG